>Ga0157374_10001294_pt1 | contig 21285 bp, 19 predicted proteins | sample M25metaG_FD_115308 | JGI IMG/M metagenome (GOLD analysis project Ga0157374, IMG submission 115308) | Miscanthus rhizosphere microbial communities from Kellogg Biological Station, Michigan, USA - M2-5 metaG | ecosystem: Host-associated > Plants > Roots > Rhizosphere > Soil | place: USA: Michigan... | reverse complement strand
CATCTCTGGGCGGAAATTTACGATCGCAACCTGACCGACGTCTTCGCGGTGCAAAGCGAACTGGCCACGCGTATCGCGGATTCTTTGCGAGCCACCCTTACCGGCGCTGAGCGCGAGGCCGTGACCGAAAAACCAACGAACAACCTCGCGGCTTATGACGCCTACTTGCGGGGGATCGACCTGGATTCGCGACCCGGCCAGACAGAGGAGAACGAAAGAAAGGCCGCCGATGCTTTTGCGGAAGCCGTGCGGCTGGATCCGCAATTCGCGCAGGCGTGGGCCGCCCTGGGGCAAAGCCATGGGAGCCTCTATTTCCTGCAGTTCGATCCGACCACGGCGCGCAAGGAGGCGGCTCGGGCGGCGACGGAGATGGCTACGCGCCTCAAACCCAACTCCCTGGAAACTCAACTGGCGAACGCCTACTACCGCTACCACATCGAGCGCGATTATGCCGGCGCGCGCGTTCTTTTCGAAAAGATTCAGAACGCCATGCCTAGTAACAGCGAAGCGCTGACGGCTCTCGCCCGCATTGCGCGCCGACAGAGCCGCTGGAACGACAGCGTGCACCTCTACGAACGAGCGGCGCAGCTGAATCCGCGCGATATCCAGCTTTTTATGGACCGCGCCTGGACGTTTTCCATGCTGCGGCAGTTCGCGGCCGCGGCCGAGATGATCGAGCGCGCCCTCGAAATCAGTCCCGACGATCCAGAAGTTTTGGTCAGCAAGGCAAAACTCTTGCAGGTCACCGGCGACCTGCCCGGGGCAGACGCTGTGCTGGAGCGAATTCCGGCTGATTCGACTGGCGGGCAGGCAGAAGGTTGTCGCGTCACTCAGCTGCTCTGGGAACGCCGTTTCGCGGAGGCGGTTAAGTTTATCGAGGCCGACATGGCTAAGGCGCCAGCCAAGGCGCCTAACGATACGTTTTTTTCCCTGGTCGTACTTGGCGACGCGCGCTCCCTGGTTGGAAATTCCAACGGCGCGAAAGAAGCTTACCTAACGGCTAAAGCAGGCCTGGAAAAGTTGCGGCAGGAGAAGTCCGAGAGTTCTTTCGTCGCCAGTAATCTCGCTTTTGCCGAGGCGGGGTTGAAGAACAAGGGAGCTGCGTTGGCTGAGGCCGAGCGCGCGGTCAAGCTCTTGCCCGCCAGGGAGGACCCGGTTTTCGGGCCGGGAATGGAAGAAGTCCTTGCGGCAGTGGAAACGCAGGTGGGCGAGCTCGACCGGGCGCTGGCGCGTATCGAACAGCTCCTAACCACGCCCTATGGAGCATTCCCCCTTACTCTGGCCGCCTTGCGTCTCGATCCGGTTTGGGATCCCCTCCGTTCTCATCCGCGCTTCAAGGCGCTGCTGCAAGGGCCCGAGCCCCAAACAACTTATCGTTAGGCAGAGCGAGCTCGCCAAATTTTTTCGAGGAGCTGAAGCGGCGCAATGTCTATCGAGTTGCGGTCGCCTATGCGGTCGTCGCGTGGTTGCGGCCCAGCGGTGCCTTGGCCTAACGAAGAAAGGAGCGCGCAACGGATTTGGGAGAAACTTTGCCTCCGGCGCCAATCGGGTCCTTCTCCGGTCGCAGATCGCGCAACTTAAATTGCGGAGTCTCCTCCGTCGCCTCTTCCATTTCCTGCTCGGTGCTTTCGCCGCTGTCGTCGTCTGTCTCGAGGTCCATCTTCAGTCTCCTTACATTCCCGCCGGGTGCCTGGCAATGTAACCGCGCGTGTCGCGCATGTCCACATGCCAGCGTGGGCCGGTCTTACCGCCGTTCTGAAAATCCGTTGTGTCCAGCCTTAGCCCGGCGATGACTGCAAACGTATGACCGGGCCGCGCGTAAATCGTGAACCAGCGGCCGCGGCCGCGCTCGCCGTAGCGCATGAGGTCACTCGAAGGCAACGGCGCGGCGATCGCACCCGCGCCGCGCAAGGCGTAGGAGACCGTCCCCGAACAATCATAGCCGTCATCCGAAAATGAACCGTGCCCGCCGCCCCAGATGTAAGGCTTATGGCGCAAATTGTTCCCGGCCCAGATCGCGTTCTTCACGCTTTGCGGTGCTCGTTCTGGCGCGAAAGCGACCCCATTGCGCAAGAGTGCACGGCTGCCTACCGCGGTCGGACGGCCGCCACGCGGCGCCCCCGCTTCTCGGAGTCCGCGGTCCAAATCCTCATCATTCCCGTAGGCCTGATCGCTTCTGGGTGCGTGTTGCTTTTTCCGGCGCGGCGCAAGGTAGGCAACCGCGACGGGCTGACCGATCGCGACTTCCTTGAGGGGAACGGCGCGAAGAATGGTCGGCGCTTCTCGCCCACGTTGCTGCGTCCCGGCGTGCGCGGGGGTGGATAAAGACAGCAAGACGAGGGCGGCCAAACACGAGGTAACTCCTCGCTCTCTTTTCCTCTCCAGATCCGGTGTGAGCACGCTCTCCTAAAGAAGCTGCTCTCGCGCCAATTCCGCGAATTTTTGGCCCAATTACGGGGACGGCTCCGTCGCAATATCCCACTTCACTTTGATGTTATGCCGGGCCGCATAGATTTTTCCCGCGGCCGTAAGTTGATCATGAAGCGTTTTGAACCTCGGGCCATATTTCGCTTCAATGGTCACGGCCAGGGACTCAATTTGTTCCCGGGCCGCGCCTTCATCGTAAAGTTTGGCGAGCTGCTGGTATTCGTTGCCATAAACGGGCAGGACATATTCGTAGAGCGCGATTGAAGCCGCCAAAATGTCCCGGCTATCTTCGGTCTCTCTGAGTTTTCGTATTTTCGCAAGGCTAGCCCCAAGCGAGGTTATCTGATTATCGATTATCTCCTTGCGTTTCATCGGGACCGTCGCGCCGCTGTTGTCATCCGCTAACTTTACCGACGGCTGTTCCAGTTCTCTTTGCAGACCGCGGCCGGCGAAGCCGTGCATGAGATTGGAATTGAGGACGGCACGGTCGAAGTAGGTTTCCGGTGTGGCGGTGTCGCAGGAGGGAAGGAAACAGCAGCCCGCAATGACCAATAGGAGCGATGCACTTTTCTTCATCTTATCTCGGCGATGGAACGAATTCTTTGACGGAAGGTTGGGCTCGCCTAAATGCATCGACAGATGGTGCAATTAACGCTTTTTTGCACTTGAACGCCTTGACCGTGGATCTAAAGCATTCTCTTAACGCAGGGGCCATTTGAGGGACGATGTCTCCTGAAGCTGAGGACAACCTTCGGTTCGAGATCGGGCACGTGCTCTTCCTTGACCTGGTGGGCTATTCCAAGCTCCTGATCGAGGAGCAAAAGAAGCAGATGCGCCAGTTGACCGATATCGTGCTGGCGACACGCCCGGTGCAGGCGGCAACGAATGAGCAGCTCGTTCGCCTCCCCACAGGCGACGGGATGGCGCTGGTCTTCCGCAATAATTTGGAAGAACCCGCCCTCTGCGCGCTCGAGATCGCCCGCGCCCTCAGGGCGCATCCGGAGATCCAGGTGCGGATGGGAATTCACAGCGGCCTCGTCAGTGAAGTGAGCGATGTGAATGAGCGGACCAATATCGCCGGGGCAGGAATCAACCTCGCGCAACGGGTCATGGACTGCGGCGATGCCGGCCACATTCTGGTCTCGAAGCGGGTCGCGGAAGATCTGGCCGAATACCGGCAATGGTCGCCGCACCTGCGCGATCTGGGCAGATTCGAGGTCAAACACGGAGTCCAGCTCTCGATCTGGAATCTGTGCGGCGATGATTTTGGCAACGCGGCGGTGCCGGCAAAGTTGGCCGGCAAGGGCGCGGTGGGCGGAGCGCCGGAGGCATCCCGGCGCGGGCCGGAAACGCGGAATTTTTTTGCCGAATTGCAACGCCGCAATGTCTATCGCGCGGCTGTGGTCTACACCATGACGAGCTGGCTCCTCATCCAGGTTGCGACTCAGGTTTTCCCATTTTTTGAAATTCCCAACTGGTTCGTTAGGCTGACGATTACTCTCCTCGTGATCGGTTTTCCGATCGCAGTCGCCCTCGCATGGGCCTTTGAGCTGACTCCTGCGGGGCTCGTGAAAACGTCCGCCGTGCCGATCGGAAAATCACCTGGTTGGCCTCTCATTCACCGCATTTACACGGCCGTCATCGGTATTCTTGCGATCGCGATTGCCGTCCTCATCTACCTCCGTTACAGGCCGTCGCAACCGGCGGCGGCGGACGATATTCCCGAGAAAAGTATCGCCGTCCTTCCTTTCGCCAATCTGAGTGACAACAAGGAGAACGCGTTTTTTGCCGAGGGCATGCAGGACGACATCCTCACCAGCCTCAGCCGCATTGGCGATCTCAAGGTGATCAGCCGCACGTCCGTGCTTTCCTACCGCGATGCCAAACAGCGCAAGTCGCGCGAGATCGCACAGGCGCTCGGCGTGGCCTATTTGCTGGAGGGAAGCGTGCGCGGGGAGCGCAGCCATTTCGTGGTCAATGTGCAATTGGTGGATGCGCGTAAGGACAGCCAGGTCTGGGCCGAGCATTACGATCGCACGCTGGAGGATTCGCTCGGTTTGCAGGGCGAGCTCGCGACCGAGATCGCGAATACGCTCCACGCCACACTTTCGCCCGAAGAAAAAGCGCGCGTCGCGCACAAGCCGACACGCAACGCCGACGCCTACGCGCTTTACCTGCGCGCTTTCGGACTCGAACACAGACCCGACACGCTTTTGCAGGACTACAAGATCGCGGTGCAGCTCTACAGCCAGGCGATCGCGCTCGATCCCGATTTTGCCCTCGCTCACGCCCGCCTCGCCTGCACGAGCGCTGCTATTTTTCATTTCCACGAACCGCTTGAGGAATGGGCCAGCAAGGCGCGCATCGAAGCGGCCAGCGCTCTGCGTCTCGACCCGAAACTGGCCGAAGGGCACTTCGCCCTCGGGCTTTGCCTCTACTGGCTCGACGATAGTTACGACGCCGCTCTCGCGGAATTTGCCGTCGCCGCCGGCCTCGCCCCCAACGATACGGACGTGGCTGGCTTGATCGCAGCGATCAAACGCCGCAAAGGGCAATTTCGCGACGCCATCGCCGAATACGAAAAGGCCGCCAAACTCGATCCGCAGAATCCCAACATCACGCGCAACCTCGTTTACACCTACTCGGCCTTGCGGCAATGGCCGGAGGCGCGCCGCGCGGCCGAGCGCTGGCGGCAAATGGCGCCCGATTCGTTAGTCGCGAAAATCCAGACCGGCTATCTCGACTTTTTCAGCGTCGGCGACGCCCGTCCTCTGCAGCGCCTGCTCGCGCAAATACCAGCGGGCGTCGATCCGGACGGAGTCGTGACCGGCGCGCGCTGGGATGTGGCCATGCTGGAGCGCGATTTCGCCGCCGCGGAAAACGTTCTGCGCGCTTCCCCGCGTGCGCAGGTTGATTATCTCAATGGAGGCAACACGCCCAAGACATTCCTAGCCGGGTGCATCTCGCTGGCGCGCGGTTATCCAGATAAGGCGCAGCCGCTTCTCGAACAGGCGCGGGTTGAATTTGCCGAGGCCGTCGAGCAGTCTCCGCTCGTCGGCGGAGTGCACGCGAATCTCGGCCTGGTCTGCGCCTACCTCGGGCGCAAAGAAGATGCGATTCGCGAAGGACGCCGCGCAGTGGAGTTAAAGCCGATCTCGAAAGACGCCGTCGACGGCGCAATCATGCTTTGCTATCTGGCGGTGATTTACGCTCAGACCGGCGAGAAAGATCAGGCCCTCACGCTCCTCGAACGGTTGCTCAAGACTCCTGGCACCGTCGACAGCGTCAGCTATAGCATCACCCTTAACGACCTGCGTTATCGCTGGGAATGGGATCATTTGCGGGGCGATCCGCGTTTTCAGAAGATGCTCGCCAGCCCAACTACTCGTTAGGCAGAGTAACCCCACCGGGCCAGATCGTCGCTCAGTTCGTCGCCGAAGCGCGCCTGCAATGGCACCGGCAATTTTTCTCGCCACTGTCCACTTTTTCCAACGCGCAGAAATTTTGCCCGGCCGGTTTCGCCGCGCTCGAGGAGAGTTTGCTTCTTGCGCTGGAACGATTGGTTGTCAATCGCGCTCGCGATCTCCTCGTTGCTGCGCCCGAGCCCGAGATGGCGCAGGATGCGCGCCGCCTGTTCCTCCGGAGCGGCAAGCAAATCTTCGTAGCGCACGATCGGCACCCCGGCCGCCTCATAAGGTCGCCAATGATTGCGCCAGGATACGCGGACCCAGTTGTGCACTCCTGCCGAGCCGTGGAGCACGGCCTCGGTCATGCGTTGGAGGCGATAATCTTCTCCCGCCAACAATGGATAAAGAGTGTGCCGATAAAATTTTTCCCCGCGCCGCACGCGGCGAAAGAGCGCAGCCACTTCCGGGAAACGATCGAACTGAAAATAATTCGCGGCCGAGATCGCGACGTCGCGTGGGTCGCGCAGGATGTAGATCAGGCGGTTCGCCGGGTCGTCAGGCGGGACGCCCAGCTCGGCCAGTTGATGATGTGACTTGTAACATCTGAAATCCGAAACGCGTTCTTCGCCCTCAATCGCGATTTCCTTCTTGTCCGATTGCCAGAAACCACTCACCGGGCAACCAACCAGTTCCGCCACGAGCCGGGTCGCCCAGGTGCAGCCGCTTTTCGGATAACCGACCACGACGATGTTCTTCATCACTGCCTAACGAACAGGAACACGCAGCTCGGTGAACGCGGCGCCGAGCTGGCCGAGCACGTCGCCCGGCAAAAGCGATTCTTCGCTCGCTCCGCCGCGGGAAAGGGCCAGCTCGGCCGCGCGTCCGCAAAGCCAGGCGCCGACTCGAGCCGCGTCGTTAGGAGAAAGTTTCGCGCCGAGGAGGCCGGAGCAAACCCCGGTGAGGACGTCTCCCATTCCGCCCGTCGCCATGCCCGGGTTACCGGTCGTGTTGTAACTCAGAGGCCGTCCGGCTTCGGCCACAATCGTGCGACTCCCTTTCAGGAGCAAAGTGACCGGATACTTTGCGCAAAACGTCCTCGCCAGTTCGGCGCGGGCTAACTCTCTTTTTGGGAAGAGCCGCTTCATCTCGCCCGGATGCGGGGTGAGCAGGCGCGGACCTCTGGCCTTCTTAAGGACCGCCATTTGCCGGGCCAGAATGTTGAGTCCGTCGGCATCGATCACCATTGGCTGTCTGGCTTCCCGAACGAGCTTGAGAATTTGGGTCGCGCGCGATTGACCCATGCCGGGACCCAAGGCCCAGATGTCGATCGCTTCATCGAGCAGTTTCGAGTAGGACCTGACCGGTTTGACCATCACCTCGGGCGCAGCCGCCGTGGCGATGATTTCATAAATCTCTTCCGGCACAAAAAGCTCGACCAGGCCCGCCCCGGCGCGGAGCGCGCCTAACGAGCACATGAGCGCCGCGCCCGTGAAACCGCGCGAACCGGCGACGATGCCGATGCGACCGAACTGATTCTTGTAGGCGGAATATTTGCGGCGTGGCACGAGCCCTTGCAAGGATTCCGGGATGGCCACTTCCGGGACGAGCGGCAGCTCGTCTCTCCACAGGTCGTCGAGGGCGACGACTTCGAGACGGCCGACAAAATCGAGCGCGGAATCGGCGACCAAACCGCTTTTGGCGCAACCGACGGTGACGGTGAAGTCGGCTACGACGCAGTCCGGGTCGGCCTGGCCCGAATCACCGTCTAATCCGGTCGGGAGATCGATCGCAATGACATGGGCGCCACTTTGGCCTAACGAGTTGATTTCGCGGCAGGCGGCGCGAATGGGCTCGCGCAGGGGCGGATGCGCGCCCAAACCGAGCAGGCCATCGAGGATAATCGTCGGGATAAAGACGCCGCTCCCTCCTTTCTGAGCGCGGAGCGCGGCCAGTTTTTCACTCGTCAGGGGACTCAGTTCCGGTTCGGGAACTGTCAGCCGCGTCTCGATTTGCCAGCCCGCCCGGGCGAGGTAGCGCGCGGCCACAAGAGCGTCGCCCGCATTGTGGCCTTTCCCGGCAAAGACAATGCCCTTCCCGGGGCGCGGAAAGAATTTGCGGATGGCACAGGCGATTCCTGCGCCGGCCTCTTCCATCAATTTCTCGGCCGTGATTCCACGCGCGAAGGCAGTTTCTTCGGCCGTGCGCATCTGTGCCGGAGTGATGATGGGCGAGTGCAATTTATTCGTCGCTGTCCGCTTTTTTCTTCTTCTTCTTCGCGCTGGTCGAACTCTTTTTCTTGCTGCTGCTGGAGCTCTTCTTTTTCGAGGATTTCTTGCCCTTCTTGGAATTGCGGCTACTGCGATGCGTAGGCTGGCGCTCCGGCTCCGCCCGGACGAAATCATTGAAGTCAAACGACTGCCGGATTGGGGGTTTGACATGGGTGAGGCCAGCCACGACCGGACGATTGCGCGGCGGGGATTTTCCCATGACTCCCGCGGCGATTTGCTCTGCCAGCTGGTCGCGATAAGCGCTTTGCAGAACGAGGCGGGCCTCGCCCGGATTAGTCAGAAACCCGCATTCCACGAGCACGGCCGGGATTTGCGTCCGGCGCAGGACAAAGTAGCCGCGCCGGCGAATGCCGCGATTATCTGTCTCTGTACCGGCAATGACCTGCCGATGAATATTGGCCGCGAGGGCGGCGCTTTCGGTGGAGTAGTAATAGGTTTCAATCCCGTTTGCGTCGACCCGCGAAGCGGAGTTGAAATGAATGCAGACGAAGATCGCGTCGCGGTAACTATTGGCGATGCGGACCCGTTCCCCGAGAGGAATGAAAACGTCGCTGTCGCGCGTCATGACTATGCGAAAACCGGCGGCCCGAAGTTTTTTCGCGAGGCGTTGAGAGACATCGAGCGCCATGGTTTTTTCCGCGACGCGCTGGCCCGGGATACCGCCGCGGTCGAATCCGCCGTGGCCGGCGTCGATCACGACCGTGGAATAATTCCGGCTCGCTGGCGTGGCCGGCGGCGCGAGCAGGGCAAGTAGCGCCACTGTCAGGGCGATGGCGACAAAAAGTGGGCCGCGCCGGAAAGCGCGTAAAACGCTCGCTGCCATTGCGCGTTAGTCTTCCGGCAGGTTTAGCGGCCGATCAGATAATTTCGGGAGTGCTTTTCTGGCGGCGCCCGGCGCGACGGGTGTATCGAGCGTTCCCCCGCCGACGGCGACCGTGCCGTCGTTCGCGCGCCGCAGCCGCGGGGTGCTGCGGGTTTGGGCGTAGTTCTCGTGTTTCAAGAGGCGGCCATCAAGATCGACGACCGAATAGGACCAGAGGCGCGGGGCGGAGCATTGCAGGACGTGGAGCCGATTCTTCCGGTCTACTTCGGCATGCGGCTCGTCAAAGGAAATGACCCGGCCTAACGAAAAGGTGGCATAGACGAGGCTGTTTTGTTTGTCTTCCACCCGCACATAAAGCGAGGTGTGGTCGGGAAAGCGATTGGTCATGAGCGAGTAGGTGCGGGCACCGTTGCTCGCCGGGTCGCCCACCGTTTGTTGCCAGATGGGACGCGCGGAAGTGACCTCGAAGACCTTGGCGCGGGCATAAAAAAACTTGTTCAGATCCGCAAAGAAGACATGGGGGCGCACGTGATAGACGCCGAGATCCGCCACCGGAAAGAGGGCCGTGAGATTGATTTTGCGGGTGACGGAAGCCCCGGCCGCAAGTTGCAGCGGCGGCTCCGGTGAATGCGGCAGCGGGACGAGCGTGCGATCTTCATTCGCCGTGACCTCAAAGCCGAACCAGGGCTGGTCGCCTTCGTCGTGCAACTCCACATCGCGCCCCGCAAGGTTGGTGATCGTGACCGTCGCAAGCACTGGTTCGAAAGCGATGTATTGCAGGCGCTTGAATTTCAGATCCACCTGGATCTGACCGCGCGCCGTGGTTGCGACCAGAAAAAGCACAGCCAGTGCCAGAGAGCGAATCATGTGGCGCGTAAAATACCGCAAGTCGCGGGAGATGAAAGCCGCGCACTCGAAATGGGGTACGGTTTCGTTGCGGCGTCTGCTGTCCTAAGCGGAGAGAGCGATTGATGCGCTGGGACAGCGCAGCCTACAACGGCAGCCGGGCGGCGAGCCTCCTACCGACCCCAAAATTTCACTTTCTCGAGCATGCCTGTCTTCTTCGGGGAGGCCGGAGGTGGTCCGACGAGGGTGGCAAGTTTTTTTGCCTCCTGCGCAAGCTCGCCCCAATTGGTGATGGCGTCTTCGCCGGAAGTCTGCATTCGGTGGATGAGAGTGAGGACTCGACCGCTCCCGGGAATGGCGGTCGCCTTCGTCATCGGGATGAGCACGCGGCCGACCATCTGGATTTCGTTTTGAGCAGGAGCGAGCTGCGCCATGGCCGGGTTGGCCACGGCGACGTCCGCTAGTTTCGCCTCATTGTTAGGCGTAACGAAGATGCGGGAAAGGCGGAGGGGCGCGTGCAAGATCCCGTGATCGTCGAGATGGGCCAGCGCGTCGGCGATCGCGCGCACGATGTTGAGCGCGGTCGTTTCGGTAATCGTCAGGCCGCTGGCTTTGACTTCGTAAACGGTCCGCCCAACGACGAATTCGCGCGCATAGAAATAGGTGCCCTGATGTTCCCCCGCTTCGTAGACCGGGAGGATGGCGGGGTGGCGAATGTTGGCGTTGACACTGGCGGCGTCGAGAAACTCCTGCGCGCGTTCCGGAATTTCGCGCAGACTGCTGCGCAGGACGTGGAGCACGACCGACCGACCGATCGACAACTGCTCGGCCTCGTAAACCTTGTCCCAAAAGCTCTCGGTCAACTTTCGCCCCACCCGATAGGTGCCGAATTGTTGTCCGGTCAGGTCCGGCTCAGGTGGCAGGAGCGCGGTCGAGATTTCCGGTTCGGTCGCGGCTCCGGGTTGGAGCGCTCGTTCTTCGCGCTCGCGCATCACCACTTCAATCAGAGCTGCATCCCACCCGATATCGATCGTTTGCTCGGCCGGGCTGCTGCCGGGGTCGTAGGCGAATTCGGCGTGACCCCGGCGCAGCATTTCGTAGAGCGCTTCCAGCCCGCGCGCGCGTGCCGTCTTGGCATCGCGCAATTCGCCGTTGCGCAAATAGACCCCGCCTGATTGCGCTCCCGCGACGAGTTGCACTCCGCCGCTTCTGCCGCTCAGGCAGCACATTTGGAGGAGATCGATGACGTGAAAAAGATCCGGCTCGCCGAGGCTGTCGGCGGCGCGCTCGATCGCGTGGAGGAGTCGTTCGCCGTCGATCGGCTCGGGAAAGATTTTCGTGTTCGCGACCTCCAGCCGTTGCGCAGCTAGGGGATAGGCGGGCAGGAAAAAAGTATGGGGATGAGCGAACCTTTCTCCGAACGAACCGGCCAGGGTCAGTCCATCCACTCCTTCGCTCTCGAGCTGGGTGACAAGCAAATCGCACGTTTCGTTCCGGCCAGCCCACTCCAGCGCAGCCTCGGTGGTAGCGACGCAATCGACCGTGTGCTCGGTGTATTCGCGCACCATGCCGAGGAGAGCCTGCCCGATCTCCGCCTCGTGGTGGACAATGAGCACCTGCATCACTGCGGGGGAGCGGTAAAGGGCGGCGGGAAAAGATTCATCAACCGCGTTGGATCGGCGCGCACGGCCTGGAGTTGGTCCTTGTAATAAACGCGGACGATGTAGCCAAGATATTGATGCGGGCCGCTCTCACTCGTCGGCAACAGCTCCGCCGCGGTCGAGGGTTTGCGTTTCGCCCGCTGCGCTTTCTCGACCGAATCGGGAACGTCCATGGGTTGATTCTCGAGCGCGGTGCCTGGCACGGGATCGATCCGTTTGCGGCGCAGATAAGTGACGTCGAGCACCTCGGTGCCGGTCTCGGCCCAATCGTGCCCGGGCGTGACCCACTCGTAACTCACATCCGCGTCAGTGAGCGCGACCTGGTCATTGTTCACCATGTCGTAGAAGAAAACTTGGAGCTTCACCCTGGTATGATCGATTGGCGTGTCGGGCCGCACTTTTACACCCACTCGCAGGAGCAATCGCGTCTCGGCGTCGGGATCTTTCTCGGTCTTTAGGGACACCTCGGAGATGCCGAAGGTCGAGCCGTCGGGAATTCCAGCGGCGTCGCCGGTTTGGGGTGGGGCACCTTCCGCCGGCGCGCCATTAGCCGAGATCGCGTTTTGGGCGGGAACACCGACCCGCAGTTTCAACTCGGCTAGCTCGTAGAGTGGGCCGACGGCTGAGCCTAACGACTGTAAGCGCCGCCAGACTTCGTTCGAGCGGTCGAAGAGCTGCATCGACTCATAAGTCATGGCCAGCTCGGCCAGGATCTCTGCGTCCGTCGGATCCAGCGCGGTGGCCTGCTGCAACTTCGCGATCGCATTGGTCGTGTCCCCCCGGTCGCGGAAACCCTTCGCCACGCGCAGCAATGTGTCCGCGACTGAGCTTGGCGGAGCCGGCGTCGGCCTGACCCTGGCCGGGGGCACCCCGACGACTGCGGGTACCGTCACCGGTCGTGCGGTGGGCGCGGGCGTGCCTGGTGCGTCGTTGAAGAGGCGCGCTTCGACTCCGTTCCTCGGCGGAATCGCTGTCGTCCCGCGGGCGTGCCGAGTATAAAGATAAAGCGCAGCAAGGAGTTGCAGCGCAGCGACCGTTCCGAGCAGCGCCATTGCAACCGAGTAGGTCTTCTGCGCTCTGCTAACGCCCGGGAAGAAGATCGTGCTCACGGGTCGTCTTGTAGCCAGTCGTCCCGGGGGTGTCAACGGAACAACCGGAGCGCTGCGCCGCGGAAATTCAACTGCAGAGAACGCAGAGGTCGCGGAGGAATGAAGGAATCAACAGGAACGCTGCGATCTCTGCACACTCTCCAGCTCACCAGATCTACCTAACGCGAAATGTCGGCCTGGCTGAGCATTTTGAATCCCTCGCCCTGCAGCACCGAGCAGGCGCACTCCGTGTCATCCACGTGCAACGCGAGCGCGGCGCGTCCATGGGGACGGGTGAGAAGCGGGTAACTGAAATGCATGTTCACCTCCGCCATGAGAAGTGCCGCGAGCAACTTGGCCAATTCGGTCGCCACTTCCCGCAACTCGACCACCACCATCTCGCATACGCCAAACGCGACGTCGTGTTCGTGGAAGATATTCTCCACCGTCTCGGGATCGCTCACTACGATGCGGGCGATGGCCGAGTCGGTCGACTCCGAGATGCTAAGCGCGACCACATGGGCGTTGCGGGTGCTGAGAAGCTTCACGATATCGAGCATTGCGCCCACTTTATTGGGCAGGAAAACGGAGAATTGCTTCACTAACGGACCGCCCGTTTTAGAAGTGGTTTCGGATAATGCCATAAGAAAGCGTTTGCGCGGGTGGACAATATGCTGTCGCGAGAGAGAACAACGCAAATAGATAGTTGGGGAGAGCGCGCGGGCGCAGGGTTTTCACTCGCAAACTTGGCGGCCTCAATTAATCTTTTCGCCCGGCGCGGGCCGGGATCCTGTGAATGCTGAAGAACTGAAGGCGATTCAAGGTCCGCTCAAGCGACAATACGAAGGCGACCCTGCTGCCGCGCTGGTGACCTTGCGCGCGACCGGCCACGCCGGGGCGGAAATGACGTGCGACGTCGAGACTGTCAAGGGCCTCGTCACCGCCGGCCCGCATCCGGCAATGGGCGGGGATGGAACGCTGGCTTGCTCGGGAAATATGCTTTTGGAGGCCTTGGTTGCGTGTTCTGGCGTGACCCTGCGGGCGGTCGCGACAGCCATGGAGATAGAGCTGCGGGACGCTGTCATCACTGCCGAGGGCGATCTCGATTTTCGTGGAACCCTGGCCGTTTCGAAGGAGGTGCCGGTCGGTTTCAAGAATCTCCGCCTGCGCTTTGAACTCGACACCGATGCTTCGGAAGAAGAGCGCGCCGCGCTGATTCGGCTGACCGAGCGATACTGCGTCGTTCTCCAGACCCTGCGACCGGTTTGGGGCATCGAGATCGAACAGACGCAGCGGAGCTAAATCGGGAAAGTTGTTATGCCTTTGTACGTGGACGTTCACAATCTCAGCGGCGTGACGCCGGAAGATGTCGCGAAAGCGCACCTGGCTGATCTCACGACCCAGGGAAAGCACGGTGTTCAGTATCTCAAGTACTGGGCGCATGAAAATTGTGATAAAGTTTATTGTCTCGTAGAGGCCCCAACGGCCGAGGCCGCCAGCCAAGTCCACCGTGAAGCTCACGGGTTGGTCGCGGAAAAAATCATCGAGGTCACGCCCGAGATTGCCGAAGCGTTCCTTGGCGGCGGCGGTGTCCATGCCTCGGGAGCGGCGCTGGTTCCTGGCGGCACGACTGCGGCACTTGATCCCGGCATTCGGACCGTTCTCTTTACCGACATCGTGGACTCTACCGCTCTCACGCAGGAGGCCGGCGACGAGGCAGCTATGGAATTGATTCACGCTCACGACCAGATTGTCCGCAACGCGCTGGCCGACTCGAATGGACGCGAGGTCAAGCACACCGGGGATGGCATTATGGCGGCGTTTGTTTCGGCGGCCGCGGCCATTCGTTGCGCGACGCAGATTCAGCGCGACCTGGCCAAGCGCAGCGAAGAGCACATCGAACAGCCACTCAAGGTACGAATCGGCGTGGCCGCCGGCGAACCGGTCGAGCATCATCAAGACCTTTTTGGATCGACCGTGCAGCTCGCCGCCCGCTTGTGTGGGCAAGCCATGCCCGACCAAATCCTCGCCTCCAACGTCGTGGCCGAGTTGTGTGTGGGTAAAAGAATTATTTTCCAGGACGTCGGCGAATTCACGCTGAAAGGCTTCCAGCATCCCGTCCGAGCTCATGCCGTGGCCTGGTCCGACGCAGCAACCGGCTGAACCCACGCGCGCGTTGACCAAATCACGCTGACGGCGGATTGCGAGGGCATGGGAAAACTATCGCAGCGCTACGTCGCCTTTCTTCGTGGAATCAACCTGGGCAAGCGACGATTGTCCATGAGTCGGCTCAAAGCTGTCTTTGAAGAACTTGAGTTCGATCAGGTCGAGACATTCATTGCGAGCGGAAACGTCCTTTTCAGGAGCGAGCCAACGGAGGTTGGCCGCCTCGAGTCGCGGATCGCAGGCCATCTGGCGATATCGTTAGGCTACACCGTTGACACCTTTGTGCGGAGCGCAGACGAAGTGGTTGCGATCGCGCGCGCTAAAATTTTTCCCGAACAAGACCAAGACGGGATCACGATGCATGTCGGATTCATGCACCAGCCGCTGGCGCCGGCCGTGGCGCGAAAATTTGCCGCGGTGCGAACTCCAGCAAACGAGTTCCAAGTCAAAGGCTGCGAGTATTTTTGGTTGTGCCGCGGCCGCACTTCCGATTGGAAGGTCTGGACTTTGCCCGAGATCAAGGCGCTGCGCTTGCCCAGCTCATCGATGCGCAACCTGACGAGCATCCGCAAGCTTGTGGCAAAGCATCTCAGCTGATCGTGGTCGGGGACCAACGCCCGGCCTAACGAGTTCCTGGCGGAACGGGCCCCGGAAGACGCGAAAACAGCGTGGTGGCACCACGACCTTCCGCGGTTAGGTTGCTATCCCATGTTTTTTGGACTTTCCCGGGAGCGGCGACGGCGCCACCTGCGCGCGCAGCCTGTGCCTGACGAATGGCGCGCGATCATCTCGCGCAACGTGCCCTTCTTTGGCCGCCTCCCGGTCGAAGATCAGGCGGAACTGCTCGGTCACGTCCAGGTTTTCCTCGGCGAAAAACGCTTTGAAGGCTGCGCTGGCCTGGAGTTAAGCGATGAGATCCGGGTCACGATCGCCACCCAGGCATGCCTGCTTCTTTTGCATCGGCGCTCGGATTATTATCCGCAGTTGATCACGATCCTGGTCTATCCCTCGGGCTATTTTGTCGATCGCGAGCGGCATGTTGAAGGCCATATCTGGGAGGAAGGACGAAGCAGCCGACTGGGCGAGACCGGACGTGAGATGGGCTCTATGGTCCTGGCCTGGGATGCCGCCAAAGCCGGCGCCTCCGACCCATCCGATGGGCAAAATCTGGTGCTGCATGAGTTTGCTCATCAACTCGATTTCGAAGATTTCGTGGCCGACGGTGTGCCCGCGCTCGATTCACGCAGTGCCAAACAATCCTGGGCCGAAGTCATGAAAGTCGAGTTCGCAGCGTTGCGCGCGGCGGATCAGACCGGCATCTCGACTTTGCTTGATACTTATGGGGCGACTAATCCGGCGGAATTTTTTGCCGTCGCGACGGAAGCTTTTTTCGAACGGCCGGGAGCATTGCGCCGCCGCCATCCGCGCCTTTACGCCGAGATGCAGCGCTTCTTTCGCCAGGACCCGGCGCTCTATTCGAGCGAGCCGGTCTCGCCGCCGACGCGCGCCGGAGCCTGAGACGGAGCCGTCGCGCGACCGATTGCGTTCGACTTGCGCCGCGGTGTCGTTTGGCTGGCCTTCACCGGTCCGTAATCCCGGATCCAGGCTGTTTCTTTCGGCTCTTCTTTCCAAGGGTAGTAATCGTCCTTTACCGGCCACCAGATCAGCCGGCCACAGGAACGCCAGCCATCGATAATGTAGCCGTCGCGCATCGCCTGGCCGCGCGCCGTCACGACGATGACATTGTGCTCAAGGTTCGTGCCGGGGTCGGCCGCGGCCCAGTAGAGATCGAGAGTCTTGAGCCGGAGCGCCTTCAATTGCTCACCGATGCCGCGGGCCCAATGAAAACAGTAGCCGTACTGCCGCCGGCCGATGTGAATGAGAAAATTCTGAAAATTTGCGGGCGGGACGACGTGCCACTCCTTCGCCAGCCGGCGCGCCGTGTTATGGGAGGTGACCGAGACCAGCTGAGCCTCCGCCGGATCGACGTCGGGAGCGAGAGCAACGATGGCTTGGGCAAAATTCCGGATCGATTTGGAGTCATCCGCGCGCACGGGGACGGCCGCGAAGAGGAGCACGCAGACAAGAGCGAGAAGGCGCAGCACGATTGGGAATGATTTTGCAAGAGTCATCTGCCAGATCAAAAAGTTTTGGCGACGATAGGCGTGTGCGGGTGGAGTGCAAAGCTCACCCCAGCATTTCGAAAGCCAAAAGGGACCCGGGCGGGAAAATCTGTGCAGGGCAGCGATTCCGGTTACATTCGGTCTCCTGCCATGGAGGAAGAGAACGAACTCATTGCGCTCCGGCGCCAAAAGATCGAAGCGCTGCGCGACCGCGGGGTGGCGCCTTTCGGGCAAAGCTTCGAGACGAGCGGATCCATCGCCGAGGTGCGGGAAAAATTTGCCGATGGTGCGACGCTTCGCGCCGCTGGCCGGATCACCGCGCATCGCGACATGGGAAAGAGTCATTTCCTCGATCTGCGCGACGCCACCGGGCGGATCCAGATTTACGTGCAGGCGAAAGAACTCGGGCCGGAAACGATGGAGACGTTTGCATTGCTCGATCTGGGCGATTTCATCGGCGTGGAGGGCGGTTGTTTTCTCACCAAGACCGGCGAGCCGACATTGAAGGTGCACCGCTTGGAGGTGCTTGCGAAGACCCTTCGGCCGCTTCCGGAAAAATGGCATGGTCTGACGGATGTCGAAGCGCGCTATCGCCAGCGCTATCTCGATCTGGTCACGAACGACCACTCACGCGAAATTTTCGCCAAGCGCATCACGATTTTGCGCGAGATGAGGCGCTTCATGGAGGCGCACGGCTTCCAGGAAGTGGAAACGCCGATGCTGCAAGCCGTCGCGGGGGGCGCGGCGGCGGAGCCTTTCCGCACTCATCACAAAGCGCTCGGGATCGATCTCTACCTGCGCATCGCGCCGGAATTGTACTTGAAACGGCTGCTTGTTGGGGGCTTCAACAAGGTCTTCGAGGTGAACCGCAACTTCCGCAACGAAGGTATTTCTCGCCGGCACAATCCAGAGTTCACGATGCTCGAAGGCTACTGGGCCTATGCGAATTTCGAGAAGATCGCGGAACTGGTCGAGGAGTTGATCTGCCACCTCGCGCAAGCAGTCGCCGGGTCGTTGCAAATTGAACACCGTGACGCGGAGGGAAACGTTATTCGCGCCCTCAACCTCTCGAGACCCTGGCGACGCGCGCGTTACTGTGACCTGGTCTCCGCCGCGGCGGGGGCCGACTGGTTCAGCCTAACGAGTGAAGAACGCCGCTCCAAATGCCGTGAGCTGGGAGTCGAGATCCAGCCGCAGATGGCCGATTTCGAGGTCACCCAGCACGTCTTCGAAAAGCTGGTCGAAGAGAAGACCTTCGATCCCGTTTTCGTGACCCACTGCCCGAAAGAACTCGTCCCGCTGGCCAAGCAAAACCTCGAGGACGACTCGTTAGTCGACGTCTTCGAATTGATCATCAACGGCCAGGAAATCGCGCCCGGTTACACCGAGTTGAACGATCCGTTCTTGCAACGCCAGCGTCTCCTCGAGCAGGCCGGCGAAGAAACGCAAAAGCTCGACGAAGATTTCCTCCTCGCCCTCGAATACGGCATGCCGCCGGCCGGCGGCTTCGGGCTCGGCGTCGATCGTCTTACCATGCTTCTGACCGGCGCGGAATCGATCCGCGACGTCATCTTCTTTCCCCTTCTCCGTCCGCGCCGGGATTGAAGTTTCCCGCCGGCCCCGGAATTGCAAAATCGGTGGCTGAACCGGCCGCCGGTGCTACCTTCCAGAATGGAAAAGCCACAGATCACCGCCTACCTCAAAACCCATTGCGGCTGGAGCGGCGGCGTTCGCGCCGTTCTCGCCAAATACGATCTTCCCTATACGGAAAAAGATATCATCCAGAATCCGGCTTTTCGCTGGGAGATGGAAAGCAAGAGCGGCCAGCCCCTTTCGCCCTGCCTAGAAGTCAACGGCGAGATGCTCGCCGACGTCAGCGGCGAAGAGGTCGAGCGTTATCTAATCGAGCACCAACTGGTCAAGCCGAACGACGCCGATGCCGGCGTGCCGATAAACGCCCCTTGCGCCAACGAAGCGCATGGTGAGCCGGTCAAGCTCAAGTTGTAACAGGTCGGAAGAATCCGCGCGGTGCGCCTTTGCCTTAACGCCGTCGCTCGGTAGAGCGAGCTTGCAGCTTGCTCCCTCCCGCGCCAGCTGGAAGCTTGCGCTACCCTTTTGATGAAGCTCTTCGCGCGCATCGCTGCCAGGAAAAAATCGGGCTCGCCTAATAAGATGCGCAAACGCCGCGGGTGGCGTTGGATCCTCGCGTTTTTCCTCATTGCGCTCCCGGTTGGATTGGCCATCGCGGTCCTCGCTTTTTATTCTGTCTGGGCACAAACTTTCGACCTGAAACGTCTCGGCACGATGCCGGAACGCAACACCGTCTTCGATGTCGACGGCAAGATTTACAGCCGGTTGGCGGGCGCGAACCGGTTGAAAGTTCCACTCAAGCAAGTTTCGCCCGTCTTCATTCAGGCGCTGCTCGCGCGCGAGGATACTCGCTTTTACGAGCACGGCGGGATCGATTGGCGCGGCGTGGCGCGCGCCCTCGTGCGGGATATCATGAGCGGCTCGGCCAAGGAAGGCGCGAGCAGCATCACCCAGCAGCTCGCGCGCAACAGCCTCCCGCTGGGCGGGCGCACCCTCAGTCGCAAGCTGCTCGAGGCGATGGTCGCCTTGCGCATCGAACGCAACCTGAGCAAGGACCAGATCCTCGAGCTTTATGTGAACCGGATTTACTTCGGCTCCGGTTGTTACGGGGTGGAAACCGCATCGCAATCGTACTTTGGAAAAAGTGCGGTAAAACTCGATCTCTCGGAATCGGCTTTGCTCGCGGGGCTGATCCGCAGCCCGAATCGATTTTCACCGCTGAAAAATCCGCAAGCCGCCGCTGTCCAGCGCGACGTCGTGCTCAGCCGGATGCAGGAGTTGAAGAAAATTACCGCTGCCCAGGCGGAGCAGGCGAAACACGAAAGGATCAATTCGCATCCGCGCCGTCTGACCCTGATCCAGGAGAACTACGCCATGGATGCGGTTCAGCGTGATCTCAATGTCCTCCTCACCGCCGACCAGATCGACAATGGAGGACTCTTTATCTACACCACACTCGATCCGGTTATGCAAAAAGCCGCCGCGGCCGCGATCGAGACGCAGCTCGCGAAAGTGGAGCGCATCGATGGCTTCCATCATCCGCTCAAGGCGCAATATCAACCCCCCGCTGACGGCGAAGACAACGCCATGCCGTACCTGGAAGGGGCGCTCGTTGCGATCGACAACTCGAGCGGCGGCATCCGCGCTCTCGTCGGCGGGCGCGATTATGGGCAGAGCAAGTTCAATCGCGCGCTCGCACCAGCCAATCGTCAGGTCGGTTCCTCCTTTAAGCCCTTCGTTTATACGCTCGCTTTTACACATGGACTCCTGCCGGGCGCCGCGGTCAGCGACGGGCCGATTCAGCCGGGTGAAATTCAAGGCGCTGGCGACTGGTCGCCAGGAAATTCCGATGGCCGCTACGGCGGGATCAAACCGGTCTCTTATGGTCTCATCCAGTCGCGCAACACCATGAGTGTGCGAGTGGGTGAATTTGCCGGCCTCGACGACACGCAGAAAATCGCCGCCACCCTCGGCCTCGGCGAAAGCGTCCCGCACGGTGCCGCCATTTACATCGGCTCATTCGAGACCGACCTGAAGGATCTGACTGCAGCCTACACCGTTTTTCCCAACGCCGGGGTACGCAAACAGGCCTACATCATCGAACGGATCGATGATCCCGAACATCGCCCGATTTATCGCGCCGCTCACCTCACTCTGCCCGTGCTCGATCCGGGGGCGACCTGGATGACGACCGAACTGATGGAGGACGTCATGACCAAAGGAACTGCTTCGAGCGCGCGGTCGTTAGGTTTTAAACTCCCCGCCGCGGGCAAGACCGGGACGACGAATGACTTCAAGGATGCCTGGTTCGTGGGTTTCACTACGTCCCTGACCTGTGGCGTCTGGGTGGGTTTCGATCAACCAGCCACCATCATCCCGCATGGGTACGGCTCGGCCCTCGCGCTCCCGGTTTGGACGCAGGTTATGAACAAAGCCTCCGATCGCTATCCGGCCGAGCGTTTCAAGCCACCCGTGGCTACGCAGGAAGCGACCGTTTGCTCGATCTCCAATGCGATCGCGACCAGCGGCTGCGTAGCGGCCGGCACCGCTTATGAAATCGTTCTGCCGGTCGACAAAGTGCCGCGTGGAATTTGCAAGGTGCACGGCGGCAGCCCGACGCTTCTCGGGCAGCGGGTGGAGCAGCAAATCCAGCAAAAGATCAAGGAAGTTCCGCGCGGCATTATTCAATCCTTTAAACGCTTCTTTGGCGGCGGAAAGTAGGCCAAGGGGCTGAGGGCCCGTCTTTTTTGCAGGAGATATGGCCAATAGGGGGCAACGCCGCCCCTGCGCGTGGGAGGGAAGGAAGCCGCCGCCGCGGCTAAGCGCGACATCCGTTTCCGGATTCGTTAGGCAAACGAGACGTTTG
>Ga0157374_10001293_pt1 | contig 21286 bp, 17 predicted proteins | sample M25metaG_FD_115308 | JGI IMG/M metagenome (GOLD analysis project Ga0157374, IMG submission 115308) | Miscanthus rhizosphere microbial communities from Kellogg Biological Station, Michigan, USA - M2-5 metaG | ecosystem: Host-associated > Plants > Roots > Rhizosphere > Soil | place: USA: Michigan... | reverse complement strand
CTTTCCCGATCTGCTCGGTCCGCTGGTGCCGATGCCCGCCGACTACGTGCCGACCGACGAAATGATCGCGAAGATCAACCGTGCGTTCGCCGCGAAGCCGGCCGCACTGCATGATCTGCTGCATCTATATGGCGCCGCCGACGAAAAGAATTTCGCGCCAGTGATAGCGTTCATCGGTACCGATACGGTGGAGATGCAGCATCGCGCCGGCGGCAATCCTTTCAGCAACGCCGACTTCATCTACACCGGCACATCGAACGATTTCGCGCTCAACGATGGCGTGAAGCGTTATCGCGCCGATCCCAAGGCCGCCGCTTACGTCGCCAAGTGGTACTCGCCGACGGGTAATCTCACGCGCCCGATGCTGGCGCTGCACGACAGCGGCGATCCGCTCGTCCCGGCATCCAGTGCTTACGAATACGCGATGACCGCGCAGCGCGCAGGCCACGGCGAGAACTTCGTGCAGAAGTACATCAACCGCGAAGGCCACTGCGTGTTCAAGCCCAGCGAAATCGGGATTGCGTTCGATGAACTGGTGGACTGGGCCAACACGGGAAATCGTCCCGAAGCCGGCAAGCTCGGCTTGAAGTGAAGCTTGGCTTGAAGTGAAGAGAGAATATCAGTCGTTGAGCGACTGACCGTTCGTTGCAATCACTTTCGAATAGTGGTGACCGCTGTTCTTGATCGTCCGCTTCTGTGTCGCGAAATCGACATGGACGATGCCGAACCGCTTGGAGAACCCGAGCGACCACTCGAGGTTGTCCATCAGCGACCACGCCATGTAACCGCGCACGTCGCAGCCTTGCGCGATCGCATCCGAAATGGCGCGCAGATGTTTCTTCTGATAATTCACGCGCAACGGATCGTCCAGCACGCCGCCTTCGGCCACCGGCGGATCGTAAAATGCCGATCCATTTTCGGTAATGTATAAAGGTGGATTCTTATACCGCTCGCGGATCCAGTTGAGCGTGTCGGTCAGTCCCTGCGGGAAAACCTCCCAGCCGGTTTCCGTGTATGTCGCGTGCTGCTTCACCACGCCGACCTTGAGCGGATAGTTCGACGGATCGTTCTTGGTCACGCTGCGCGTGTAGTAGTTGAAGCCGAGCCAGTCGATCGGCTGCTTGATCAGATCCAAGTCCGCCTGCGGCCATTCCGGCCACGCCTCGCCGAAAATCTCTTTCAGCTCCTCCGGATATTTCCCGAAGAACACCGGATCGAGGTACTGACGATTCATGTACGCATCGGCGCGCTTTACGGCGGCGGCATCGTCGGCGCTGTTCGTGGCCGGATATTTCGGCTCGAGATTCACCACGATGCCGACCTGATGCTTGCCCACCGCGCGATACGCCTGCACGCCCTTGCCGTGTGAACGCAGCAAATGATGACTCGCGATTGGCGCTTCGAACTTGCTGCGATGCCCCGGCGCCAGCGCACCATGCAGATAGCCGCCGTCGGTGACCACCCACGGCTCGTTGTGCGTGGCCCATTTCTTCACGCGGCCGTCGAGTTTCTTGTACATCACCGTCGCGTAGTCGGCGAACCAGTCGGCGATGTCGGGATTGAGCCATCCGCCGCGATCGTCGAGTGCGGCGGGCAAGTCCCAGTGATACAGCGTCGCCAGCGGTTCGATGCCGTTGGCGAGACACTGATCGACAAGACGCGAGTAAAAATCCAGACCTTTTTCATTGACGCGGCCTTTGCCTTCCGGCAATACGCGCGACCACGAAATGCTGAAACGATACGCTTTCAGTCCAAGCTGCTTCATGAGCTGGACGTCGGATTCCATGCGGTTGTAGTGATCGCACGCGACATCGCCGGTGTCGCCGTTCGACATCATCCCCGGCGTGTGCGAAAAGCGCTGCCAGATGCTCGGGCCGGCGCCGTCGGCCAGCGGCGATCCTTCGATCTGATACGCCGACGTCGCGGCGCCCCAAAGGAAATTGTCGGGAAATTTCACCCGTGTGCTCATGCTCATCCTGGCGATGTTGCGCAACAGAAATACTGAAAACGATTACATGGCAGAATACCGGAACCGTCATGCTTTTTGTAGCAAACGGACGCCTATTCCCCAGAATGGAACCCGCATGGCATCAGTGACGCTCGACAACGTGCGAAAGGTATATCCCGGCGGCGTGGTGGCCGTCGCGGGCGCCACGTTCACGGTCGAGGACGGCGAATTGCTGGTGCTGGTCGGGCCGTCCGGCTGCGGCAAGACGACCACATTGCGCATGATCGCCGGTCTGGAGTCCATCACTTCGGGAACGCTCAGGATCGGCGACCGTGTCGTCAACGATGTCGCACCGAAGGATCGCGACATCGCCATGGTGTTCCAGAATTACGCGTTGTATCCGCACATGACGGTGGCCGAGAACCTCGGTTTCGGACTCAAGCTGCGCGGCGATTCCAAGGAGACCATCGCCGCGCGCGTGAAGGAATCGGCGGAATTGCTCGAACTCGGTCCCTATCTCGACCGGCTGCCGCGCGCGCTGTCGGGCGGACAGCGGCAACGCGTCGCGCTCGGGCGTGCGCTGGTGCGTCACCCGCAGGTTTTCCTGCTCGACGAACCGCTGTCGAATCTCGATGCGAAACTTCGCCTGTCCACGCGGCAGGAAATCGCGCGGCTGCATCGCAACGTGCAGACGACTATGATCTACGTCACGCACGACCAGATCGAGGCGATGACGCTCGGCCAGCGCATTGTGGTGTTCAAGACCGGCGAGATCCAGCAGATCGATACGCCCATGAATTTGTATACAAAGCCGCAAAATGTATTCGTCGCGGGTTTCCTCGGTAGCCCAGCGATGAATTTTTTCCGCGGCAAGCTCGCCCGTGCCAACGGGCTGCAACTGCAATGCAAGGGAACGACGTTGCCGCTCGGCTCGCCGTCCGGGCTCGATGCGTATATCGATCGCGAGCTGATCGTCGGCATCCGGCCGGAAAGCCTGCGCGTGTCGCCGGGCGATCCGCTGCACATCGACGCGCAGCTCGATGTCGTCGAGCCGGTCGGCAACGAAGTTTTTCTGCATCTGACGTGGCAGGACAACGCCATCGTCGTGCGCGAACCGATGCAGGAACTGCCCGCGCGCGGCAGCACGCTCACGCTCAACTACGCGACGCCGTCGCTGCATTTCTTCGACGCGCAGACCGAAAAACGGATCGAAGCGACATGATCTCGCGCCGCGACTGGCTGCGCAGCACGGCCGGTCTCGCCGCCGCGCTGCCGTTCGCGCGAACGATGGCGCAACCGGTTGAACGCATGACGACACGGCCGGTTCCATCGAGCAAAGAAGCGCTGCCCGTCATCGGTCTCGGCACCTACCGCGTACTCGACGTCGCACCTGATTCTGCCGAATACAGCGAACTGCCCGCCGTCCTCGATGCGCTGTTCGCAGCGGGCGGACGCGTCATCGATTCGTCGCCGATGTACGGCCGCGCCGAGCAAACCGCCGGCGAACTGCTCGCCGCGCGCAATCTGCGCGACAAAGCATTCATCGCGACGAAAGTGTGGACGCAAGGCAAGGACGCCGGTATCGCGCAGATGGAAAATTCATTCCGTCTGCTGCGCACCGATCGCATCGACCTCATGCAGATCCACAATCTCGTCGACTGGCGCACGCATTTGCCGACGCTGCGTCAATGGAAAGAGCGGGGCCGCATCCGCTACATCGGCATCACGCATTACACGTCGTCGGCGTATGGCGAAGTCGAAGCCGCACTGAGAGCCGAACCGTTCGATTTCCTGCAGATCAACTACGCGATCGACGGCCGCGAAGCGGAGAAACGCATCCTGCCGCTCGCGCGCGACAAGGGCATCGCCGTGCTGTGCAACCGTCCGTTCGGCGGCGGCGGATTGCTCGGCCGTCTGAAGAACAAGCCGTTGCCGGCATGGGCGGGCGACGTCGGTGCGACGAGCTGGGCGCAGCTCGCGCTGAAATTCGTCATCGCCAATCCGGCGATCACCTGCGCGATTCCCGGCACCGGCAATCCAAAAAACATGCGCGACGACGTCGCCGCCGGCAGCGGCCCCGCACTCGATGTCGGACAACTCAAGGACGTGATCGCGCTCGCGGGTTGATTTGGCATTGCGGACGCGGAGCCGCTGCGGAATCATCGGCGCTTGCTAGCCGGAGTCTGCCGATGAGCCGCCGATGGAATTGGACAGCCGGTCAGGATGATCATTATTCCGTCGAACTCGTCGACGAAGGACTTCGCTGGGAAAGCGATACCTACGACGAGCGCGCGGGTGCTTCGTCGCAGCGAACGTCTTTGCAATCGAAGGATGATTTCCTCGGCTATGGTCCGGCGGAGGTTGCGCCAGAAAACATCGTGCGCGAGCTGGCGAGCGCGCTGGGCGTCGCCGATCCGGCGTGGTTGAAGCCGCTCGATACGCGAACCGAAGCGCTGCTCAAGGCTGCCAGCGCGGGCGACGTCCCCACGATCCGCGCATTGCTCGCGGTAGGGCTCGACGTCGATGCCCACGATCAGCGTGGCTACACCGCGCTTTGGAATGCGATCCTGCGCGGCCACAACGATGCCGCGCTGTTCGTCCTCGATGCCGGCGCGGACCCGCGGCGCCGCTACCGCTACGGCGCAACGGCGCTGGCGCTGGCGGCGAAGTTCGGCGACGAGCGTTTGGTCGCGCGCCTGATCGGTGCCGGCGCGGACGTGAACGCGGTGGAAAGCGTCAACGGCGAAACGCCGTTGTTGTCGGCGATCGAAAAAAAGCGGGTGCCTTCGTGCATCCGCTTGCTGATCGAGGCCGGAAGCGACGTCAACCGTTCGCGCAACGATGGATCGACGCCGCTGATCCGCGCCGTCCGCAACGGACTGCTCGATGTCGTCAATCAACTGATGGCTGCAGGCGCGGTCATCGATGCGCGCGACGGCAACGGAATGACCGCGCTGCTGCATGCAGCGAAGTGGCAATCGGATACGGCCTTCTGCACTACGCTGCTCGCGGCCGGTGCCGACGCCGCCATTGTCGACAACCACGGCATGACCGCGGCGATGCACGCGAACGCGCAGCGCCGGGACGCGGTCGCGAAACTGCTGGCGGGCTAACCGCCCAGCGGATCGGCGAAGATTTCGTCGACGGGAAATCCGGCGAGGCGCAGCAGGGTCGAGCCGAGCGGCTGCAGCGTGACGTTGAGATGCGAGCCGTCGGACATCAAGAGATAGCCTGCGAGTCCGGTCGTTGGTTTGTTCCACGGATCGAGCACGTCGCCGCTCGGCAGCGCGACCGGCGAGAACGCGGCGTTCTTCGACAGGGCCAGCGGCGGCAGATCCGATGTAGCGACATATTCGGTGTCCTGGAACACCAGCGACGACGTCGAACCATCCGCGCGCGTGATGCGGCCCGGAATCGTGAGCGCATCGACCGGCAACGCGTAAAGCAGCGGGCCGTACGCCATCGCCGTTTCGCCTGACGCGTCTTTTATGGCATGAACGTCGAAAGCGAGATCGAGCGTCGCCGTGTCGCCGGACGTCCAATGCCCGCTGATCTCGAAACGATCGGCGTAGCGCGTGATCGTTTTGCCGTTGGCCGTTGCGGTCGCGTTGCCGGCGTAGGCGGGAATACGCAGGGTCAACACGAAATTCAGCGGTGCGGCTGGATTGACCGTGAACTGGATCGTGTCGGCCGAAGGAAAGTCGGTTGCTTCCACGATGTCGAGTTTCGTGCCGCCAACGGTCGTGTCGAGCGTCGACGGTCCGTACAGACGCGCCACAAGTCCGGCGCGCGCGGTTTCCTTCAACCACATGCCTTCGATGTAGTAAGGCAACAATCGCGTCGAATTGAGCGAGCAGCACGCGGCGGCCTGATGCGAGGCGGAATACAGCGGGCGGTCGAAATATTGTTGCGTCTGCATGGCCGACAAACGATTGTCGGAGCTCAGGTACGACACCGCCGTCGCAGCCGTGTGCAAGCGCGCGCCTTGCGCTGCGTTGAGTGCGATGCGTTCGGAAATGTCGCCGGTCGTCATCGCATCGCGGTATTGCGCGAGTCGATTCAGCGATGCGATGGTTTCCGTCATCGAGCAATATTCGGACATCAATCCGAATGCGCCGATATGTCCGCTGACCGCCTCGTCGCCGACCGGTCCGCCACCCGGGTTGGAATGCCGCTGCAGTTTGTCGAGCACTTCGTCGGCGGCCTGCGCGTACGTCGCCGAGCCGCTGTAGGCGTAGGCGATTTCCGGCACCGACAAGGCTTCGGCGATGTGCGGCGTATGCGTGTACCAGAGCCGGTTCGCATCGGACATGTACGCGGGGAAGACATCGGTTTCGTTGACGTTGCTCGCGATGTAATCCGAATACAGCCACAGATAGCCGGTTCGGAAGGTGTCGTCGCCGGTGATCCGGTACAGCCATTCGAGCGTGTCGGAAAATCCGAGGCCGTGCGATACGCCGCCGCCGACGCTGCTGCCAGGCCGTGCGAAATAACTCCGCGTCGCGAATGCGCTGAGCGTCGTCTTGGCGGCCTTTTTCACGGCGGTGAGGATTTGCGAATCGCCGGTTGCTTCGTACCAGGCGAGCAGGGCCTGGAACATGCGGCTCTGCGTCCACAATTCGCCATCGTTCGGATCGCCGGTGGTGAAACGTTTGGCGAGTGGATAGACGCCGATGTAGCCGCTGCCGTCCTGCGCGTTCAGCACTTCCTGCAAACGCGCGATGGCTGCAGTTTTGATGTCGGGGTTGCGGGCCATCCAGGCGAGGCGAAAAAGTCCGTCCGCGTAATAGCCTTCGTGCTCGCCGAGCCACCAACCCGGTTCGCCGGCTGCATCGACCTGATCGGCGTGCTGCACGACGAATTCGTGCGCGTTCACCGTATCGGAAATGTCGGTGTAATGCCCGGCGAGGCCGTTGTCGAGATCGGCCTGCATCTGCACGAGCATCCAGCCGGCAGGTTTGATTTCGCCGAACGACGTGAGCTCGTACGCCGGCTGCGTTATCGCGGCGCTGGCCGATGCGGTGACGAGCAGCCAACCAAGCACGGTTGACAACAACGGGCGGCGGGTCACGATCGTTTTCACGTTGCGATTCTAAGGCGCTTCGCGCCGGAAATCGCGACACGCGTCGCGTAAATTCAGCCGAACACGACCATGCTCTGGCGGCTCAACATGGTCGGAACGCCGGCGGGCGACCAAAGCGTGGTCGATTGGCTCGTGTAGCCGTCGCGCGCGAAGACCATTTCTGAGTCGACCATCCAGCCGTCGAGCGGCTGCTGCGCGAAACCGTGGTCGAGAAATTCGAGCATCCACGTCATCGAACTGCCGGGTGTCGGCGCCGGCATCCACGACAGCCCGACCGGCGGAACGAAATCGGCGAGCGCGATCAGGTGCGCATCGGTCGCGTTCGACGAATCGTTCAAGCCGAGTTGATAGACGTTGCGATGAACCGGCTGATTGGCGAACGGCAGCGCGCCCTCGAGCAGCGCCACGTCGAAATGCTGGAAGAAGCTCGGCATCAGCTTCGGGATGTACGGCAGCGGCGTCGCCGACTTCTTCGCCGGTGCCGGGGGCAGTTCGCGTTTGACGACCGATGCACGCGCATGACCGAACACGCCGATCGCATGCGCGAGCGTCTCCTGACCGCCGACGATGCGCGCCTCGACATGCATCGTGTTCTTGCCCGCGCGCAGCACGCTCGCCAGCGTCGTGCATTCGCCCGCGCCGATCGGCGCGACGAACGTCATCTGGAACGTGCGCAGCGGAAAAGACGCGTCGACCAGCGTGCGCATGGCTTCGACGGCGAACGCACCCTGCAATCCGCCGAAAGCGCTGCGGCCCTGCATCCAGTCGTCGGTCACCTCCGCGATCAGCGATCCGGATTGCCTGCGCGCGGCGCGCAGGAGTTCGCTCAGCGTCATGACGCGTTTTCCTTGGGCGGAGTCGGGAATGTTAGGGCGCGGACGGCAGGCGCGACAATGCCGCGTGATAATCCGCCGGCGACTGACCGATGATTTTCTTGAAGTCGCGGATGAAATGCGCCTGATCGGCGTAACCGAGGCCGAGTGCGACATCGGCCCAGTCCGGCGTCTCGGTGACGTGGATGCGATTTGCCGCTTCGATCAGCCGATAGCGCTGGATCATCCATTTCGGCGTCACGCCGACGTATTCGTCGAACAATCGCTGCAGCGTGCGCTTGCCGATTCCAAACGTCTCGACGATGTGTTCGACTTTGGTGATCGCGCGATCATTGGTCACGCGTTCGCAGATGCGCTGCGCGAGTCGCATTGAATCGTCGGCGCGCGCGTGGAACGGACGCAGGAAGTCTTCGAGGATGCCGACGGTGGCGTGGTGATCGGTGTGCGCGAGGGCGCGCAGGCAAAGTCCGCGCGCGGACGGACCGAGCAGGTCGGGCAAGTCCCAAACTTTTTCCGACAGCGACGACACCGGCCGGTCGATGAACGGCCGGAATCCGCCGGGCAGGAATTTCACGCTGAACACGCGATCCTTGCCCGCGATCATGCGCGAAAATTTTTTCGTGTGGATGCCGGCCAATTCCTCACGTCCGGCTTCGAGCACGAGATGGATCGACGGATGCGGCAGCGTCTCGCGCAATTGCGGTTCCGGCAAATCCCATTCGACGGTCCAGTAATGCTCGACGAACGGCGCGAGATCTGGCGACGGGTAATAGCGCCACACGCCCGGCATCGAACCGGCATCGCGGAAATTGAGGAGCCCGCGCGGCTTGTCGGGCTTTAGTCGAGCCATGTTGCGCAGGGCATGTCGCGTTTTTTCAATCCGTGGTTCGGTGCTGCCGCTAGTCTGCATCCACACACGGCGAGGTGCATCATGCGACTTGGGCATTACATCACACTCGTTACGATAGTCCTGGCGGCCAGCGCGTCCGCTATCACCAATCCGGGAGGAAAACCCATGCACGCGAAAGGACCGTTCGACGTCAAGATCGCTCCGCTGGAAGGCTACAACAAGGAACTCGGGCGCATGTCGCTCGACAAGCAGTTCCACGGCGATCTGGAAGCCAGCAGCCAGGGCGAAATGCTGTCGCAGTTCGATCAGGAAAAGCAGTCCGGCGGTTACGTGGCGATAGAGCGCGTCACCGGCACGCTCGGCGGCAGGAAAGGCAGCTTCACCCTGCAGCATTCTTCCACGATGCAGCGGGGAAAGCCGCAGCAGAACATCATCGTCGTGCCGGATTCGGGCACCGGCGAACTGGCCGGGCTGAAAGGTTCACTGATTGTGAATATCGCCGCCGGAGGGGCGCATTCCTACGATTTCGAGTACACCTTCGACCCGCTTTAACACCCGTTTGCAGGCTTTACGTTACTTTGCAAATTGGCACCGCCGGTGCGCTAAAAGTTTAGCGCCGCTTCAGTCCAATCGGCGCAGTATGCCAAGCGTACACACAGCGAGGTAACAACCGTGTTTCGCACAAGCTTGTTTCTGATGTTGACGTCGATGGCTGGGGTCGTCGCGGCACAGACGCAGGACCCACTGGCCGCAGCGCCGGTGCAATACGACGACGGTCCGGCCCCCCAGCAGGCCGACAACTACAACGCGCAGCAGCCGGCGAACGATAACGCCATGGATTGCGGCATGGACGATCAGGGCCGTGCGCTGGCCTGCCAGGACAATCAGGTGGGTTACACGCCGGACGACGAGATGGCAGCGGCCGACGACGCACCTCTGTTCGCGCCGGATTACTACGCCTACGAAGATTACGAATACTACCCGCCGTATCCCTATTACGCGGGCGTCAGCCTGTGGCCGGCGTATTACTGGCCCGGCTACGCCTGGGGCTGGGGTGGATGGGGTTATGGCTGGGGTTGGCCGGCGATCAGCATCGGCTTCGGCTGGGGCTGGCACGGCGGCGGCTGGTGGCACGGCGGCTGGCATGGCGGTTGGAACCACGGCTATGCGTCGCATTGGGGCGGTGATCGCTTCCACGGTCCGTGGCGCTACGACGGTCATGGCCACTTCGCCGACAACCGTCGCGATTTCGGACACAGCGCCAGTTTCGCCGGACGCGGTGCCGCCTCGCGCAGCTTCGCGACGAGCCGCAACTTCGGTGCGGAGCGCGGATTCAGCAGCGTGCAGGGCGCGCGCAATTTCAACGGTGCGCAGAGCCGCTCGTTTGGTGCCAATCGTGAAGGCGTGAACAATTTGAGTGCCAACCGTTTCGGTTCCAACCGCGCTACGCTGCCGTCCGCCTCGTACTATTCGGGCGCGCGCGGTTTCAACAACGCGCAGTCATTCAACAATGCGCAGTCGTTCAACCGCGGCAATATGCAGACGGCGAATCGCACGCAGTTCCGCGGTGCGAACGAAGGCGTGCGCGGCAGCGCGCTCGCCAGTCGTCAGTATTCGGCGACCATGCGCGGCCAGACCTCGTTCACCAATCGCACCTACTCCGGAACGATGCAGGGCCCGCGTGCGATGAGCAACCGATCGTTCCAGTCGTCGCAGCGCAGCTTTGCTCCGCAACAGCGCAGCTTCTCGGGTTATCAGGGCTCGCGCGGCGGATCGTATGGACGGCCGAGCTATTCCGGCAACCCGGGCGGACGCGGCGGATACTCCGGCGGCCGCGGCTATTCGTCGTCGCATGCGAGCGCACCTTCGCACTCCTCGGGTGGTGGCGGCAGCGGCGGTGGCGGACGTAGCAGCGGCGAAAGCAGTGGCGGCGGTCGTCACCACTGATCTGGTCGAAAAAACGAACCAAAAAAGGCCCGCCTCGCGCGGGCCTTTTCTTTTTCCGGCAAATATTTTTCGGCAGGATGTCCAAATGGCCCCCGCTTGAGCGACATCGTTACGGCGGCGCATAGTGCCCGTCCAACCCGGAGAACACCCATGCAATATCTCTTCTTGCTGTATGCCGACGAAAAAGGCTGGGACCAAATGACTGCGGACCAGCGCAAGCAGGGCGAAGCGTCCTACACCGCATATACCAACGCGTTGCGCGAAGCGAAAATCTACCTTGGCAGCAACCGGCTGCGTCCGGTCGGCGACGCGACCACGGTGACTATGCAAACCGGTCAGTCGCGCGTGCTCGACGGGCCGTACGCCGACACGAAAGAACAACTCGGCGGCTACTACCTCGTCGACCTGCCGGATCTCGACTCGGCCATCGCCTGGGCCAACCGCTGCCCTGGCGCGCATCACGGCACCATCGAAGTGAGACCCGTCTGGACGATGTGATGGGCGAAGCGACGTTTCGCGACGCGCACCGCACCGCCGAGGCGATCGCGCGGCACAGCTACGGCAAGCTCGTCGCCTATCTGGCCGCGCGCAACCGCGATGTTGCCGCGGCGGAGGATGCGTTGTCCGACGCATTCGCCGCCGCACTGGTCGAGTGGCCGCGCAGCGGATGTCCGCAAAAGCCCGAGGCATGGCTGCTCACCGTCGCGCGCCGCAGGCTCATCGACGGCACGCGGCGGCGCATTGCCGGCGAACAGGTGGCCGACGACGTGCGCGACATCGTCGCTGCCAGCGGATGCGCCGAGGAATCGGAAATTCCGGATCAGCGTCTGGCGCTGATGTTCGCGTGCACGCATCCATCCATCGACGTAGCCATCCGCGCCCCGCTGATGCTGCAGACGGTGCTCGGCCTCGACGCCGCGCGCATCGCCTCGGCGTTTCTGGTTTCGCCGACGACAATGGGCAAGCGCCTCGTGCGCGCGAAGGAAAAAATCCGCAGCGCCGGCATTCCGATGCAGATCCCGACGCGCGACGAATTGCCCGCACGCCTGGCCGATGTGCTCGATGCCATCTACGCCGCCTACGCCGAAGGCTGGAACGATCACGCCGCAACCGATACTCCGCGCCGTCAACTCGCCGACGAAGCGCTGTTCCTCGGTCACATCCTCGTTGAGCTCGCCTTCGACGAACCCGAATCGCTCGGTTTGCTCGCGCTGATGCTGCACATCGAAGCGCGCCGTCGCGCACGGCGCAGCGCCGCCGGCGAGTACGTGCCGTTCGATGAACAGGATCCGGCGTGTTGGGATGCAGTGATGATCTCGGCGGCGGAGACACTGCTGCGTCGCGCTGCCGAACTGGGCGTGATGGGCCGCTATCAGATCGAAGCGGCGTTGCAGTCGGCGCATGTGCATCGCCGCCGCTGCGGCGTGGCGAACTGGGATGACGTCGTAAACCTTTACGATGCTCTGCTAAGGTTCTCGCCGTCGCCGGTGGTCGCCATCAACCGCGCGCTGGCGATCGGCGAATGCGATGGCGCCAGCGCCGCCCTCGCGGCGATGCCGGATGCCGCGCAGGATGGTCGCCTGATCGAGTATCAGCCGTATTGGGCCGCGCGGGCCTCGCTGCTCGCGCGCACGGGCGCGCATGCGGATGCGCATCACGCGTATGAGATGGCGATTGGTTTGGAATCTGATCCTGCGGTGCGGGCGTTTCTGCAGCGACGATTAAGGCGCATACAAATGTAGGTCCGCGCAAAAGTTCCCGTTCTACGCCTAGGACTCTAGTTGCGCTGGCGGTTGAGTAGTGTCGACGATGCTTCTGGCGGCGTCTGTCCGTTTCCTGTCCTGATCTTGTCCTTATTGGATGCGGAACTCTCCCTATTCTGTACTTGACTTGAGAGCAGGGGAGTACTTATGAACCAGGCAACGAAAGCACTTATCGCGGCATTGCTGATGTCCGGAAGTTCGCATTTGCTCGCTGTCGCGGGTGATGAGGACGGGAATTTTTTGGTAAACGCCGATTTCGACCATGGACTACAAGACTGGACCTTCAACATCAGTTCGGCTGTAACCTGGGTCGCCAACTATGATTCGCCGCCTCCGGGAACCACTAGTTTGGGCGCGGTTGCTCTATTCCAGGAGGGCTCCGAGAACACGAATGCATCGCAATGCGTTCAAGTAGTGTCAGGTCAGAAATATGTAGCGTCGGTCTGGGCGATCGCCACGTGCTCGGCCAATGCTCGGGTCGGAGTCGACTGGTATGGTGACGCCGGCTGCGCTGTAACTTTTATCGGCAATGCAGATATGTCTTCGGAAAAGTCCTCAAACGATTGGCAAAAAATTCAATCGACAGTGATCGCGCCCGACACCGCTCAATCTGCGCATGTCATTATTGAGAACGAGGGCCATTGCAATGATGCCGTGCTATTTGACGGCGCATTTTTTGGCGACCGCATATTCAGCAACTCTTTCGAATGACGGCTGCATAACTTATGTGATCTGGCTTCATTGAGGTGATCACATGAAGAACCCCGTCGGCTGGTTTGAAATCTACGTTGACGATCTCCCTCGCGCCCGCAAGTTCTACGAATCGGTCTTCCGCACCACCTTCACGAAGATCGATTCGAACGCGCCGGAGATGTGGCAATTCGCTTCCGACATGCAAAGCTACGGCTCACCCGGCGCACTCGTTCACATGCCGGGCTTTCCGGCGGGCAACAACAGCGTGATCGTCTATTTCTCGTGCGAGGATTGCGCGGTCGAGGAAAAGCGCGCGGTGCAAGCGGGTGGCCGCGTGCAAAAAACGAAATTCGCGATCAGGCAATACGGCTTCATTTCGCTGGTCTTCGACAGCGAAGGCAACATGATCGGGCTGCACTCGATGAAATAGTCGGCTTTCGCCGCGCCACCGTGCATCCTTCCTCGATCCTGCGCACCGAAGTGTCGCGTCGCGACGAAGCCTACGCCGCGTTCGTGAATGATCTTCGTTTACTGTCAACATTGACAGGTTTTTCCTGAAGCTGTCTGCACGCGCTCTGCGTGCCGTCCCTGTGTTTCGAGCGGCGTTTGACTAACGTTGATCGCGTCCGCAATGGACCAAACGGGGAAATATAAATGTATATGATTTCGCTTTTTTTTAGAGCGCTCGCACTCCTGTTCGTCGCGGTGTCGACGGCGTCGGCACAGGCCATCGATACCAACCCGACGTTGTACGAAAATACCGATGGCTGGACCTTGTCGTCTCTGGCGCAGTGGGATCCGTACGGCTACGACAGAGGTTCGATTCACTTGCAGTCCACATTGTCGCAATCCAGCGCAACTCAGTGCGTGGCCGCGGAGGGAGGCAAGGCGTTCGTCGCCACGGCTCGTGTCTACGGTAGCTGTCCGGGCGCGCGGCTGTACGCGCTGTGGGCCGACACGGACGATTGCAGCGACATCGACCATTTCCCGGGCAACGGCACTAGTTCCACCGAGTCGGACGAATGGGAATTGCTTACCGTCGTCGCGCCGGCGCGGGATGACGCGTACAAGATCGAACTCAAGCTCATGAATCTCGGCGGCTGCGCGAGCGGCTTCTATTTCGACGATGTCACGCTGGAGTTCGACGAAATCTTCGATGACGGTTTCGATCTGCGCGGCGTCGATTGACGGCTGTCCTGTTCTTGTCCTCATAGCGTCCCGCAATCCGTGAGGCGCGTCGGATAGATTCGGTCCTCCTTCAGAGTGAGGACCGACCGATGACAACCGCACGTCGCACGCTCGCAATGATGTGTTGCGCAGGATTGTTCCTTGCTGCCGGCGTGCAGGCCGAGAATCTGATCCAGAATCCGTATTTCGAGGATCACCTCACCGGCTGGCAGTACGATCCGCCGGATCAGGTGTCGTGGACGAACACGATCGACTACCCGGTGGTGGACAGCGGCATTCCGGGCGCGATGGTGCTGGACGGTTCACGCGGGCCGGTGCTCGCACTCCAGTGCGTAACAGTGCTGCCGTCGCTCGACTACGTGGCCAGCGTGCGGGTGCAATCGCACTGCACGGGTCAGACGTTGAACGTGTTCTGGACCGACGCGACTTGCATCGCCGGATCGTCTTTCATCAGCGCCGCCTCCACGCACGCGGATGTATGGGATCGAGTCGGCCTTTTCGCGCATCCGCCGTCGACGGCGCAACGCGCGATCGTCGTCGTGGAAAACCCCACCGGCTGCGTGAGTCCGGCCTACATCGACGACGTGGTGTTCGACACCGACATCATTTTCGCCAACGGTTTCGAGCCACCCATTCCGCCGTAATCGCTGCCGATCCGTACAGGCTCGGCGGAGCGCGAAAACAAGCCTGCGTCATCAGCTCGAGGAGTCGAGTGGTATGAGGCGTATCTGACGCAATCGCGTCGAAGCGAAAGCCTGATTCGCGCCGCGCGCAAATCTGGCACCATGGCGGCACCCGACCGACAACTGCCGACCGCATGAAATTCCGCCGCTTGCCTATCATCCGCGTGTTGATCGTGCGGCCGCGACTCATGATTTCCGTCATCATCGGCTGCGTGGTCGGATTCGCGCTGCCGTCGTCGTTCGTTCCGCACGTGGTGACGCGCATGCTGATCGGATGGAACAGCGGCGCCATCGCCTACATCGGGCTCGCGCTCGAACTGATGGCGCGCTCCACGCGCACGCACATGCGCCTGCACGCACGCACGCAGGACGAGGGGCGGCACACCATCCTGGCGCTGGTGATCGTCACGTCCGTGCTCACACTGTTCGCCACGGCGGTGGAAATGTCGGCGGCCAAGGATGTGCACGGCACGCTCAAGGCCATCCACGTGTCGCTGGCCGGACTCACCGTGTTCTCGACGTGGTGGGTCAACCAGATCATGTTCGCGCTGCACTATGCGCATGACTACTACCGGCACGGTGGCCGTGGCGATCGCGGTCTGATGTTCCCAGGAACCGCACAGCCGGATTATTTCGATTTCCTCTATGCCGCGGCGATCATCGGCACGTCCGGCCAGACGGCGGACGTCTCGTTCAACACCAGCTCGACACGCCGCATCGCGATGGTGCACAGCGTGCTGGCGTTCTTCTTCAACACCATCGTGCTGGCGCTGACGATCAACTTTGCCGCCGGCCTGCTGTAGCTACTGCTCGAACTGCACCGTATCTGCCGTGTCGCAGTGGTCAGCCGACGGCTGCTTCACGCGATTCTGGATATCAGCGATCCAGCAATCGTCGTACACCGAGCAATAGCAGATCGTGATCTTGAAGCGCGATTGCGCATCGTGGAACGCACGCGCCAGCGTCGGGTCGGTCAGCTTGACCATCTCGATGGTCGTTTCGCGGTTGATGCTTGCCGGCAGCACCGTGCCATTGATCGACGACTGCTGTGCGTGAAACGGACGATCCGGCACGAGCGCGGCGCTGACGTCTTTCCAGAAACGATACGGCTTGCCGTCGACGCTGATCTGCACCGATTCGATCTTCGCCGGACCGACGCCGTTGTTGTCCACGCGCCAGGTGAATTCGTCGGCGCTCGGCGTGTGCGTGTCGTTCTCGCCGATGGACACCGACGGCCACACGCTCGCGCGCGATTCGACCTGCATGAGTTTGGTTTGGTCGCGCATCAGCATTGACTGATACGCGCTCGTGCACAGCGCCAGCACGCTGAGCGAAACGGCGACGAAACTGGCGATGTCGCCGATATCGCGGCGATTGGATTTTTCGGAGGCGGGCGTCGGATTGTTCACGCGCCGATGTTACGCCACGCGATGCGCCGTTGGCAGACGGGAGTTGCTACGATCGAAGGATGAGCTCGGACGCGAGTCCGAATGTCGCGGCGATCGTTCGCGATTGGAACGATCGCCGCTGCACCATCATCAGTACACGCTTAGTGCTTGATCACGACCAGCCACGGCACTGAATTTTCCACGGTCACCCATAGCTGCGACAGATGATCCTGATCGCGGCTGCTGACCAACAGCGGTGTGCCCGTGCCGTCGACGTTCAAATAGCCGTTGGCGGCGCTGGCACTCGATGCCGATTGCCAGGCCAACGACAGCAGATATTGCTGAAGATCGACGGTCTGCCATTCCGAGCGTTCACTCAGGCCCGCAGCGTCCCTGGTCACGACACGCAATACGATGTCGCTGCCGAATCGCGCCATCTCAAGCGTGAACAATGTCTTGCCGTCGATACCGCGTCCGTTGGCCACCGCCTTGGGCATGATGCTCAGCCCGCTCAGCAAACCCGCGTCGACGTGCAAGGTAACGCTGACGTAGTCCGTGCCGTCGCCGACGCTGTTCGGCACGCTCGTGAGCGGTGTGCCTTCGAAGCCGTCGATGAAGATTTCGACGGCGTCGGTGTCGGTGGCGGAGTCGTTGGAGGAAACCGGATCGGACCCACCATTGATTACCGCGACGCTCGCCGTGTTGATGAGCAGATCGTTGGCATCGCCGCCGACCACGGTCGCCGAATAGATATAGGCCGCTTCGCTGCCCACCGGTAGATTGGCAGTATCGCTGAGCGCGAGGCCGTGTCCGTTGGCGCACGTCGCGCCACCGAAGCTGATGCAGACCCAGGAGCCGTTCACAAGGCCCGCCGGCAACGTATCGGTGATGGTCGCGTCGACTGGACTCGGGCCCGCCGCGTTGGTTACTTCGATGACGTAGTTGATCGACTCACCCAGTTCCACGCGCGAAACGTTGTCGGTCAAGGTCAGCGCGAGATCCGCCTGCGGCGGATTGACCGTCACCGTGGTAACGGCAGATTGAGCGCTGCTGCAGCCCAGGCTCGTGACGAGCACCGAATAGTCACCGCTGGTCGTTGCGACATAGGTTTGATTCGTCGCACCGCCGATCGGGTTGCCGTTGACGTACCACTGATTGCCGCTGGCGCTCGATGAGGTGAGCGTCACGCTGCCGCCGGTGAAGAACGTGGTCGGTCCGGACGGAGTGATCGTCGGTGTCGCCGGCGTCGGATTTACCGTCAACGTCACGTTGCGCCCGAACTGGCTGTGGCAACCGAGCGCGTTCAGCTGCGCGGTGTAGACGCCGCTCTGCGCCGCGGTATAGCTCTGCGAATTGGCACCCGCAATCGGCGCGCCGTCCTGCCACCACTGGATGCCGGTGGCGCTGTCGGAATCGACGATCTGGCTGTTGCCCTGGCAGATGGCGAACGACGTCACGCTCGGATCCTGGCCGCGGAAGGTGACGAACGGCGCGTGCGGTGTCGGATTCTGCACCGTGTACCCGGCCGATTGCGCCGTCGTACAGGATTGCGCGCTCGCCGCCGGGACGAAATACGTTCCGGCCGTGGTCGCTTGCGTGGTCGAGGTGGTCTCGCCATTGAGCGTGTTGTTGTCCTGGAACCATTGGTACGCCACCGCGCCGGTAGCACCGTTCGCGTGCAGCGTGAGTGGCTGTTCGGGACAGGCCTGATCCTGCGTGCCGGTGCCGTTGGTGTCGGCGCTGATCGTCGGCGTCGGCGGCGGCTGGTCGACCGTGACCGTGGTTGCCGTGGACGCCGCACTCGCGCAATTGAGCGCATTGGTGACGACGTCGGTGTAATCGCCCGAAGTGGACACGAGGAACTGCTGCGAGGTTGCGCCCCCGATCGGATTGCCGTTCAAAAACCATTGGTTGCCGTTGGCGCTGGAAGCTCCCAGCGTCACGCTGCCGCCCGCGCAGAACTCGGTCGGACCGCCCGGTGTCACGGTCGGCGTCGGCGGTGGTATGCACGGATCGGTGAAGCACACCGTCACGTCGTTGAGCGTCGGCGTTTGCGTGCTGTCCGTCGTCGACAAGAAAGCGCGGTATTGCAGATAGCGATTGCCGTCGAACTGACCCAGCGCCGCGCCGCTAGTGGTGAAGAACGTGGCGGCGGTGTTGTCGGGACCGACAAAATTGAACGGTCCGAACTGCGAGTTGCTCGCCGCAACCTGGAACCTCAGGTTCGTGTTTGCGGGAACCGACGCGGTCCACGACAACGTGGCCCAGTGCGCATAGAAATTCGCCGCAGGGTTGGCGTCCTTGATCGAGGAGATCAGATCGCCCGACGCCGCGTAACCCACTTGTATGTACGTTCTGAAGTTGTAGTCGCGCGTCGTATCCGCCGACCATGTGCCGCCGCTGTCGGCCGACAGCACACGCGAGCCGCTGGCATATGTGCTGGGCGAGGATCGAATCCAGAAGTAGCCGCTACCCGCCGGTACTGACACCGGCCGCAGGATCAACGCGTATTGCGTTCCCGTTGCGAGCGTTGCGGGCGAGGCGAAGTTCGCGGTATACAAAACGGACGCACCGCTCGCGAAGGTGGAACCTGGAACGGTCGTGCTGGCGAGATCCGCACCGGTCGGCAAACCGCCGCTCGTGTTGCGAACCGACAGCGTGAGGTCAGGCGGCGTTGCTCCGCAACCGTTGCAGAACAATTGGATGTCGGCCTTGACGAGGGTGCCGCTGAGTCCTGCGATGAACGTCTGGCCCGTCCACGCGGGAGTGCCGAAGCCCGTTCCGGTGGTCGTGCCGGCCGTATTGGACTGATCGCTGGCCGGCGCATTCGTCAGCGTGACGTCGCCGGGGCTCGTGTTCAAATCGAGATTGGTCGAAATGCCGCTCTGGAAATCCAACTGCGTCGTGTCGGTCAAACACGCGCCGCTCGACGCGCCGGCGAGCGCGAAATTCTGCGTGGTGGTATTGGCGTCGGTGACGACGATGTTGCTCGCGCTGCCCGACGTGCATCCGGGGAAGCTCGCCGTCATGCCAGGATAGGTTCCGGCGGGAACGGCGAACGAATAAGAACCACTGCCATCGGTCGTGGCGATGCGGCTGCCGAGCGTCACCGTCGCGCCCGACAACGGCGTGCCGCCCGGACTCTGCGTCACGCTGCCGGAGACGGTGCCGCCGTTACCGACCGGCGTGCAGCCGGGGAATGCGTTGATCGCGCCGAATTTCGTCAGCCAGCGATGATTCACGGTCTGGTCGGCGGGATTGGCGTATTCGTTGGTGTACCAGAATGTGCAGCCGTCGGGATCGAGCGTCATCGAGCTGTAGTCGCCCCAGCGCGTGGAGGTGGTCTGCGATCCGCTTCCGACGGAAAAGGTCTGTTCGGTCTGGCTGAACGTGTTGACCGCATCCGACGCCAAACGGCCGGCATACGCCATCGACGGAAACGTCGTGGTGCCGTTGGAGATGCTGTAACCCATCGCCATGTTGCCGGCGCGGTCGAGCGCAAGGCTCGGCATGAAGCGGTTGTTGGTGTTCGCGCCGTCCGGATCCCACGTCGCCGCCTGCGGTAGCGCGGCGGCCACGCTGCCGCCGGTCACGTCGACCTGATACCAGCGCGGCGCTGCGCTTCCATTGAGGACGCGCCGTACGGTATGCGGCAGCCACAGCGATTCGGTACCGCCGAAATTCGTGTACTGCGATTGCACCATCGTACGCAGCTGCAATACGTCGAGCAGATTCGCCGTGCCGGGCTGCGGCGCGTTGGCGACGGCCTGGTTCGGCCAACTGGTCGCAGCGAGCGGCGTGTCGGGGCCGGTGAACGTCGACAGCGAGATGTGGGTCCAGTCGACATGGAACTTGTATACGGTGATTGCGTTGGTGAACAGCCACGTCGAGACGAACAGGTTCGGACGTCCCTGCGGCGGCGTGCCGGTCTGCAAGCGCGCGTTGCTCGGCACGACGGTGAAATCGCCACCGCCGACGTCGAACTGCACCACCTGCACGCTCGGCGCGCCGGCGTACATCTGCGCTTTGTTGAACGCCCACGCGCGCGCACCTTTGAACGAGGACCCCGCGCCGAACGAAAACATGTTCGCCGACATGTACAGGCCGTCCGTCCAGATGCCGAACTTCGGATAGTCGCCGAGGTTGTCGGAGATCAGACGCGAATAGAAGTTCCAGCCGCCGGTCAGCGGATCGCCGCTCTGCGACACGGCGAAACATTGGTATGCCGGTGCCAGCACGTTGCCGGACGGGTCGGTAAGGAATGCGAAATCGGTGATGATCCAGCGGTCCTCGAACGTGTCGTACAGCACGACCGGGTCGCCGAAATTCTCTGTGTCGCACAGGTTGCCGAATTGGCCCTGGCTCATCAGTGTGTCGAAGGTGAAGGCCGCCTCTTGAAAACCATCGGTTTTGCGGAACACGCCGATCGAGGTGTTGACGGTCTGGATGTAGTGCGTCGGCCCGACGTCACCGTTCGTGTCGGGCGGGCTACCCGCACCCCAGTTGAATCGATCGAGACCTTCGAACACGTTGATCGGCGCCGGCGCGGGTGCGGAGTTCGACGGGATATTTGATTGAGGACCCGCCGGCTGCGGCTGCACGCTTCCCGGAACAATACCGGGCTCGTGATCAGGGTCTTCGAGTTCCACGCGGTCGCGCGGAATGGGGCGCGTGCGCGGCAGGTTTCGCAGATCGAACTTGCGGCTCGCGGCTCGATGCAGGACCAATTCGACCGGATTGTTCTTGGCGTCCGACGTGGGAGCGCTGCTTGACCCGTTGGTATCCACCGTCATCTCCGGTGGATCCTGCGCCAGCGCGCACGTGACTACGGCGGAAAAGAGCACTCCGAATAATGTTCGGTTGATTTTGCGATCCCCATGGAATGACACCGCCGCGCGGCAGATCGCGAG
>Ga0157374_10001291_pt1 | contig 21298 bp, 15 predicted proteins | sample M25metaG_FD_115308 | JGI IMG/M metagenome (GOLD analysis project Ga0157374, IMG submission 115308) | Miscanthus rhizosphere microbial communities from Kellogg Biological Station, Michigan, USA - M2-5 metaG | ecosystem: Host-associated > Plants > Roots > Rhizosphere > Soil | place: USA: Michigan... | reverse complement strand
TCAATCGTCACGTATGTGGCGGCTAGGACAGTTCTGTGCAGCCTGGATCGTGGCTGAGATCGCACCAAACTGCGATCTCAGCGCAACACTACAACTTGCACATCGCCTGTGCGTCGCCGGATATTCACGTCTACACCTTCAGACTGGCGTTCGAATGACAGGTCGAGGCAGGTGTCGTCGACTTGCAAATTCGACACGTTAACGTGTTTGAGCGCTTCGGGCAGTGCGGAATAGTGCAGGTAAATTCGACGCTCGCGTGCGCATATCTCCAGCCCGAGACATGCCTGCAACACCATGAATGCCGCACCTGCTGCCCATGCTTGCGGAGCACAGGCGACGGGATACAGCGTAGGTCCTTTACCGGGCCGACGAGCAAAGCCACAAATCAATTCAGGAAGCCGATGCAGGATTACTTCGGAAGAAAGGTCCAGAAGTCCTGTGAGAATCCGAAGCGGCAGTTCTTTATCTCGCTTGCGCAAGGCGCCCCAAGCGATCATTGCGTTGTCATGGGGCCAAACGGAGCCGTTGTGATACGACATAGGGTTATAGCGTTTCTCTTCAGTGGCCAGCGTGCGGATTCCCCAACCAGAATAGAACGAGGGTGACAGTAACTCCTTGCTGATTGAACGATGCTGAATGTCAGATGCAATTCCTGAAAACAAACAGTGACCTGCATTAGAAGTACCCACGCGGCACTGGTTCTTCTCGCCGTCCAAAGCTAGAACGAAAAGTGAAAGTTCGTCCGACCAGAACATCGAGCTGAATTTCGTTCGCAAGTTCGTTGCTTCCGTAACTAATCGATCAGCAAGAGTCGTGTCGCCCAGATCTTTGGCTAACATGGAGAGGCCGTACTTGGCCGCGTAGACGTACGACTGCACCTCGCAAAGCGCGATCGGTGCAGCGGCCAGCGTTCCATCGCTGTGAAAAACGGAATCGCATGAGTCTTTCCATCCCTGTTGAACAAGGCCGGTATCCGCGCGACGAGCGTATTCCACGAAACCATCGCCATCGCGGTCTCCGTAATGATCGATCCAATCGAGAGCGGCCAGAAGATTAGGCCAGATGGATCGGATCAGTTCCATATCTCCAGTTCGCTCGTAGTATGCGGCAGCGAGAACAATAAACAATGGCGTGGCATCGATCGTCCCGTAATAATGGCCGAAGGGAACTTCCTTCAAGTTTGCCATTTCGCCCTTGCGCATTTCGTGCAATATCTTGCCTGGTTCCGCATCTGACTCTGCGTCTATGGCGGTTGCCTGCGTAGAGGCCAGATAGCAAAGCACACCGCGAGCGATGCTTGGCACGAGCCACAGTAGTTCCAGTGCAGTAATAATCCCATCGCGGCCGAAGACCGTGCTGAACCACGGAATGCCCGCATAGGGATACACTCCGAAAGGGGTAGGAGTGACCATCATCGCCAAGTCGGATTGTGACCGTCGAATCCAGTTATTTACCCGCTCGTTTGAAGCCGTAATTTCTACGGAAGCAAGCGGGCCGGTGCTGCGCCTCCCGCTCAAATGCTGAAGAGCATCGTCGTACGTTGAGACAGTGACTGCAGAGTCATTGTGTCTGCATTCAATAGAAACGGTGAAGCTCTCTTCCTGCTGCGGTTCCAGTCGGAGCGGAAGCAGGATAGAGCCATCCTGGGCGTGCGCCGAGCTTGCACTGCAATGCAGGTGGGTCGATCTATCAATTCCGTCCAGCCCCTTATACTCCAGAATCACCGTGGGGCCGTTTGACTTTGGGGGTAGCAGCTTTCCTCGTTTCGGCCGCTTCTGGCCGCGAACTTCAAAGATGTCAGAAAAGTCAGCGCCGAAAATCATGCCGAGGTCAATGTCGATAACCTTGTCGCTGAAATTGTGAGTTGTGATGCGTTCGTAGCACACGGCTTCTGAAAGAAACTTCATGCGATAGATGTGGATCGTGCCACGAGGCAGTAACTCACCTGAAGGAAGAGTAATGTCGGGATTCGTGAGGTCGACAGCGAACACGATATTGTCCTCGCGAATGGTTGAGCTCAGCAGCAGAGGGCGCACTCCACAAATGTCGAGTTCGAGGCGCGATAGATGGCGCGTCTCTTTATGGAAGATACCCTGCTGGCCGAAACCTACCGGCTGGATATCGCCGCTGCGATCGAATACAGCGAACGTATCTCCAGCCAGCAACACGCGAGTTCGATCATCCGCGAGTGAAGAAGATGCGCGGATGTAGAACTGCTGGTTTACTTCAATGACATCATTGTTCTGCGTTTTGATCGAGGACATCCGCTAACAATGCTCCTGAATACCGGTTGAGAAGAGTTCCAGTTGTCGGCGCCGACGCTTGTCGATCATTGGCCACGCGCTGATATGCGCGCACATAATCGCGGCACATTCGTCCCGCACTGAATCGACGCAGGAAGTTGGCGCGACAAGCCGACCGGTTAATAAGATCCAAATTGTTGGCTGCTTCCACAGCGTCATCCATGCTGTCCACGATGAATCCAGTAACTCCGTCTTCAATGACCTCAGCGACCGATCCTCCGCGGAATGCAATCACCGGCGTGCCGCAGGCCATGGCTTCAATCATCACGAGGCCGAAAGGCTCGGGCCAGTCAATCGGAAACAGCAGGGCCTTAGCCTTTCCGAGGAAGTCTACTTTGTCGTGATCTCCGATCTCGCCAATGAACTCAACGTCCGCGTCTTTGATTAGAGGGCAAACTTTCGAATCGAAATATGCCTTATCGGAATCATCTACTTTTGCGGCAACGCGTAATGGCATGCCCACACGTCGGGAAATCTCAATAGCGCGGTCCACTCGTTTTTCCGGTGAGATGCGTCCGAGAAATGCGAGGTAGCCTCCATCGCCATTTCCCTGGGTATACAAATCTTCAGGCATCCCGTGATGCACCGTCGCAAGCCAGTTAGCCCACGGCAGAGGCTTGCGTTGCGAGTCCGAAATAGAGATCAGGTGCATGTCGCGAAATTCCCTGAAGATCGGGACAAGGTCCGGAATATCAAGGCGCCCATGAAGCGTGGTTACAGCAGGGATATTCAGGCGTCTTATTTGAGAAAACGGCAAATAATCCAAATGGAAATGGACGACATCAAAATCGTTGATTTCACGAGTTAGCTTTTCAAGAAGCAGCATATGGTGCGCGAGAGGATCAACCAGACTACCTCTGTGAAGGCGCAAGGCCCGATCGCACATTGGCCGCAGCCGTGCTGATGTTAATGAATCACCGCTGGCGAAGAGCGTAACTTCATGTCCACGCCGAACCAATTCCTCAGTGAGATAAGAAACAATACGTTCTGTGCCGCCATATAATTTGGGCGGAACACTTTCGTGTAATGGTGCTACTTGCGCAATCCTCATGGAGGGCCCTCCGCAGTTGAACGTCCCGTCAATTTAGGGGACTAGATGATTTGATGCGAATCTGCTTCTCGCGAAGAGGCACCGAAGCGTCTCGATGCTTCTACAGCCTCGGCGCAAGCTTGATTGAGCTTCAAGTTCAGTGACGTGTTTGTGCAGACGAGTTACAACAAAGTTCATTGCAAAGAAGTTGAGTAACTCCTGCTCAAGATGCCAGTGACTCAATCTAACTCCAGCAGTTTGGGCGCAAGCAGTCGGCACAACTCTCAGATGTTGGATTGTGATGGGTTGTCCTACAACGGAGTCATGGAATCGAAACACTTCGCCCGGAGCGCCCTCGGCTGGACAAATGAAGAATGATCTACAAAGAACCAAACGAAGTGTCATTCAAGAGTTTCGCAACACCTGAGAGATCGAGTGATTTCTGGTTCCTGCGAAGAGGGTGTCATGCAGTCTGTACGTAAGTAGAAGGAAGTTTATGGTGGAGGCGGCGGGAGTCGAACCCGCGTCCGAAATCATTGTCAGCCAGGAGAATCCATGCTCAGTCCAGTTCCGGTTGGTTTCGCCGCTGACGCTCAGAACGGACAAGATGCGTCAGAAACTAGTCCGATGATCTCGCGCGAAACGACACGGACCGAGCCGCTCACGCCAGCCTACTGAATGACGTCCGCTCACAGCCCATAGGCAAAGCCGTGGAAGACGGCAGCTTAGTTAATTAAGCTGCAAGTGCCAGATTATCGTTGGCAACTTTAGTTTTGTAAGCGATTACGGGTGCCCACCCCCCGACATGCCTCCTGAGCCGCAATCGATCCCGTCGAAACCGTGACGCCCCCATCTGTTGACTCTCCATTAGATGATGCAGAAGAGCCAAAAGGTGCGAACCGGTGCAACTGGTTCGTGCTTCTCTATTCTATGCCTTATTCCTATTGCGGAGTATCGGGCCGATCTACTGCTTTTCCAGATCGATTTTCTCGTAGTCGTGCCGGGCAATGGCGGCGCGGATTTCGGCCGGCCTTTTGCCGAGCTTGGTCTGCTGATAAGCGAAAAAGCCTTCCTTAGCACAAGTTGAACACTCGGTGCCGTGCAAGCCTTCAAAACAACTGCGAAGGCTGGTGTGACCGAGGGCTCGATCGCAGCGGCAGTTGCAAGGCAGCTGATAGGCCACGTTGCTGACCTGAGCAACCTGCTGGTACACGTGCTTTTGCCAAGGATATTGGAAGTTCTGGCCTGTAAGGTTCGAACCCGACAGTATCGGCGGTAGCGACTTAACCTTGAGCGGAGCCGACGGGTGGTAAGCCGGAACATCTTCGGCAGGATTGGACCATTGAGCGTAGCTGACCGCGGTAAGTGCAAATACGGCAAGCCCCAGGACCACGCGGCTCTTGAACAGGTGCTTCATAAGACCTCTCTGGCAGTGATTTTATCCGGATTGAAGCAGATGAGAAAATGATGTGATACCCAGCCCGATGCCGAGGATCCGTGTGTGTGCATTTACTGAAAGACAAAAAAAGACGGCACGAACGGTCAAGCTGTTCGTGCCGGGAGGCCAGTGACGCAAACTACTTCCGGTGGGAGGAGACGGTGAGAACCATCTCGGCCACCGGAATAAATACAGCATAGCATAGATTCGGTATAACGCAAATACAAAATTCGAAATTTATCTAGCCCAACTGCAAGCACCCCGGGAAGCACATCCGGCATCTGAAATTGAGCTATTATTGGGCGTGGCACCTGATGCATGCTTATCCCAAATGGATCTGGACCTGGAAATGACATCTCCAACAGAATCAGATGCTTTAGCACCGACTGAGGTTACCAGCTCTACATCACAGAGCTGGACAAAAGTTGGGATTGCGGCTGCGGCCTCGGCGTTGGCCGGAGGCTTGGCGGCGGCATGGTGGTACAGAAAGACCTTGAAAACCCTACGTCAAACCGAAGAAATCGAGCCGAATCCTAAATTCGGGATATATCCCGACGAGATCGATCCAGACTTGTAGCGGTTTCGCGAGTACCTGCGCGCACCTGCTTGTCTCAGGCCAATTTCTCAATTCCGCCGGCCAGATCGAAATCTTTATCGGTCAAGCCGCCTGCGTCATGGGTCACAAGGGCGATCCGAACCTTGTTGTATCGAATGTCGATGTCCGGGTGATGGCCCGCGCCTTCAGCGATCTTTGCGATCTGATTCACGAAGTCAACTGAGCTCAGAAAATCCTTGAAAGAGAATGTTTTGGTCAGCTCGCCTGATTCAATTTGCCAGCCGGACAGGTTGCGAACACGATTTTCGGTGTCTTGGGGGGAGAGTGCAGGCATAGATACGCTCCTGGGTGAGAGATTGAGCGTGCTTAACTATCTGGGTTGGATGCAGAGCAGCGTGCCATGCGACCAGAGCGAGGAAGATGCTATTGCATTTCCTGGCTGCCAGCTGGCGGAGCTGTCTCAAAATTGGAGAAGCGCTTGCTCTGTCCGCTGATCTCTGACCGCAGTTCCTGCCAAAGTTCATTCGGAATTTTCAAGAAAGCTTCGACAACTGCGGGGTCGAATTGCGATCCGGAGCAGCGCAGAATCTCTTCGCGCGCTGCATCAAAGCTACGCGCTCTGCGATATGGCCGATCACTTGTAATGGCGTCGAGAGTATCGCCTACAGCAAAGATTCTTGCGCCAATCGGAATCTCGCGTCCTTGCAGTCCACTGGGATAACCGCTACCGTCGTAGTGCTCCTGGTGGCAGAAAACAATTTCTGCTGCGCCAGCCAAGAACGGAATTTTTCTGAGCATGTGATACCCACGTGTGCAGTGTTCGCGCATTACGTCCTGCTCTTCCGGGGTAAGCTTGCCGGGTTTGCGCAGAATCTCATCAGGAATAGCCATCTTGCCAATGTCGTGAAGAAATGCGCCGCGTGCAATCACCTTGATCTCAGAAGGAGCCAGTCCCATCGCGCGCGCGAGAGCGATCGTGTATGCGGTCACACGCTTCGAGTGGCCTTCTGTCTCGGAGTCCTTAAGATCGAGCGCATCACCAAGTGCCTCAAGCGTCACGTCGTAGGAATGTTCCAGATCCTCCATCGCGTGGCGAAGCATCTCAGTGCGCGCACGCACCATTTGTTCCAGGCTCTGCTGATAGTTGTGACTTTCTTCCAGAATCTGGCGGTGTTTCAAAGCGCGCTCCACCGTGTTCATCAGGTGATCGCGCTCGAAGGGCTTCAGCAGGTAATCGTAGGCGCCGCGCCGCATTGCATCGATAGCAACGCTGATGTCGTGAATGGCCGTGACCATCACAACCGGAAGATTTGCGTTTTGCGCGTGAATTCTTTCCAGCAGCGCAATGCCGTTCAGATCCTGCATCACGATATCCGTGAGGACAAGGTCGTACTCGTTCATCGCGAGCATCTCAAGGGCCTCGCGACCGCTCGATGCCAGCTGTACCTCGTACCCACGTCGTTCAAGGGTGGAACCCACCATCGAACGAACATGTGCCTCGTCATCTACGATCAGGACCCTCGCAGCTCGGCTATTCGCCAGAGCGCGCATTTCAGCTTCCGCATTAGCAGCAATTGCGGAGTTAGGTACCAAAGGTCCTGCCAGATTTAGGTTCACTTGCTCTCCTACCCTCGTTGAAGGTCGCGTTCCGGGGGATCTATTGCCTTCCCCATGATTCCCAGAGTTCGCGCCGTGGTTCCCGGGGTATGGTCTAAGTAAACGCGGAATCATAAAAGCTGACCATCACTAAAAAGCGTTATATGGTTGACTTTGCACATGGAAAGTAACAATTTAGCTGGGCCTTTACTGCCGCTTTTTGGGCGGTAGTATCAGTGGTAAGCTGTTTGAGACCTTGGGGAACCAGAAAGATAGAGAGTCACTTACGCTAAGTCTGACGCGTCTTCAGTAGGATAAATCTCGCCCGAGTTTTTTGGAGCCAAAGTGTCGGAATTTGTGACGAAACGCTGGATTGAGGTTCAATCCAATCGTAAACGACAGCACTATATACCCTTATGATGGCGCTGCAGGGCAATTCAGTCTTTTTTGCCGCTACGAGCCCGACGGTTTTCTGCCCAGCCTTCTTTTGTGACCTGGAGGCTCCGACCCAGTGCTAGCGCCCCCGACGGAACACTTCTGGTGATGCACGAGCCTGCTCCAATGTAGGCCCCGTCTCCCACCTCAATTGGCGCAACCAGCGTGGAATCACTACCAATAAATGACTGCTTGCCGATCTTGGTGCGGTGCTTGTGCACTCCGTCGTAGTTGCAGGTGATTACCCCAGCGCCAATGTTTGATCCTGCTCCCACTTCTGCGTCACCCAGATAAGTAAGGTGGTTTGCCTTCGCGCCCTTTCCAAGCTTGGTCTTTTTAGTCTCTACAAAGTTCCCTACATGGGCGTCCTGCCCTATTTCGCTTTCCGGTCGCAAATGTGCGAACGGGCCTATTTTGGCCCCGTCTCCGACGGTGCTTTCCGTCAGAATGCAGCTCTGCCGCACCAGCACCTTATCGCCAATCGTGCAGTTTTCGATAACCGTGAAGGACCGGATAAAACATTCGGCTCCGACGCGGGTCTTTCCCAGCAATTGAACGAAAGGCTCGATTACGGAGCCTGCAGCCACTTCCACCTCGGCATCGATCACGCAGGTTTCCGGCCGGTAAACTGTCACACCTGCTGCCATCAATCGCCGCGCCGTATCTTCTTTCAGCCTGGCGTCTTCAGCTACCAACTCTGGAATTGTTTTCAAGTTCTAATCTCCACTCGCCCTTAGCATCACTTCAGACCGGCGAGTTAAATCCGCGACAACTATTGCGCTGCTCCGCCCGGCGTGCCTGACGGAGGTTTCGGTTGCTTGATTGTAATGTCGATCGGATGTACTGCGCCCATGCCAAGTGCATCCAGCCCCGGTTTGATTTCAGACTCGTTACCCACGACCAGTATCGCAAGCTTCCCCGGCTCGATGTACTTATCTGCCACACGCTTTAAATCTGGCAGCGTCACCTTTTCGAGTGCCGTCCGATACGTTTCGAGATAGTCGGCAGGATAGCCGTAAAACTCGAGCATCACGCGCTCACTCAAAACCTTTTCTCTCGTGTCGTATCGGAAGAGGAAAGAAGTCAGAATGCCGTCCTTGGCGCGCTTCAGTTCAACATCAGTGAACGCTTGAGAAGTGAGACCTTTGATCTCATTCAGTGCAGACTTGGTAGCGTCCACGGTTGATGGGCTCTTGGTCATGACTTCAACACGAAACTCACCTGGATGGTCATATTCGAAACCGAGTCCACCGCCAACGGCATAGGCGAGTCCCTGTTCAGTGCGCACCTTCTGAAACAACCGGCTGGCAAACCCTCCGCCAAGGATCTCGTTCATCATTGCAAGCGCCGGAACATCAGGATTGTTGCGTTCTGTTCCCATGCCCACAATCTGTACGTTCGACTGGTTGACGTCATCCTTGTTAATGAAGTAAACGCCGGGACTTGAGCTTTTGAACTCGTCATGCCGCGGCGGTGCTGGCACCACGGTTGGCAGCTGCTCAAAGGTGGCGCGCACCTTTGCCTCCATGGCCGCGGTGTCAAAGTCACCGGAGAGGGCCACAATCAGTTTCCCTTTGAGCGAGCGGTCATGCCACGCCTGCATATCCGCAACCGTGACTGCGCCGATGGTGGCGAATTCCGGTTGCCGAGTGTATGGGCTGTTCGGACCAAAGACCAGCTTTGCGGATTCGCGCTCGGCGATCGCTGACTCGTCGTCGTTACGGCGTGCAATTCCGGCGGCTGCCTGCTGCTGCGCCAGCTGTAACTTCTCTTCGCTGAATTTTGGATGGAAGAGCAGATCCATTGCGAGAGCGAATACCTGGTCAGAGTCGCCCTTCAGCGATTCCCACGAGAGCTGAGTGGAATCGATATCCCCGGCTGTTTCAATCTTCGCGGCCTTGGCCTCGAGAAAATCGTCCATGGCATCGCCGCTCATTTTCTCTGTGCCGCTGGTGCGCCATGCTTCGCCGTACATATCAACAAGTCCGGCCTTCGCCGGTTCAACATCGCGCTCACCGCCCGGGATAAATATAGAACCGGAGACGAATGGTAATTCGTGGTCCTCCTGCAGAAACACCACGATTCCATTCTTCAACTGGATTCTGGTCGGCTGGTGAGGTTTGAATTCATGCAGGGCGGGAACTGGGACCTTCTCCCAAGGCTTGCTCTGCTGCCCAACGACAAATACGGGCGCGACAATAGCGGCCAGAACCGCGCCAGTGAATAGGAGTCGCGATGAACTTTTCTTGATTGAGGTCCTCATTCTGCGCCTCCATTCTTTCCTGCTTCTGCTTTGCCTGCATTCGCCGCAGGCGCCTGCGTCTCGATCTCTGCGCTGGTCCTGTTTGATTCCACAAATATGCGATTGGCCACTCGGCGAATATCCGCCTTTGTCACCTTGTCCACCTTAGCAAGTTGCAGGAAGAGTTCTCGCCAATCTCCATACCGCGTCTGATACTCCGATAAGGCATTTGCCAGGCCTTGATTGTTTGCAAGTCCGTGCAGGAGTTGCGCGCGCGTGCGAGTCTTGAACATCTGCAACTCCGTATCGGTCACGTCGGCAGATTTCAATTTATCAATCTCTTTGTGAATTGCCTCACGCATCTGTGCGGGAGTGTGGCCGGGCAGGGGCACCGCATAGAACGCGAACAGGTTCGGATACTTCGCGCCGGGGAATGGACTGAATCCTTCAGCTTCGGCCGCGATCTGCTGCTGTTCCACCAGGCTTCTATAGAGTCGTGAAACTCGTCCGTTCGACATAATGTCTTGAATGGCATCAAAGACCGCGTCGTCGGGATCGAGATAGCTGGGCCGATGATAGCCCTCAATGTAGAAAGGCTGCGTCTGTTCGCGAATCACCAGCGACTTTTCGGCGAATTGCCGGGGTTCAACGGTCGTCATATCTTCCGGCTTCGGTCCAGCCGGAACCTTGCTGAAATACTTCTCTAAGATCGGCATCGCCGTCTTCGGGTCTACGTCGCCCACCACCGAAATCACGATGTTTCCCGCCGCATAGTACTTCTTGTGGAAGGCCATCGCTTCAGTTGCCGAGAGTTGACTTACCTCGCTCGACCAGCCGACAGAACTGCGGCCATAGTTGTGTGCAACATATGCGGTTGCCAAAAATTGCTCGACCAGACGCCCAATCGGATTGGAATCGGTACGCATGCGGCGCTCTTCCAGCACTACATCGCGTTCCTTGTAGAACTCGCGCGGAACAGTGTCTGAAAGCCGCTCACTCTCAAGCCAAGCCCAAAGCTCCAGCCGATTTTCAGGCATCGACCAGAAGTATTGCGTTTCGTCTAATCCCGTTTCAGCGTTCAGGCCGTGGGCGCCGTTCCGCTCTGCAACCTCAGTGAACTGATTCGGCACAACGTACTTGTGTGCCTCCGCCTGAGCCTCAAGAAAGGCCTTGTGCAACTCCTCGAGTTTCTTCGGGTCCTTACCGACCTGCTTCAGATTCTCGGCCTCGTACGCCTGATTAGCTTCCTCCACCTTGGCAAGCGCAACCTTTTCAGCCGCGTAATCAGTGGTACCGATCTCGGTGGTCCCCTTAAACGCGAGATGCTCGAACATGTGCGCGAGTCCGCTCTCGCCGGAAGGGTCGTTCACGTCGCCCGCATCAATGAAGGTGTTGTAACTGAACACGGGCGCATCGGGGCGAGTGCAGATGATCAGCGTGAGTCCGTTGGGCAGCACCTTGGTCGTGATCTTCTGTTCAAAGCTCTTCAAATCCTGCGCGCGCAGGGTCGCCACAGGCAGAGCAGCAAAGACCACCGTCGCCGTTGCCACAGCAATGTTTCTAAAGAACCGGATGTAACCTCGGTTTTGCATTCAGACTCCTTATTTGCAGGATTCGATCAGATCACAGGGAACCGCGGCCGGACCTCATCCGCGCTGCAACGCACACTTCAAACCTAGTTCGCCTACCCAAGCAGGGTCAAACCGGAAACGCGAAGTTCTGGGAAGTTAGTGATGATTGCCCTGATTTCGTACAGCAATTACCGGCCGCCAAGTTCCATTGCAAACGCATAGAAATAATCCAGCGATTTCCAGAACGAATCTACCGGTATCCTCTCATCCCGCCCGTGGGCACGGTCATCGCCCCGCTCCATTGCGATGGCCGAGAACCCGTAGCAGGGAATTCCGGCCTGTGCGAAATAGATCGAATCGCTGGCCCCGTTCTCCATCAACGGGGTTACTGGAATTTCAGGCCAGATTTGGTTCACCAGGCGCGTCAGAGGATCAAAAACTTCAGGAATCGGTACGGGCGGCGAAATTGGTTTCCTGTTGGGAGCCATGTCAGAGACTGCACCTGCGTCTGAAACATACTTCACGGTCAGCCGGCTGTCGGCGAAGACCTCGATAAGCTTCTGCCGAATCTCTTCCGGCGAATGCCCCGGAAAGATGCGGCAATTCACATTTGCCTGTGCCGTCTGAGGCAGGGCATTGTTCGCATGGCCGGCATTCAGCCGGGTTGCAACGCAGGTGGTGCGCAAGTTCGCATTAAAGCTTGGCTCGGCGCTGAGTCGCGTCACCGCCGCCATGTCAGGGGGTGTTGCCAATATGGCGCGAATCGTTGCCGCTGATTGCGGGCTCTCCTTTTCCGCGAGCTTGCGGAAATATGCGCGCGTCACGTCATTCAGCTCAAATGGGAAAGTGAAAGCTGCGAGCTTGTTGAGTGCGGCCGTCAGCTCATAAATGGCGTTATCGGGCCGCGGCAGGGAACTGTGTCCACCGCGATTTACTGCTGTGATTTGAAAGTCCGAATAAACTTTTTCGGTTGCTTCAACGGCAGCAACAACAGGCCGTCCGTGCTCTAGCTGCACTCCGCCCGCGTCCAGATTGATCACGAACGCCGCATCCACAAGATCGCGATGTTGGTTTACCAACCATTGAGCGCCATTGAACGTTCCGCCTTCTTCGTCCGCGGTGAGCGCCAGGATCAGATCGCGCTTCGGCTTATATCCCGCGCTATGCAGTCGAAGGAACGTGGCGACGATCGCCGCGTCACCGTCCTTCATGTCTTCTACGCCGCGGCCGTAAAAAAATCCATCCTTCTCTACCAGCTCAAATGGATCCGTCGTCCAATCAGAACGCAGCGCTTCCACAACGTCCATGTGGCACAGGAACAAGACAGGTTTTTCCGCAGGAATTCCTGCCGCGCGCATTCTCACAAGAAGATTCTGCTTGCGGGGATCTGGCCCAAGCAGTTGCACGTCCTGCCGCGGAAATCCAGCATCGAGGAAACGCTTCTCCACCGCCGCCGTCGCCGTCGTCACGTTGCCGCGCGGCGTATCCGTGGTGTTGATCTCGACGAGTTCTTTGAGGATCGAACGTGCTAAAGCGCGATCATCTGCCGACGCGCTTGGCAATGCGTTCTGCGCATACGAGCTTGGAGTAACTTGGGGCAGAAACGCGAACGCGCCGATGAAAGAAAGCAGAATCCGTCGCAACATGAACTTATTGTACGGTTCTCACTCTTCATCGCCGGAACAACTGTCCTGCGATTCTCAGCTTTGTAGCCGCGCCTGCGGATTTACCAGCAGCCATGCCGCCGCGCCTAAAACCGCGAGTACAGTAGCAGTCATAAACGATGCCTGCCACCCAAACTGCGCAGCGATCATCGGCGTGAGCGAGGATGTAACCGCGCCGCCGATCTGGCACGCCATATTCATGGTCCCAGAGACTACGCTGGAATGTTCACCGGCAAAATCCGCCGTCACACTCCAGAACGAGCTCTGCGAAAGATAGAGCGCTCCGGCTGCGCAAGCCAGCAGCGCCGTTGCTGCAACCGCAGACTGCACGGTGGAACCAACCGCCAGCAGAATCCCCGTCAGGAACAGCGCGAAGGCCGGCAAGTAGCAACGCCCTACACGCTGGCTCACATGGTGCGCCAGCCAGTCACTCGCTATGCCGCCGATCACTGATCCAAGCGTCATGGCAACGAATGGAAAAATCGAATAAACCGCGCTTGCCTTCAGGCTGAGACCGCGCACCTGCGCGAGGTAAATGTAGAACCAGCTGAAGAAAACCCATCCAATGTAGCCAAAGGTGAAGTAGCTTCCGCTCAGCGCCAGCACTTCTTTGCTGGAAAAGATCTTCAGCCATGGCGATCCGTTCTTTTTGTAAGCGATCTCAGCTTCTGCTCTCGCCGCTTTTGAGGCATCGCCACGGCCCGCGGTAATCATAGCCAACTCGCTGGCGCTTACCCACGGATGCTGTTCCGGTTTGTCGCGCGCGACCAGGAACCATATGGCAGCAGCAATAACACCGACCACTGCGCAGAACCAGAACGCCACATGCCAGTCGTACGCCAGAATGATCGAAGTCAACACCGGTGGGGCCAGGGCCGATCCCAGGCCGACGCCTCCAAACACAATGCCACTGGCCTTGCCGCGCTCGTGAATCGGAAACCAGCGCTCAATAAACTGGTTGCTCGAGGGGTACATGACTGCACTACTGGCTCCCAGTACGGCTCTTACCAGGATCATCAGCGTCAGCGAACCGGGAATGGCGGGCGGCACCAGCGCGGTAAGAACCGTGAAAACTCCCCACAGAAGAACGCAGAACGACAGCACACGACGGGGCCCGAACCGACGCAAAATCACGCCGCCCGGAATCTGGAATCCCGCATACCCGATCAGGAATGCGCTGAAGACCCAACCCAGGTGCGAGTTGTCTATCTTGAACTCTTTGGCAATCTGAACGCCAGCGATTGAGATGTTTGTCCGGTCAAGGAATGCTATCGTGCTCATCACCAGGAGCCAGAACACGAGCAGGTAGCGCATCGGTAGTCCTTGAGCGGGCTGTCTTTCCAACGATTGGTTCATCCCTTTTGTATCCCCCTGGGCTGGTCCATGCCCGATTTAAGGCTGCCATTTCTGCAAGCGTCCATTCTCTACTCTCGACCCTCAGGTTGGAAAATCAATTTAGCTGCCGCACTACTCTCAGAGCGATATTCAGACCCGTCACGCCGCGCAAGTTCCAGGGGTTACCAATGAAGTCACAGGTTCTTGTTCACTTTTGCGGCGAATGACCGGCAAATGCTCTACTCTTGCCTGTGAGCGAATGAGCCGCATGTTATCCCAATTTCGCAAAGCAGTCATGCAGGCTTTTCAGCACGACGCCTTCAACACTGCCAAGGCCGCAGCGTACTCGGGTATGCTCATGCTCTTTCCTGCGTTGCTGGTGCTGACCACGTTGCTGGCACAGGTGCATGAAGGGCCCACACTGATGGGTGAGATCCGGTCTGAGTTTGAACAATTTCTGCCTGCCGATACGCTCGATCTGCTGCAGGGCTATATCCTTACTCGCCGGGCCTATTCATGGCAGTTGATGGTTTCAGCACTCGGCCTCAGCGTCTTCGCTGGGCTCGGCACCATGCTGTCGCTCATGGAGGGTTTTCGCCGCGCCTACAATTTGCCAAACGACGACTGGGGCTTTGGTGAGCGGCGACTCCGGGCAATGCTTCTGGTGCCCATAGCGCTTGTACCTTTATCTGTAGCCACGCTGGTGGTTGTTTTCGGACATCAGATTGAATTGTGGATGGTGGAGAATGCGGGCGGCGAAATTAGGGCGATGGTTCTCTTCTTCTGGCGCATGGCGCGTTGGACTGTCGCCGTGCTCAGTAGTGTTGCGGTTCTGTCGGCGCTTTATCATTTCGGGACCAAACGCACGGAGCACTGGCTCTGGGTTGCGCCCGGAGCCGTCGCTGGCACTTTCCTCTGGTTTCCTTCGACTCTCGCCTTCGGCTGGTACGTGACGCGCGTGGCGGACTACTCCATGTTTTACGGCTCATTCGGCGCCGGCATCGCCACGCTGGTCTGGCTCTACATCGTTGCCTTCAGCGTTCTACTTGGAGCGGAATTGAACGGCGTCTTTTACGAAGGCCGTCAAGAACGAATGACGGTAATCGAGTCTGCGCCGCCAGGCAAATCCAATGACGAACAGCCTTCACTCAAACCTTGATTTGTGCAGCTTGAGGGCAGCGGCACGCAGCTAAATAGGCGAGATCACGGGATGTACAATACAAACAGACGTTCCCCGCTGAAATTCTGACAAACCTGAGCCCTATTACGTCGAATCCTGAAGTTGTTAAGTGGAGCTATATCTATGTCTTCTCCTGATTTCGGCCTGAATGACACCCCGTTGAAGCGCCGCGCAAAAATCGTGGCCACTTTGGGACCGGCCTCGAACACCGAACCGGTGATTCGCGACTTGATTCGGGCTGGCGTTGACGTCGTCCGGTTGAATTTCTCGCACAGCACTCATGAGCGCAAGCTGGCGGTGCTGAAGCTAGTGAGAAAAGTTAGCCGCGAAGAGCGCAAGCCGCTGTGCGTCATGGCCGATCTGCAGGGACCCAAGATCCGCACCTCCACTCTGAAAGACCATGAAGCAGTTTTGCTCAAGGCCGGAGGTCGCCTCACCATCACTGCTCGCGAAGTGCCGGGAACCGCTTCTCTCGTGGGTACCACGTTTAAAACTCTCGCTGAGAATGTTGAAGAGGGTTCGCGAATTCTGCTCTCCGATGGATTGATTGAACTTCGCGTTCAGGAAGTGAACGGAGATGACGTGCACTGCGAGATCATCAACGGCGGAATGCTTGGTGAGAACAAGGGCATCAATTTACCCGGAATTCTAGTTCGCGTTCCCTCGCTAACTGAGAAAGACGCTGAAGACCTCGAGTTCGCGCTGAAGAACGGAGTCGACGCGATTGCAGTTTCATTTGTGCGGACAGCAGAAGATGTTCGCATGGTACGCAATCGTGTCGCAGCTCTCGGATTCGATACATGGATCATCGCCAAGCTCGAGAAGCCCCAGGCTATTGAGCACCTCGACAGCATTTTGCAGGTTGCAGACGGCATTATGGTTGCCCGCGGTGATCTAGGCGTTGAGGTTCCTCCGGAAATGGTGCCGGCGATTCAGAAGCACATCATCCGTCGCGCTTCTGATTACTCAAAGCCCGTGATTACGGCTACGCAGATGCTCGAGTCGATGATTGAGAATCCTCGTCCCACACGCGCTGAAGTTTCTGACGTTGCCAATGCCGTTTACGATGGCACGGATGCCGTGATGCTTTCCGGCGAATCGGCAGTGGGCAAGTATCCCGTTGAAGCGGTCGCGATGATGGCGCGCATTGTTTCTGAGGCCGAACGCGACATCAAGGAGCAGAATCTTTGGGAGCCGCGGACACGGCAGGCGCATCTCTCGATTGCTGAAACTATTTGTGAGGCGACGGCCCACGCTGCGGACGATCTCGACCTGCGCGGCGTCGCGTTGTTTACGGAGTCAGGCCAGACCGCGCGGCAGCTTTCGAAGTATCATCCCTCGGCGCCGATCTTTGCACTCAGCCCGGTTGACGTCACCATCAATCGCCTGAATTTGCTGTGGGGAACAACACCGATCCGCTGCTCAAAAGTAAACAGCACTGAGGCGATGGTAGAAACCGCAGAAAAGCTGCTTGAAGTGAATGACTTCGTGCGACCGCGCGAAGTGATTGCAATCGTCGCAGGAACCCGCACCAAATCTGGTTCAACGAATTTCATGCGGCTGCACGTCATGGGTGAACAGGAGCTTGAGGGATACCGTTTCAAGCTCACGCGGGATAAAGAATCTGGTGAAGGCGCGAAGGGTGAAGGCAAAGCGAAGCGTTCAGCTCGCAAGCCCAAGACCTTCACACGCTATCCCTCACCGAATCCACCCAAGATTTCGAATCCGTAGAATTCGAGTGCTAGCTAGCGGGCTTTTACCTCGTAGCGAGCGACCATGCCCGCGAGCATGTGATCGCTGATGTGGCAGTGATACAGCCAGATTCCCGCAGCGTCCGGCACCATATCTGCGACTACCATTTGCGCGGATGTAATAGCCAGTACATCGGTACGCTGGCCTGCAACCAGTACTGTGTTGCCATGCCAATGCGGAGTGTGCGCGTTGTTGAAGTCTCCCAGCGTGGTTACATACCAACGCACGTGATCGCCCTTCTTCATCGTCATCATCGGCATGTTGCCAAAGATATATCCGTTGATTGACCACTTGACGTTGGCCAAAGAAAACCCTGTTCCCGCGATCGGTGTGACCACTCCGTTCGCCGCCATCGGATCAAATTCTCTCCGGTTCACTCCTTTTGGATCGCTGGTGTGGTCGCGGATATTGTCATCCAGGTACCAGCTTTCGTTCTCGTTGATCGCGATATACATGTTTACAAATTCATGATCAACACCTTTCGGTCTCCCATTTGCCAGCGCCATACCCTTACGGGTAACGATCATCCCGCCGAACAGTCCAGCCGATACGTCGCGTAATTCGTCGCAATGCGAGTGGTAAAGCCAGAACACCGAACTTGGATCCCTTGGACCAGGGCCTGCGCGCTCAGGGATCTGCCAGACGTAAGTGTGCGTGCCGCCGGGAGCTACGCAGCCGTCTTCTTTATCGGCTCCGCTTGTGTTGTCGTTGTAGTCGGCGCCCTCAGAGTGTTTCTCATAAAACACCCCATGCGGATGCATGCTGTAAGGGTGTGTAGCGTTGTTCTTGAAAATGATCTTGATGGTATCGCCCACCGCCCCGCGCAGAATCGGCCCCATCATGCCCAGGTACTGATCTTCCGGCGCGCGCTGCTTGAGCGTCGAAAAGGCCGCATCGGTGTATTCGTGATACACGGCTTTCTTGTAAACGCGGCCAATTGAATGAGGGCCAGATTCGGTGAAAGCCTTGCCGACAGCGTCAAACTCCATGCCCATAGCTTCATCGCGGCCTGAAGGAGCGTAGTCCCAGTTCACTTCGTCGGCGGCCACATAATAGATGCGCGTTTTTCCAGTTTCTTTCACCGGTGCAGCGCCGGATGCAGCGCTCGGCATGCAGAGAACAGCGATTGAGACCTGTAGCAATCCGCCGATGGCGCGATTGAGCTTTCTTGAGATCATCTTTCCTCCGGGGAACGTTGAGGGCCGGCAGGCGAGGGGTATCCCGCGTCCGCTCGATGCAGAGTGAATCAGTTCGCGATCTTCAGGAGACGCGAATCTCTCTGGCTAATGAATGGCCCTTCGCCTAAGGGAAGCGGCGAGAGAACCCACGTTGGTTCCGATGAAGGGGATTTGAAACGAAGCGGGTAGCTGTGTCAATGCAAAAATCGATCGGCGAGCCGAATGGCTTTCCATATGAAAGCCATTCATGCTCGCCGATCGATTTGGAGCGAACTTGCGATCGTTGGTTCTACTTCGCTGCTAGCTGTCGCAACACGTACTGCAGAATGCCGCCGTGTTCGAAATAACCGATCTCCTGTGGAGTATCGATGCGGACCACGGCATTAAACTGTTTCACCTTTCCGTCAGCCGCGGTCGCTTTCACAGCGATAATGCGTCCACCTGCAAATTTGTCTTTCAGCATTGTTGTCAGGCCGGGGAAGTCATACACTTCTTCGCCGGTCAATCCGAGTGATTCAACATTCTGTCCTGCTTCAAACTGCAGCGGCAGGATGCCCATTCCCACCAGATTGGAGCGGTGAATGCGCTCAAAGCTTTCGGCGATCACCGCGCGCACACCCAGAAGTTTGGGACCCTTCGCTGCCCAATCGCGCGACGAGCCGGAACCGTACTCCTTGCCTGCCAAAATCACCAACGGAACATTGCGCTCAGCGTACTTGACGCTTGCGTCGAAGATCGACATCTGCTCGCCTTCGGGAAGCAAACGCGTAACGCCGCCTTCTGTTCCCGGAGCAAGTTTGTTGCGCAGCCGCACGTTCGCAAATGTGCCGCGTACCATCACTTCATGATTGCCGCGTCGCGATCCGTAGCTGTTGAAGTCGGCGGCCTTCACTCCGTGCTCGGCAAGATATTTCCCCGCCGGGCCATTCGCCTTGATGTTGCCCGCCGGCGAAATGTGATCGGTGGTCACTGAGTCGCCCAGCACAGCCAGCACGCGCGCGCCAACAATATCGCCCACCGGCGCGGGAGTTTTTGTGATGCCGTCGAAGTATGGTGCCTGGCGGATGTAAGTGGAATCAGGCTCCCGCTGATACACGTCGCCCGTTGGGAAGTTGAGACCTTGCCAGCTCGCATCGCCATCGGAAACCGTTGCGTACTCTTTGCGGAACGATTCCCTGGTTACGCCCTTCTCAATGGCAGCGGCCACCTCAGCTTGCGTTGGCCAAATGTCCTTGAGATATACAGGCTTTCCGGCATTGTCGGTTCCCAGTGGATCGGTATCGAAATTGTGCCCGATGCGCCCTGCCAGCGCGTAAGCAACAACGAGAGGCGGACTCATCAGGTAGTTGGCGCGAACATCCACGTTCACGCGTCCCTCGAAGTTGCGATTTCCGCTGAGTACGCTTACGGCAACCAGTCCGTGCTCGTCGATGCTCTTTGAAACATCGCTCGGCAGCGGACCTGAGTTGCCAATGCACGTAGTGCAGCCATAACCTACAACGTTGAAGCGCAATTTTTCAAGATAGGGCAGCAAGCCTGCGCGCTCGTAATAATCCGTCACCACGCGCGAACCCGGCGCGAGCGAAGTCTTTACCCATGGCGGAACGCTGAGTCCCTTTTCAACCGCCTTCTTCGCCAGAATTCCAGCAGCCACCATCACGGAGGGATTCGAAGTGTTGGTGCAGCTTGTAATCGCGGCAATCACCACAGAGCCGTGATCGAGATACTGATCCGGATCTACATTGAACCGCTCTTTCACTGTCGTCGTCACATGCAGCGGAGTCGTATTGGCAACAGCGCTGTCGGCAATCGCCTTGCGCTCCCATGCAGCGGCCGTGCGTGCGCCGAGCGGCTTGGCAGTCGGAGAAAGCAGGGTTGGCAATTGCTGCGCAAAACTTGCAGCAGCATCTTTAAGCAACACGCGATCTTGCGGGCGCTTCGGTCCAGCCACGCTGGGCTCAACGCTGGCAAGATCCAGCTCAAGTGTCTGCGTGTACTCCGCCTCAGGTGAACTCGAAGTGTGGAACAGCCCCTGCTCTTTGTAGTAGGCCTCAACGAGAGCGATTTGTTCATCGCTGCGTCCGGTTAGCCGCATATTGCGCAGAGTTTCCGCAACCACCGGGAAAATGCCGCACGTCGCTCCATATTCGGGCGCCATGTTGCTGATGGTTGCGCGATCGGCCAACGGCAACTCGGCAATGCCGGGCCCGTAGAACTCGACAAACTTGCCTACAACGCCGAGTTTCCGCAGAGCCTGCGTCACGGTCAGCACCAGGTCGGTCGCTGTCGCACCTTCGCGCAACTTGCCCGTGAGCTTGTAGCCAACCACCTGCGGAACAAGCATGGAAACCGGCTGGCCAAGCATGGCCGCTTCGGCTTCAATGCCGCCAACGCCCCATCCCAGCACCCCAAGGCCGTTGATCATTGTGGTGTGAGAATCGGTACCGACCACTGTGTCGGGATAGGCCACCTGCTCGCCGTCGATGTCGGTGGTAAACACCACGCGCGCCAGATATTCGAGATTCACCTGGTGGCAGATGCCCATTCCCGGCGGAACCGCAGAGAAATTGCGGAACGCCGTCTGGCCCCACTTGAGGAACGCATAGCGCTCGCGATTGCGCTGGAATTCAAGCAGCGAATTCGCGCCGTACGCTCCCGCAGTGCCGTATTCATCCACCTGCACTGAGTGGTCGATAACCAACTCGGCGGGAACCAACGGGTTCACCCGCTCCGGATCGCCGCCCAGCGAGCGGATTGCATCGCGCATCGCTGCCAGATCGACAACGGCAGGCACGCCGGTAAAATCCTGCATCAGCACACGGGCAGGCATGTAGGCGATCTCTCGGCTTGGCTCGGACTTCGCGTCCCACTTGGCCAAAAATTCGATGTCGCCGGCGGTGACGGTTACGCCGTCTTCGCGCCGAAGCAGGTTCTCAAGCAGGATCTTCAGGCTGAATGGAAGGCGGCTCAGGTTGAAACCCTTGGCCGTAAGTGCGGGCAGGCGATAAATGGTGTAAG
>Ga0157374_10001290_pt1 | contig 21307 bp, 20 predicted proteins | sample M25metaG_FD_115308 | JGI IMG/M metagenome (GOLD analysis project Ga0157374, IMG submission 115308) | Miscanthus rhizosphere microbial communities from Kellogg Biological Station, Michigan, USA - M2-5 metaG | ecosystem: Host-associated > Plants > Roots > Rhizosphere > Soil | place: USA: Michigan... | reverse complement strand
TCAGATGAAACCACAATAACTCCCAGCCCTTCATCAGCCAGTTGCAACATGAGTTTATATATTTCGTTCTTTGCGTTGATATCAATACCTCTTGTCGGCTCATCAAGCATTAATATTTTAGGCTTTGTGGCCAGCCACTTGGCTAACACGATCTTTTGCTGATTACCACCACTCAAATTTTTCGCAAGTTGCTTATCGGAAGAAGATTTAATTTTCAGGTCTGAAATGTATTTTTTTGCCAGGGAAGCCTCTCGGTTATTATTCAACAGGCCCATTGTCTGCATATTATCCAAAGTGGTCAGGCAAATATTGTTTCGCACATCGAGATCCAGGATAAGCCCGTCTTTTTTTCTGTCTTCCGGAACAAGTGCAAGTCCGGCACGTATTGCATCTCCAGGAGATTTAATATTTATTCGTTTCCCTTCAACGAATATGTTTGCCGTGGATCGTTTTGTATGTAATCCAAATATGGTCTCCATCAGTTCCGTTCTGCCTGCGCCCATTAACCCGAAAATGCCCAGGATCTCTCCCCTCTTTAAATTGAAGGAAATATTTTTTATCAACCGGTCATTTTTTCTTTCCGTATGTTTTAAAGAAACATTGCTCAGAGACAAAACCGCGTTTGCATTTTTTGCTGCATTTGCATTTCGTACAATTTCTATTTCCCTGCCCACCATTTTTTGAATAATACTATCATGTGTCATTCCAACCATATCACCACTCTGGATCGTCTTGCCATCTCTGAGAACAATATACCTGTCGGCGATCCTGAACAACTCATCGAGCTTATGTGAGATATACGCAATTACCTTATTCTCCTTTTTTAGCTGAGCAATGATCCCGAACAACACTTCTACCTCGCTTTCACTTATCGCGGAAGTAGGTTCATCCATGATAATTACTTCCGCATCGGTCAGTAAAGCTTTTGCTATTTCAACAACCTGCTGTTGTCCCACTTTCAGGGATGATATACTGGCGTCAGGATCAACGGATAATTTTAATCGTGCAAGCAGAGATTTAGTTTGCTCTCGCATTTGTTTTTTGTCAAGCATGCCCAATGCCGTAGTGAGTTCTCGTCCTAAAAAAATATTTTCGGTAATGCTTAGATAGGGAATAAGATTCAATTCCTGGTGAATAATGGCAATACCTGCAGATTGTGCCTGCCTCGTATTTTGAAAGCGTACGGGTTGAGTTTTTAAAATGATGCGCCCGTCATAATCCGAATACACTCCTGAAAGTATCCTCATTAGCGTTGATTTGCCGGCACCGTTCTCCCCAATGATCGCGTTTACTTTTCCTGCATGCAGTTCAAGACAGACATTATCCAGCGCTGTAACGCCGGAAAATTTTTTTGTTATGTTTTCTGCAACGAGCATGTTTTTGTGAATGGTGAGTGGTGAATAGTGAATAATGAGACTATGCCTAATCTGCTACTGCTTACTGATCACTCATTACTCATTACTCATTACTCATTACTCATAATTGCCACCGGCATTACTTCAATTTTTGAAATATCCAAATGTTCTTTGTTCAATTCGATCGCCCCGGTAAATTCTACCTTATCGCCTTTTTTCGCCTGTTGTTTAAAGGGAGGTAATACTCTTTCACGAATGATTTTATTCAACTCCGCCGACACATTATTAAAGTCCATTGTGTTGGTGAAATCGTTGACGTTGACCAAACCTGTTGCATCTCTTATAGCGTTACCGAAAATATATTCGGTGGCGAGAGTAAGGATTTGCCGGCTTGTATCGGGTTGAAGAAGTATACTGACATCATCTTCATTGACTGATGCTATTGTTCCTTCTCCTTTTACCAGGAAATAGCGAAGATTCCCAATGCCCAAAGCGTGAGAATATGTATCAAAAGTTTTCGACGCATTCGTTGAAAGCATTGTCGTGAGTTGTGTAATATCAATCGCTTTATCCAGGTTCGGTATAAGTTTCGTCGTCCAGAATGTTTGAGCATAAGCAGCAGCATTAAATTGTTTTGCAGAACGAGATGCGTTTACCTCGTCCAATTTTTTGAAATAAACGGAATTGTAAGCGACGGTCGCCATTATTACAATCAATATGATATATTTCGCTGCTTTCATTGTTGCCTACTGTCTTTTTTGCCATATCCTGCATATTCATTCACATTCTGCTGAGTAACCAGTTCAACAGCCACAGGCATCTTCTGGGGAAAATTTCTTTTGCCTTTGAAATATTCATCAGCGTACATGGCGGCTGTTGTCGCCATCACTTTTGGGAACTGCATGCCGGTAGCTACAATTTTTTTATCTTTTATTGAATTCACAACATCTTCAGCTCCGTCAAAGCCGAAGACTTTAACATCACCTGCCTTTCCCGCTGCAACCAATGCCTGGTAGGCTCCAGAGGCCATCGCATCATTTCCACAAAAAACAGCATCGATGTCGGGATGTGCCTGCAGCAAACTCTCCGTTACTTCCATTGCTTTGTTACGATCAAAATCTGCGCTTTGTTGGGCCACCATTTGTAAGCCGGGATAAAAGTCAACCACGCTGTGAAAACCTTTTGAGCGGTTCCATGTGTTGTTGTCACCTACAAGACCAAGCATCTCTACATATTTTCCTTTCTTTTTCATCTGCTCAACAAAATATTTTCCGATGGCAACACAGCCTGAATAGTTATCAGAAAGAATTTGTGAAGTGGCCGCTTCGGTAGAGTTCACTTCCCGATCCATACAAAAAACAGGAACACCTGCGGTCTTCGCCTTTAGTACATTGACAACGGAGCCATCTGCGTCGGTCGGGTTAAAGAGTATGGCGTCATATCCAGAAGCGATGGCGTTCTCAAAATTGTCTGCTTCCAGCGAAGTATTGTTCTGCGAATCAAAAATTTTAGTTTCATAGCCCAATGAATTGGCCTTTGCAGCCGCTGTTTGCGCCAGCACCACGAACCATGGATTGTTGAGCGTAGAAATGATCACTGCAACTTTTTTCTTTCCATCCGCGGACCGATTCGTTTTGCATCCATTCAAAAACAGAATGCACGCACATAGAATCGTTACGAAAATATTTTTTGCAGCCAATCGTTCCATAATGACAACCAATTGGGTTAATTTATTTTGTTTAGTAGCTCCAGAGCACTTGCCGCAAGCCCGCTTTCTGAAATGCCATAGTGATCAAATATATCATTTTGCGAACCGGTAACAGTATACTCATCTGGGATGCCGACGATCTTAAATGGTTTGGTAATTCCGTTTTGTAACAGGAACGATGCACAAGCTTCGCCCAAACCTCCATGTACACTGTGCTCTTCTACCGTTATAATGGCCCTGCATGATCTTGCCGCCGATGAGATCAATTCTTGATCAAGGGGCTTAATTGTGTGCATGCTGATAACAGTTGCCTGGACGTTATATTCTTTTCTCAGTTTTTTGGCGGCCTGCCAAGCTGGGTAAACGGTTTCGCCCGTTGCAACAAACGCAACGTCTTTTCCCTGACAAATAATTCTCCCTTTCCCGATTTGAAATGGTTCCTGATCCGCAACTTCCAGGTCAGGCATATTTTTTTTGCCAAAACGTAAATAGATCGGCTTCTCAAACCCGGCGGCAAGCTTTATAGCTTCCGCTGTTTCGAAATTATCGGCGGGTGCAACTATTGTAATGTTATTGATGGCGCGAAGCACCGCAAAATCGTGGAGGCTATGATGTGTGGAACCCAGCGCACCATAGCTAACGCCTGCACTAATGCCTATCAACTTTACGGGATTATCAGAATACGCAACATCATTTTTTATCTGCTCAAGAGCCCTTGCCGTCAGGAAGCACGCAGGTGAAACGGCGAATGCCTTCTTACCTGCTGATGCCAGTCCCGCGGAAACACCAACAAGATTTTGTTCTGCTATTCCTATCTCGACAATCTGATCTGGAAACTTCTGTCCGAATGGAACCAACTTTCCCGAGCCACGAGAATCACTTGTCACAACAATAATGTTCCTGTCTGAAGCAGCAAGCCCTTGTAGTGTTGAAGAAAACACCTCCAGGTTTGCTCTCCCGTTTATTGTTTTATTTTCAATTGCTGTTTCCACAGTCAATAATAATTTTTTGCTATCAGACAACCGCCAGGGCGTCATTTAGTTCTTGTATCGCGCACTCAAATTCTTGTTTATTGGGAACACCATGATGCCATTTCACCTGATCCTCCATATAACTTACACCTTTCCCTTTCACCGTATGTGCAATAATTAAACTTGGTTTCCCCATTGTGAAGGGAATGTTGTTGAAAGCTTTTATCAATGCATCGAAATCATGACCATCCACATGCTGAACAGACCATCCGAAGCTTTCAAACTTTGCATCGATGGGATCGGTATCGCAAACTTCCTTTGTGCTAGCTGTTATCTGCAATTTGTTATGATCGATGATCGCGCAGAGATTATCCAGATCATAATGTGCTGCGGTCAATGCCGCCTCCCAGTTCGAACCTTCAGGCAACTCGCCATCTCCTAATAAAGTGAATACACGATAACTTTTATTATCCATTTTTGCGGCCAGTGCAGTACCGACAGCTATGGGCAAGCCGTGACCCAATGCCCCGGTGTTTTGCTCAATGCCATTTACTTTTTTTGTGGGATGCCCAATGTAATGCGACTTGTATTTACACATTGTTTTCAGATCTTCTTCCGGAAAAAAACTTTTATCCGCAAGCACGACATATAAAGCCTCCACCGAGTGCCCCTTACTTTGAATATATCTGTCACGGTCGGGTGATGAATAATTCGCGGGTCCTAAATTCAAGACATGATTGTACAAAACATTCAAAATGTCAACACATGAAAGACTCCCTCCAGTGTGCCCTGCATTTGCTCCATAGATGTACGTAAGGATTTTCGTACGATACTCTATAGACTTTTTTGCTAGCTCTTTTGTTGTCATTAACTTGATATTTTGCGTAATGAGTGATCAGTAACCAGTAATGAGTATATAGTTTCACTCATTATTCATTATTCATGCCTATACACCTCCCAACCCAAATAGTTTTCCAGTGATTCTTTCAATACGCCTGCTGTTTTACTTGCATTCATCACCACGTGATGTTCAAAACCGTTGCGGCAGACATAATGCATCAGGCTTTGCAGATTATCTATTTGTGCAACAGCCCTGTTGCCAAACGTATTCAACGCATCGTTAGTCAATTCACCTTCACCAACGTAAGCTTTGATGGTTCCTTTGCAATCATCGGTACTAATGCGACCGTAGGTTAGTGGCATTGCCGGGGTACGGCCATCCAATGCACCATAAGTGTTTTCAGTGCCTACGGATGTGCCGATGATCGGCGCCGTGCTGATCTGTATATCGGGTAAAAAAGATTTTGCCCAATTGCCACAATGAAAAAGAACACATTTCGTGTCATCATCAGCATAATTATTGTTCCAATCAACCAAAGCACTTGGAGAACCACTTGCCAATTGCATGGCATACATGCTCAGCGTTCCGGTTACATCCACTTCGCAGGCGCTTGGCAGCATGTTTTCACTCATCATACTCATACTTGTGCATGCATTACAGCCATAATTTTTTTGTAATGAGGTCCAGCATTGAATGGCAGTTGCATCAAGCGAATGTTCTTCCATAAAATTTGCCAGGACGACATCAAGTTTTGCGATCTGCACTAATTTCTCATTTGGAGTTTTACCTGTTGGCGTATATCTATGAATTTTTTCAAGCGCCTCTTTGACGGTAACATCGTCAGCACCTAGTTTATTTGCATTGCCAAGAATTTCGGAAAGATCAACGGTTATAACGGATATGCCGTTCCGTTGTAAAATCTTCTCGCTGTAACGAACGGTATTGAATGCACCCGGCCTCGCTCCCACCGCGCCTATACGCACTTTACGCATGCCTTTTACTACGCGACAGACAGCAAGAAAATTTTTCAGATCATTGATAAAGGACTCATCGGAAGGGCGGGCAACATGTTTTGTTGTAAGAGTATACTTTATACCAAATTGATAAAAATTGTTGCAGACTGAAATTTTACCGCACCAGGCATCCCTTCTGTTAATGACATCCAATTTATTGAGATCATCCGGATAAGCTTGCACCAAAATCGGTACGTCTAATCCCGATAATTTTATTGTTTCTGCAACACCCTTCTCATCGCCAAAATTTGGAAGCACAACCAGTATGCCATCAATTTTATCTGCATGCTGCTTAAAGAGTGCCGCACATTTTTTCGCTTCACCAAATGTTTCAACGCCACCTAATTTTGAATCTGCATCGTTTAACAAAATTGGTGTGATATCTAATTTTTTAAATAGCTCAAGGATTTCTGTCCTGGCTTCTGCCACCAACTTATCAGGAAAAAAATCGCGATTGCCAATGATGATTCCGAGAGCCGATTGTGGTTTTTTTAATTGCATAGTTGTCAACTTGCGATGATCAATTCAATTTCATTATCATGAAAAACCTGCTTATGCTTTTCCTCGATACCCGAATCAGTAATGATATAATCAATCAACGATAGCGCACCGAGACTCGCAAAAGAAGATTTACCAATTTTGGTAGAATCAGCTACGAGGTAAGTCGTCTCCGCTGCATCTATCATTGCTTTTTTTACAACAAGATCACTGATGCTGGGATATGTAAGGCCGGCCTTTAGAGAAATGCCCGCCGTTGCGAGAAACAATTTCTGAACATGCAGGCCTCTAAAAAAATCAGCAGCCTTTTGTCCTGTCAAAGAAAGTGTTGGCGGTTTGAATTCTCCGCCGGTTACGATCACCTCAATGCCCGGCTCTGCACCAAGCATCAAAGCGATATTGAGTGCATTTGTAATAACGGTTAAATTTTTTAACCCCTTCAGTTTTTTGGCGACCTCGGTTGTTGTAGAGCCCGAATCCAAAATGATAGTGTCCCCACTTTCAATAAATTCAAGGCATTTCGAAGCAATCAATTCCTTTTTATCAAGGTGTTCCTGGTGTGTCAAAGAAAAAGCCTGTACCTGGTCTTTAATATTTTTCAGATAAGCACCACCATGCTCCCTAATGATCAAACCATCTTTATCAAGTTTCTCAAGATCCTGCCTGATAGTGACCTCAGTTACTTTAAAAACTCGAGCAAGGTCCAGCACTTTGGCGGAGCCATCTTCCTGTAAAAGCTCCAGGATCTTATCCCGACGGTGATTTGCGAGCATTTGTCTTTTTTCGGTTAAAAAGCAAATATTAGAAGATAAAAGAAAATAAACAAAAAAATTAGAAAGTAAATTGTGGAGTCATGCTCTTAAATGAAAATATTCGAAAGCGAATTAGGACGATGTCTTAACCTGAAGGTCACCATCGTTGAGGCCCTGTCCGGCAAGAGACGATATCCTAACTTAGTCGACTAAATTCTCATTATGGAATGGAAAAATAAAGTGGCAATAGTTACTGGCGCGAGCGCAGGAATTGGTAGAGCTACAAAGGAGCTACTTCGGCAAAAAGGCGCGACAGTGTATAATCTTGATCATAATACACCCGATCAGGAGGATGCATATTTTATTTTTTGCGAGGTAAGCAAGAAAGAAGATATCAATAGTGCAATTGATCAGGTCCTGGAAAAAGAAAAAAGAATTGACCTATTGTTCGCCAATGCAGGTGTTCATCTTTTCGCTACTCTTGAAGAAACTAGCTATGAACAGCTCGAATCCATGGTTGGTATCAACATATTGGGGGTCTATTACCTTCTTAAAAAGGTAGTGCCGATCATGAAGCAACAAAAAAGGGGAAGCATTGTACTGATGGGATCTGACCAGGTGTTTATCGGTAAGGCTAGCAGTTCAGTCTATGGCATGACGAAGGCAGCCATTGGTCAACTGGCGAAAAGTACTGCCATAGATTATGCCCCTTACAACATACGGGTCAATTGTATTTGTCCTGGTACTATTAATACACCATTGCTTCACCGGGCGGTTGAACAATTTATTGCAAAAACAGGAATGGCAGCAGAGGAAGTCTACAAATCATTGGATGCAGTTCAGCCGATGGGCCGTGTCGGCAAGGCTGAGGAGATCGCACAATCAGTTGCATTCCTGCTGTCGGATGAAAGTTCGTTCACAACTGGAAGCCTGTTTGCGGTGGATGGTGGATATACATGTCAATAAACCAAGCTATCAAAAATGCCAGGCTGCTGCTGCTATGGAATGCGTTTAACGAATGCCACCAGGTCATTTAAGTTGCTACCAGTGCCATCAGGCTCCACATCAAGTTTTTCAATTGGATCATTTGACCTGTTGACCCAAAAAGTTGGAAAGCCAAACCATTTGGCACCCGTCATATCCCATCCAGCGAAAGGGGCAAATAAGATTTCTTCTTTTTCAAGCTTTGTTTGTTCCATAGCCATTTGATAAGCATCCCTATCAGGCTTGTAAGTTTGCTTTTTATCGGTGCTGATAACAAACTCAAAATAGTCACTCAACTCTGAATTTTGAATGCCCTCATGTAACATCTTCGCGGTCATGTTTGAAAGAATTCCCAGGCTCATTCCCAGGTTTTTCAAGGTTTTAAGAGAAGGAGCCACATCAGGCCATGCGCTGATGCTCTTATATTTGGCCATTATAAGATCACGCTCTTTTTCGGTACCAGAAGGCACATGTTTGACCATTGCATAGTCAAGAGCATCGGCAGTTACGTCCCAAAAATTTTTGTATTTCCTGCCGCAAACTCTCAACCACTGGTACGTGAATTGTTTCGAACGCCAGGTTTCCACTAATTGTTTTCCATTGGCGGGAAATAGTTCTTCGACCGTGTTGAAAATTGGCCTTGGATCAAATAAGGTAAATGCATCAAAAAAAACCGCCTTCAATTTCAATGTGTTTAAATTCAGTGGAAGCAAGGATGGTTTGAGCAATATACTTGCTGTCCCCATGCCCGTGGCATAGATGAATTTCTTCCGGTTGATTCGTGCCGGCATTGTAAAATTTTGAAAAACCGTTTTTATTGGTTGTGGAACGAGCAGTCGGACACATTTACCGGCACACTACTTTGTCTCAAGGTCTCCTGGCCGGGGTTGCCCGTTGTGGCAAGTTATACAATTAATGGCTAACACCGAGTCACCAAGCAACGGATGTTTCAACCCGAAGTACTTTTTGTTGATACCCATGGTCATTGTCATCATGCGGCGGGCGATTTGTTTTTCAGGCTTTGCGTCGCTGGCATAATCCAGCCGCAGAGAGTCTTTGCCCTGAGCATGACAGAATGTGCAGGAAACACCTAAGCCGTCTTCAAAATCGTCGATCATGATCTTTGAAAGGTTCTGTGAACTTATGTTTTTAGGTAACACCCTCAGGTTCCTGAATTCACTGTTTGCAGAAGGGAGTGCCGCCACGGCAATAGCAACGGTGCAAGCCAGGACCGATATCACAACATATTTCTTTTTGAATACCATACCAGAGATTTGATAGAGTCAATTGAAACAAGGATTGTTCTCATGATTTATTGATGGGCGGGTTGTTGCTGTTGCGCGTCACTTAATGGCAGATCAGTCACCGCAAGCGTGTGATCGTGCTCGACATAATTTATACTTGTGAGACCAAGCAAATTTCGAAGCTGCTCTGCGGGGACTTTCATTGGTCCGGCAGAAGCGGCAGCGCCCGGTTGCGGCTGCGGGAATGCCGTGGATGTCGCAGTATGGAACGTGATATTGCCTTCTACTTTTTGCAAGGTTTGATGAATGTGACCGTTTAATACGGAAACCGATCCAAAACGTCTCAGGTAAGAAAGTGCCTGTTCGCTATCCCTCGTACCCCAGCCCCACTGCGGGTAAACGGCCCACAAAGGAATATGTGCAAAGACCACGATGGGAGTGCTGGATGAAAGGCCTTTCACATCGCTTTCCAACCATTGCAGCTGTTCATTTCCAAGTACGCCAAGTCCACCTTCTGAATTATCAACCACGTTTACAAGACCAATAAAATGCACGCCGTTGAAATCGAAACTATACCAGCCGTTGCCTTTTGTGTCTTTGCCAAAACGTTGAAGATACTGTTTGCCGTTATCATTGAGTACGTCGTGTTCGCCAGGCACATAGAATATCTTTCCTGTTTTTGCAGATTTTAACGTTTGTTCGAGCGTATCAAATTCATCGGCTTGTGCAAGATGAGAGAGATCACCTGTATGTAGAATGAACGATGGTGTCGAAGGCATTGCGTTTATTTTAGAAATCGAGGCCTGCAAAGTTCCAATTACATCTGGGTTTGCAGGTTTATTGAATCCTATGTGGGTATCGCTGATCTGGGCAAAACTGAAATCTCCTTTCGAAATGTCAAGCCCTTTTTTTATTCCCCCCGTGGTCTTATCTATTATTTGGCTCATACCGTATGTCTTGAGTATTCCGCCGCTCATAAGGCAAAACAGGCCGGTCCCTGCCCACGCCATACACTTAAGGAAACCTGCCCGGTCAATGCCATCATCGTTTTCATCAAAATCTATAAGTTTGTCGTTTTTCATAATTTTTTTTTCTTTTTGATTAATGTTTCGTACGCAAAAAAAATGAATGAAACCAGGCTAAATAAATCTTTTACATTATCCGGTACATCTACTTGATTAAACCGGGGTTTTAGTTCATCAAGTTTTTTCCCGCCATGGTGTAAAATCTCAGTGGAGAAACAAATACTGCAATACTTTTGAGGTGGCAATTCTCCTTGCATGACTCAAAAGAAGACCTTGTACAACATATTATTTTGGATAGGACTCTATCTTTTGTGGGTCGTTGTATTTCAGAAAAGAGCATTTTCTTTTTCAAAAACCATGACCATTCAATTTTGCTATCTTCTATTCATTGCGGCCAATTATTATTTCAATTTTTACTATACTGTACCCGTTTTCCTTTACCGAAAAAAATACGCAGTCTTTGCTTTATTATTCCTGGCAGGAATTGTTACGGCAGCTTTGTTGAGAGTGCCACTGGCTACTTACCTCAGTCAACACTATTTTGCACCGGGCAAACCACCACCCGGGTTTTCAGAACTATTCTTCAATTCACTCATTAATATTTTTATATGGACAATTTGCCTGGTGGCAAGCAAACTCATTATCGACCGCATCCGGTTTCAGAAATACATTGAGGTAATTGAAAAGGAAAAAATGCAAAATGAACTGGATTTTCTGAAAGCACAATTCAATCCCCATTTTCTTTTTAATTCGATCAATTCAATATATGGAAACATCAATAAAAGCAATTCTGCCGCTCGTGAAATGTTGCTCACATTCTCCGAGATGTTACGTTACCAGTTGTACGAATGCAACACAAGTATGATCAGTATTGAAAAAGAGATCAATTATATTCGGAATTATATTGAACTGCAGAAGATACGTAAACCAGAGAACTTAGCCATCCAATTGCAGATTTCCGAAGATGTGAAAGGCATCATGATCGCACCACTTATATTCATTGCCTTCATTGAAAACAGTTTTAAATATGTAAGTAACGATGAAGATAAATTGAACGAAGTAAAAATATCTCTGGCCAGGAGCAATAACCAGGTTTTTTTTAAAACTTTCAATACGAAGGAAAATATCAATGGCCGTAAGATGATCGATCATGGCGGAATCGGGATCGCCAATGTTAAGCGACGACTGGAGTTGTTGTATCCTGGTAAGCATGCGTTGACGATACAAAACGATGCTCATTCTTTTGAAGTAATGTTAAACCTTGAAGTGTGAAATTAAAATGCATAATAATCGACGATGAACCCGTTGCGAGAAAGTTATTGAAAGAATATATAGAGGACATCTCTTTTTTAGAACTTGCAGGAGAGGCAGACAATCCTCTGAAAGCACAAGCTATTCTCGATCGCGAACCTATTGACCTTTTATTCCTGGATATTAATATGCCAAAGCTGACCGGAATAGAATTTTTGCAATCAGCCGGTTCTCTACCTATGGTTATTATGACAACAGCGTATGCTGAACATGCTTTGGATGGATTCACGCTTGACGTATTGGATTACCTCGTAAAACCGTTTTCTTTCAGTCGGTTTCTAAAGGCGTGTAACAAAGCGAAGGAATATCACGAAATGAAAACCCTGGCCGGAAACAAACCTACCGGAGACGGGGATTATTTTTTTGTAAAATATAATGGCCGTATCGAAAAAATTTTATACGATGACCTTTTGTACGTCGAGGCCGCACTTAATTATGTCATTCTTCACACAAACAATAATAAAATGATCGTTTACCTGACGATCAAGGGAATAATTGAAGATCTTCCCCCGACATCGTTTATCAAAGTTCACAAATCGTTTGTTGTAAACAGGCATAAGATCAGGTCGATCGAAGGAAACGTTATTCATATCGGCAACAGCCAAATACCAATCAGTCAAAACCAACATGATGAGGTAGTGAAAGCCATACTCGGCGATAAAATGTTGAAAAGGTAACGGTTGCGTGAAAGATCAGTTTATCTTATCGGCACTTTGAGTAGAACATCGCAGATTTTACCCGTGTTTCTTCTCGCCAAAATCCGGAATTTATCGAAGTAATTTTTTTTTGAATTGGCACTAAATTAGCGTAGGCAAAAAAGTCCCAAATCCAATTATCCAACGAAAACTTGCTCATGATAAACTTTACCTCCTGTTTTTTTAGTGGACTAATTTCCTTGCGATCACTTAAAACTACCAACTTCGCCTTTGCGAAGTTTTTTTTGCTCACGCTGTTTTACCTTCCATTTGACTCTAGGGGTCAATCATTTGTCAATGGCGATCGAGCTGCCACTGATCAGTATTTATCGCCCGGGTTGGAAAAAACAGTTCGGAATACTTTAAAGCAAAGCAGTCTCAAATTACAGTTGATAGAAAATAATGGTCAACTTGGGCTCCCGGCAACCGTGATCGCCTATTTTTCCTCAGGTAATCAAACAGTATTTATTGAAAAAGACAGATTAAGGATAATAGTCGTAAGGTCACCCGAAAATCAGAGTGATATAGGATTTGTAACGGATAAATCTTCGATTCCCTCGAAAAGCAAAGACTATGATTACAATGCTTTCAACATCCTTTTCAAAGGCTCAAGGGGTTTTAGTGGCTACGAAAAGATCAACCCATTTGAAACAAAAAGAAATTTCATTAATACGAGATTGAAAGAACAAGACATCACAAATGTTTCAAGTTTTGGAGAGATTGTATTGAAGAATATTTACCCGGATATTGATCTCCGACTTTATAGCCAGGAGTCGGGACAGATGGAATTTGACTGGATCGTGTCTCCCTTTGCTGATGCATCAATGATAAAAATGAAATTTGAAGGACAAGAAAAATTAAGGATGGACGACAATGGTAATCTTGAAATACGGCTTAGAATGGGAAGTTTTCATATTCATCTCCCCGAAAGTTACTATGTTACACCAACTGGTAAAGAACAAGCCGATATTCATTTTTATTTGTTGGGAAAAAATGAAGTGCGGTTTAAGGGATTTGATAAAGAACGAAAAAAATATCCCCTTGTTATAGACCCTGATCTTTTGTGGGGCACCTTCTTTGACGGTGGAAACTTCAATTTTGACGAATATCTTTATGGATTAGAATTTAACAACAGTAATGATCTTCTTTACTGCGTGGGAGCAGCCAATCTGCAAGTTTCTACGGCATATGCTGCCGCGCTGACGAATGGATACAACGGCAACTTCAATTCAGAGACCGATGTATTTCTATATGCCCTGACAAAGGATGGTCAGACAGTACAGTACATCACATATCTCGGAGGCTCAAATGAGGATGTGGGAATTGGTATTTCAATCAATCAAAATTTCGTTTTCGTTTGTGGAAGAACAAGTTCTTATGATTTCCCAATCACAAAAAGCAGCGACGGAGATATCCAGGCATTTGATGCCGATTATCATGGAGGTGACGATGGATTTGTGGCAATTTTTAATTTTTCATTGGATCATTTAGTCTATTGCAGTTTCTTAGGCGGTCCCGGAAACGATCGATCTCTGACAATAAGAGCTCTCAGTAATGATTCTTATTACATTTCGCTGTCCTCGAGTGATACTCTTTCCCGTACCGGTGTCGATTACCTTGCAGAAGCAGCCGACAACACATTTGACGGGGCCTCTGATGGGTGGATCGGCGCGTTCACTTCGATGAACGTATTGCGTTTCGGAACATATATTGGAGGCAATAGTAACGATCTTGTCAATGATTTCCGCGTATTGAGCACCGGTGATGTGGTATTTATTGGAAACACATTTGGTATTGCCGAGATAAATCCCTCAATACCTAATGATCTTTTTGGACGTGAGGCGCTGTTCGGGAAGATCAATGTTCCTTCTTCCGGCACTGTGTCATTTGATATTATTGACAAGATCGGAGGAAATGGTGAAGATTTTGGCTGGGGCATTTATAGTCTTGGTGATTCTGTTTCGGTGTTGGTAGGGCAAACAAATAGCCCTGATTTCCCATTGGGCAGTGCCCCTGCATTTCAACCTGTAAACAAAGGCAACTATGATGGGTTTGTTGCAAGGATCAATAACGACGGATCTGGTGGTTATCACGCAAGTTTTGTGGGTGGATCTGATGATGATATACTTGTTTCGGTGACCCCGGTAGTAATTAAAGGCTTCCCGGTATTGCTGGCTTTTGGGACGACCAGGTCAACTGATCTTGCCACGATCAATACGGCCGGCGGGACTTTTTTTAGCAATCACAATTCCGGCGGATATGATATGATGTGGGTGATTTGCAATCTGAATGTTACCTATAGATATTATCTTTCGTACATCGGTGGTTCCAATAACGATTACCTTGGTAAAACTGCTGCACCTGTCGGTTCTAATCATTTGTTCTACAATGCCAGTGATTCCGTACTTTATCTCGGAACAACAACGCATAGTACTGAGACAACGCAGGTGCCTTTGTTTGTCGGAAGAGGAGCCATTGATACGCTGAATGCAGGTGTTCCTGTCTTTGATTCGACGAAAGACAACAGTAATAATGATACCCATGTGATCATTGCTATCTCCATAAGAAAACTGTTTAGTACCTTACCGATTAGATGGGAAAAATTTGAAACAGCAGTCCTTTCTGACTGCAGTGTTGAATTAGCGTGGCGAACCGCCAACGAAACGGAAGGGACACAATATGTTGTTGAACGAAGCTTTGACGGAAGAAGTTATGAAGACTTAGCTATAATATCTGCAAATGGCAATTCTTTTTATTATCACGACAAAGACGCTCTGCAAGGCACCGGGAAAGCTATCTATCGCATTTTGGCAATAGATGATGATGGAGAGAAAACTTACAGTTCTGTCAATGCCGTGCAACTATGCGGAGAGAAGCAGGGTCAAATAAAGATCTATCCCACGATTACCAGCAATTATTTTGTTCTCTCCGGTTCTTATCCCCAACACGTCAGAGAGCTATCGGTTGAAGTGGTGGATGCCGGAGGAAGAAAGATCATGATCAGGCAGGTACTTGCTCTTAATGGTACGCAAACATTATTTTTTGATAAAAGACCAGCCTCAGGATCTTATTTCGTTGTAATAAGAAACAAGGAAACCGCAGAGATTCTACACACCCAAAAGATAACAGCAGGTAACTGATCCGTTCTATTTTTGTAATTTAATTGCCGGTCAGGCGAGATTTATTTCTCGCACCCTTCGATTATCAATTTACAAGACATGAACGGAACGCTAAAGATATATAATGGCAGAATTTTAACCCCCGGCCGCATCATTCCAAACGGAACAGTGGTTATAACAGGAGAAACGATCACAGACGTATCTGAAAGTAATATCAACGTGCCCGGTGCTGCTGAAATCAATGCGCAAGGCAACTATGTCTCGCCTGGCTTTATTGATATACATGTCCATGGTGGAGGCGGTTATGATTTTATGGATGGAACGGTGAACGCTTTTATAGAAATAGCCAGGCTGCATGCAATGTACGGGACGACTTCAATGCTTCCCACAACCCTGACAGCGGGAAAGGAAAAATTATTGAAGTCGTTGGCTGCATATGAGAAAGCTAATGAGCAAAACAAAACGGGCGCGCAGTTTCTTGGGATGCACATCGAAGGTCCTTACATCGCCATGAATCAAAAGGGAGCACAGGATCCGCGCTTTATTCGTGATCCCGATGAGGCAGAATACCAGGAAATCGTCTCGGGATCAAATAATAATATTAAAAGATGGAGCGCTGCACCAGAGTTAAAAGGAAGTTTGAAATTTGGTCGGTATTTAAGGTCAAAAGATATTTTGCCTTCTATAGCTCACACTGATGCTACCTATAAAGAAGTATATGATGCTTTTGAAAATGGGTTTACCCACATTACTCATTTTTATTCAGCCATGTCCGGGGTGACTCGTGTGGGTTGTTTTCGTTATGCCGGTGTTGTCGAAAGCGGGTATCTTATCGATGACATGACAATAGAGATCATTGCAGATGGCGTGCATTTACCGGAACCTTTATTAAAGTTAGTTTGTAAGATCAAAGGCGCAGAGCGAACAGCATTAATAACTGATGCGATCCGCGCGACCGGCACAACAGCAAAAGAAACGATTTTGGGAGATCTTGAAAATGGGATGAAGGCAATTGTAGAAGATGACGTAGCGAAACTCCCCGACCGGACCAGTTTTGCCGGAAGCGTGGCTACCGCGGACAGATTGGTCAGGACTATGATCAAACTGGCCGATCTTCCTCTATCGGAAGCAGTACATATGATCACCGCCACGCCGGCCGCTATTATAGGGGTCGGAGACAAGAAGGGATCTTTAGCACACGGCAAAGATGCTGACGTCGTGATTTTTGATGATAACATTACCATTCAGACAACAATCATAAAAGGTAAAGTTGTATATAAACGAAATGATAACGGAAAAAGTTATTGAAAATCTAAGAGTGAGAAATACAAGAATAGCGGTGTGGTCCTTCAACAATTCTTCGAAAACATTCGTATGCGATCCCTTATCTTGATGCCGAGAGTTCAGGTGGCGTAGAAAAGTCGAATTGAACGAAGAGCCTGGCCTTCTGTCAATTCACCTCCTTTGAGTCCGGCATTTCTGGGTACCGTATCGCAAAGAGTCCCGACGATATACAAAAGAATTATTTGCCGGAGCGGAGGTAACATTTCTTTCTTTCCTGCCGTTTGTTTACCATGATCTGTCGTTTGTTGACAACCGAATTTAGCATATCCATTTATGAAATATTCTTGTGAAAAATAAAAACTCTATTATGAAACTGCTCATTTTTTCGATCACCATTATTGTTACTACAATGCTGTTCTGCGGGTGTTAATTCTGGCAAAACCAACACAAGCGAAAAACAGTGTGTGCATGGGATGTCAGCCTGCCGCAGGGCAGGCCTATCCCCTATTCATCTTCGGCTAAAGAAAAAGGATTTCAACGATATGAAGTAAAAAAATTAAAGTAATGAATAAACTCATCCAGTTCGGAGAAAATATAGAAGGATATCAGTTCCCGGTCTTAAACGAACGAGAAATACGAGCCGCGGCTGGGATATTATTTTTTTTCACTTTCCTTTCAGCGATGTTTGTCCTCTTCAAAAATAATTTTTTGCCGATAAAGTATGTGCTAACTGTATTCGTTTCCGATTTCATTATCCGCGTTTTTATTAACCCTAAATTTTCACCGACATTGATAATCGGGCGTTTGATTGTCGGCAACCAAAAGCCTGAATACGTGGGAGCACAACAAAAAAAATTCGCCTGGGTAATTGGCGTGATCCTGTCAACCATCATGTTCATTTTGATAGTGATCGTTAATTCCTATAGCGTTATCACGGGTGTGATCTGCCTCATCTGCCTGCTTTTTCTCTTCCTTGAGTCTGCTTTTGGAATTTGCCTTGGTTGTAAATTTTATCCGCTGTTCTTTAAAGAAAGGCCGCAACGTTGCCCGGGAGAAGTTTGTGATCCAGGATCAAGACAAGACATTCAAAAAATATCCACGACTCAACTAATTATAGTATTTGCATTTGGCGCATTGATTTCTATTGCAGGCTGGTTTTTAAACGATAAGCTTAGTAGGCAGCCTTATGACCTGTTTGGAAATTCGGTCTCTCACAGTCCCACAGGATATTCAAGCAAATGAAAATTTCGGAGACCAAGGCAAGGCGGAGGAGGAATGGCTCAATTTTGCACGTTGCAGAACATTATAATAATTCGTTATGTTGTTATTTTCAAAGGTATTTTATCTACACTGACTGCCAATTTTGTTGATAACCCGTTTTGACTTATGCACTTCATTCCATTTACTTTGCGCATTTTAAACCTTAAATGAAGAAGTATGATACTGAAGACTTACTACAAAACAAAAGATTACTGCAAAGTGAAATTTTCGTTTGCAACAGATAACGCTGACACAGTGCAGATACGCGGGTTGAACAGCGATTGGCAAAAATCAATCATGATGTCCAGAAAAAAGGACGGCAGTTTCACCGCTGATGTCACTTTGCCGAAAGATTCAAGACACGAGTTCAAATATTTGGTAAATGAAAAAGAATGGCTGAATGAACCTGAAGCCGATGCCCATGAACCAAATGAATTCGGTGGCAGTAACAGTGTGATCGTTTTATGATATCCTCGCTGAACCATTACCCATAAGATTAGGTAAGATCGCAGGCAATTGAAAGGATTTCAAGTCTTATCAAACTGTCCAAGATTCAACTTTGGATCGATTCTTTCGTTTGCCTGTATTATTTCATCCCAGCTGGTCTTTTTCCCGGCTCTCGCAGCATTTCTACCAAGTATGGCTGTTAACGTCGAGTCCACCCCGGATCTTATTTCGTTAAGATGATTGCCGGATTCGATGCTTTTGATGAACGCGTTTTCTTTATTCGCATCGGCGTCCTGAAGAGATGAAAGGAAAACGCCGGCCGCACGTTTTTCGGGACTGATCTCGCTTTCGGCTCTCGGAATACCCGAATCCCAGGCCTTTTTACCATTGATGAAAACACCTCCACTATAGTGTGCCTCTCCTACCCCGTCCGTACCAATGAATCGACAACAGACGTCGCCAAAGACCGGCCCAAGCTGTGTAGAATGAATGCTCACGTTAATATTGTTAGGGTATTCATACGCTACTTGGTAGTTGTTCCAGGTATTGCCCAGTTTTGCTCCTCCTTTCATTCCGCCGGTGCCTATAGCATTGCTTGCATGCTCCTTCAATGTCCAGTTGCATACATCGAGCATATGTATACCCTGGTCCAGTAAGATCCCGCCCGACAGTTCTTCAAAATGGAAATGGTTACGGATACGGAATTCATCGTTCGACATATTCTTTGCCTCGGGAACGTCGCTACCAGAAGAAATATAGAATAGTTGTGCGTTCACAAGGTCGCCAATATCTCCCTGCTGAATTCTTCTCACCATTTCAGCGTAAGCAGAAGCATAACGGATTTGGAAGCCGATCGCAACACTCAATTTCGATGTCAACTTTTCTCCAACCTGTAACACTCTTTTGCACCCTTCAGTATCCGGGGCCACAGGTTTTTCACAGTATATGTGCTTACCCCCATCCACCGCGGCTTCCAAAATGAAAGGATGTGCATAGGCGGGCGTCGAGATCAGCACCGCATCGACATCTTTGTTCCCGATCAGCTCCAAATAGGCCTTCGACCCTCTGTACATATTGGACGAACTGATGGCAGGCAACCCTTTGGCGGAATTCAACTGGCTGTAAACCGTCAATCCCTTCTGCAATTTGTCCTGGAAAAGATCGGCCATTGCAATAATATGTGTGTTGGTGTTCTGGGACATGGATGTGATCACGGCCGTGCCCCGGTTTCCGCACCCGATGATCCCTACCCTGAGGGCTGAATTAACACGCGACTTAAAAACAATTTCGGGTTTCAGAATAGTAAATGCTGAAAGTGTGGCGGCATTCTTGAGAAAGGTCCTTCTTTGCATGGCTGAGATTTTATGAAAAATTGAATCAGCACGAAAGATACAAAATCCAAGTTTGGGTCTTTTTTGGGACCTGCAGCAGCAAACTCCGGATAGCGTTGATCTTCCTTTTTTTCTTTACCTTCCATGATAAACAATATTCGTTATGCGGAATTTCCTGGTAAACTTTATTTACACTTCTGCTAGTCACTCTTACAATGCCGACTTTGTTTTATTTACTCAAGAAACATTCCCTACATCACATGAGATATACAAGCATATTAAAGCAACGGCCGTTGCAAAAGGTCTTCAAGTCCAGGGACCTATATTGTGGACAGGGATCACAGAATTAAATGAAAGTGATGAACGCCAATTTAATTTTGTAGAAGAATGATATCATGCCCGCTCACTCAGCGTCCTTCTATATTGTGTGCCCAGGCAGTTTATCAAGTATCTCTTTGCTCTGTTTAAATTTTATGACCACTTTGCAGTCGATTTATTTTGCAGTCAGGATTCTATGCGATGTTGATTGGGCCACGGCAGGCCCCTGCCGGTTTCGCAAAATAATTTCAGGCTTCGCAGGAATCGCCCCCAGGTATAATTACATTCAGCAAACATCGATGAATATTCTCTCCAGTTGTCATGATCGAAGATCAGCACGGTTGCGTTGTCACTATCCCTTTGCTGATGGACCTGGTCTTTTATCTCGGGATGAGAATTCAATATGGTCTCTTTACCGCCAGGATGAAGTGTGAATGAAATAGTGGTTCCTATCCACTCATCGGCTCCTGCAATGCAATCCCAGACAACCCGCGCGCAAGGATTTAGTTCCTCGATTTTCATTTCTTTGAAATAATTGAGTCCGAAACCAAAACGTGCAACACTATAAAGTTCGTGCTTTATATCAGTGTCAGGCGTCCACCATGCTGACAAGCCGTCCCGACTGGTGATGGCAGTGTAAATTTTTTCAGCAGAAACTCGATAAATAATTCGTGACGAATGTTTGGCATGTTTCAGGATTTTAATTCTTATTGTTCCGCGCTCTCTTGCTTAAATCATAGTTACAGTCACCTAAGAAATTTCCACACATCTTATTTTATCAACCGCATCCGGTACGCATTCATAGAGGTTACACCTAATTTTTTTATAAGCCTGCTATTAACAACAATACCGACCGGCGCGCCAATTATTGGTATCAATTGCGCCATTTTTGCCAGGTCAATATAATCCCTGTATTCCTGTTGGAAATTTCTCCAGTCAAACTGATTAATATCATCCGGAAGTCCTTTGCTTTTTTCATCCCAACCAGTCATTTTTAAATAAACATTTCTCCTGTGCTCGTGACTTGAAAACGCCAGTTCAAAAATATGCAGTATATAAACGCTCTCCTTGTAGTCATTGATATCAAAGCCATACAACGAAGCGAGCTCGAATAACAATTTTATTTTAATGCCGATAAGTAGGGGGAAGTC
>Ga0157374_10001289_pt1 | contig 21313 bp, 21 predicted proteins | sample M25metaG_FD_115308 | JGI IMG/M metagenome (GOLD analysis project Ga0157374, IMG submission 115308) | Miscanthus rhizosphere microbial communities from Kellogg Biological Station, Michigan, USA - M2-5 metaG | ecosystem: Host-associated > Plants > Roots > Rhizosphere > Soil | place: USA: Michigan... | reverse complement strand
GCCTGGTTTCAACAGTTGCGGGGATCATTCAACCGCTGCCACAGAGTGCTCGCGTGAAGATACTTGGGAGCCTGGATTACAGATCGTGTTTGGAGGGGTCTCGTTGAATTTGGAATGCGGTCAGTCGGTGAGTTGGTGGCAAAGCACGCCGATTTCTGCCCGAAATGGCTCAGCCCCACCTAGGGAGAAACAAATGTCCTTCCAGCAAGAGCCTCTGTGATTGCGTAGGAGAGGTCGGTAGCCATCCGCATTTTTGATACATATGCGTCGCCTCCTGCGCTGAAGCAAGTGTTGATTTGATCGACATCCGTGGACACACTGAGGAAGACTATTTTCGCCTTACAACCGTGAGCCTTGAGACGCTTTGCCACATCGGGCCCACTCAGCATCGGGATCGAAACATCCAGAACGAGAACATCCGGCATGAGCTTGTTTGCCTCTTCAACGGCTGAGTCCCCGTCTCCGACGGACGCAACTACATCAAAGCCGCCGTTAAGGAGGCTGGCAATCTTCGCGCGCATGGCCAGATGATCTTCCGCTATCAACAGTTTCGGTTTCATGCTATTTGCGATGAGAATTCAGCTTCATTCGCTGCGGGCAATGGTGTCGAACATCATGCAAATTTCAGGCGCAAGTAGGTGTTGATCTCTCAGGCATCGGGATGGGAACCACAGCCTCGATCTCAGCGCCTCGGCCTGGAGAGGAGGTCACCCTCATCGTGCCTCTCACGAGCCGCAGCCGTTCGCGCATGCTGATCAATCCCAGACCACCATCGCTTTGGACTCCTTTGGTCTCAAAACCTCGTCCGCGGTCCGTCACACACATGCGGGCCTGATCGTCCCCGACGCTAACGGAGACGGTAACCCGATCCGATCCGCTATGCTTGGCTACGTTGCTCAGCGCCTCCTGCAAGACGCGAAACAGAACGATGGATACCGCTGCAGGAATCTGCTCTAGATTACCGTCGTTGAGGAGTTCTGCCGCGATTCCATACTGCTCGGAAAACTCGCGACAAAAGCTGGCAATGCCTTGCTGGAGCCCAAGGGCCAATTGGGGATGATGCAAGTCATGGGCTATCTGCCGAACCTCACGCGTTAGCGTCTCGGCATCACTCAACAGCCGCTCAAGCTCACGCGACATGTCTGAACCGACTGGCAGGCTCTGGCGCTGGAGATCCAAATCGACGCAATGCAAGGCAAGACGTTGCGAGAAGTCATCGTGCAGGTCGCGAGCTATGCGCTTGCGCTCATCCTCTTGTACCGTGATGAGTCTGCCGGCCAGACTATGCAATTCTTCTTCGCTTCGTCGCAATTTTTCCTGCGTCTGCTTTCGCTGCACGATTTCAGCGAGCAGCGCCTCCTGCGCGTTCGTACGTTCGGCGATCTCAAGTCTCAGTGCTTTAGGGCTGGGCAACTCCAGCGCCTGAGGAACCACCTGGATAAGCAGAATTGCTGTTGGAACCGAAGACAAAGCGGTGATGATCTTGACGGCGCCCGACAGCCAGTAGGTCGCATGCCAGAGAGTCCAGATCTCCATGGCATGTGTGGCGCCACAAGCCAAGATGAACGCACCAAAACACACGAAGATCCAGTTAAATGGCAGATCTCGGCGCTTGCGGATGAAATGGATGAGCGTGAAGGGAATCGAAAAATAGGCTAGCGCGATCAGAGAATCGGACACAACATGCAACCATACTAGCCCTGGCTTCCACATGTAACAATATCCGTGAGACATAAAACCATTCGAAGAAAGGAGATTTCTGAAGAATTCCATAACACCTCCTGTCAAGCCGTGATCTTAGATCCGAGACGTTGTGATCGCCGGATTTCTGCGATCCTCCTTGAAACCAAGACGGTTGGCAACGAGCTCTCGCGTGCCCTTGTCGGTCTTGCATCCTCGCTCGTAAGACAGAATTTCCCTTTTGACCCCGAAATCCCAAAAGATTGTACGCCCATCTCTCCCTTCCAACGCTGTAGCTTGTCAACGGAGATTCCTGTCGCAAAATCCCCATAGCACTCAAAACCCCGACGTGGGAGAAGGAAGGCAACCTGCCGTACCATATTCAGGACAAAGCGGAGGGATTTGATGGGCATCGCATCTCTAGTGGTCACAATAGTGCTGGCAGCGATTGTGCTGTTCTCCGGGATAGGGAAGCTTCGCAACGATCCACATATTGTCAAAGTAATTCACGAGACCGTAGGCGTACCGATGAAATACTTTCCGGCGTTGGCAGCCTGCGAACTTGCTGGTGCGGCTGGCTTGGTACTTGGAATCTGGTTACCCTTTCTGAGCATAGCCGCGAGTATTGGACTCGTAATCTACTTTGTGGGAGCGGTTGTATCGCATCTGCGTGTAGGCGACGCCAAGGGTATTGGACCTGCCGCTATGCTTTTGACACTGTCGGCAGCAGCCCTTTGCCTAAGAATCCTCTCGAATAAAGCCTTTCCTTAGTTGTGGAAACATCGCGTCTCTGCTCATTACGGCCTAGGTCGGGTTTCGCATTCCGGGAGAAATCATTTTCAGCCAGTTTGAATCCGGCACGTATCGAAACTCCGTTCCGCAGCCTGAGCAGATCGCAACGCGGACCTGTCCCATCGAAAATTCTTCGTACTCGATCACCTCACCTGAGCAAGGTGCTCCGCTCCATAGTCGCAGGCCGGGTGCAAGAAACGAAGACGCGGGCGCGTAAAGCGCCTGTTCCGCTGCTGCCCTCACTCGCGCAAGTCTTGGCGCAGTATCGGGCGCATAGCGGGAACCATTTAACTGGGCCAATCTTTCGGACTGCTACCGGATCGCCAATTGACCCGAACAATTTGCTGCGCGACAGAATGCAGCCTGCATTCAAGAAAGCTAAAATCACTTTCTGGTCCGGTTGGCACGGGTTGCGCCGGGGCCTTGCGTCGAATCTTCATCGCTTGGGGGTTCAGGACATGGTGATTCAGCGGATTCTGCGCCACTCGAATGTGAGTGTGACGCAGGCTTGCTACATTAAAACAGCGAATCAGGATTCGGTGCGGGCGCTGGAGTCGTTAGACGCTGTTTTGTGCCCTACTTGTGCCCTAGAATCAGCGAATCCGGCGACTTTGCAGTTGCAGTAACATTGTAGAATCAAGCAGTTATCAGAAAACGGGCGCGTAGCTCAAGCGGATAGAGCATCGGATTTCTAATCCGAGGGTTGCAGGTTCAAGTCCTGCCGCGCCTACCAGACCTAACTGCTTTTCTCTCAAGCGACTTACTCCACAACTGCTGGCGGAGAACCTGACCGTGATTCTTGCTCGGTGGCAGTTGTGGTGGCAGTTGGCGACATGGTTTTTTCAATGGCTGCATCCAAATGACTCGGCGCCAAGTGCGCGGAGCGCATCGTCATCGCGATGCTTTTATGCCCGGCCAGTTCCTGCACGGTTCTGAGATCCACACCGTTCATGACTAGTCGGCTGATGAACGTGTGCCTCAACGCGTGCCAGTTAAAGTCCTGCACTCCTGACTTTTTCACTGCGGGATCAAACCAGGAGCGCGGGCTTGCCACATTGTGAATACGTCCATCGTCGGTGCCGTTGCCAGACCTGCAGATGTGTATCGCTGGCTGCGGAATGACGGAATTAAGACCCTGGGCGTGCAGCTGATGGGTAAGCTTCCACAAAGAAAAGGCCGAACCATGAGCCCGGCCTGAAGTTGCGCGCTGTGAGGCACAGCACCGCGGCGCGGCTCGTGAGGGTCCGAATGTCGGATGTCCGACGCTAACCCATGAGCGCTGTTCCGGGCTCCCACAGCACGGAAACAGTATCTGTTTACTAAGTCCCAATGGCTGTTCAATTTTATACATGCTCGAAATAAACCAACATCTCTGGAACTTTTTTTCTTTATTGATTTCGGCGGAAGATACCGGGCCTACAACAATCTTCACATCGTGCCGGGGGTGAGGCGGCCTGGTCCTACGCATGCGTCTGGAAAACGATTCGTGATGCCGTGCTGGATGGCAGTGTGGAGGTCGTGCGCCTGGGCAAGATCACCTTCATGGCAAGCCCTTCGACAAGGATTTCGCCCGCTGTGATGGTTCCTGCAGGACGATTCAGGCGCCGGTCGAGTGGGGTGAGGCAAAGTACGGGAAAAATTACTGGGAGCACTACAAATGAGCGAGGAAACGGCAAAAATCGACAAAGTACTGCTGGATTTTTGGAAACTACGCCTGCGATCCACGCCAGCACGCCACGGCACTGGAGCGATTGGCCGTGGCCTTCGCCCGGATGGAAGAAAACCAAAAACTCGAGCATGTGAACGTAAGTGAGATTTGCCAGCATTCTTATTGCGGAAAGTTCATGCGACGAAGGACAGCCTGAAAGCGAGGTTCGGAACGCAACGGATCCCAGGTCGGCCCAATCTTCAGGAAGACGAGCCAAGCATCGTGCTCTTCATACCCTCTTTCAAGCCAGGTTAGAGCCTTATCATTATCACCGAGGCCGATATAAGCAGTCATGAAGAGAACGGGGGCAACATAGCGATGCCTCGCGATTTCATTCAATTCACTAATAAATTTTTGTGCCTCGCGCGTTCGACCAGCGAGGCCATAGGCCCAAGCCAAATCTGAGACCACCATCGGTCGCCGCCCCAAGTTGCTTTCAAGCCTTTGAACAGCGGCTATGGCTTCTGGATACATTTTCTTCGCTGCGTACGTCCTTGCCAGGCCATGGTCATTTCCGGCATTCTTGAATTCCTCAAGCGCAAGGTCATACTGACGCGAGCAGAAGGCCACGAATGCCAACTGGCCTCGGTGTTCAGGACTGAGTGGATCCAATTCAATCGTGTAGTGTATCTGCGCTTTGGCTTCGTCGAATCGCCCCACGTCCATCAGATAGAGCGCGTAACTCTCATGAGCCCTCACAGAATTGGGACCCAGCTTGAGAGCGAGCTGAAACTCTTTCTCTGCCTCCGGCCAATTCCAAGCAAGCAATTGAATCCAAGCGCGGGCAGTATGAGCGGCCTCAAGAGAGGGATCGAGCGCCAATGCCTTTGCCGCAGCTACCCTAGCCTCAGGCAAGACCTCTGTCGTGGAATGTCCCCCCCAGCGGGCATCTCCAAGTTGAAGAAGAGCCGAAGCCAGACCTGCGTATGCCGGAGCGTACTCAGGGTTCTTTTCGATCGCTTCCCTAAAATACCCAATCCCCGCTTGCACCTCTCGTTCAGTGCCCTTGTTCGTGAAAAATTGGCCACGGAGGAAAGCGTCCTGCGCTTTAGGATCTACCGGATGGGCACTCGCCAGGCGGGTCCGCTCCTGTGGGGTTAGCTTGGCCTGAATTTCGTCCGTTACGGCGCGCGCAATCTCGTCCTGTAACACCAATACATCGCTGATGCTGCGATCATATTTCTCGGACCACAGTTGACGCTCCGGGGAGCCCTGGTCCAAGTGCACGCTCACGCGCACGCGATCGCCGAAGCGCTCCACGGCGCCTACAAGGATTGCATCCACCTTCAGCTCACTTGCAATTTCCGGCAGCGGCTTGTTGCTGCCCTTGTAACGCATGACGGACTGACGCGAGATCACGCGAGGAGTTTGGACCTTTCCCAGTTCAGTGATCAGAGCTTCCGTCATCCCCTCGGAAAAGTATTCTTGTTCCGGATCGCCCGACAAATTTTCCAGCGGAAGCACGGCGAGTGATTGAATCCGCGCAGCAGGGTTCGCCCCCTCGGGCAGGCGTGTGGGGCCGCGGATCCACAGGGCAACGCCAATCATAAACATCGCAAGGATCGCCGCCGCAATCGCGGCGACTCGCCAATGATTCGATCCTCGCTGTGCCTTCTCGATGGTTCGATGGACATCGTCCATGCTAGGCAGCCGGCGGCCCACATCCTTCTGAAGACACTGCCTCAACAGTTCGCGGACTTGCGCGGGGGTTTTCGTAGGTAGAGCCTGCCAGTTTGGCTCACGTTCCAGAACGGCTGCGATCGTGTCCCGCACGGTCTCACCCCGAAAGGCACGCTTGCCCGTGAGCAACTCGTATAACAGACACCCAAAGGCCCAGATGTCGGTCCGCTTGTCGACGTCTCTTCCGCGCGCCTGCTCCGGACTCATGTATCCTGGCGTACCGACAATCTGCCCTGCGACGGACTCCTCACCTGTCGTGATTAGTATCTTCGAGAGGTCCTGGTTCGACTCCGTCCCCCAGATCGCCTTCGCCAAACCGAAGTCCAGGACTTTCACCCTGCCTTGGGGCGTCACCATTACATTGGCTGGTTTCAGATCGCAGTGGATGATTCCTTTTTCGTGCGCTGCTTGCAGTGCCGCCACCAGCTGGCTGGCACGGTCTAGCGCGGTTTGAACCGGCAGGGGACCACGCAGCATTTTCCCCTCGACCAATTCCAGCACCAGATAGTCCACGTCCTCGGACTCTTCTAGTCCATAGATCGCAGCAATGTTGGGGTGGTTCAAGGAGGCCAGCGTGCGCGCTTCGCGACGGAGGCGGGATAGGCGCTCCGGGTCGCGCACGAACTCGTGGGACAACATCTTTATTGCGACATCGCGCCCGAGCTTGTCGTCGTGCGCCCGATACACCTCGCCCATGCCACCGGCGCCCAAGAGAGACAAAATACGATAGGAGCCGAGGTGCCGATCTACGACGGAGCCCGTGGCCGTCAGAGTGAGCGCCGTGTCCTTAGTTGCAGCCGCCTGCAAAAAACTCCCAGCTTGCGCTTCCCGCGCAAGTAGTCGCTCGACCTGTCTTCGCAGATTGGTATCGGCGCCGCAAACTCCATCGACAAATGCCTTACGCTCGTCCGGAGTTCGCTCCAACGCTGCGCGGAAGATTCCTTCAACTTTTCGCCACAGGTCAACATTCATAGTCTGAATTCGTTAAACGCATCATACACATAAAGTTATTCAATTCGGAATATGGGGACTTTGTGTCGCACGAAAAAAAGCATGTTCGTAAGTCATTGAACGCGTTGAACGTTCTGAACGCGAAATTTGACAGTCTCTGTGCGGGACGATGGTTGATAAGTTATTTGTTGTCACAACTAACAGCGAAATTGCCGCGCCTTCATGTGGGAATTAAGAGTTAGTTGCACTTCAGGTCCAGTACCGAACTTGCGGCGGGGCGGCTTCTTGAACGCTGTGCTTGTCTTGCGCCAATGATGATACTCACCTTCACGCTAATCTGCCTACTGTCAGAACGGACAGAACGGAGGTCGCAAAGGCGTTCACGTTCATAAATCCTAGTTCCGGATCAGTGCCGCGCGCTCGCTGATCGCGCCAAGACAATTTCGCCCGTCGAAAAAATGCCGTTTCGCCGACAAAGATTGAGGAGTCGCCCTTCCACGAACTTACTCCACGGTCAAATTCAACGTCATGAACGCAGAGAATGGGGTCGCCTTCTGTTTGGAATTAAATATTGAGAGCGCAATAACATTTTAAAGATGAGCATAATTGCTCAGTTTCACATGAACACTTCCGTGTACTTTGTAAAAGAGTGTTGCAAGTCCCCTCATTCGTTCAGGTCCTCTGAACTAAGTCAGACCATCTGAAGTCAGCCCCCTTAGAGTACCACTCAAACCATGAAGGTGAACTATTCATGAAAAAACACAACGGGCTCCGCCTGCTCACACTAATCGTTCTGTTGGCAGCCGCATCGGCCTCTGCTCAAACAAGCTTGATCACAATTAACATTCCGTTCGACTTCAATTTGGGAAACATCTCTCTTCCTGCGGGTGAGTACCAAGTTGACAAAACTAACTTTAGAAATAATCAACTGCTGTTCAGCCGTAAGGGTTCACCGGGGGTGTTCGTAAGTTCCGACGCTGCGGAAACCTTTGCAGCTTCGTCGCGTACTAAGCTGGTTTTTCACCGCTATGGCACTACCTACTTCTTGTATCAACTCTGGGTAGAGGGACAAAGTCAAGGACAGCAACTGCGATTGACGCGTTTGGAAAAGGAAGTCGCTAGCAAAGATTTAGCTGGCAAGGGGCTCGCTATGGTCGAAATACTGGCGGAGAAGAAAGTGAGACCCTGATGCCTCAAAACCCCTTTTCGTACCGCGGGCGGAGGTTCGGCGATTCTCCCTGCCTGTTTTGTATGCTTAAATGAATAAGCCCGCTGGGCGGGCCTGATGGTGGGAAATTCTCTCTGCTATTGACGCAAAAACAATCTAGCAGAGGATTCCCACTTTGCAAACGCCTTCCCTAGATTCCCTCGCGATCGAGCTCCTGAAGTATGGATTTCGCAAAATCTGCTTTTTCGAGCTCAATTGTCTTCGCTGTGGAACCTGGCGCATCGCGTACGATGCCCACTCTTTGCACGCGATCAGTGTTCCCGCGTGTCCGTGCTGTCAGAAGACAGTTCCATGCTCAGGAATCCTTGCCGATGGCTATAGCAAGAGGGAAACGCCATTCTTTAAGCGAATCAAGGCGTCACTGCATTCCGGCGCGATGGCATGGGTGCTGACGCAGGTGGACGACGACGATGAGCGCGACCGCAGGAGAATCCGGAAAGAGCAAGCCAGAGGACCACGGGCGCATCATTACCGTGCAAAGCCGATTCCGGAGTCGCATTTTGCCGATAACCCGAAATTCGCCTAATCCTTTTTATCGTTCAGGCGTTCGGCTTCTCTCTACGCTATCAGTATCAAGTTCTTCATTTTTTAGGTACGGGTGGCGGCGTATACAAATGCCCAACCGACGCGGGCCGCTAGGCATAGATAAGCGAGCACGAAGCAGGCCAGACCGCCAAACCCTAAGGCGTTCACGAAGAGCCGTACCTCGTCGGCGAATACGAAGTTGGTCTGTAGAGGAAGTCTTCGTAGAAGTAGGCCAGCATAGCCATAAAGCCAACAGTGTAGAGCACTGAAAATCCGAGCAGCACCAGCGCAAACGCGCAGGAGTGGGGATAGACATTCAATCGGGAGTTCGGAACGAAGATCAGAGAGGCTTAAGCGAGAGCCGTCACAACCTCAGCGATTTTTTGCGTAACGTTCGTGCCTCGGTTCGAAGGAGGTGTACTCCCCGGAGGAACATGTACAAGCCGACCGTCTGCCTTACACTGCAAAGTACCGTCGGTGTTGAGCACTGGCCTGAAGGCTACTGGCGTGAAAGTCATAGCCGCGTCCTTGCCCCAGATTCGTATTGCTTTCGATCTCACAAAAGCCCATAGCGCCCCAAAGATGCCAACAGCGACGAGGAATGCAATCGTGACCGTTATCATAGGGCCAACATGATACAGCGACTAGGCTCCCGGGAGTCCTACCGCAGAAAAATGACTAATAGCAATCAAGCGATGGCACAGAGCAGCGCAGCCTCACAAGAGCAAGTGCCACATGGTGGATTTATGCCTTCACCATCGCGTGGATGACAACATTCCGGAACGCCCGCCTGCTTGAGTGGTTTCAATGTCGCTCGGCGGTGGCAGTTGTGGTGGCAGTTGGTTTTGCGTTCCAGCGCATGTTTGCGCGCGGGAGTGCATATGCGTAACCCGCTATCCCGCTGATATTGCAGAGCGCTGCATCTACGTGCATATGGGCGCGCAGGGCAGGGATGGATTTCTAATCCGAGGGTTGCAGGTTCAAGTCCTGCCGCGCCTACCACTAATCCGTTGAAAAGCACTAGTTGATCATCTCTTGATTCCGCGAGGTTGGGGGCATTTTGCTCATGAGCAACAAACAGCATTTGGAATTGACTAGACATCTGACTAGACATATAATGGATTGTCTAACACCAAAGACTAGCGGGGATTGTTAATGACGAAATGGCAATTGCAGGACGCCAAGGCGCGGTTCAGCGAACTGATCGATGACACGCTCGAAAAAGGACCGCAAATTGTCACCCGTCGCGGAATTGATACAGCGGTCGTCGTTTCGGTCGAAGAGTGGCGCAAACTAAAAGATGACGAGAGACCCACATGGAAAGATGTGCTGCTCGGGAAAGGGCCGAGATTCGAGATTCCTCTTCCAAAGCGCGGCGCAGGAAAGTGGCGTAAACCAGTGGTGTTCGATTGATTCGCTACCTTATCGACACAAACGTGGTCTCCGAGACGCGCAAGCCGAAGGCGCACGCGGGCGCGCTCGCTTGGCTCAAGAATCTGGACGTAGGGCAGGCTTTTTTTTCGGCGGTGACCTTCGGTGAAATTCAGAAGGGAGTTGAGCTTACTCGCCAGCAAGACTCTGCAAAAGCCAATGAAATTGAAGCTTGGGCCACACAACTGGCAAGTACATCTGAAATTTTACCCATGGACGCAACCTGCTTCCGCGAATATGCGCGCTTAATGCATAGACGTTCGGACACCATACGCGAAGATGCCATGATCGCTGCCACAGCTCGCATTTATGGACTGACGGTAGCTACGCGTAATGAACGCGACTTTCGAAACCTGGAAATCGCCGTGGTTAATCCATTCAAGTGATTCGAAGGTCTTTGCTACGAATCCAGGTTAAGGAATTTCCACAACATGCGGCCCAAAGGTCCTGGAGACGTTCTTGCGACCGCTCGGCGAACAACTTGTGACAGTTTGTGACAATTCAGACCGCATTTCACCTCTCCTGACCACATCTGGCCTCGCCGATATCTGATCTAATTCCTTTAACTTACACAAAATAAGACTCCCGGATTTTGATTTCTAATCCGAGGGTTGCAGGTTCAAGTCCTGCCGCGCCTACCACTTAGCATCCCGCGCTCGAAAGCCAAAGATAAACTACTGAATATAATTGGTTTAGGTTTAGTTGTGATTGTAGCGATTATTTATTGACAGCCATTAAGTTGCGGCGTGATAATCGACTGGTTGCGTTTGTAGCGATTGCTGAGTTTTTTGTATTTGCCATAGGGGAGTAGGAACGGGGGACTCATGATAGTCGCAGCTGGAGCGGTTGAGATCGCGCCGCGCGATCAAGGAGAGATCGAGCAAGCCTCGAAGCTGTATCGGAGCCTTCGGCACGAAGGCACGGCAGCCTTGATCGGCCCAGATGGAGCAAGGATCGACTTGCCATCGTCGGTGCACGACCTTTTGGTTCAAATTGTCGAAAAAATGCAGGAGGGGAAAGCAGTCGCACTGTTGCCGTTGATGGAAGAACTGAGCACACAGGCGGCGGCCGATCTTCTCGGTGTCTCGCGGCAGTTCTTTGTGCGTGAGTGTGAAGCGCACAAGTTGCCGTTTCACTACGCCGGAACGCACCGGCGTGTGCTGTTGAAAGACTTGCTCGATTACAACAAACGGAGAGAACGGGCGCGTCGTGAGGCGATTGTTCGAATTGCACGCAAATCAGAAGAACTTGGTGACTACGACAAATTCATCCCTGCCGAGGAATAGATGATTTCTGATTTCCCGGCAATTCTGGATGCTTGTGTTTTGGTTCAAGCCGCCGTTCGTGACACCTTGTTAAGACTGTACGAACGGCGGCTGTTCTTAGCACGGTGGACGGACGAGATCATCGACGAAATTGTCCGCACGCTGCAAGACAAGTTAGGCCGCACGCAGGAGCAGACAGACTATCTAGTCGGCGAACTACGTGCGCACTTTCCCGACGCTTGGGTTGAACCAAGTTACCAATAATTGATTCCGGTGATGACAAACCACGAAAAAGACCGCCATGTTTTGGCCGCAGCCGTAAAAGCACCGTGCGAGGTCATAGTCACCTACAACCTCAAAGACTTCCCAGGAGAAAGCATAAAGCCGCACGGGATTGAGGTGAAGCATCCAGACGAATTCCTAATTGACCTCTACCATATTGACAGTGAGATGGTAGCTTCACCAGCAAGGTGCAGAGTTGAAAAAGCCTCGCAGTATTGTCGAAGTGCTGCGTTCACTTGAAACCTGCAGGTGCACGCAATTCGTTCAACTGATTCGCGAGCGCCTGGCGCTTTAAAGTTTGTATTGGACGGGCAGTAAAATCGTATGAGTAGACTTATAGTGTGCCTCTTATCAGCACCCTACGGGGTTGTCTATGACCAAATGGCAATTGAAGGACGCTAAGGCGCGGTTCTGCGAACTGATAGATGACACTCTCGAAAAAGGACCGCAAAATCGTCACCCGTCGAGGAATTGATACCGCGGTCGTCGTTTCGGTCGACGAATGGCGCAAACTAAAAGATGAAGAGCGACCCACATGGAAAGATGTGCTGCTCGGGACAGGGCCGCGGTTCAAGATTCCCCCTCAGAAGCGTGCCGCGGGAAGGTGGCGTAAACCAGTAGTGTTCGATTGATTCGCTGCCCCATCGCCGCAAGCGTGGTATTCGAGGCGCGCAATCCGCAGCGGTATGCGGCGCGCTCGCTTGGCTCAAGAGTCTGGGCGCGGGGCAAGCTTTTTTCAGCGGCAAACCTTCGGTGAAATTTTCTAACCAAAAGTAGCAGGTTCAAGCCTTGGCGCGACTACCAGAGTCGTTCAAGTCGCGTCGTCGGTTATTTACCTAGTTGCATCTACTCCCTTGCTCTTACGAGGCTTCTACAGTGTTTCCCGAGCAACTCACCCTATTTCTTCAGCGTCTATCGGTCGAACGCGGTTAGTTTCGGACAGCGACAATACGCGTTTCAAATCTTACATGCTTGAACTCTTGTAGGCGCGCCGCCTCGTGAAACCCGAAATAGGGACAACGCAGCATGGAACTGAGCGTGCGTTATCACATTGAAAAGCTTGAACGCAGGATTCAGGAACTTGGAATCCAGCTCATGAATACCAAGGAACACGCACACCTCAACGACCTGGAGACCGAAATTCGGGTTGCGAACTTGGCCTTGCAGCACTATCGCGAAGCTTTACAGCTTGAATCCACGCTTCGGAAGTAGGCCCGTCTAGAAGACCCAGCCACGAGAAAACGTTCGCACCCCCCGTTGCATCTCAAACTTGCACGTTCCGCGACCTCAACTTGTCAGGCCGAACAGAAGTATGCAACTCGGAGAACTCAACCCGGTCACCAGTCATACCCCGAGTGTCAGCTTCCGATCATCACGACATCGTGTTCAGTTCTATAACGACGAGGGTTATCTTCTTTCGTCGGTAAGCGAGCATCTGACCGATTCTTTGGTGTGCGACGGGTTAGCGCTCGCCTTTACAACCGCCGAGCATCGTCAACAGATTTACGAGCGGCTGGCGCTCGCCGGAGTTCCCGCGGAAGCGATCAAAAAGCGCTGCTTCCTGATCGAAGCATCAGAAGCCCTTTCGAAGTTCATGCGTAATGGCATGCCTGACCGGCAACTATTTTTCCCCGCCATCAAATCATTTCTCCAGCCTCAGCGAGCAAACGGCTCTTTTCACGCTGGGGTCGCTGCATTTGGCGAAATGGTTGCAGTGCTATTGGCTGAGGGTAAGCGTGAGGCGGCAATCCAGCTGGAGCAACTCTGGACTGAGTTTACCGATTCAAACGCGATCTCGCTGCTCTGCGCGTATCCGCTTTCATACTTTTCTCGCGCAGAAGATCACGAGCTTTTCGCGCGTGTCTGCGCCCATCATTCGTCGGTCGTTCCGGCAGGAAGCTTCCTTTCGGGCTCGATCAAAGATCATCAGGCTCGCGAAATTGCCGAACTGCAACAACGTGCTGAAGCGTTGGCCAAGGAAGTAGAAGCCAGGAAGCGAGCTGAGGAACACCTGCGCAGCACTCAAGCTGAACTGGAAACCATGGTGCAACATCGCACGGCCGCTTTGCGGCAGCTTTCACTTCACGTTCTAAAGCTGCAGGACATTGAACGGCGGCGCGTAGCCCGCGAACTCCACGATTCAGTGGGACAAGATTTTGCCGGTTTGAAAATGAATCTTGACCTTGCGAAACGGTCTCCGCAGGATCCTAACCTTTGGAGAAAATGCGACGAACTCCTAGAACACTGTATTCACGAGGTGCGTACTCTTTCCAACCTTTTGCATCCACCGCTGATTGAAGATGCGGGGCTCGCCTCCGCGGCGGAGTGGTATGTGCAAGACTTCGCGCGGCGCAGCAGTATACAGGTACGCTTTTCTCATCTCGAAACACTAGACACGCTTTCCGACCCGGCACGGCTCGTGGTGTTTAGGGCGCTGCAGGAATGCCTGATCAATATCCATCGCCATGCCCACGCGAATCACGCACAGGTTTGTGCCGGCCGGGAACAGAACGTTGTGACCTTGACCATTGCGGACGACGGCAGAGGAATCGACTTGAAGAGGGTGAACCAATTTAACGGTTCCGGAACCGGCTTGGGGGTGGGTCTAGCCAGCATCTTCGAGCGCCTTCGCGATCTTGGTGGAGCCTGCCACCTCCAATCTGGTCCTCAAGGTACGACGGTTTGTATCTCGGTTCCGGCTTCGTAAAACGGCGTCCGGTCGTTCGTTTTTTCGCCTCCTCTCCCCCTTAGCCGCGCAGCTTAACCATCTTTATCCGAAATCGCTGGGTTTTGCTTCTCCTCTCCGCATCTGCGACACTGAAACCAGCGCAACTCGCGCGGATCGAGCACAAGTGAATCCCAACCACCAGGGTCCCCAAGAGTTTCTCCCGAAGATGACCGCCATCGCACGCGAAGCTGGGACATTGTTATTGGAATTTTTCGACAAGAACATTCGCATCGAGTACAAAGGCGAAGCCGACCTGGTTACCGCGGCCGATCGCAAATCGGAAGCCCTGATTCGCGAACGCATTCGAGAGACTTGGCCGGGGCATGACGTGCTCGGCGAGGAGGAAGGATTGCGCGACACCGGCAGCGAGTACCGCTGGTACGTGGATCCGCTCGATGGCACCACCAATTTCGCGCATGGATTTCCCGTTTTCTGCGTGTCTCTAGGTCTCGAACACCAGGGTCGAATGATCGCCGGAGTCATCTACGATCCCACACGCGACGAGATGTTTGCGGCCGAGCGGGGTCAGGGCGCTACGCTGAACGAACGGGTGATTCATGTTTCGCGAACCAAACTGCTAAAAGAATCGCTCGTCGGCACCGGCTTCCCCAGCCACAAGCGGCATAAGAATCCCAACATCTACTTCTATCACCAGATTACGCTGCGGAGTCACGGCGTGCGGCGAGCGGGATCCGCCGCTTTGGACCTTTGCTATGTGGCCTGTGGACGCATGGACGGATTCTGGGAGTTCAATCTGAATCCCTGGGATACCGCCGCAGGAGTGTTGGTTGTCGAAGAGGCTGGAGGAGTAGCGAGCAATTTCAAGGGCGGGCCTTTCGAACTCAACAGCCGGGAGACGCTGGCATCGAATGGCGTCATTCAGGACGAACTCATCCGCGAGTTCCAGGCAATCTTTGAAGGACGCGGGCTGGAGCATTTGCCCGACCCACGAGAGTATGCCGCGAAACAGTAGAACAGCTCTCTTCCTTTAGCCCCCGGCGCATTCGAAAGCCGCCAATGCTCACTCAGAAGAAGAAAGACAAGAAAGCTACCCGGAGAAAAAACCACGCAGCGGTGAGGTGATGTTTCGAGGTCTCTCAGTCCCAGCGCGCCACCGGTTAGCGGCGTAAAATATTAGTTGGGCCGAGGAGATCCCGCGATGGACGCCCTCCTGACGAGGAATGTCGAAAAGCGGCCGCCTGCTGTGCGGCTCGAAGGACGAATTCTCTTTCTCACCGAAGATCCTGAGCTGATTAAGCGACAGCTTGCCGGGGAAGACCTCCCTTGGGATACGCACAATCCCGAAGCCAATCCCAAGCTACGCGATGACATTTCGACCGACGAGATTACCCCTGCCCACATCTGTTTTTTCTTCGATGAGACCCTTGGCGAATTCCCCTACACCGGGCTGAAGGCCGGAACTGAACTACCCATTGAACGCGGAGATGTAAAGCGTGGAGGATTTGTCGCCGCGGTGAGCGGTAAGAGGCGCGGCAAAGGGTCCAGCCGGGAGCAGTCGCCGTACGCGGAACTGTGCGCTGGGATCAAGCTAGTGATCGCGGAGAACATCGAACGGATTTACCGGCAGAACTGCCAAAATCTCGGTGTGCTAACGTCTACAGATTTCTCCTTGATCGATAGGATCCGCGCGGGGGAAGAGATTCCACTCTCTGTCTTTACCGCGGGCGAAGATGACATCTCGCGGCAAATCATCGAGTACGGTGGCCTGTTCCATTTCAATGTCGCGCGCATGCAGGGTAAGGTGTCGTTACCGTCGATAGAGACGAGACCACGGCCAATGACGATCGCCGAGAAGATTTTTGCCAAACATATGGTTGGCAAAAACGGACACCTTGGCGTTCCGGCCGTTAAACCCGGACAGGCTGGATTTGCTAGGACGGACTTACGCTTCAGTCACGAGTACGTTACGCCGATGGCGGCAATTTTCTTCGATCAACTTGTCGGTAAAGACGCACCGGTGAATGACCCTTCATCGGTTTTGTTTTTTCGCGACCACCTGACATTCCTTGATGAAGTCTTGTCGGAGCAAAAGCGCAAGATGGGTTTGCTTGATCTCGCGACCCAGCTCAAGCTCAAGCAGGGCGAATTTGCCCAGCGCAAGGGCATTCGCTTGCATGGTGAGTTGACCGACCGCAAAGGATCGGAAGGCATCTGCCACTCGGTTGTTCTCGAGAGTTATGCTCTTCCCGGCCAGTTGGTGGTTGGCTCTGATTCGCACACGCCGCACTCCGGGGCGGTTGGATGTATCGCATTTGGAATCGGAACGACTGACGTTTTCAATTCCTGGCTCACCAAGGATGTTCGGGTGCGGGTGCCGGAGTCGGCCAAGATCTTGATTCGGGGAACAAGGCGAGCCAATGTGACTGCGAAAGACTTCATTTTGAAGATTCTTAGCCTCGACTACGTGCGCAGCGGAAAAGCCTTGGCGAAGGTCATCGAGTACGCGGGAGAGGCCATCGAAGAACTCAGCGTCGATGAACGGGCAACCATGACGAACATGGCAGCCGAGATTGGCGGATTTACCGGCATCGTTCGACCGGATGGAAAAGCAGTCGAGTTCTTGGTTCAGCGGCGAGGCGTGTCTCACGAGCAGGCTGAGCAAATGATCGAGGGATTGCACAGTGATCGGGATGCGCAATATGCGGAGGTAATCGAACTCGATGCCTCTGAAATTATGCCGATGATTGCCACGCCCGGCGATCCGGGAAACGGCAAGTTCATCCGCGACATGAACACTCCGGTTCCAGTTGAGCTTGCCTACGGAGGCACCTGCACAGCTGGCAAGAACGAGGATATGGACATGTATGCCCGTGTACTCTCTGAAGCACTCAATCAAGGCAAACGGGTTGCGGACTCGGTCGAGTTCTATATTCAGTTCGGCTCGCAGGAAACGCGGGAGTATTGCCGGCAGCGCGGCTATCTGGAAATCTTTCAGAAGGCGGGCGCGCACATCATTGAGCCGAGCTGCGGAGCCTGCATCAATGCTGGTCCTGGAGTCTCCACGCGGGCCGATCAAGTTGTGATCAGTGCCCAGAATCGCAACTTCCCCGGACGCAGCGGGCCCGGGCAGATGTATCTAGGCAGTCCGCTCACGGTGGCGGCCAGCGCCGTTGCCGGTTACATTGTGGAGTACGAGCCGAGCAGTGAGCGCGAGTTGGCTCGAGCGTAGTTAGGTTTCAGCGCGGAGCCGGTCCCTTCAGGCCCCTAAGCGCCAACCCACCGAGAACGATGACCGCCAGCACCATGGCTATCCAAAGCACATAGCCGTGGCGCTCTGACCAAGGGCGGTCGTCAGGGCGGCCAGTAAACTGGGGATTCGCTTGCGCCGGGCCAAGCTCGGCCACAACCGCATCGGCCGCCTGCTGGAAGATTTTTCCGTAGTCGTAGCTGGGGGCTTCGAGTTTCGGGTCTCCGTAGTAGAGCTGTAACGAACTCTTTCCTTTAGGGTCAAAATATAAACGACGTTCGACGGAGAGCGGCTGGACGAGCTCAATCGGCAGCGCAGGATCATCGCCGTTCTCGATGGTAGCGGTGATCTGCTTGGTAGATTGCCCGTAGACGTCGATATCAAGGTCTTCGGAAGTTACAGATTGCCCTCCGCGATTCACGCGCACCCGGCTGATCGATCCGCGCTGAAATTCATTGCCGCCAGCATCCGAGAGAACAACCGTTCGATTGAAGTTCACAGTGGCCGGTGGCACATGGAAGGTGATTCGCTCAACCGGCATGCCCTCGAAAATTGAACATTGATAGAGGCTGCGCTTGGGCTGAGAGGCGCCAGCGGTACACTGACCGGCGTTGATCCAAACGGCTTGCGTCTCCGCGAAGCTCGAAAGGTATGCCCCCCTGACTTGATCAACGCGAATTCCTGGCGCAAGGCGTACGTGAAGATAGGAAAAACTTGCCGACGGAAATCTCAGCGTGAAATTCGAGCCGAGATTTTCTTTGCTGAAGTCATACAGCGTGCCGGTTCCGAGCTTGGTACCGGAGGCATCTTTCAAGGTGCGGCGCCCTTCGATCTGCGCGTTATTGACGAAGTCTTCGGCATCAAGTTGCAGTCGAACATGGTCGTATTCTGCAAACCCGTTCGTATCAAGATCGAACTCTGTGCGATCGCCGACCGAACCTAGATTCAGAATCTTCGCCTGAGTCTCCTGTGTACTGGTCCCACCACGCTCCCTGGTGAGAACAAAAGGGATCTGCGATTGTCCGTCCAGGATGCGTAGATCGCCTAAGTCGGGCCGCGCATGCTTAAAGACATCCGTGTCTAACACCGCGTAATTCTGCTTGTCGGGAGCAGTAACCGTAAGTGATCGAGTCTGATGGAAGTAGGAAATTGCCGGCTCATACACCGCGGCGGCGATGACTGCGGTTGAAACGGCCAGCAGGAGGACCTTCATGAACCAGGCTGCTCCGCTATTTTGTGGGAAAGCTTGAGCCAATCGCGCTGATAAGCGAAGGATATCGCCAACAATAGAATCCCGAGCACAATAAAGCTCAGGATGCGATAAACACGGTCCAGTTGGGACACGTCATAAACAAATACCTTGACGATGGTTGCGGCAATCAGCACCAACGCCTGCCAGCGCACGAATGCGGAGTTACGCAAAAAGCCGACGATCATTAGCATGGCCCCGTACGCCATGAAGAGTGCGGAGTAGGTGAAGCCACGCGCAATTTCGACTGCCCGCATTTGCGACCAATGTTCCGGTGCCCAGAACGCGGGAGCGGGAAGTCCACTCGCGATTTGACGATCGTAGTAGTCGTGAATTTCGTAACTCAATGCGACCAGCGCCAAGGCGTTCAAGGCAACGATCGCCACGGCGGCAATCGTCCTCGCTTCTTCGTGCCGGTTGGTTCGAGACTGATAGGCGACAAACCCGAGAACCGCGATGGCAATAACATAGACCACCATCCGCATATTGAAGATCAAAGTTGTCGGCGCAAAATTGTCGTAGAACAGCAATCTTAGGACGCCGAGCACGAGCGCAGTAAGGGCAAACACGTTCAGCAGATCTGACTTGATGCGTCCCCCCAACCAAAGCAAGACGGCGGATTCAATGAACCAGCCGATCGTAATCCAGTGCGATTCGAGCCGGATAGGGATGGCAACTGTGATCAACCCGATGGCGAGCGCCAGATGCATCAGCTTGAGATTCGACTCCGCCGCCTGATCCGAACGCGACCTGATGGCGTTAAGCCCCAGGTACACGGCGGCCAGCATGAGCGAAAACCATGCCATCTCTGTTTTGCTGATCTCAGAAATCATTGCGTAGGCTTGCAGGAAGAAGGTAACCGCGTTTATGAAAGCGAGAGCCAGCGGCATCGTTCCGGCACCTTGCTCCTGGCGAAGCATTAGTAACGGCGAGATCGCGAAGATGGCGAAAAAGAGCGAGGCAAAGATCAGCGTCGTCTCAATTTGTTTGCGGTCGTAGTATTCGAAATACCAGGCAAGATACAAGATCAGTGTGCCGGCAAACCCAAGCCACAAAAGCCGCCGCCATGGCTTGAATACAACGACTGCGAGAATGCCAAGATCAAGCAGCACAACGTAGGAAAACAGCGCGATTTCACGGTTTACCCCGGTCGACAACAGCACCGGAGTCAAAAAGCCACCAACGATGGCATACACGGCAAGGATTTCAGCATCTTGGGTGAGCGCCAGCGCACAGCTTGCCGCGGTCACGAGAATCATGCAGGCAAACACAACGCCATTCGGCATCAGGTGATAGACCTGAAAGGACGCCCACAATGATAGGTACAACACGCCGACACCGACGGCCTTGAGGGCATAGGAGAAGAGCCGGTAGCCTTTCGTACGGAACCGCTCGCTCCAAAGCACCACAGCAATTCCTGAAATCAGTCCAATGGCGATTCGACCACTTGGCCCTATCCACTGATTGTCAAATGCAAACTTTAGAAAGTAGGCGGCCCCGACTAACACAGCGGTGATGCCGATGCGGTTCAACCAGTGGGAACCGATGCGAGCTTCGAGACCCTCACGCAGCCCAGGTTCAGAGTTTCTGGAGTGAGCAAAACTAAGACTTGGTGGGGGAACCCTCTGGGCACCCTCTCCAGCTGTAACCCGACCCGGAGGAGTCGCCTGAAGACCTGACTCCGCCGGTGGCGGGGAAGGAATCGCTTCCGGCGACAAATGCAGTACGCGCTCGATCCGATGGATCCGCACCGTGAGATCGCGGACCATTTCGAGCAGTTGCTTGATATCTTCGTCGGACACAGGCCAAATCGCCTCGGACGCGAATCGTTAAATTATCAGCGAAAGAGCCTGAATTTTCATCTTTTTTCCGCGCACCCGGCCTCTCGGGTCCGGCTAAGGACATTTTTCGAGAGAGTGGGTGGTTTCATATAAGATGAATAACCTTTAGCCACATTATGTGCGATCGAGTTTTTTGCGAGGTTCCTAATGTCAGCTGAGTTTGGAGCAGTTCCGGCAGGCCAACTCAGCAAGTTACAACACCTCTATCGTCGTCACTTGTATCTCGACGCCTACTCGCTCACTGCCGATCTGTGGAAACCATCCACTAACATTCAAGACCTCTCGCTCGATGAGCTTGTCATCGGCGGGAGGTTAGCCGCCCGATTGGGCGGGGTGCGCCTGTCTAGATGGCTTCTAAGAGAAGCCCTCAAACGCGATCCTACGAAGCCGCTCGTGCGGTTCTTCTCCCGGCACTTGCGGTCACCCAAGTTACGACTGCTCGATGACTTAAGAGCATTCAACGCCCAACCGGATCTTGGAGGGGATGATCCCGAACTACGGGCTGCGTGGTACGCGTCCTATGCCTACACTTGGGCCACGCTACGTGATTTTGAACGCGCACAGGAGTGTCTCACGGCCGCGCACCGGCTTTTCCCAGATGACAGCTGGATCCTTTCCTGCGAATCCACTGTTCTCGGCATGGAGGACCGCTGGACCGACGCACTTATCTGCGCCGAGCGGGCGTGGAATTTAGATCCGGGTGCCCCTTTCGCGGCCAGCAGCCTAGGCACCAGTTTGCTGCACT
>Ga0157374_10001287_pt1 | contig 21360 bp, 14 predicted proteins | sample M25metaG_FD_115308 | JGI IMG/M metagenome (GOLD analysis project Ga0157374, IMG submission 115308) | Miscanthus rhizosphere microbial communities from Kellogg Biological Station, Michigan, USA - M2-5 metaG | ecosystem: Host-associated > Plants > Roots > Rhizosphere > Soil | place: USA: Michigan... | reverse complement strand
TCGACGGCCTCAAGGACGGGCTCATCGACGATCCGCGTCAGTGCAAGTTCGACGTCGCGAAGGAGGTGCCGAGCTGCGCGGCGGGCTCGAACGGCAACATGTGTCTCACGGCGTCGCAAGCGGCGGCCATCCAGAAGGTCTACGACGGCCCCAAGAGCGGCGGGAAGCCGATCTTCCCGGGCTACATGCTCGGCAGCGAGGCGCTGGTCACGGCTCCGAACGGGACGACCGCGAGCGGTTGGGCGAACTTGATCCTGCTGACGCCCACCGTGACGAAGCCGGCGGACTTCGCGCTCGGGGAAGCCACGATGCGCTACCTCGTGTTCCAGCCGCCGCAGCCGGACTACGACTTCCAGAAGTTCGACTTCGATCGCGACCCGCCGCTGCTCGAGCGCTGGGGCAAGATCGCGAACGCGACCGACACGAACCTGCAGGCGTTTCGCGCCCGCGGCGGCAAGCTGATCATGACGTATGGCTGGGCCGACCCCATTCTGCAGCCGCTGATGGGCGTGAATTACTACGAGAAAGCGGTGCAGTCGAACGGGCCGAACGGCACCGAGTTCATGCGCCTGTTCATGGTGCCGGGCATGGCGCATTGCGCGGGCGGCGTCGGACCGGATCAGAACGACGCGGTCACGGCAGTCATCGACTGGGTCGAGAAGGGCGCCGCGCCGGACCGGATCGTCGCAAAGAAGCTCGTGAACGGCGCGGCGACGCGCTCGCGGCCGCTCTGCCCGTATCCGCAGGTCGCGCGTTACAAAGGGCAGGGCAGCATCGAGGACGCGGCGAGCTTCGAGTGCCGGATGCCGTGAGCTTCTTCTGGCTCGAGTCATAGGGCACCCGTGACGCGCGAGCGCGCGCGCAAGGTCCTCACGCCGGCCGAGACGCTCGGTCTCTCGGGCGCGATCCTCGACGCGCGCGTGCGGCGCGCGGTGAATCACATCGCGGACGCCGAGCTCGACATCGTGGCGCGGCGGCTCACCGACGACGCGCGCGCGAACGACCTCACCTACGAGCGCCAGGGCGTGCTCGAGCCCGTGCGAGTGATGCTGCGGCCGCTCCTGATCATGCCGGAGCAGCAGAGCTACCTGCACCATGTCTGCACGCGCGTGATGGCCGCGCTCGCGCGAATTCCGGATCTCTACGCGAACGACGCCGAGGTCCGAAAAATCCTGCCGCTGGCGGCGGACGAGGCCGAGTGGTTCGCCGAGGTCTGGGCGCGAATGGAGCAGGCCCCGAACCCGCTCTATGGCCGGCTCGATGCGGTCTGCGACTTCACGAGCGCGCGCTGGCAAGACTCGCTGCGCTTCATGGAGCCGAACCTCTCGGGCGTCGGCGGCATCCACATGGGGCCGCTCGCCGAGAGGTTGTTGATGCGCGACGTCGTGCCGACGATTCAGGCGCACGACCCGAGCTTGTCGCTCGAGTTGCCGCCGGATCAGCGCGACCTGTTCCTGCAAGTGCTGCTCGATCACGCGAGCGCGCTCGGCCGCTCGAGCGCCAACATCTGCTTGATCGAGCCGAAGTACGTCGCCGAAGGTCCGAACGAGCAGTCTCATCTCGTCACGTACTACCGCGCGCAACGCGGCATCGACGTGCGGCACGCCGACCCGCGCGAGCTGCGGCTCGTCGACGGCGAGGTGTACTACGAGGACACGGTCGTCGACGTCGCCTATCGGGACTACGAGATTCGCGACCTGCTCGCGCTCGAGAGAGAGGAGCGCAAGCCGCTCGATGCGATCCGCGCGCTGTTCGCGGGGAATCGCATCGTCTCCTCGATCGCGGGCGACCTCGATCACAAGAGCGGCTTCGAGATCCTGACCGACGACGCGCTCGCGGCGCGCGCGTTCGACGCGGCGGACCGCGCGTTGTTCCGCCGACACGTGCTGTGGACGCGGCTCGTGAGCGACCGCGCGACGCAAACGCCGGACGGCCGCGCCGAGCTGCCGAAGTTCATCCGAACGCATCGCGAGGAGCTCGTGCTGAAGCCGAACCGCTCGTACGGCGGCACCGGCGTGCACATCGGCGCGGCCGTCTCGCAGAGCGAGTGGGAGCGCGTGCTCGACCGCGCGCTCGCGAGCGCAAACGAGGCTTACGAGAGTTGGGTCGTGCAGTCCGCGGGCACGCTGCCCGTGCATCTCTTCCCCGTGCTCGTCGACGGCCGGAGTCACGACGAGCCGTTCTACACGGTGATGGGCTTCGCGCCGACGGCCCACGGGCTCGGCTCGATCTGTCGGGTGTCGCAGAAGCAGGTCGTCAACGTCGCGCAGCACGGCGGCCTCGCGGCCGTGCTCGTCGCGCGCAGGCCGACGGATCTCAAGAGCTCGGCACGCATGTTCGTACGTCCCGCGCAAGCGCGCGACGAGCTCGCCGCGACGATCAAGAAGCTCCGCGATCTCGACGGCGTGATTCGCCTCCTCGAGTGGGACGAGGAGACTTACCGCCCGGGCGGCGCGGCCGAGACTCGCGCCCAGCAGCTCGCGATCGTCGAAGGCATCAAGCACGAGCTGCTCGCGAGCGACCGTCTCGGCGACCTGATCGGCGCCGTCGGCGAGCGCGCGAAGCGCGCCGCGAAGCTCGAGGCCGAGCTCAAGCGCCTCGCGCGCCTGCGGCGCGCCGCGATCGCGCTGCCCGCGAGCCTCGTCGCGGCCTATGCGGAGTCGCGATCGTATTGCCTCGCGGCCTGGGAACGCGCGCGCCAGAGGAACGACTTCGGCGTCTTCGTGAAACCGTTCGGGCTCTTGATGACGCTGTTGCGCGAGCGCGCGCAGGCGCTGCGTGTGAGCGACGATTTGTACGACGGCCTGCTCGACGAGCACGAGCCCGGGATGCGCCGCGAGCGGCTCGATCCGATGCTGCGAGCGCTGGGGAGCCGGCTGCGCGAGCACGTTCCCGCGTGGGCCGAGCGAACGCAACGGCACGCCGCACTCGCGCCGCGCGGGGAGTTCCCCGTGGAAGCGCAGATCGAATTCTGCAAGGCCTTGCTCGCGGACATGGGCTTCGACTTCGAGCGCGGCCGCCTCGACCGCTCGACGCATCCGTTCACGACTATGGCGGGCGACGACGACGTGCGCGTGACGATCCGCGCGTTCCCTCACGAGTTCGCGAGCGCGGTGTTCGCGACGCTGCACGAGGGCGGGCACGCGCTCTACGACCAGGGCATTCCGCGCGCGCTGCACGGCACGCTGCTCGCGGACGGGCCGAGCGTCGGGCTGCACGAGTCGCAAGCGCGGCTTTGGGAGAATCACGTCGGCCGCAACCGTGCCTTTTGGGAGCACTACTTCCCGAAGCTCGCGGCCGTGTTCCCGACACCGTTGGCCGATCTCGACGCGCGCGGGATACAGCGCTCGGTTGCGGTCGTCGAGCCGAGCTTGAATCGAGTGTCGGCCGACGAGGCTACGTACAATTTACACATCCTCGTGCGGTACGAGCTCGAGCTTGCGCTCTTGAATCAGGAGCTCGCCGTCGGCGACTTGCCGGGCGCATGGAACGAGCGCTACGCGCACTATCTCGGCGTCACCGCGCCCAACGCGCGCACGGGTTGCCTTCAGGATGTGCACTGGGCGATCGGCGAGTTCGGCTATTTCCCCACTTACACGATCGGCAATTTGTACGCGGCGCAGCTCATCGACGCGTACGAGCGCAATGGCGATCTCGACGCACAGCTGCGCGGCGGAGACCTGCGTTCGCTGCGGTCATGGCTCGAGCAACACGTCTATCAGAGTGGGGCGGAGCTCGACGCGGAGGATTTGATTCAGCGAGCGACGGGCCAGCGGCTCGACCCGGAGCCGTTCTTCAGGAGACTCGAGCGGCGAGTCGCGGAGCTCGATGACTAAGCGCGTCGTCCGGATTGCCGCAACGCGGCCCGTTGAAATGCCGGGCAGAACGGGCCGCTAGACAGGTAGCGAGCCCTTCTCCATAAGCCTTGACAGCAGAAAGATCGAGGCGTAGTGTTATTTCTGAAATAACAGAAATAGGCGAATATGCACCTCACCCCCGTCATGCAGCGCTTCGTCCTCCACTGGGGAGAAATGGGCACCCGCTGGGGCGTCAACCGAACGGTTGCGCAGGTGCACGCGCTGCTATATCTCGCCCCCGAGCCGCTGCCGGCCGAGGAGATCGCGGAAACGCTGTCCGTCGCGAGGTCCAACGTCAGCACGAGCCTGAAAGAGCTCCAGAGCTGGGGGCTCGTCACGATCGCGCACGTGCTCGGCGATCGGCGCGACCACTTCGTCGCGCGCTCGGACACCTGGGACATCCTTCTCACGATCCTCGAGCAACGGAAGCGCCGGGAGATCGAGCCGACGCTCGCCGTGCTTCAGGAATGCGCGGCGGAGATGGAGAAGGACCGCGCAACGCCGAAGGAAGTGAAGGCGCGGATCGACAATATGCTCGGGTTCTTGGTCAATCTCACGACCTTCTTCGACCAGATGATGAAGTTGCCGAGAGCCACGCTCGCGGGGCTGATGAAGCTCGGCGCCACGATCGGCAGCCTCGTGCCGAGGAGCGCGAAGACCGGGTGATGACGCAGTGGCCTTTTTTTGTCCCACTGTTTCTGTGTTGACAGAAATAACGGTAAGAACAAAGGAGAGGAACCATGAGCACAATGATGCGATACGACAGGGCGGGCCTCCTCGAACGGCTCACGAGCAACACGCTGTTCACCGTGCTACTCGGCATTGCAGCGACGGTCCTCGTGCCCGTGATTCTCTACAGCTTCACGCAGTTCACGCAGTGTGTCCTGCTCGGCATCATGCTGATCGGCGCCGTGCCCTGGGAGATCTTGGGCATGCTGCTTCTGCCGATCGGCGGGATGGTTGGATATGTCGGGCTCTTCCAGGCGCGACGACCGGCAACGTCGAGCGCGGACTACTGGGCGACGCTCACCTGCCTTGGTGTCGGTATAGCGGCGGCCGGCACTGTGATCGGCGAGTTGCTGACCATCGACATCGACTATCGAGTGGTCGCCGGCTTCATCGTCGTCCTGTCGTTGCTGATCGTTGCGGCTCTCGGCCGCATCGTGCGCTTGCGGCGCCAGCGCGCTGCCGCGCAGGCGATTTGACGCTGTCGAGATGCACGTACATCTGTAGCAAAGGAGAGAAGCCATGATCATCGAAGCCACTTACTTCTGTTATCTCGCGATCAGCATTGCGCTGACGATCTGGGTTGCGCGCACACTGAGCAAGAACGGCCGCGTGTTTCTCGTCAACAGCTTCGCGAGCGACGAGCGGCTCGCGGACTCGGTGAATCATCTGCTCGTCGTCGGCTTCTATCTGATCAACATGGGTTACGTGACGCTCGCGCTCAAGCTCGGCATGAAGCCCGGATCGACGCAGGAGGCGATCGAGTTCTTGAGCACGAAGGTGGGTCTCGTCCTGCTCGTGCTGGGCGCGATGCACTTCTTCAACGTGTTCGTGATCGCGAAGTGGGGCAAGCGCGCGGCAGACGCGATCCGGGCATGAGCATCATGACGCGCTACGACAGGCCCGGCCTCCTCGAACGGCTCACGAGCAGCACGGCGGTCGCCGTGCTGTTCGGTCTCGCAGCGACGATACTCGCGCCGACGTTACTGGGCGGCATCGTCCTAGCGACAGCCTCGCTCCTTTTCGGCTTTCACGACAGAGCCGATGTCGCGATCGTGTTGTTGACGATCGGCGGAGTCGTCGGAGTCATCGGCCTCTTTCGAAGCCTGCGGCCGGCGACGTCGCGATCCGACTATCGGTTGACGCTGTCATCGCTGGCGATCGGGATACTGACGGTGTTCGCGCTGACCACTGCGCTGATCGCGCGGCTTGGGCTAGAAGACAAGCTGAGCATTGCCGGCATCGCGGTCGCGGTTCCGCCCGTGTTGACGGCGCTCGGCCGCATCGCGCGGCTCCGCCGCCTGCGCGCCGCGGCGTTGGGGCGCGTGCGCGATTCGCTGCCACTGATATTCTTGGCTGTCGCGCTTGTCGAGACGGCATGTGCGATTGCGATCTGCGCGCAGCTTTGGCTTGCGGGTTAATGGACCGTAGAGAAGGGGGACGAAGTGACTTTCACGACGCAGTGGTTCGGTCGGCGGCCAAGTTCGGCAGCCGCGGCGTGTCTCATCGTCGCGGCGCTCGTTGTCGCGGCGCCCGCGTTGCACGCGCAGCCCGCGACGTCGCCTCAGACCCATTGGGAGCAGTACAAGCATCGCGACGTCCCACCGCAGCCCGATCAGCATCTGTCGGATCCCGCGCTCGCGGGCGCGATCGACCTGCACGTGCATCACGATCCCGACAGCTATCCGCGCGCGGTCGACGCATTCGAGGTCGCGAAGGCGGCGCAAGAGCGCGGCCTGCGCGGCATCGTGCTCAAGAACCACTGGACCGAGACGGGCGGCCTCGCGTATCTCGTGCGCAAGTACGCGACGCCGGGTTTCGAGGTGTTCGGGGCCGTTACGCTCGACACCGCCGTCGGCGGGTTGAACCCGCAGGCCGTGCGTTACCTCGCCGACGTCGCGGGCGGGCTCGGCCGGATCGTCTGGATGCCGACGCACGACTCGGAGCACGAGGTCCGCTACAACAAGGAGAGCCGCCCGTTCGTGCGCGTGTCGCGCGACGGCGCGCTCGTGCCCGAAGCGAACCAGGTCATCGCCGTGGTCGCGGAGCACGACTTCACGCTCGCGACCGGGCACGTGGATGGGGACGAGGCGCTATTGATCTTGCGCGCAGCGAAGGCGGCCGGCGTGAAGCGGCTGATCGTCACGCATCCACTGTTCCTGCCGCAGTACACGTACATGTCGCTCGACCAACTGCGCGCTTCGATCGATCTCGGCGCGTACATCGAGATCGTCGGCCGCAGCCTCACCAAGGACGGCGAGTCGAAGGAGAAGACCCTCGCGGCGATGCGCGCGCTCGGCGCGCAGCATTTCTTCGTGTCGAGCGACGCGGGGCTCGTCGGCGAGCTCAATCAAACGGACACGCTCGCAATCGCCGCAAAGACGCTGCGCGCGGCCGGCGCATCCGAGGCGGACCTCACGCTCATGTTCAAGGACAATCCAGCCTATCTCGTGAAGCTGCCGGCGCTCGGCGCCGCGCCACGCGCGCGTTGAGCCCTAGCCGCCGGGCCGGGCCTTCGCCATCGCGGCGTCGAACTCTTGGTGGCTCAGCGTGTGGCTGTTGTCCTTGTCCGCCGACGCGAAGTCGAGGCCCGGAACCGCGAGCGCCTCGTTCTGTGTGATGACGCCGTCCTTATTGGTGTCGGCGGCATCGAAGCTCAGCTGAGCGACCTGCGACTGGGTCCCCTGGCCGGGTCGCGGGCTCGTGTTCGACGCACCGGGTGCTCCTGTGGGGCTCGAGCTCTGCGCCCTCGGGGGCGCCGCAGGCGGGCTCGCCCGATTCGGCGAGACAGGCGTGCCGTTATTGCAAGCCGCAACCGATCCCAAGCCGATCGCAATCGCTAGCAGAAAAAACTTCTTCATCTCGCACCTCCATGTGGTCCTCGGGGAATGTGCCGACCGGCACGTGGCCATTTGGTGCAAGACATATGCCACGACCGGCGGCCACCATGAGCGCGCAAGGCGCGTGCGGGAAATGTGGCCATTCGCAGATCGCAGAATCCGCAAACGACCTTGAGGAGGTGAGCGGCGCGCCGTCATGCGCTCCGCCAACCCATGCTTCGATCGGCTAGTGACGAGTCGCGCCGCCCGCGAGCGCCTGGTGCAAGTTGCGTAGCTCGACGGGCTTGACGAGATGCTCGTCGAAACCCGCGGCCCGCGTGCGGGACTTGTCCGACTCTTGACCGTAACCCGTGAGCGCGATGAGCCGAACGCTGGCGCCATCCGGCTGCTGGCGGATGCGTCGCGCGACTTCGTACCCGTCCATGCCGGGCAATCCGATGTCGAGCAAGATGACGTCGGGTCGGAACTCTCGCAAGCAGGCGAGGGCGGGCGCGCCCGCATAGGTTTGACGCACCTCGTGGCCGTCGAGCGCGAGCATCATTGCTAGCGAGTCGGCGGCGTCTTGATTGTCGTCGACGACGAGAATCCGGCTAGGCCGCGTCGCGGGGCGCTGTACCTCGGCAGCGGGGTGGTCGGCCGCTTCGAGCAACGGTAAGCGAATCTCGAACGTGGAGCCCCGGCCGACGCCTTCGCTCGCCGCGGCCACGCGCCCACCATGCATCTCGACCAGCCGCTTGACGACCGAAAGACCGATGCCGAGACCGCCCTGCGAGCGGTCGAGCGTTCGTGCACTCTGCACGAAGAGGTCGAACACGTGGGGCAACAGGTCCGGCGCGATCCCCGCGCCGTCGTCCTTGATCGTGATCACCGCCTCCTTGCCGTCCTCGCGCACACCAACCTCGATCTGACCGTCGCGATCGGTGTATTTGGCCGCGTTCGTGAGCACGTTCGCGACGCATTGCACGAGCCGCTCCGAGTCGCCGTGCACGCGCAACGGCGCGTGGCCGGTCACGCGCACTCGGTGCCGCCGCTCGCGGAAGAGCGGGTCGACGATCTCGAGCGCATGGCCGATGATCTCGGTGAGCTGAACGGAACGGCGCTTGAGCTCGATGCGGCCTTGAGTAATCCGCGACACGTCGAGCAGATCGTCGACGAGCCGCGACAAGTTCGTGACTTGGCGCTGCACGATCTCGACTAGCATCTTCGTGCGCTCGCTCTCCGGCGCGGTCGAGCGTGTGAGGACCTCGGCCGCGCTGCGCAACGGCGCGAGCGGATTGCGCAGCTCGTGCGCGAGCATCGCGAGGAATTCGTCCTTTTGACGATCCGCGGTCTCGAGCCGCGCGCGCGCGTGCACGTGCGCCGAGACGTCGCGGAAATAGCAAACCACACCATACTGGCCGTCCGGCAGCGGAATGCGGTTGATTTGCCAGTCGTAGTATTCGGTCATGTCGCGATCGAGACGCTGCTGGGCGTGCTCCGACGAAAAGTACGGCTCGCCGGTTTCGAGTGTGCGCTTGAATCGGCCGAGTATTTCGTCTGCCGCGGGCTGCGGCGAGAGCGCGGGGATCACCTCGCCGAAGTCGCGACCGATCAAATCGGGGATGTCGCCGAACGCTGCCACGGCAGTGGGGTTCGCTTCGCGAATCTTGAGGTCGGCGTCGACGAGGTAGACGCCGAGCGGCGCTTCGTTGAACAGCGTCTCATATTGCGCGGACCGGCGTCGGAACGCCTGCTCGCCGGTACGGCGCATGTAGTCGAGCTCCAGCAGGGCTCCGACGCGCGCGAGCAGCTCGCGCGCAGAGAAAGGTTTGGTGAGGTAGTCGTCCGCGCCTGCGGCGAGACCTTCGATGCGAGACTCCTCGCCCGCGCGCGCGGACAGCAGTACGACCGGCACGCGCCGCAAGTCTTCGTCGGCTCGGATCGCGGCGAGCAACTCGAACCCGTCGAGTCGAGGCATCATGACGTCCGTCAGCACGAGCTCGGGGCGCACGCGCCGTGCGGCCGCGAGGGCGGCCTCGCCGTCCGCGACCGCCTCGACCGAGTAATAGGGTGCGAGCAGGGCGGCGACGTACGTGCGCATGTCCGCGTTGTCGTCGGCGAGCACGATGCGCGCGCCGAACGTCCGCGCGAAGCGCTCGTCGCGCTCCTCCGGCGTCGAGTGCTCGACCTCGGCTGCGGTGTCGTCGTCGTGCAGCCAGCGCAGCGCCTCCTGCACGAACGCCTGCGCCGCGCCGCCGCGCGCCGGAGACCTGCGCTCGCCACGCACGCGCTCGGCCGGCAAATGCGCGGTGCCGAACGGAATCCGCACGCGAAACTCGGTGCCGCGGCCGAGATCGCTGTCGGCCTCGATCGTGCCGCCGTGCAAGCGCACGAGCTCCTGCACGAGCGCGAGGCCGATCCCCGTGCCTTCGTGCGTCCGGCCCTCGACGCCTTCGACCCGATAAAAGCGTTCGAACAAGCGCGGCAGCTCGTGCTTCGGCATGCCAACGCCGGTGTCCGTGACGCGCAGCAGCGCGCGTTCGCCATCGCGAGTCAGGCTCAGCGAGACGCCGCCTTCGAGCGTGAACTTCAGCGCGTTCGAGAGCAGGTTGAGAACGATCTTCTCCCACATGTCGCGGTCGACGAACGAGGGCTCGTCGCATGGCTCGCAGTCCACCGTGAACTTCAGGCCCGCGCGCTCCATCGCGGACCGAAAGTTGCTCGCGAGGTCGCGCGTGAGCGCGCAGAGATCCGTCGGCTCGTAGGAAGCCTGCACGCGGCCCGCCTCGATGCGCGAGAAGTCGAGCAGCGAGTTGACGAGCTTCTGGAGGCGTCCCGCGTTGCGATGGGCGAGCGCGAGCGCCTCGTGCAGCTTCGGCGGCGTGTCGTTCGCCGTCAGCGCTGCCTCGAGCGGCCCGAGCATCAGTGTTAGCGGCGTGCGGAACTCGTGGCTTACGTTCGAGAAGAAAGTCGTCTTCGCGCGGTCGAGCTCGGCGAGTGCCTCGGCGCGCTTGCGCTCGGCCTCATACGCCTGTGCCTCGCCGATCGCGCTGTCGATCTGCTTGGCGACCAGGTCTACGAACGATTCGTACGCTTCGCCGGTCGGGCGCCGCGGGCTCAGGCCCGCCACGAGAAACCCCGCGAGCCCCTGCTGGCTCGCGCCCTTGAGCGGCACGGCGAACGCCTGCCGCACGAGGTCCGGCCACGGCTCGGCCGTGATGCCGAGCCCGCGGGGGCCGAGATCGTCGATCTCGACGCGCCGCTCGGTCTCGAGCAGCTTCGCGAGCCAACGCGGCGCCTCGGCGAGATCGAGCACGCCGGGCAGCGCCGTCTGCCGCGCGTCGCGCGTGCTCGCGACGACGCGCGCCGTGCGGCGCTCGCCCGCGGCGTCCATCAAGTAGAGCGCCGCGAACGGCACGTCGAGTGGGTAGGTCGCGAGCACCTCGCACGCGCGCGAGCAGGTCGCCACGACGCCGTCGATTCCCGGCGGGCGCCCCGCGAGATCGCGCAGCGCGCGCAGCCGGCGTTCGCTGATCACTCGCTCGGTGACTTCCGTGACGACGCACAGCATGCCGGCGATGCGGCTCCGATCATCGTAGACGGGGCTGTACGAGAACGTGTGGTAAGTCTCTTCGGAGAAGCCGCTGCGCTCGAGGAACAGCAGCAGGCCCTCGTCCCAAGTCGCTTGCCCATGCTCGAGCACGCGCGCGATGCGCGGCCCGATGTCCGGCCAGATCTCTTCCCAAACTTTGTCGGAGCGAGCGCCGATGACCCAGTCGCGCTTGATGCCGACAGTGGGCAGATAGGCGTCGTTGCAGAAGAACGTGAGCTCGGGGCCCCAGAGCATCCACATCGCGTAGCGCGAGTCGAGCAGCACCCGCACGATCGTCTTCAACGACTGCGGCCATCTCTGCGGCGCGCCGAGCGGAGTCGTGGACCAATCGACGGCGCGCATCCGTGCGCCGGCCTCGCCGCCCCCAGCGAGGAAGTCCGGCGGTGCGGTCGCCGCGCGAGTGCCGTCGGCCGTCATCTCCTGCTCGGTTTCGATCTCGATCCCCTCCCTGTCGGCGCCGCGCCCAGCACACGGACGCTCGCAAGACACAATGTAGGTCGACGGCCCGACTATAAGCTGTGTCGGCTCTGTAACAAATCCGCCAGTTGGATTCGGGGAGAGGTCGGCGGCTCGGCGATTTCTTGCGGCAGGACGTGGCGGCGACGTGACCCGCGGTCGCGTATGTCGCGTCCGCCCGGACGCGCCGGGCCGCTAGCGCTTGCTGATCTCGTCGCGCGCGACGAGGCCGCCCTTCATCACGAAGCGCACGTGCTGCATCTCGGCGACGTCGCGCAGCGGGTCGCCCACGACCGCAATCACGTCGGCGAGCTTGCCGGGCTCGAGGCTGCCGATCTGCTTCTCCCAGTGGTAGTTCAGCATCGTCGCGGCCGCGAGGAACGAAGTCTGTAGTGCTTGCGCGGGCGTCATGCCCCATTTCACGTAATACTCGAACTGATTCGCTTGCACGCCGTGTGGAATGATCGCGGATGTCGCGCCGCTGCCGAATACGATTGGCACGCCGGCCTTGAGCGCGCGTCTGAAAGCTTGCTCCGCGAGCGACAGCCGCGAGAGCTTGCCGCCGCTGTCGCGCAGGTCGGCCTTTTCCTGATAGATCAGATCGTCGAGCGTGCAGACGAATGGCAGCTTTTTCTGCAGCAGCGTGCGGATGCCCGCGTCGTCGAGCTCGAGCAGGTGCGTCGGCGCGTCCACGCCCGCCTCGATGCAGCTGCGCATGCCTTCGCCGCCGTACGTGTGGCACGCGACCTTGAGGCCGAGCCGGTGCGCCTCGTCGGTGATCGCCTCGACTTCCTCGCGCGTGAGCGAAGGCGTCGTGATCAGCTCGCCTTCGGGCGTGAACAGATGATACGGACCGACGAAGTCCTGCGACGTGTAGATCTTCACCCAGTCCACGCCGTGCAACTTCGCCTCTCGAACCGCGGCGCGCGCGAGCCACGGCGAGTTCACGTTCTTGCCCTCGGTGAATTCCGAGTAGAAGCGGCCGGAATCCGAGTCTGAATAGGCATTGCTCGCGCGGATGTTCAACGACTGGCCGACCACCTGCATCCGCGGGCCGAGCACCAACCCGGCGTTGATCGCGTCGCGCAAGTCGACCGTGTTGAAGCCGCCGCGCGAGTCCATGTCGGCGACGGTTGTGAAGCCCGCGAGCAAATCCGTTTGCGCGCTCGCGAGCGCGACGTACGCGCGCTCGGCCGGTGCGCGCGCGCCCTCGTTGCCGCCGACGTTGACGTGCACGTGCACGTCGATCATGCCGGGCAGCACGGTGGCGTCGCCTAGATCGATCACGCGCGCATCGGGCGGCACGTTCAGGTTCGCGCCGACCTCGGCGATCTTGTCGCCGCGGATCAATATCGTTTGGCCGGTCGACATGCGCCCGCTGCGCGCGTCGAACAATCGGCCAGCGCGAATTGCCACGACTTGCGCCGGCGGCGCGAGGAAGCGTCCGACCGCGCCCGACCCCGCGGCCCCGCTGGTCGACTCCTGCGCATGAAGCGAAAGGGCCGTGGCGGCGGCGAGCGCGCATGCCGCGACGAGCGCGCCGGCGGCGCGCGGGCGAGGCCTCACGGGTGGATCACTTCGGCGCGGCGCACTCGAAGTTCGCCGCGTCGTTCGTGTCGCCCTTGCCCTTGTAGCGGGCCGCCTGCGGATACGCGCAGAGTGGCCGCGTCGTGACGACCTTGCCGTCCTGCATCTTGCGCGCGGTGATGGTCTCGGGAGCCTTGCCTTTCTCGACCCAGCCCGAGATCACGCCCATCCAGTCGGCTTGATCCGGCCCGTTGCCCCCGCGGCAATGTCCCATGCCGGGCATCATGAACAGGCGTGCGTACTCGCTCGTGTACGCGCGGCCGTCGCCGCCGTGCGCCTTTGTCGCGAAGTCGATGATCTCTTGATAGAAGTCGACGGTGCGCTGCGGCATCACGCCGGGATCGCTCCAGCCGTGATAGATCACGAGCTTGCCGCCGTGAGACTTGAAGTCGCGCAGGTCCGGATCGATCGCGTTCAGCACGCCGAACAGTTTCGCGTCGACGATCGCGACGTCCTTGTCGAAGTCGAACGTGCGCCAATCCCACTTCGGATTGCGGAAGCCCATGCCGCCGAGCACCGCGGTGTCGATCGCGAACGGCTCCTTGCCGTTCATGATCATGCCCCAGCCCGGATTACCGGGCTCCGGACCTTCGCCGCCACGCTCGAGGCCCGGATAGATCTGCTGGCCCGTGCGCGGATTTCGCGCGCCCTGGTAGATCTGCTCGAGCGCCTTCACTTGACCCGGATTCAGGCACTGATCGGTCTTCGCGGACGAGCACGCGAGCGAGCTCGGCTTGAAGCCGCAGGTGCGCGGGTCGGTGAGAACGCCGTCGGTCACGCCGTCGGCGGCGTCGCATTGCGCGAGCACCGCCTTGCTGACCATCGCGAGATCGTCGCGCGACAGCACCGAGCTCGGCTCGCCGAGCGTCGCCTTCGCGGTCCAAAGCTGACCCATGTGCAGGCGCGTGAACGTGTTCACGGGCGCGCCCGAGATGATGCCGTCGTAGTCGTTCGGGAAGCGCTGCGCTTCCATCAGGCCCTGCCGGCCGCCGGTCGAGCAGCCATTGAAATAGGAGTACTGCGGCGCCTTGCCGTAGTACGCGTCGATGACGGCTTTCGCCTTCACCGTCATCTCGTGAATTGCGCGGTAGCCGTAGTCGATCACGCGCTGGCGATCGTCGAGCCACGCGCTGTCGGTCGCCTCGTGGCCGGTATCCGTCGAGGTCGACGCGTAGCCCGAGTTCACGGCCTCCGCGAGCGCGGGATAGCTGATGATGCCCGCGAGCCCGCCGCCGCCCACCGCTTCGAATTTGCCGTTCCACGCGGAGGCTTCCGGCAGCCACACCTCGAACTTGATCGCGGGCGAGACCACGCCCGCGACCCGGCAAATGGCCGGAATCTTGAGTGGCGGCGGAGCGTTCGGTGCGCCCGTCGCGGCGGGCACAGCGAACGTGCCGCTCACGCTCTCGGCCGTCGTGATCTTCGTGTCGGGCAGCGCGAGCTTCGCGAGGTCCGCGCAGGTCGCGGCAGAAGCGTTCATCGAAACGAGCGCGGCGGCGACCGCAGCCGCGAGCGTGACGGTTGGTGTATGCATTTCTTTCCCCCCGGAAAGACAATATCTTACGGCCGCGGGCGCGCGGCGTGCCAGCCACGAGCATTGCGCCGCGCCGCGCGTTGGTCGTGCTCCGACGCTCTGCTAGCATCCTCGACTCATGCGCACCGCCTCCGCCGTAGCCGCTGCGCCCCCACGAGTCGGCGCGAACGACCGCGCGTTCTATACCGGCATCGCGATCGCTGCGGCGGTCGTCGTGCTGGTCGGCTTCTCGCGCACGTATTTTCTGCGGCCGTACTTCGAGACGGCGCCACTCGATATCGCGTTCCACGCCCATGGCCTCGTGTTCAGCGCGTGGATCGCGCTGTTCGTGCTGCAGACCTCGCTCGTCGCGAAGCGGCGGATCGACGTGCATCGGAAGCTCGGCTGGGCCGGCGCCTGTCTCGCGGCGTTGATGGTCGTCGTCGCGTTGAACGCGGCCCTGCACGGCGCGCATCGCGACATCGCGGCCGGCTACGAGATCGAGTCGCTGCGTTTTTTCACGACGCCGGTGCTCGCGATGGCGATGTTCGCTTCGCTCGTCGCCCTCGGCGTGCTCGCGCGCGCTAGGTCCGAGACGCACAAGCGGCTGATGCTGCTCGGCACGATCAGCCTGCTCGACGCAGCCGTCGCGCGTTGGCCGATTGCGGGCCTCGCCGACGCCCCGCTCGCACAGTACGCGATTGCGGACGCGTTCATCGCGGCCGCAATGCTCTACGACTTCGCGTCTCGCCGCTCCGTCTCGCCGGTGTATCTCTGGGGCGGGCTCGCGGTCGTCGTGGAGCAATGGGCGCGCGACGCGCTCGGCGCGACGGCCGTGTGGCAGTCGCTCGCGGCGAAGATCCTCGAGTAAAGCAGGCGCGGCCGCGCGGCGCGAGGCAGCGTAGGCCGATGAGCCGACCGGCGCGCGGTTTCGAGCTTCTCGCTCGATCGATCAGCCGAGCGCCGTCATGCCGCGCGGAGTGCGGCGAGCACGCGCGCAGGCGTCAACGGGTACTCGCGTAACCGCACACCGGTTGCGTCGAACAGCGCGTTCGCGATCGCCGCCGCGGCAGGCCCGAGCACCTCTTCGCCGCCGCCGCTCGACGGTTGATTGGTACGCTGGATGACGATCGGCGTCACCGCTGGACATTCGGCGAACCGCAGGATCGGATAGCTGGCCCAATCGGTGCTCGTGACGCGTCGGTCGTCGAAGGTCACTTCTTCTTTGAGCATCCGGCTCGCCGCTTGCACGAGCATGCCAATGATCTGATTCTCGAGAAATCCGGGGTTCACGGCGAGGCCTGCGTCGAGCGCGCCGTAGAGATGCTTCGCCACGATCGCGCCGGTGTCGCGATCGACCTCGATGTCGGCGACGGCCGCAGCGTACGACGACGTGTGCGTGCCGACCGCGATGCCGCGTCCCGTCGCGATCCGCGCACGCCCGCGCGCGGCTCCCGGCTCACGCGGCTGCCAACCCGCCGCGTTCGCGGCGGCGTCGAGCACTCCGAGCCAACGCTCGTCCGTCATGTTGCGATGGCGGAACTCGTACGGGTCTGCCCCGACGAGGGCGGCGAGCTCGTCGACAGTTTGCTCGGAAGCGAACGCGATCGAGACGTCGAGCGGCGAGCGCAGGTTCGCGGCCTTGAGGTATCCGTCGATGCCGGGCACGCGGTGATTGACGAGCTTCCGGTTCGCGATCTCGTACATCGAGCCCAAGTTGAGCGGGCTGAGCTCCATCGCGATCGGCCCGGTCGTATCGGCCGCGGGCGTGCCGAGCGCTAGCTGCTCGGACGTCTCGACTGTGCTCCAGCCGTGCTGCCAGCCGTGGTACTCGTAAGCGGTGAGCTTGCCGGCCGCGTCGACGCCGATCCTGACTTCGGCGACGTGCGCCGGGCCGAAGTTGTCCCAGCCGTGCTCGTCTTGGCGCATGAGCTGCACGCGCACGGGAGCGCCGGCGAGCTGCGACATCAGCGCCGCCGCCTCCGCGGCGTCGTCGTGACAGCTGCGGCCGAAGGTCCCCGAGCCCTCGCAATACTCCAGCGCGACGCGCTCGACGGGGAGACGTAGTACCGTCGCGACTTTCGCCCGCGCCTCGTAGATGTTCTGCGTCGAACAGATCACGCGCGCCTCGTCCCCGCGCACATCGGCCAGCGCGCAGTTCGGCGCAAATGGCACGTGCGCTTGATAAGGCCCGTGATAGGACCGCGCGACGACGCGAGCGGCGCTCGCGAGCGCCGCGTCGACGTCGCCCGTCGCGAGCACGACGCGATCGATGGTCTGCGACGCGCGCATCCGCGCATACATGCCTTGCGTCCCGGGCAGCGCTGTTCGCTCGTCCCACTCGACGCGCAGCTGCCGCGCCGCGCGCACGGCGTCCCACTCGCGCGGGGCGACGACGCCGACGAAGTTGGCGCGCCGCACGACGCGAGCGCCCGGAATGTCCGCGATCGAGCTCGTATCGATGCGTAACACTCGCGCCGCGTCTCGATACGCGCCCTGGCCGCGCGGTCGCACGACGCGGCCATGCAGCATCCCGGGCAAACGCACGTGCTGTATGTACGTGTAGGTGCCGCGCACCTTCGCCGGAATGTCCTTGCGCGGCACGCTCGTGCCGACGAGCGTGTAGCGAGACATGGGCTTCACGGGCGCTTGGCCCGTGAACGGCACGTCGAATGGCTTGTCGCCGAGCAGCTCGCCGTACGACACGCGCGCGCCGCCCGCGCGCGTGTCGCTCACGACGCCGCGCTCGACCGTGAGCGATTCGACGGGCGCGCCGAGCCTGCTCGATGCGAGCCGCAACAACGTCTGGCGCGCTTCGGCTGCCGCCGCGCGGACGCGTTGCCCGCCGAGCGCGACCGACGCGCTCGCGGCCGTCGCGCCCTGATTCGGCGAACGATGGCTCCCGAGCGCTGCGACGTTCATCTGCTCGATCCCGAGGTCGAGCTCCTCCGCGGCGATTTGCAGGAGCGCTGTCGCCGCGCCTTGGCCGAGCTCGGCGTAGCCGTGGAACACGGTGGCGGTGTTGTCGGCGTGGATTGCGAGCCACGTGTCGAGCCGCTTTTGATCCGGTTGATCCGGTCCGAGCATGAGCGCGATACCCAGCGGCTCCTGCGCGCGCGCGGCGGGCACCGCGAAGCCGATCAGCAACGCGCCGCCCGCCTTCAATAGATCGCGGCGCGGGAAACTCGCGAGCGCTGTGTCGTCGCTCACCGGTCGAGCTCTCGCGAAGCGCGCTCGATAGCCTTCAGGATCCGGGGGTACGCGCCGCAGCGGCAGAGATGGCCGTTCATCGCGGTGCGGATCTCGGCCTCGCTCGGCCGTGGATTCCGCGCAAGCAGCTCCGCGGCCTTGATCGTGATGCCGTTGAAGCAGTAGCCGCACTGAAGCGCCTGCTCGTCGATGAAGGCTCGCTGCACTGGATGCAGCTCCGGGGGCTCTCGGAGTCCGCGTTGTCTCGCGAACCAGCGCGCGAGCCCTTCGAGCGTCGTGACGGAGCGTGTGCCGACGGCCGAAAGCGGCGTCACGCACGCTCGTGTCTCGAGGCCGTCGATGAGCACGGAGCACGAGCCGCATTGCGCAAGCCCGCAGCCGAATCGCGGACCCTTGAGCTCGAGCTCACCTGCGAGCACATAGAGCAGCGGGGTGTCCGGGGCTGCGTCGACGGTGCGCCGTTCGTCGTTGACCGAGATCTCCGTCGGCATGGTCGTCTCCGCCAGCTGCCCTTGCCAGTGTAACGGAGCGCGCGACTCGAGCGAGGGGGTGCGTCGGAGCCGGCGTCGAGCCCTGGCAACTTGTGCGGCATTGCGGGAAGACTGGGTCGTCTGGCTCTGATTTCCGTGCACCGCACAGAGCGAGTGCGCTATTCTCACGACGGTTCGCGGGCGAGCCGATACGGGTCGAATTGTCCAAAGGTCATCGAAGAACAACGATGCTCCGCATCATCCGCGCTGACCCCCACCTCGTGTTGCTCTCAGGTCTTGTCGTATATGCAGTTGTCGGCATCGCAACATAGAGCGGAGCCGCCTAGCGAGCTTCTGCGCAACGTCATCAGCGATTCGTGGGCATGCGCCTTGATCGACATCGCTCGCACGTCGCCGGCCTTGTACGACACCGTGAAGTGGCTCGTCTACGCACTCGCGTCGGCGTCGGCGCTCTTTGTCGTCGACGCTAAAGCGCAGGGGAACGAGCCGCTCGAAGAAATCATCGTCACCGCCACGAAGCGGCCGCGCCCGATCGAAGAAGTGCCGTTGGCCGTCACGGCTTATACGGCGCGCGATATCGAAGAGTCGGGGATGCAGACGATTCAGCGCCTCACGGATCTGCATCCGAGCGTCAAGTTCGATCAAGCGCATAGCTTTCAGAACTCGAGCCTGAAGATACGCGGGATCGGGACGCTTGGCGTGAGCCGGACGTTCGAAGGAGCCGTCGGTGTGTACGTCGATGACGTCTACAGATCCCGCTCGGGCATGGCGTTGTTCGACTTGCTCGACATCGATCAAATCGAGGTGATGCGCGGTCCGCAGGGCGCGCTCTATGGAAAGAACACCGTCGCCGGCGCAATCACGCTGCAGAGCACTCGGCCGAAGCTCGAAGAGACCGAAGGCCAACTCGAGCTGCGGGTCGGGAACTTGGCGTCGCGCTATCTCGAGGGGGCTTACAACGCGGCTCTCGGCCAAGACGCCGCAGTGAGAGTCGCGGGCGTGGTGCACGAGCAGGACGGAGCTTTCAGGAGCCCGGACAGCGGCGCGCAATACGACTCGATCGACCGCTACGCGGTCAAGACGCAGTTCCTGCTGCGGCCGAACAATGACTTGCAACTGCGGATCATTGCGGACTATTCCAAATCCGATGCCGAATGTTGCTGGGCGTCGGCGCAGGTCGGCAACGGTCCGCTCGCACCGATCATCGCTGCATACGGGAGTCTCCACGGTTTGACCTTCGTGCCGGCTCCCAAAGCCGAGCAAGATCGGCTCGAGTCGCTCAACACCACGCCGCGCGAGGTGATCGAGGACCGAGGCATCGCGCTCAAGATCGACTTCGATCTCAGACGCAACCTGACGCTAAAGTCGATCACGGCGTTCAGGCAGTGGAACCACGAGCACGTAAACGCAGATCCCGACTTCGGTCCCGCCGATCTATTCGTGCTGAACGAGCCAGCCGACATCAAGAATCTCTCGCAGGAGTTGAACCTCACGTTGGCAACGGCGAGGGTGAACTTACTCGCGGGGTTCTACTATGGCTCAGAGAACTACAGGGGCTGGCGCTCGGCGGAGACTGGCTCCGACGCGGATAACTATTTGAACGCGCTGATCAGCGGTCCGCAGAAGTGCCTACCGCCGTTCGTGAGCACGGGCTGCTTGTTCCCTGTCGGCATCGGCGCGTTGCTGCCGGATGGGGAGTTCACGCACGAGAACTACCGGCAAGACAGCGACGGGTACGCGTTATACGCGGATGCGACGACGACGCTATCGGACCGTTTCGATCTCGACACCGGAGTTCGGTACAACGTCGAGCACAAGACAGGCGGCGTCGACAACACCTATTGGTACGACTCCGCCATCGTTCGGGGCTTTCGTGCAGCTCTTGGGATTCCAGACGACGGAACGCCGAGAAACGGGTTCGATCTCGTCGGCACCAAGTACAGTCCGTCCTTCAGCACGTCGACGCGCGGCGACAAGTGGACCGGAGTCGTCGCGCTCGAGTTCAACGCGAGTCGCAACTTGATGGCGTACGCGAGCTATCAACGCGGTTACAAGGCCGGCGGCGTCAACTTGTACCGCGAGGCGGTGCTCACGGATACGACCGTTTATGCGCCGGAGGTCGGCGACAGCGTCGAGGTCGGCGTGAAGTCGAGTTACCTGAATGGCCGCGCCCGGACCGATGTCGCGATATTCAATGAGGCGTTCTCGAACCTCCAGGTGAACTTCTTCGACGGGCTCAACTTCAGGACCGAGAACACCGGCGAGGCGCGGAGCCGCGGCGTCGAGGTCGAGCAGCATTTGCTGATCGGCGAGCGTTTCACGACGAGCTTTTGGGTCACATATCTCGACTCGAAGTTCACGACGATCAACGAGCCCTATCTCTCATACTTGGTCGGCCGCGATACGCCACGCGCGCCGCGATGGGGCGGGGTGGCGCAGGCGGTCTACGACCGACCGCTGAAGAGCGGTTTCGCGCTGTTTGCTCGTGGAATGGTGTCGTACACGGGCGACCACTACGTCGGCGCGGACGTCGACACCGAGCAGAAGGTCGGTTCGTACGTAATCACCGACGCGAGCATTGGAGTGCGCAACGACGCCCGCGGGTGGGAGATCCTGCTGTCGTGCTCGAACTGCGGCGACCAGACTTATCGCACGATCTATTTCAATTCGACGTTCCAGCCCGGATCGTACAACGCGTATTTGAACCCGCCTCGCATGTACGGCGTGACGTTTCGCAAGACGTTCTAAGAGCAGAGCTCTTTGGCTTCGCGAACGTCGAGTGTGTCGCCGTCGGCTCCGACTTCCTCGACCAGACGGGCGAGCTCCGACCGCAACGACGCGTCGTTACCGGCGCCTTTGAGCCGCAGAAGGCTTCGCAGCGATCGAAGCTCGAACATCTTGGCGTTTTCCGCCTTGGCCGTTTCGTTAGATCTCCGGAAGTCGGCTTCTGCGTCGGCGGCTCGATCGGTTAGGTCGGCGAGACATTCGCCGCGTATCTCGTAGATCAGCGGCACGAAATACGCCTCCCCCGTTTGCTCTGCGTGCTCTAGCGCCTCGGTCAGATGAGCGAGGGCTTCATCCCGCCGAC
>Ga0157374_10001285_pt1 | contig 21373 bp, 19 predicted proteins | sample M25metaG_FD_115308 | JGI IMG/M metagenome (GOLD analysis project Ga0157374, IMG submission 115308) | Miscanthus rhizosphere microbial communities from Kellogg Biological Station, Michigan, USA - M2-5 metaG | ecosystem: Host-associated > Plants > Roots > Rhizosphere > Soil | place: USA: Michigan... | reverse complement strand
TCCTCGGTGAACTCGTGGGTGCCTTCCGGGAAGTGGCCGCAGAAGATGATCGTGAACGACCAGACGTTGCGGACCAGGTTCGCGGTCGCGTTGCCGGCCAGGGGGAAGAGGAAGAACGGACCCGAGAGGGCGGGGAAGATCACGTAGTCCTTGAGGGTCTGACGGCGGACCTTCTTCCAGATCCCACCGATCAGCTTGCGCTTGTCGGCGAGCTTCGCCTCGCCGGTGGTGAGGCGCTCGACTTCGAGGTCGTGCAGGGCCACTCCGTACTGGAAGAGCAGCGCCAGCAGGATCGCGTAGGCGGGGTTGCCCAGGTAGTAGGGAGTCCAGCGCTGGTCCTCCGACATGCGCAGCACGCCGTAGCCGATGTCGCGGTCCTTGCCGACGATGTTGGTGTGGGTGTGGTGCATGTAGTTGTGGGAGTGGCGCCACTGATCGGCCGGGCAGGCGTTGTCCCACTCGAATCGCTTGCCGGAGAGTGCCGGGTCGTTCATCCAGTCGTACTGGCCGTGCATCACGTTGTGGCCGATCTCCATGTTGTCGAGGATCTTGGAGAGCGATAGGGCGGCCGTGCCGGCGATCCAGGCCGGCGGGAAGACGCCCGCCCAGAGCAGGCCGCGCCCGGCGACCTCGAGCCCGCGCTGGGCGCGGATCACCTTGCGGATGTAGTTGGCGTCGCTCTCGCCGCGATCGGCGAGGACGCGCTGGCGGATCGCGTCGAGCTCCTCGCCGAAGCTCTCGATCTGCTCCGGCGTGAGGGGAATCTGGTTTTCGGTTGTCGTGCTCATCTTGGTTGCCTTTCGTGAAGTCGGCTAAAGGTCGATTACGAGGTCGCTGAGCGGCGCGGAGACGCAGAGCTGAATCTCCTCGTCGGGCGCGGCGGAGACCTCTCCGGTCAGCAGGTTCTTGACGCTGCCGCTCAGCTTGCGGCAGGTGCAGGTGTGGCAGATCCCCATCCGGCACCCCGACTGCGCCGGGACGCCGGCCTGCTCGGCCTGCTCGAGGATCGAGGCGCCGCTGTTGCGGACCTCGAGGTTCGAGCCGGCGAAGCGAATCGAGCCCGTGCCGGGCTCGCCGACGGGGAACAGGGCGGGGGGGACGAAGCTCTCGACGTGCAGCCGCTGCTCGAGGCCGTTGGCCCAGGTGCCGCGCACGGCGTCGAGGAGGGCGGGGGGACCGCAGGCGAAGGTCTCGGCCTCGGCGAAGCTGGGACCGTCCTGGGGAAGGTGGGCTGGGCTGAAATGGCCGTCGAGCTCGCCGGCGCCGGGGGCTTGCGTGTAGGAGCGCAACAGCTTGAAGTTCGGGTTCTCGGCCTCCAGACGGTCGAGCTCTTGGCGATAGATCGTGCGATCGGGGTCGGGGGCGTACTGGATCAGCGCGATCGGTCCCGCGTGCCCCTCGGCGCAGAGGGTGCGGAGGATCGCCATCAGCGGAGTGATGCCGCTGCCGGCGCCGATCAGCAGGACCGAGTCGGGACGCGAGTCGGGAAGGCGGAAGTCGCCGTCGGCCTGCGAGAGGCCGATCACCATGCCGGGCTGGGCGTGGTCGGCGAGGAAGTTCGAGACGAGTCCCTCGGGATGGCGCTTGACCGTGATCTCCAGCTCGCGGCCGGAGCCCTCCGGGGAGGCCGGCGAGTAGCAGCGGGTGTGGCGAACGCCGTCGATCTCGACCGAGACCTGGACGAACTGGCCGGCGCGCAGGCCTTCCCAGGCGCGGTTGGGGCGCAAGCTCAGGGTGACGCTGTCCGCGGTGCCGCGCCGGGCCTCGACTACCTCGGCCCGGCACTCGCCGATGACGAGGGTGGGGCTGATCTGCTCGAGGTAGCGATCGATCCCGTGCGGTCCGGCGATCGCGTCGAACAGGCGCCGGGCGGGAATTCCGCGGCGGCGAGACGGCGCTGTGGCTGTGGCTGTCGGACTCAATGCTCCTCCTCTTCCCTGGGTGTTTGGCAGCAGTACCCGTGCCGGAGGACAACGTAACATCAAATGCCGTCACGTCAAATAGCGCGCCGTCTTTCAGTGATAGGTTTCACACATGGCGGCCGCCAAGACCGAGAACGAGAACGACCTGACGATCGAACAGCTCGCCGCGGAGACGGGGATGACCGTGCGCAACATTCGCTCGCACCGCGCGCGGGGGCTGCTGCCAGCCCCCGAGGTGCGCGATCGCGTCGGCTACTACGGGCCCGAGCACCTCGATCGGCTGCGGATGATCCAGGAGCTGCAGACCGACGGCTTCAACCTCAAGGGGATCGAGCGGCTGCTGAGCCAGAACCTCGGCCCCGCCGAGCAGTTCCTCTCCTTCAAGCGGGCGCTCGACGAGTTCGACGGCGAGGAACCCCAGACGTTTACTCGCAAAGACCTCGCCGATCGTTTCGGCACGGAGATCGACGATGCGCTCAAGCGAGCGATCGATGCCGGAGCGCTTGTCGCGATCGACGACGATCGCTTCGAGGCGCCGCTTCCCTCACTGCTCGACGCCGCCGAGGGCGTCGTGGCCACCGGCGTGCCGCTCGATCACGCCCTCGCCGTGATCGCCAAGGTGCAGAGCCGCTGCAAGTCCGTCTCTCACGAGTTCGTAAAGCTCTTCCTCGAAGACATCTGGAAGCCCTTCGAAGAAGACGGCTATCCGGAAGAGCGCTGGCCGGAGGTCCGGGCGGCGCTCGATGCGCTGCGGCCACTGTCGCTGCAGGCTTTGGTCGCCGTCTACCGGATGACGATGTCCGACGAAGTCGAGAGGGCCTTCGGCAGGCAGCTCGAGCGAATGGCCAAACGAAAGGGCTGAGCCAGGCCGTTTGATGTTTCAGCCTGCGCCGGCTGGGTAAATCCTCGCCATGCTCAGGGAGGAAAGGTCAGGGACCGGGTCGTCAGGCCAGCGCTTGGCCCCCTCTATCGCCAGCACGGTGCAGGCTTTGCGGGCCATCCGCGGCCGGACGGCGCGCAGCAGGCCGGAGGCGCAGATCATCGCGGTGCGTCGCGCCAGGCAGCTGATCTAACGCTCCTCCTCGGGGTTTATCTGCTGGCTGGCAGGGGATTGGCTCTTTAGACGTCCAAGAGCCCGGTCGCTAAAGGAGGGAAGGGATGAGCGCTTCAGCCGAAGGTGAGGGCGAGCGGCGAGAGGAGGATGTGCGCCGCGACTACAGGCCCGATGGCGTCGCCGCCGATTCCGGCGCTTTCGCGACGCTAAAGCGCACCGCGACCGAGTTCATGGAGGACAACCTCGCCGATTGGGCGGCCGCGCTGACCTACTACGGCCTGCTCGCCCTCTTCCCGGCCCTGATCGCGATGGTCTCCCTGATCGGCCTGGTCGGCGATCCGAAGAGCACGACCTCGACGCTGACCGAAATCATCACCTCGATCGGGCCGGCCTCCGCGGGGGAGACCTTCTCCGGCCCGATCGAATCGATCGCCTCCAACCAGAGCGCCGCGGGCTTTGCCTTCGTCGCCGGCCTGGCGGTGGCGCTGTGGTCGGCCTCGGGTTACGTCGGCGCCTTCATGCGCGCCTCGAACATCATCTACGAGACGCCGGAGGGCCGGCCGTTCTGGAAGCTGCGCCCGCTCCAGCTCGCGATCACCCTGGCGATGATCGTCCTGGTGGCGATCCTGGCGCTGGCCCTGGTCCTCACCGGCCCGGTGGTCGACGCCGTCGCGGGTCCGATTGGACTCGGCGACACCGCGGTCAGCATCTGGAATATCGCCAAGTGGCCGGCGATGGTGGCGATCTTCCTGCTCATGGTCGGGGTTCTCTACTACGCCTCGCCGAACGTCAGGGTGCGCGGCTTCAAGTGGGTGACTCCGGGGAGCCTGGTGGCGATCGTCGTCTGGGCGATCGCCTCGGCCGCCTTCGCCGTCTACGTCGCCAACTTCGGCTCCTACGACAAGACCTACGGGACCCTCGGCGGGCTCGTCGCCCTGCTGGTCTGGTTTTGGATCAGCAACCTGGCGATCCTCTTCGGCCACCAGCTCAACGCCGAGCGCGAGCGCAGTCTCGAGATCGAAGAGGGGCGCCCGAGGGCGGAGCGGGAGATCCAGCTCGAGCCGCGCAGCGAGCCCAAGGAACAGAAGACCACCTAAACCGCCTGAGGGGCGCTGGGGGAGCTCTCGCTTTCGCGCTTTCCGCGCTCAAAGATGGCAACCAGCGCCGGGACCAACAGGGTGCGCGCGACCAGCGTGTCGAGCAGTAGGCCGACGCAGAGCGCGAAGGCGATCTCGCGGAATCCCTGGATCGGGATCAGCGCCACGGCGGCGAAGGAGAGGGCGAGGATGAAGCCCGCCACGGTGATCGCCCGGCCGGCGCGGACGCCGGCGGTCCGGATCGCCGGCCGAAGCTCCTGGTCTTCCGCCTCTCGCCAGATGCGGCTGATCAGGAAGACGTTGTAGTCGGCGCCCAGGGCGAGGAGGAGGATCGAGCTCGCGATCGGCACGAAGAAGGCCAGCTCGCCGTAGTCGAGCAGGTCCTGGAAGACGTAGACCGTGAGGCCAAGCGCGGCGGCCACGACGAGCAGGCTGCTGCCGACCAGATACAGCGGCGCGGCCCAGCTCCTCAGCAGGAACCAGAGCAGGACGAGCAGGACCACAAGAGCCGCCGGCGCGACGCGCTCGAACGCGGTGGTGGTGTCCTCGCTCAGTTCGGAGGCGATCGTCGTATCGCCGGTGACCCCGGTGCGGACACCAGGCAGGCCACTGCGCTCGAGCATCGCCGGCAGCTCGGCTTCGAGTCGAGAGAGCGACTCGGTCGCGGCGGCCCCATCGGGATCGCCGTCGAGCGCCAGGGCATAGCGGGCCGCGTCGCCGTTGGGGGCGAGCATCGCGCCCGCGCGCAAGGGGAGCGGCTGGTCGGCGGGCCCGAGGACGCCGACGACGTCGGGGTCCTCTTCGAGGTTCGCCTGGAGACTCGCCAGATCGGTTTCGCGTTCGGCGACGCCCGATCCTTCGAGGACGAGCATGGTCGGGCCGAGCACGCCAGGGCCGATGCCGGCCCCCGCCGCGTCATAGCCCTGGCGGGGTTCGCTCGTCTCCGGAAGTCCGCGCATCACCGGGTTGCCCAGCTCCAGGTGGCGCAACCCGCTCGCCGCCGCGACCAAGACCGCGACGCAGAGGATCACGGTGAGCACGGGCAGTCTGACCGCGAAGCCGAGCAGGAGACCGCGGGCCCCAGAGCCCTGACTCCTGTCCTTCTCGGCTTGCTCGTCGTCTCCCTCGGATGATCGCTGGCCGAGCCCGCGCGGCCACAGGAGCGCTCTTCCGAAGATCGCCAGAGCAGCCGGGACCAGCGTCATCGCGACCAGGGCCGAGACGATCACCGCGGCCGCCATGCTCGGCCCGAAGGCGCTGAGGAAGCGGACGCCCGAGAGCAGCAGGGTCAGCGTCGCGCCGGCGATCATCAGCGCCGCGGTCAGGATCACCGGTAGCAGCTCACCGGCCGTCTCGCTCACGGCCGCGGTCGTTCGCTCACCCTGGCGCAGCCGCTGGCGGTAGCCGGAGACGAAGAAGACCAGGTAGTCGGTGAGCACGCCGAAGATCAGGGCGACGATCACCGGCTCGGCCTCGCGTGGGATCGAGAGCCCATAGCGCTCGGCGATCCAGCCGAGGACGCGATCGGCGCACAGGTAGGCGATCGCTACCGTCGCGAGGCCGAGAAGCGGCACGCCGAGCGAGCGGAAGTAGAGCGCCAGGATCGCGACGACCAGGAGGGCGGTCGCCAGCTCGACCCAGATCAGGTGGCTTTCGGCGATCTCGGTTTCGGCTCTGGTGCCGGGCAGCGCCCCGGTCACCTTCACCAGCGGAGCCGAGGTGGCGCGCTCGAGGCCGGCCGCGAAGCGCTCGGCGCTTTCCTGGGATTCGTCTTCGCTCAGGTCCGGGTCGAGGTAGAGGTAGGCGACGATCGTGGTCGCCGCCCCGTCGGCATCGAGCATTCCGGGGGTGTCGGCGAGCGGGACGGCCTTGACCGCGTGCGGGCCTTCGCTGCGATCGGCTGCAGCGATGTAGCGGGCGGCGGCGGTGGCCTGGGTGGCGGAGAAGCCGCTGGGCTCGCGGGCGACGACCATGGTCCGGCTCAGCAGCGGCAGCCCAAAGGTCTCGAGTGCCTCGCGTTCCACTTCGAGGGCGCTGGAGGAGCGCGGCAAGAGGTTGCCCAGCTCGCCGGCTTCCGCTTCGAACGCCGACGGCAGGTGGGTGACCGCGATCACGGTCGCGGCGATCCAAGCGGGCACGATCAGGAAACGCAGCCAGACGACCACGCGGCCGCTGCGGTTCCAGGCAAGCCCCCCGGGCGATGGACGAGAATCCTTATCCGCCACCTGCTTCTCCTACCCGTCAGGCCGTTGAGTAAGCGAGCGCTCGGCCGCGGCCTGGACACTGACACCGACGTGGCGGCTGAGCTTTTTTACCTGGAGAGCTGACGGATTCCGGCGCCAATCTGAGCTTTGCGCGCGGTTAAATTCGCGCTAGGATTTACGGCGACGCATCGGACCGTGGCGCCGAGGCGTTGACTACAGAGAGAGACGCACAGGCCGGCTGGAAAAGGTCAGCTTGTGACTCCTGCCGAGAGACCGATTTCCGAGGTGTGAGATGTCTCATCTGCGAACTTTCAAGCTCATAGAACGGGACCTCCGGCCTGAGTGCCGCGAAATCGTCGTGGAAGGTGAGCTTGATCTGGCTGTTGCCGATCAGCTTGCGGACCGTCTCGCTCGTGCCGGCGCGGAGTGCCGGTATCTCCTGATCGGCCTGGGCAGTTGCGAGTTCATCGACTCGACCGGGATCGCGGCGATCGTCCATGCTCACAACGAGTTCGCCGAGCGGGGAGGCAGGGTCGCGGTCTACGCGCCGGCGGACCAGGTTCTTCGCGTCCTCTCGGTGACCGGCTTGACCTCCAACGGCATGGTTTTCGAGAGTGCCGAGGAAGCTCTTTCCGCCTTCGCCTGTCCCGCCAGTGCGTCCTCGCGCTCCTTGTGATCGCGGAGCCGCAGGATTGCCGAGGGGTGGAGGGTCAGGGCCGTTACAGGTGCGAGTGACGAGTCGATCAGCCGGCCGCGGTCGCGGGTAATCCCGTTCGCGGCTGAGCCAAGCGCGTGGTTGGCGCAGAGCCGCGCAAGGGCCGAGGTGTCTGGGCGGGACCGCGAGACCCGTGTAGACGCCGGCCTCGCGGGGTAGTGGTGGCGGCATGGCGGTCATCGAAGACGACGCTGATTGATGCGCGACCAACATCGCTTCGGCGTCTCACAGCCGCTTTCGCTCGGGGTCGAGGAGGAGCTCCTCTTGGTCGACGGGGACGGGGGTTTGACCTGTGCCGCCGAGGACGTGCTGGAGAGCGTCGCCGGAACGGCGATTGCCGGTCGGGTCTCGGTCGAGATCTTCAGCGAACAGATCGAGCTGAAGACGGCGATCTGCCGTGACGCCGACGAGGTGTTCGAGCAGCTGCGCGAGCTGCGCCGCAGCGTCGCCGAGGCCGGCTTCAGACTGCTCGGCTGCGGTCTGCACCCGACCGCCGTCGGGGAGCCCGTGCTGGTTGCAAAACCCCGCTACGAGATTGTGCAAAAGGACCTAGCCAGCCTGCTGAGGACGCCCCCCTGCGGCCTGCACGTTCACGTCGGCATGCCCGACCCCGAGGCCGCGGTCAGGCTCACCAACGCCCTGCGGCTCTACCTGCCGGCGCTGCAGGCCCTGAGCGCCAACTCGCCCTTTCAGGAAGGCCTCGACTCGGGCCATGCCAGCGCTCGCACCCAGGTCGTGCGCAGCTACCCGCGTTTCCAGGTGCCCCGGGCCTTCCGCGACTACGCGGACTTCCTCGAGGTGGCCGACCAGCTCGTCGCCGCGGCCGGGGTCGACGACTACACCTACATCTGGTGGGACGTTCGCCCGCACCCCAGCCTCGGCACGGTGGAGGTAAGGGCGGTTGACGTGCCGACCGAGCCGGGCACCTCTGCCGCGTTTGCCGCCCTGATCCAGGCGATCGCCGCCAAGGAGCTCGACTGTCCCACTGACTCGCGCCTGCACCGCGAGGCGCTCGAGGAGTCCTACTTCCAGGCTGCCAGCCACGGCCTCGAGGCGGAGATCCTGTTCGACTCCGAGCAGCCGGGCCCGGCGCGCGACGTTGCCGCGCGCATGCTCGAGGCGGTTCGTCCCTACGCACGCGAGCTCGGTGGCGAGGAGGCGCTGGGGGCGGTCGACCGCATCCTGCGTGAGGGCAACGGGGCCGAGGAACAGCGCCGGCTCGAGGGCCAGGTTGGCGTCGGGGGATTGCTCGCGCGCCTGATCGAGCGCAGCCCAGGCTGAGCCTGTTTGACCGCGCACCATGTCCACATCCACCGGATCGGCTCCGATCGAGAGGCTTCCTCGAGATAGACGTCAGCTGACGAGGAGCAACAAAATGACGACGACCGCGAGTGGGGTGCCGATCAGCGAGAGGGAGCGGAAGAGCTTGGCGAAGCCACCGCGGTAGCGGACGCTCTCCATCAGCACCAGGCCGACGACGTGTGCCACGTTGATCAGGGCGATCCCGATCGCGATCAGAATCGCGACGGCGGCGCGGCCGCTTGTGTCTCCGTTGTCGACCGTGACCGCGGCGGCAAGGACGGCGGCGACGATGGTGCCGAAGATGCCCGCAACCATGCCGGCGAAGTCGGCACGCGAGAGGCCCGGCAGATAGGCGGAGCCGATTTCGTGGCCCTCGGCCGGGTCCCGGGTCCCCGGACCGGCGGTCTCGATCCCGACGACGTGCTCCTCGCCGTCGCGGTCGCTGTGCAGGACAACCATCCGAAGCGGTGGCTCGAGTCCCGCTTCGGCCTTTTCCAGCAGGCCTTCCTCGAACCAGTGAGCTTGTGCCTGCTCGTGCTCGAAGATCACGATCTCGTCGGCGGGCGCCTTCAGCAGGGCGTCTTGGGCCGCCTGAATCGGGTCGGGATCGCCCACCTCGCCGGCCGCCTCGATCCCGTTCGCGCGGAGCTCCTCGAGCACCCGCCCGAGCCGGGCCTCGGCTTCCTGCTTGGGCTCATCGATGTCACCGAGCGTGTGCCGGAAGGCGTTCGCCTCGACCGCTGGAACCACCACCCGCAGGTCGACCTCGTTGGCTTGGCCCTGGGAGCCGGCGGGGTGGATCTCGCGCAGCGGCTCAGGGCCGATCGGGTCCGCAGTGACTATCGCGAGAAGTCGGCGTGCGATCGGCTCTCGATCCGAATCTGAGCTCATCGCCGTTCGCCTACCCCTCAGTGAGCGGTTGAAAACGGGGACCGGGTTCGACACCTCTCCAGGTGGGTAGGAAAGCAGCGCTTGTTTCGCAAACCGAAAGGAGGCAGAAAGAAATGGCCGAGCTGACGACGCTGGAGGAGAAGCTCGCGGAGGTCCTGGGCCTGGCCCAGGCCGCGCAGGGTGCCACCGAAAAGGTCGAGGGCATGGTCGAGGACGAGGGAATCGTCGCCACCCTGCAGAAAATGCGCGACGAGGCCGAGGAGACCGAGCGTCGCTGTACCGAGGTGGCCGACAACCGCAACGGCAAGAAGACCGTGATCCTCGAGAAGGCCCAGGAAACGAAAACCGAGGCGACCGAGATGATGTCGACCTACCTTGGCGGAGAGTCCGATGGCCTCGACGGCTTCGAGTTCCTGACGATGGCCGAGGCCGGCGAGGTCGGGCACTGGGCCGTGCTCGGCAAGCTCAACGAGTCCGCGCAGGAGAGCGAGATCTCCGAGTTGGTCGAGTGGGCGCTGCCGATCCAGGAGCGCCACTTCGCCGACGTCAAGGACGGCTCGCTGAAGCTGGCGGGCGAGAAAGACCCCTACGAAGAGTCCTAACGACTAGTAGCCGGAGAGATGCACGACAAGAGACGCCGCCCAGGGGTCATCGCGGCACTGGTGACACTCGGCGTCTCTCATTCTCCCCCTGAGGCGGATCGTCGACGCGACTTGCAGCTCCGTCCGGCGGACGCGCAACCATCGAGTCATGTGGCAAGTGGCTGTCCATTGCTCCGGCTGCACCGAGGAAACCGAGGTCGTGGTCGAGGATCTCGATGACGTCGAGCGCGAGGCCTGCCCGTGCGGCTACAGCTACGTGCTGCTTTCGGTGGCGAGCTTCGAGCCCGTCTACGCGGAAGGCGGCGAGCTGGTGGAGCTTTCGCCGCGCAGCAGTCTGTCGCTTGCCGCCTAGCGATCGTCACCGGGGCTGAACTCGCTCCGGGAGCGCTGCGGCTGAAGGCCGCTGCCCTGGCCCTGTAGCGCTGCGACACGTTTTGCGCTCGCCCCTGGGGGTAGAAACGCCGAGAGGCCTAGGGGAGCGGTTTCGCTCACTCCTCGCCCACTCCGACCCCTGATTTACGGAAGGCGAGAAAGAAATGAAGGTAATCGTCACTGGCGCGACGGGAAACGTCGGCACCAGCACCGTCCAGGCCCTCAGCGAGAGCCAGGAGATCGACGAGATCGTCGGGCTGGCCCGGCGCGAGCCCACCTGGTCGCCGCCGAAGACGAGCTGGGTCGAGGCAAACGTTCTCACCGCCGACCTCGGCGCGATCTTCGAGGGCGCCGACGCGGTCATCCATCTGGCCTGGGCGATCCAGCCGTCGCGGGACGCGGTGACGCTGGAGCGGATCAACGTCGAGGGCAGCCGGCGCGTCTTCGAGGCCGTGGCCGCGGTCGGCGTGCCGAAGCTGATTCACGCCTCATCGGTCGGCGCCTACTCGCGCGGGCCCAAGGATCGCGAGGTCGACGAGGGCTGGCCCACCGAGGGCACCCAGACCTCGTTCTACTCGCGCCACAAGGTCGCGGTTGAGCGCGAGCTGGACCGCTTCGAAGCCGACAATCCCGGGACGAAGGTCGTGCGGCTGCGTCCCGCGTTGATCTTCAAGGACGAGGCAGCTACCGAGATCCGCCGCCTCTTCGTCGGGCCATTTCTTCCCAACTTCCTCCTGCGCCGCGGTCTCCTCCCGGCGCTGCCGCGAGTTCAGCGGCTGCGCTTTCAGGCCGTGCATTCCGAGGACGTCGGGCGGGCCTACCTGCGGGCTGTCCTGGCCGATGTGGACGGCGCCTTCAACATCGCCGCCGAGCCGCCGCTGAGCAGCGAGGAGATGGCCGAGCGGATCGGCGTGCGCAGCTTCCCGGTCCCGGCTGGCGTCGTGCGCCGCCTCGCCGATCTGAGCTGGAAGGCGCGCCTGCAGCCGACGCCGCCGGGTTGGCTCGACATGGCGCTGAACGTGCCGTTGATGTCTTCGAAGCGGGCGCGCGAGGAGCTTGGCTGGGAGCCGCGCCACAGTGGGGTGGAGGCACTGGAAGAGCTGCTCGAGGGGATGCGCGAGGGACACGGCGCGAAGACGCCGCCGCTCGAAGGCGACAGTGTCGGCGCCCGGCTCGACGATCTGAAGACCGGCGTCGGCGCCCGCCAGTGGGATCGCGACCGCGACGAGCAGCTCGTCAAGTACCTGGCCGACGTGCACTCGATCGAGCTGCAGGCGCTGGCGCAACTGCGCGAGGCGCCGAAGATCGCCGGCGACGAGCGGCTATGCCGGGCCTTCGAGCAACACCTTGCCGAGACCGAAGATCAGGAGCGGCGCGTGCGCGAGCGCCTGCAAGCGCTGGGTGGCGAGCCCTCGAAGCTGAAGGACGCGGCGGGAGCGGCCGGTGGCTGGGGAATGGCCGCCTTCGCGGCCTCGCAGCCCGACACGCCGGGGAAGCTGACGATGCACGCCTATTCCTACGAGCACATGGAGCTCGCTGCCTACGAGTTGCTGAAGCGCCTTGCCGAGCGTGCCGGCGATGAGGAGACGGCCCGGATGGCGGCCGCCATCGCCGAGGAGGAGCAACGAATGGCCGAGCGCCTGGAGCAGTCCTTCGACGCCGCGGTCGAGGTCTCCCTGGCGGCGGTCGATCCGGACCAGCTCGACTCCGCGCTGCTGGCCTACCTGCGCGACATCCACGCCCTCGAGGGGCAGGCCGAAAAGCTGCTGGAGGCCGGCGCCGAGCGGGTCGACGACGAGTACCTAGAGGCGGCCTTCCGTGACCACCTCGACGAGACCCAGCGCCACCGGGAGCGAATCGCCGGCCTACTGGACCTGCGCGGTGCCGCGCCGTCGCTGGTCAAGGACGCGATGCTGAAGGCCGGCGGGCTCAACCTCTCCGCCTTCTTCGGCGCCCAACCGGACTCGACCACCAAGCTCGCCGGCTTCGCCTTTGCCTTCGAGCATCTCGAGGTCGCCGCCTACGAACTTCTGCACCGGGTCGCGGCCCGGGCCGGCGACGAGGAGGTGGTTGCAGCGGCGGAGGAGATCCTCGCCGAGGAGCGCCGCGCCGCCGAGCGCATCGCCGAGAGCTGGGACCGCCCCGACGTTCCACTGGGGTTGGCGTCATGAAAGAGCAGAGGGAGGAGGACGGATGAAAGCGCTCACCTTTCACGGCAAACGCGACGTCCGCGTCGACGAGGTCCCCGACCCAAGGATCGAGCAGCCGACCGACGCGATCGTCCGCATCACCTCGACCGCGATCTGCGGCTCGGACCTGCATCTCTACGAGGTGCTGGGAATGTTCATCGAAGAGGGCGACATCCTCGGCCATGAGCCGATGGGAATCGTCGAGGAGGTCGGCTCGGAGGTCAGTCAGATCAAAGCGGGCGACCGCGTGGTGATCCCCTTCAACATCTCCTGTGGCGAGTGCTGGATGTGTAGGGAAAAGCTCTTCGCCCAGTGCGAGACCACCCAGAACCGCGAGCAGGAAAAGGGCGCCTCGCTCTTCGGCTACACCAAGCTCTACGGCGAGGTGCCGGGCGGGCAGGCCGAGTACCTGCGCGTGCCGCAAGCCCACTTCGGCCCGATCAAGGTGCCGGAGAACGGCGCGCCCGACGAGCGCTACCTCTTCCTCTCCGACGTGCTGCCGACCGCCTGGCAGGCGGTCGAGTACGCGGCTATCCCCAGCGGAGGCAGTGTCGCGGTCTATGGACTCGGACCGATTGGGCAGATGTGCGCGCGGATTGCCCGCTACCAGGGCGCCGAGACGGTGATCGGTATCGACTCCGTGCCCGAGCGCCTGGAGATGGCCCGTCGCAACGGCGTCGAGGCGATCGACTCCACCGCACACGAGGATGTGCCGGCGATGATCAGGGAGATGACCGGCGGGCGCGGCCCCGATGGGGTGATCGACGCGGTCGGCATGGAGGCCCACGGCGCTCACGTCGCCGAGCTGGCCCAGAAGGCGACCGGCCTGCTCCCCGACGCGCTCGCGGCCAAGGCGACCGAAAAGGCCGCGGTCGACCGGCTCTCGGCGCTGCTGGCGGCGATCGACACGGTGCGCCGCGGCGGCACGATCTCGATCTCCGGCGTCTACGGCGGCCAACTCGACCCGCTGCCGATGATGCAGCTCTTCGACAAGGGCGTGCAGATCCGCATGGGCCAGGCTCACGTGCGGCGCTGGACCGACGAGATCCTGCCCCTGCTCGAAGGCGATGAGGATCCGCTCGGGGTCGACGACCTCACCACCCACCAGCTGCCGCTGGCCGAGGCGCCCGGCGCCTACGAGATGTTCCAGAAAAAGGAAGACGGGGCGATCAAGGTCGTCTTGAAGCCCTGATTCGGAGAGGAGATCGCGATGGCGAAAGACCACGGTTCGAGCGTCAAGGCAGCAAGTCCCAGAAGCGCGCTGCCGGTCGCGAGGGCGGCAAGAAGTCGAGCAAGTCGAGCTAGATGAGAGCGCTCCTGATCAACTGCACGCTCAAGGCAAGTCCGGAGAAGTCCAACACCGAGGCATTGGCCGAGGTCGTGGTCGGCCAGGCATCCGCGCTCAGATCCTCGGCGCCGAGATCTTCGTCTTCGCCACCCCGACTTGGCTCGGCCGTCCTTCAAGCATCGCCCAGCGGGTGCTGGAGCGGATGGACGCGATGATCTCCGAGACCGACGATGAGGAACGCCCGGTCGCCTACAACCGCGTCGCCGGAGTTGTCGTCACCGGCAACGAGGACTACTCCGAAACCGAAGAGGGACACGAGTGGTCGCACTCGACCGGCAGGGCCGCGGCGGCGAACCTGCTCGCGGTCGCCCGTGCGCTCGAGAGCAAGCCGATCCCGGCGCCGCCTTCTGAATGAGCTGACCTGAGTTGCCCCCGCGAGGTGGGGTGGCCGCGTTTGACGGATTGCGTGAGGAAAGTTAGATTAACCGCACTTTTGCATTCCGGTCTCATCCTCGGTCGACAGGAAGGAACTAATGGCTCGCGTCCTCGGGTACAAGGACTTCTACGCCCACTGCGATCACATGCCCGGCAAGCCGCGGGTGCTGCGGGTGGGCGGCGTCGTTGAATGCCCAACCGATGGTTGGTCAGCGAAGCTCGTGCCTCACGAGCGCAGCGGGCCACCAGGGTTCAACCCGCTCGTGCTCGAGCTCGACCTCGTGGTGAGCGAGCCGAGCGATGGCGCTGAGGAGGTGCTCACCGAGATTGAGGTCGAGAAGTACGAGGTCACCGACCCCGTGTTCGACTATCACGACATCTACATCTTCGGCGACGGAGAGCACGGCGACGGGCCCGGTCAGGTCGTCGTCATTCACACTCAGTAGTAGCTGCGACGGGTCCGCCTCCGGGCGGGTGGCGCCGACGGCTCCAGCGCCTAGCCGGGCTGAGACTGGTGACGTGCCTCGGCCGTCGGTGAAAAAATCAGGAGTACAAGTTATATGCGCAAAGGGCTTATAACTTGTATTCTTGAGCCATGACAGCTCTCAGCAACGCACAGGTGACCGAGCTGTTCCACCTGGCTTTTCTCGACGTTCTCTCCAAACGCCTGGACCCTGCGCGCTATGTCCTCAAGGGCGGCGCCAACCTGCGCTATTTCTTCGCCAGCCCCCGCTACTCAGAGGACATCGACCTCGATATCAAGGGCAAGGCGCCCTGGGGCCTTGAAGACAAGGTCGATGCGGTTCTCGATTCGGGCGCTCTGAAGATTCTTCTTCGTGTCGGCGATCTCTCGATCGCTGAGTTCTCAAAGCCGAAGCAAACCGCGACGACCCGTCGCTGGAAGGTCGGTGTGGCAATCTCAGGCAGCGCGGAGATCGTCCGAACCAAGATCGAGTTCAGCAATCGCGATAGCGAGGGCACCTACCTCCTCGAGCCGATCCCAGGTGGCGTCGTTGCTCCCTACGCGCTGCGCTCGCCAAGCGTCCAGCATTACGCTGAGGACACGCCGACCGAGCAGAAGGTAAGGGCCCTGGCGGGGCGCTCCGAGACCCAGGCCCGCGATGTCTTCGACCTTGACCTGCTGCTGCGCCGGCGCCGGCTCCCACCTGGCCGCCTCGACGCCAAAATTCTGGCCGATGCCGGCGACCGCGCCCTGCAGTTGCCCTACGACGCCTTCCGCGATCAGGTCCTGCCGTTCCTGGAGCGCGACGCTCTCGAGCTCTATGAGGGTGAGGCGGCCTGGGAGCAGATGCAGACCTTCGTTGCCGGGAAGTTGGAGGAGGCACGATGACCCAGATCGACGCTTACGCCGACCTGCTGAAGATGAATCGCGCGGTCGTTACCAATCGTGAGGCGGCAGCACGCTGGCAGGCCTCCCAAGGCACGGCTGCTAGGCGTCTGCGCCGGCTGGAGGAGGCCGGGCTCGTGCGCCGGTTGCGTCGTGGTCTCTGGGCGCTCGATCCAAACCTTCCGCCTTTCGTCGCCGTTCCCTACCTGACTGCACCTCTGCCGGCCTATGTCTCGTTCTTTTCGGCCCTTTCCCGTCACGAGATGATCGAACAGATTCCCCGTCAGATTTCGGTCGCTTCACTTGATCGTGCTCAGCGGATTACGACCACGATCGGGACCTACGAGATCCACCATCTCGCCCCCGAGCTATTTGTCGGTTTCGAGGGCTCGGAGGAGACCGGATACCTGGCGACTCCAGAGAAGGCGCTCTTCGACTCGGTCTACGTCCGCGCCGCCGCCGGCGGTCGGGCCTTCTTTCCCGAGCTTTCGTGGGCCCGCGATTTCGACGATGCGAAGCTCCGAGAATGGCTGACTCGGATCGGCAGCGCCCGCTTGAGAACCTTGGTCTCACGGCGGCTCGACGAGATCCTTCCAGCTGGATTTTCCGCCGAGAAGTAGGCCTCCGAAGTGATGGCGGTCGCGGCGATCGCCGGCCAGCAACCGTGTTGAGCCGCTGAAGTGCGAGTCGCGCATACCCTGAGCTCGATGCATTCGCGGCGCAGGTCCATTGGCTTGGGTGTCGAGCCACCTTCTTTTTGGCTCGGGATCTCGGCGACGCTCGTTGCAGTGGCGGTTGGAACGCTGCTCGTCTACCCGCTCAAGTCGGTGGCGCCGGTCGTCTCGCTGGGGATCGTCTACCTGCCGGCAATCCTGCTGATCTCGATCGTTTGGGGTTTGCGGCTGGGGCTGCTGGCTTCGGTTGCCAGTGCCGTGGCCTTCAACTTCTTCCAGATCCCGCCGCTGCATCGCTTCACGATTGCCGAGGAGGGGAACTGGGTGGCCCTGGCCGCGTTCGTGATCTCGGCGATTGTCAGCAGTGCGGTTGCCGGCTTTGCTCGTGCGCGAGCGGTCGAGGCGGAGCGGCGCCGGGAGGAGGCCGATCGGGCGCTCGCTGAACTGGAGGCCCTGACTCGCGAGCGCGATCGGATGCAGGCCGAGGCTGTCGAGGCCGAGGCGCTGCGGCGCAGCGACGAGCTGAAGACCGCCCTGCTGCGGTCGATCTCCCACGATCTGCGAACGCCCCTGACCTCGATCATCGCCGGCGGCTCTGCCCTCGGCTCGCGGACGCTGACGGAGGAGGAGCGGGCTGAACTGAGCGAGGCGATCGTCGGCGAGGGGACACGACTGTCGCGCCTCGTGGAGAACCTGCTCGATATGTCGAGGCTGGAAGCTGGGAAGGCGGAACCGCATCGGGAGCCGGTCGACCTTGCCGAGGTCCTGAATTCGGCTCGTGACGGGCTCGGCGATGCGGAGTCGATTCACCTGGCGATCGACCCCGAGCTGCCGCTGGTCGACGCCGATGCCGCCCAGCTCGAGCGCGCCTTCGCGAACCTGCTCGAGAACGCGACCCGCTACAGCGATGGCCGCCCTGTCTCGGCCAGGTCGCGACTGGTCGGCGGCAATATCGTCGTTCGCGTGGTCGACCAGGGGCCGGGAATACCCGAGAGCGAGTGGGAGCGGATCTTCGAGCCGTTCCAGCGCGGCGATGCCGCCAACACCGGCTCCGGCCTCGGCCTGGCGATCGCCAAGGGCTTCATCGAGGCCAACGGCGGTGCGATCGCGATCGAGTCGCTGCCGGGGCAGGGCACGAGCTTCGTCGTGACCCTGCCGCCGCGAGAGGCGGGCCGGGAGTGAGTGACGCGACGCGCGTGCTGGTCTGCGACGACGAGGCGCAGATCCTCCGTGCCCTGCGGGTGATTCTGCGGGACGCCGGTTATGAGGCGGTGACGGCGGCCAGCGGTGAGGAGGCGCTCGATCTCGCCGCGGTGAAGCCACCGGCGGCGGCGATCCTCGACCTGATGCTGCCCGACCTCGATGGGGTCGAGGTGACGAAGCGCCTGCGCGAGTGGAGCGAGATGCCGATCATCGTCCTCTCCGCGGTTGGGGAGGAGGAGGCGAAGGTGCGCGCACTGGCGGCGGGCGCCGACGACTATGTGACGAAGCCGTTCGGGCCGCCGGAGCTGGTGGCGCGGCTCGAGGCCGTGCTGCGGCGGGCCAAGCCGGAATCGTCTGAGCCGCTGATCGCCGCCGACGGTCTGGAGATCGACCTCGTCTGCCGAGTCGTGCGGCGCGACGGGGAGCCGGTGCACCTGACTCCGACCGAGTTCGAGCTGCTGCGCTGCCTGGCGCAGAACCGCGGGCGCCTGATGACGCATCGCTCGCTGCTGGTCGAGGTCTGGGGGGTGGAGTACGAAGACGACGTGCAGGTGCTGCGCGCCCACGTCGCCAACCTGCGGCGCAAGATCGAGCCGCCCGACGGCCCCCGCTACATCCGCACCGACCCCGGCGTCGGCTACCGCTTCGCGGGCTAGAAGCACCTTTACGAAATCTGTATGCGCGGGGCCGCTTCCTTCATGCGGCCTTGACGGGGGTGGGGCCACGATCGCTGCATGGATCTCGTCTCCCTCGCGCTGGCCCTCGCCGCCTTCGGAATTCTCTACGCGGCGATCGGCGCGCTGGACCGGGTTCGATGACCCAGGGCTGGGTTCAGATCGCCGTCTTTCTACTCGTCCTTACCGCGCTGGTGCCGCCGGTCGGCGGCTACATCGCCCGGGTCTTCCGCGGCGAACGGGTCTTCCTCTCGCCGCTGCTCGGGCCGGTCGAGCGTTTCTCCTACCGGGCCCTGAGGGTGCAGCCCGCGGACGACCAGGACTGGAAGGCGTACGCGCGCTCGATCGTCGTCTTCAGCCTGCTCTCCTGGCTGGTGCTCTACCTGATCCTTCGCACGCAGAGCATCCAGCCGCTCAACCCCGAGGGGTTCGGCGCCGGCCCCTGGAACCTCAGCTTCAACACCGCCTCTTCCTTCGTCACCAACACCAACTGGCAGTACTACGGCGGCGAGACGACCCTCTCCTACTTCGTCCAGATGGCGGGACTGACGGTGCAAAACTTCGTCTCCGCCGCGGTCGGGATCGCCGCGCTGGCGGCCGTGATCCGCGGCTTCGTCGCCCGCTCTGGCGCGGCGCTCGGCAACTTCTGGACCGACCTGATCCGGATCAACCTCTACCTGCTGCTGCCGATCTCCCTCCTCGCCGCGCTGCTGCTCGTCTCCCAGGGCGTGGTCCAGACCCTCGACGGCTCGCAGGCCTTCCACATGCTCGCCGGCGGCACGCAGACCCTGGCGCTCGGACCGGTTGCCTCGCAGGAGGCGATCAAGGAGCTCGGCACCAACGGCGGTGGCTTCTTCAACGTCAACAGCGCGATGCCGTTCGAGAACCCGGGCGGCCTAACCAACATGGTCGAGCTGCTGCTGATCCTGATCGTCCCGGCGAGCCTCACCTTCACCTTCGGCCGCATGGCCGGCAACCGCCGCCAGGGCTGGGCGCTCTACGCGGCGATGATGGCGATGTTCCTCGTCGCGGTTGCCGTCGTCTACGCGGCGGAGCAGCACGGCTCGCCGGCCCAGCACCACGCCGGTGTCCTCACCCACGCCTTCGACGGCTCCAGCGGCGGCAACATGGAGGGCAAGGAGCAGCGCTTCGGCATCGCCGAGTCCTCGCTGTGGACCGCGGTGACGACCGTGACCTCCTGCGGCGCCGTCAACGCCGCGCTCGACTCGCTGACCGGGATCGGCGGCCTCGTGCCGCTGGCGAGCATGGGGACCGGCGAGGTCGTCTTCGGCGGCGTCGGCTCGGGCCTCTATTACATGCTGCTGTTCGTCCTGCTGACCGTTTTCATCGCCGGCCTGATGGTCGGCCGCACGCCGGAGTTCCTCGGCAAGAAGATCGAGTCGCGGGAGGTGAAGCTGGTCCTGGTCGGTGTCCTCGTCACGCCCCTGCTGGTCCTGTTTGCGTCCTCGTGGGCGCTCGCCAGCACGGACGGGACGCAGTCGATCTACAACCACGGCCCGCAGGGGTTCTCGGAATCGCTTTACGCCTACATGTCGCAGGCCAACAACAACGGCTCCGCCTTCGCCGGCTACACCGGCTTCGTCCAGCCCCACGCGCCGGGCAACGCGGGCGCCTACGGCTATGACTTCGCCAACCTGCTCGGCGGCCTGGTGATGATCGTCGCCCGCTTCCTGCCGATGATCGCGGCGCTCGCGGTGGCGGGGTCGCTGAGCGGCAAGCGGATCGCCCCGGCCGGCGCCGGCACCTTCCGCGCCGACTCGCCCACCTTCGTCGCCCTCCTGATCGGCGTCGTCGTGATCGTCGCTGCGCTGACTTTCTTCCCCGCCTTCCTGCTCGGGCCGGTCGTGCAGGGACTGAGCAACCAGCTCTTCTGATGAACGGACTGCGCAAAGACCTGACCACCGCCACGACCGCGATCGTCGTGCTGACGCTGCTGCTCGGCGTCGCCTACCCGCTCGTCACGACCGGCGTCGCCCAGCTCGTCTTCCCGAATGCGTCCAACGGCAGCAAGATCGAGCTCGACGGCAAGGTCGTCGGCTCGAAGCTGATCGGCCAGGACTTCCGCGGCCTGCCGCGCTACTTCCAGAGTCGCCCCTCCGCCACCGAATACAGCGCCGACATCACCTTCTTCAACAACCTCGGTCCCAACAGCCGGGAGCTGTCGGACTTCTTCGCAGAACAGCTCTCCGCCTACCTGAGGCGCGAGCGCCGCTTCGATCCTGGCCTCGGCGCCGCCGAGGTGCCGGTCGACGCGACCGCGACCTCAGCCTCCGGCGTCGACCCGCATATCTCGGTCGCCAACGCCCGCATCCAGGCCCACCGCGTCGCCGCGGTCCGCTACCTGCCTTTGGCGGATGTGCTCGACCTCGTCGACGAGCACACCGATGGCCGCTTCCTCACCCTCTTCGGCGAGCCGGGGGTGAACGTCCTGCAGCTCAACCTCGCCCTCGACCGGGGAGCCGGCCGATGAGCGGCGAGAGGCTTCGCAACGAGCCGCGCTCCCTGATCGACCGAGCGATCGTCGTCCGCGCCGCGCTCGATTCCCTGCGCAAGCTCGACCCGCGCCACCAGGTTCGCAACCCGGTCATGTTCGTGGTCGAGATCGGCGCCGCGATCGTCAGCGGCGACTGGTTGATCCAGGCCTTCGGCGGCGCTCCGCTCGGCGGCGGTGACGAGCCCGCCTGGTTTGCCTTCGCGATCGGCGTCTGGCTCTGGCTGACCGTGGTCTTCGCCAACTTCGCCGAGGCGATCGCCGAGGGACGCGGCAAGGCCCAGGCCGACGCCCTGCGCGCGATGCGCAGCGAGACCGTCGCCCGCCTTCGCGACGGCGGCGAGAAGCCAGCCTCCGAGCTGCACCGCGGCGACCTGGTCGTGGTCGAGGCGGGGCAGACGATCCCCGGCGACGGCACCGTGGTCGAGGGCATCGCCTCGGTCGATGAGTCGGCGATCACCGGCGAGTCGGCGCCGGTCGTGCGCGAGTCGGGCGGCGACCGCTCCGCCGTCACCGGCGGCACCCGCGTCCTCTCCGACCGGATCGTGATCGAGATAACCCAGGAGCCCGGGCAGAGCTTCCTCGACCGGATGATCGCCCTGGTCGAGGGGGCCGAGCGGCGCAAGACGCCGAACGAGATCGCGCTCAACATCCTGCTCACCGGCCTCACCCTCGTCTTCCTCGCGGTGGTCGTCTCGCTGCGGCCCTTCGCCGAGTTCTCGGGCACCGACGCCTCGGTCGTCACCCTGGTGGCGCTGCTGGTGGCGCTGATCCCGACCACGATCGGCGCCCTGCGCTCGGCGATCGGGATCGCCGGCATGGACCGCCTCGTCCGCCACAACGTGCTGGCGCTCTCGGGGCGCTCGGTCGAGGCCTCCGGAGACGTTGACG
>Ga0157374_10001278_pt1 | contig 21439 bp, 16 predicted proteins | sample M25metaG_FD_115308 | JGI IMG/M metagenome (GOLD analysis project Ga0157374, IMG submission 115308) | Miscanthus rhizosphere microbial communities from Kellogg Biological Station, Michigan, USA - M2-5 metaG | ecosystem: Host-associated > Plants > Roots > Rhizosphere > Soil | place: USA: Michigan... | reverse complement strand
TGACTTGAGCGTCGATGCGGATGTGCTCGGGGTGGGTGGGATTAAGTTGGAGCGAGACGGGGACGCAGAGGTTTTAGCTCGCACCGACCGTCTGGCGAAGCTGCTCAGACCGCTTGGGGTCGCGTACCGGTTATATACCGAACGCGAACTGCGGGACCCGGGATTGCTCGACAACATCGACCGGGTTCTTCGACGCGGCCGCCAGCACCTGCCACCGGGTTGGTCGTTGCGTGTGCAGCATCTATTGCGCCAGCACGGTGCGCTGCCTCTGGCATATTTCGGATGGGATCGGTCCGGACACGCCGAAGCCGCCCGAATCGCACGGCTGATTCTCGAGGGCGGGGTCAGCGCGAACTTCGCCTCGCCGCTGACCGAAAACACCGCGGTTCGCTTGCCTGTCTCCACCTGCCAGAGGGAGGAGCAGCCATGGCTGTTGGCAGTTTCGAGGTAGGCCAGCGGTTCGAGCTCGAGAACAGGCGTTGCCGGTTGTCGCGCGCGCTCGACGAGGGACTGTGGCAATTCGAAGAGATTAGCAGCGGAAGAATCTTCGAAAAGTCGCAAACCGAATTGTTGGCACGGTGGAGCAAAGGAGCGCTTGTCTTCGCGGGTGACGGGCCGGATGTAAAGACCACGATCAATTGCAAGGCCTTTGACCAAGCCTGTGTGGATGCGTTTCGCCAGAGCTATTCAGAACAGGCATGGAAGCTGGCTCAAGGCAGACTCATATTTGTGGAACGCCTGCGATTCGTCCCGATTACACGTGACGTCATGCGGCCGATCGTGCTGGAGATCTGGAGTGACAAGACTCTCTGGAAGGGCGGACGGCCCTTTACGGAGCCGCCATCGTTTGCAACTGTCGCGTCTTGGATTCGCAACTACCGTCGCGCCGGCGAAGACATTCGCGCATTGATTAGCCGCGACCATGCAAAAGGCCGGCGCGAACTCGAGTTGGATCCGATCGTGGATCAGATCATCGATGACGCGATCGAAGAGATCTACATGACCCTCGAGCGGCAGGATGTCGAGAAGGTCAGGGCCCATGCCTGCGGGTTGATCGCCAAGCGCAACGTTGGACGCCTGCCGAGTACTCAACTAACTAAACCATCGTACTCCCTCATCAAACGCAGGATCTATGCGATCAGCCCGTATGAACGTTGGTGCGCTCGCTACGGAAAACGCATTGCCGACATCAAGTTCAGGGCAAGCGGTCAGGTCAAGTTGACAGAAACGCCGATGGCCCGCGCGAGCATGGACCACTGCAGGCTCGATGTGATGGCCGTCGACGATGAAACGGGGCTTCCGCTCGGGCGGCCTTGGCTCACGCTACTGCTGGATGAGGCGACACGCTACGTTCTGGGGTTCTACATTGGGTTCGAAGAGCCCAGCAACGTCAGCGTGAGCAATGCAATCCGCTGCGCATTGATGCCGAAGACGGATCTACTCATGGCCTACCCAGCCATCGAGAGCACATGGGATGCATGGGGCGTGCTTCGCGAAATCATCGTCGACAACGGGCTCGAGTTTCATGGCGAAGTGATTCGCGCGGGCGCGGGAAGGTTCGGGATCACGATCCAGTTCACACCAAGAAAGAAGCCTTGGTATAAAGGAAAAATCGAAAGGTATTTCGGTACGCTCAACACAGACCTGTTGAGCACGATCCCCGGCAAGACGTTTTCTACGGTTCTCGAAAAGCAGGACTACGATCCATCGAAGCATGCTGTTCTGCGCTTGTCGACGCTGCGGGAAATCATCTGCACGTGGATCGTCGATGTCTATCACAACCGACCGCATCATGGTCTGGAGAAGGCCACACCCGCGCAGGTCTGGAAGCAGGCAATCGTCGGCGTCGATCGTTGGCTGCCTGAGTCGTCATTGCAGGTTGAATCAGCTTTTAGTCGCAGCGAAACGCGAAAACTGACCCATAAAGGTATCGAGCACGATTCGCTCTTCTATAACGGTCCCGACATGCAAGTGCTGCGCAAGACGTTCGGGTCGGAAATCGACGTCGAGATACGCATCAAGGAGGATGATCTGGGCTCGATCGTCGTCGTCTCGCCCGACCAGTTGCAGCTGATCAGCGTGCCGGCCGTCGACAAGCGCTACGCCGTAGGCCTGACGCGTTGGCAGCACGAGATCTGCAAGCGCTACAAGCGCCGGCTGTACGAGAACCAGGATCAGGCCATCACGCTTTTCGATGCAAAGGAGCGGATCCGATTGCTGATCCGGAAAGACAAGGAACTCATCAAGCGAGCCACTCGCAAGCGCCAAGCCCGTTTCAATGAGACCTCCCCTTCTGAAACCATCAAGGCCCCTCTGCCGACTTCGTCGGCGCCTACAGCGCAACCGGTTCCATACGACCCGACCCAAAGCATCGCTCCGGATCTACTAACGGAAATCCCGGTCGCCGCGCCGCCTGTGCTTGTCGCGATTCCCAACCTTCCCACCCGACGCATTGTCACCAACTAGGAAACTGCCATGACCTCCAAGAACGAATCATCATTGCTGCAATATAGAAACCTTGTTTCTACGATCCGGATCGACCACGCCGCCTACGCCAGCATCCAGAACCGGTTGATCGGCGCCTACGATGACGTCGGACAGACACCCGTTCCGACGTGCCTGCACGTGGCCGGCGAGACTCGCACCGGCAAGTCCTGCGTGATTCGCGATTTCATCGACACGGTGAGCGCTCGCGAGCAGCCCGATGCCGGTAACAAGTCGATCGTGCTCGCGACAGCGATTGCGAAGGCCTCGGCGATCTCACTGCTGCGACAGCTGCTGCGCGGTCTGGGCGACCCCCTGTGGAGCAAGGGATCAGGAACTAACCTGGAGGCGCGCCTGGAAACGATGCTCCGCGGCGTCTCCTGCAAGCTCATTATCATCGACGAGTTCCAACACCTATCCGATAAGGGGCAGAACAAGTCGCTCTTCCAGACCACCAGCGTTTTGAAGAACCTGCTGGAGTGCAATGCGTGGGGGCTGGTGGCTGTTGGGATGCCGAACTCCTCGCGGGTCATCGACGCCGACGCACAACTGGCGGGACGTTTCGACCCCACGCTCACGATGCCGCTGTTCGATTGGCGCGATGCGCGCATGCAGTTGGAGTTCCAAGGCGTCCTGCGCGCCTTTATGCTCCAGTTGGTGCCGTTTGAACTTCCCGACTTCTCGCATCCGGACAACGCGTTTCGAATGTACCTGGCGACGAGCGGTCGCCTCGGTCTGCTCGCGAAGCTGATCGATCGAGCAGTGAAGCGGGCGATCGAACGCCAATCGACCCGCATCGAAATGAAGCACCTCGAGGCGGCTTTCCGCGAGTCGATCTGGTATGCGCCGCGCTTTCCGATCGTCGATGGGCCATTTCTGGCACGTCTGGAACCGTGCCAGGCAGCCACTCACGTGCAGACCGTCCTGGACCTTTCGACGCATGACGTTTATGAGGACAATTCTGCGACGGTGCAGATCATCCGGCCTCGCGCTAACGAGAGCGGGAAACCGGACCGGAGCAAGCGCCGGCATTGCGAAGAAATGGCAGCCGCACTGTGAACACAGTCGTCGTCAAGCGAACGCCACTGGCGACCGAGGTCGCGCTGGGCTATCTGTTGCGACTGAGCGAGGCCAACGGTTATCCATGCGGCACTTGGCTCCCTCTCGTTGTGCTGCCGGACACGATGAAGGTGTCGAAAGCTTCCTTTGATACGAAGAAGTTCGCGGCACTGACAGGCCTTTCGACTGACCAGAGCGAGCGGATGTGTTTTCAGAGCAACGTTCGCCCAAGGAAGATCACCAACTTCCTAGGGCACGATCTGGCAGTCCGCGATCTGCTTTTCAGCAGGCCCAAGGTATGTCCGGGTTGCCTGGCCGAATCTACCGCGTGCGAGGCATTCTGGGACCTGACTCTGGTAACCGCTTGCCCGCGACATCGCATCCGTCTGCTCGATACCTGCGAGAGCTGCAGCGAGCCGCTCAAATGGAACCGCTCGAAGACATGGCAATGCCCCTGTGGCGCAGACTTGCGCAACCAGGGATGTCGTGAGCCGGTTTCCGAAGAACTTGCAGAACTCATGGCGGCACTTCGTGCCACGTTGTACTGCGATCGGGGTATTCAGGTATTTCCGGCTTCCCTCTCATCCCTTGAATCGCTGGGGCTTTTCGGGATGTGCACGTTGATTTCGGTCATTGCCGAGGTCGTCAAGTACCCCATGGACCGGGCTGGCGATCTCACGCGCTCCAGATTCAAGCTGGCACCACAGATGGACGCGGTCGCGCACGTTCTCCGTGACTGGCCTCACAATTTTCGGCGGTTCCTGGATGAAACTTACGGACCCGTGCTGACTGGGAACATCGTCCCGTCATTCACGACGCTCTTCAGCTGGGCTCGGTTGCGGCTCCATTCGAGCCTGCGCAAGCGAGGCATCGATGACACCTTCATAATGAAGGAGGTCTATCGCTTCGCAGCCATGCATTGGAGTCGCGAGAAGCTGGTCTACAAGGGGGACGACGAGAGCTTGATCCCCGACGTACCGAACTGGACCAGCCTTGACGAGGCCGCGCGCATTACGCGATTGCGCGCGGTCACGATCAAGGGGCTCATGGTTGCGGGCATCGCGCCCTTCAAGCTCATCACCGAATGCCGCGATCGGAGGAACATCATGGTGGACCTGCGTTGGGTGCGTTCTAAGCTCCCCAGCACCTCTCCGAGCACGCATGTGCTGCGAGCTTCCAAGCTGCTTGGATTCTCCATAAAAACCGTACAGCAGCTGCGCGAGCAGGGCATCCTTCCAGATCGGCATCACGTGCAGCACAAGAACGGTTACGCGATGGAAGACATCAAGGCCTTTCGCGAGCAACTCCATGCGCTCGGTCGCCGAATACTTGGGAGCGTTCCTCCCGAAGCGACCACCCTGCTGCGAACATTTGGGGTCACCGTCGTCGGGGCCCAGCAGCGCGCAGCGCTGATCAAGGCGATGCTTGACGGCGAGGTCGAAATACTCGGACGCGTCGGTAACGATCCGCATCACTTGGTTCTCTCGTCGCTGTCCGTCCAGCAGTTCCTGGAACGAACAGCGCAGGAGCCGCTCGAACCCAGCGTGTCGCGACAGAAAGCGAAGCAGATCCTCGGCGGCACTTATCGGTCAATCCGCGGCCTCGTGGACGCCGGATACCTGCAGCTGGTCGAGCGACCGAACTGGGACGAAATCTCGCTCGCCTCACTGCGAGCTTTCGATAGTCAGTACGTAACGGTGAGCAGATTCTGCGATGAAACCGGGATGATCCCCATCACCGTACGTATGATGGCAAGGCGCTTAGGCGTCGATCTAATTGCTGTCAAATCCAGGCCCTCGCGGACCGGACTGCTGCGCAGACGCGATCTCTCTGTCTTGCGCAAGCACGCTCAGTATTTGAAAGCGCTCGATACCGGTGGCGGCAGCGAACACGCGCGCCACGTAACTTCCGCCTAGCAATTCCAACGGGCCATTGGCCTGGGCCAACAATTCATTCGCGACACAGCCCTTGGTCGCGTCGGTTTGTTCGATCCACGGTCAGGCCGATGCGACCTCATGGCTCTTAACGCCAACCTGCTCATGTAAAGACATCATGCCCCAATGAATGTTTTTTTTGCCAACACGCCTTGAAGCGCACCTTAGGTGTAGAACGCAAGCTGGTCGAGCGTCAGGATCGCCTGCAGGGCGCGCGTCATCGTATAGCTCTCCTGCGCGGCGGCCCCGTGGCCGACGGCATGACGGGAACCCGCCGTACCTGTTTGGGCCACGGGGTCGAAGTGAGCAAAGGTTGAGGTAGCTAGGTAGCGGCCAAATGCAGCGGGGAACAACAGTGTGTCGGGCCCACCCGCGCGCTGTTCAGCTGAGGACTGCGCGAAGGCCAACAGACCCTTGATCTTTGCACCTTTCCCGCCATGCGCAGCCCTGTGGGCATCGTTTAGCACGCCCTCGATCTCGGTAAGGATAATCTTGATGGTCGAAGTCGGCTTTTGCGCCGTGAAGGACTCGAGCGCTTCCTTGAGAAGCGCCGCTTTCGCCGCGAAATGTGCCTTCGCGATCCAGCGCGTGAAAAGATGGTCAAGCCGCGCTGCATCGAATGCACCGACGATCTTCGCCTCGATCTCCGCGATTTCGAATTTGGCCTCGATATGGTTCGCAAGTACACGGAACTCGGTGGTGATGATCTCGACAAACGGAAACCATCCTGCCGCCAACAGCGGATCAAAAATCGCTGGGTCTTTTACCGCCTGATAGAGATGGCGATAGTGGAGCGTTCTATGTAAGGTGCCGAGCGCTGTCGTGAACCAGGCAAGGTCAAGCTTGCCTGCCGGATTGAAATCGAACGCAAGCCCAAAGCCCCAGCCTTCCCGGAACAGACACAAGACTTTGTCCCGCTCGCCAATGTTGACGCACGGGAAGCTCATACCCGTCACGTCGGCGATGTCGCTTTCAAAAATCACAGCCTGCGCCGCTACAGAACGCTTCATCCTGCACTGCAGGGATACGGCTGCTGTGTCTACCCACAGTTCGGCGCTATTGTCCGGTGCAATGATCAGCAGGACCGTGTCCGCTCGTCGCAGGTTTACGGCCGCACCTGCCTTTTGGGCCATATGCCGGATAACACCCTCAAGGTACTCCACCAATCGATGGAACAGCGGCTCGTCTGAACGCACTGCGAGCTTGGTCCAGATCTTGGCGCGCTGCCCTCCTTTAGCCGGTTCTGCGGCAAATCCTATGATTGGCTCCACGTCGATGAAACGCAGTGGCTCACCAAGGTTGCGCATGCCGGGCATGCAAGCCGGTGCTGCCGCAGTCGATGCGATATTAGGGTTCTCGGCCATGGTTCCTCCCCCTCTTCACGGTCACTATTGCACGCCCACGCCTGGACACGACACGAGCACTTCATTCGGCCGTCAGCCGCTATTGGGAGGGACGTGGTGCACTTGACGGCCAGAAGGGGAGCAGTTGCAGTGACCGCGGAACACGACTCCCACGGTCACGTCATTGGGGCGTGTCACCTGCGCCTGGCGACGGCGGCCAGTCGGCGAAAAGCGGGCGCACGAACCAAGTCGCGCGAAATCCTTTCAATCTGCTCGAGAGCCTCGGCAAGATCCATCGGTACGACCGATCCCTCTGCGGTGCCTATGGATAAATCCAAGAGTCGCAGAAAGGCTGCAGCTTTTTCTGGGGTGTCCACCAGAGCCAGTTTTGGCGCACCATCAGGTTCGCCCCACAGTCCGAAGTCGGACATGGACCAGCAGTCGAATGGAACCAAGAAGGTGTCAACCGCTGCTACCGCCTCTGCAAAGGCTTGGCCTGCTGAAGCTGGCAACTGCGCCAATTCAGCGCTGACACCTCGCGTCGCCAGGGAGCGTTCCTGAGGCCACACTTCTCTCAAAAAACGCTGAACCGCCGTTCGGAAGAGTGCCTCCGCCTGAAGCCTTTCCCCACCAACAACAACTCCCGTCATTTCACCGAGGTATCTCTGCACTGTCTGAGCCGCAGTTGCACGGACTTCATCGTCCATTGCTCTGAGCGTCTGCTGTACTTTCGCATTCGGGACTGCCGGATCTCTGTTTTCGCGAAATGCATGAAGTGACTCGATGACCAGACTCGACGTCAGGATTCCGCGCATATCACGATCCAAGCGGTGATCAACAGCCCTGGTAGCGACTTGATCACCGATAATTTTCAAGACCTTTGTAAATTGCGTCCGGCGAGCGATTGCCCGCCACAACGCTAGAGCGCGATCATTTTCCTCGGCAAGAGGGGCAATGAGATTTTCGCGAGTCCATTGCTCGTCAGCAGCAAGGAAGTACGGAAGTTCTTCGACAAGGCGATATCGCGCGATCAATCCGGCATTTCCCTGTGCGGCGATAATCTGGTCGCGCATCATTCGCAGTAGTTCGTTCCCTTCAAATGGATTCGGGTTGCCGACGACATCGGGACACAAGGCCAAAAATACTTCGATCATGCGACCTACCGGCACGATGAGCGTGTCCAGGTCTGCCGGTTGCTCAACCTGTGTCGGAGGGACAATCGCATTGCGGTCAATGCTTTCAGGCTCAACACTCGAGGTGTTGGTGGCGTCAACTGCGAGCGGCCAAATTTTGGTCCATGCCGGGCCCAATTGGGAGGATTGCACAATCACATGGGCCCAAGTGGAAACCCAATGGGAGATCCCTTGGATGCCGATCATCAGGGTGGCGTTAGGCAACTGGGTCAATAGCTGCAATACGCGGCTACCGACCTGCACACTCTCTGGATTGTGTGCGTTGTGGCGATCGGGGCCTTTGAGCGACCAGCCCAACTGATCCCATGTATTTGGGTACAGCGCGCCGCCATCCGATGCCGCTTCAAGATCGGCAAGAACCTGGGACGCATGATCGCCCTCCCGTATCCAATCCGACGCGCGTTCAGCGGGATCGTCATGCCAATTCCTGGATGCAGTCGCGAGCGCAGTCTCCAGCGCAAGCAAGCGAGGCTCGCCAGCCAGATCATCGAAGCGCGCATCCGGTTGGGGACCGACCCACGTCGCGAGACGGGTCTGAAGGAATCCGAATCGAATCGAAACCATGTCACGAAGATCCGGAAACCGATCGACATGTCGAGACAGCCAGGCGTCTGCCGCTTGCGAAAGCTGGTTGCCTGCCACTTGTATTCGACGGAACTCACGAACGCTCCAATACATGCGTGCATCGGTCACTCGGTCGGAACCCGCATTCTTGGGCCAGAAGCTCTTGGGAGGGCCACTCCGAATGCGGGACTCAATTTTCTTTGCTACGTCGGCCGGCAGGTCGTCAAAGCGGCGTGCGCGCAGCTCAGCGAATTCCGGGTACGCGTTCACGTCCCAGAAGGACCGATCATCCACATCCGGCAATATCTCAGACAGCTCCTTGGAAGACGTCAGCAAGGGGCTGAGCGAAAGAGAGGCCCAGAGCCGAAAGTGAACTGGCGTCGGCGCGATCTTCCAACCGGCGACAAAGCGCCTTGCTTCCGCAATATCAATTGCGCCCAGCCGTGCGACCACGGCCTCGAGAAGTTTGACGGACGGCGCAATACCGCGATGGTATTGATCAACGTCGTTGCCGTGTCCCCCGTTTTCGCCGATCTGATAGGAAACCGAATAGAGTTGACCGAGTCGCCAAAATTTAAAGTCATTACTCCATCCCAAACGCCGTCCTATGGCAATTCCATTATTGACGGCACCTTCTAGCGCCACGGCCAATGCCACGAGAAAGGCAGCTTCTTGGATGCTTTCCAGGCGATAGACGGCAACGCCGACGAGCTCGTGACTTGTGAGCGAAGCTCGAATGAGATCCTCGACGCGGCGAGGTCTTTGAACGCGCAAGGGCGCTGCTCTCTCAGATCTGGCCTCAACGTGAAGTCTGGGACGAACGATCGAAACGATGGAAGAAACAAGAGATCCGGTACGTTCGCCGGCAACAATTCTGCGCTGAGCACGATGTGCTTCAATCGATGACGATCGAACTGAATCGTCGTTCCAACTTTCCTCGATAAGGCGCCACGTTGTTCGCCAAGGTTCCTTGAGGGTTGTAGCTTCCAAATATTCCAGTGACTGCAGGATTGCGCTTCGCTTGACGATGTCATCCCGCTTCGTTCTTAACGCCCACTCGACGGTGGATCGTTCCGCCAGACGTCCGTTGAGGAACGCCATCACTGCGCGAGTCGCGTCGCGATCCTGATCACCCAACGCCTGCCAAGAGGGGTTCATGCCGCCACCTCGGACTCACGTTCCGAGGCGATCGCCGCCATCGCGTCCAGCCACCCCAAATCGGCACCCGCTCTGGACGCGAGATCGGCCAATCGAACGCGTTCTGTGGTGTTTCCGCGGCGAAAAAGATGATCAAACAGGTCTCGATCGGATTCGACGGTCACACTTCTTTCCACTTTGACGATCCTTCGAATCTCGGCGTCTAGCTTCTTCGGCTGACCATTGATGGCGGAGAGGTCAGCCCAGCGCTCCAATAAATCCAGCAGGGACTGATGTTGGCCTTTGCTGTCGTACGCGACTGGAGTGATGCCGCGGCCTTTCCAGTCCTCGACCACCACTGGGTCCGGTGCCTCGCTGCCGATGAACGTAAACCGTTCCTTGAGGTCATCGAACCGAACGCCGTCGGCTGCGATGGCGTTCAGGAGGTAGCGCATCGGAGGGTCGTCCGCGCTGTAGCCGACCAGAACTAGATGGAAAAGCCTTGCCGCGTCGTAGATGAAGTCGGGGACGGTTCGACGGCGCATGTAGAATTCGCCGAAATCCTGGTCGGTCACCACGAGATCGGCCGTTCGCCTCCGATCCCGTTCCAAGGCACCGTGGATGTGAAGCACACCGTTAAACTCGCGGCTGCGACCTGGTCTGGGTATTCCACCTAAAGCATACGTTTGAGGCTTGGCATTGCGGTCCGCCCCTGATTGAAGCAACCCATCAAAATTTGTCGTAACAATGGCGGTCATGCCGCCCCGATCGGCCAGACGCATGAGCGCCTTGTGGATACGCGCTGGACCCTTGTCTGACGATCGAAGAACCTCTGAAATGGCCGCGCGAACACGACTTGTTCCGCTAGGGACATCGTCGATCCTGCGCTCAAGCATTCCGAGGACAACATCGTAGTCGCGTCGCTTGAAACGTCGCACCTCGGCGACCTGCTGGTTTGTTAGATCCGCAATGTCGCCGGCATCCTTGTCCTCACTCGTAGTAATGACGTGATGGACTGCGGCATCCAACGTCGAGTACACGTCGACGACAAGCTTTCGGAAGTCCGGCATTCCGGCAGGCATCGACACGCCGGCCCCAGCAATAAACAGAACCTGCCCGCGCGCGTGCGCCAACAGTAGTCGTTCCGGAACCAACGGCAGTCCCGCTCCCAAGGAGATGACCCTGTCGACCGGCCTCAGTGTTCGATGCGGAGCTTGAGCGAAGATCAATTAATTCTCTGCGCTAACTGATTTCCGCTAAGCGTACCCTTGTTTTGATACACCTTCTCAGCATGTCGTACGGAGACCGTTGAATCGACCGAGAAGCTACTGAGCCGGGTAAACGACTTCGGGCCGCCACCCCGAGCACCGCACGCGCACATTTCGGCGGTCGCGATAGGTCCTGTGAACCCACACCTGATGCGCGAACCAGTTGCTCGATCAGCGCAAGTCGCTCCGCCAACCTAGGTCGAAGATAAGCGCGAGCTCCAGCCCCGGCAAGCATTGCCTCTTCCTGCTCTTGATGCGGAAAGACCACGCGTCGTTGCATCGTCACGAACGAAAATTGAGGCGATACGAACGTCGTGACGATTTCCTCAACCGGATTCATCGGCACTTCCTTTTTAGGCAGATTGGGTCGAGTCGACCTATGGTTATGAATTCAATCGAGAGTCAGCTCTGACCGCGTTCCCGGTTGCCGCCGTCGCCTGTGTGCTGTCGCTGAAGAATGGCAACACAGTCAGCCCGTCGGCCGGGTGAACTGAATCAGGCGCAGAGTGCGGCTATCATCGGGTATTGGTGCATGTGCGTAGACGGTGGCATCGAGCAATGCGCGAAAGAAGTCCCGCTCTGCGGTCTTGTCCTTCGAGGATCACTGCAGTAGTGCATCGAGATGAGCGCACTAGTCGGCATCTGGCGGCCAGATTTCGTTTTCAAGATCGAGGAACAGGCTCCGCGTGGGCCTGTACTTGCCTTGCGCAACCATCTGTCGAATTAGGTCCATCTGGGCGTCGGTGAGTGGGCCGTCATCCGGTTCGTAGGCGGGCAGTTGTCGTTCTAAGTCGTCGCTGATGACTGCGCCGCTTGGAACCGGGTCATCTCGTAGTGCGCCACACACGGTTTCGGAAGGGCCGCTCGCAGCTGCAGATGCAGGCAACTCGCTTCCAGGCGGAGTGGCTTGCTTGCCCATTGGGTTCTTCTTGGTCATGTCTCGACGCATCGGTAGCCGAATTCTTCACAAGATCGAGCAGTGCGAAACTCGACCGCTTCTACGTTCTGTCGCAATCTTTTTCAAGCCAAAATCGAGGGGGTCGGTCGAAAATTTAGTCGAGGATGATTGCCGATATCAGCGGGATCGACGTCGCGACCTGCTAAGCCAATTCTCAGCGTCGAGATGACGATTCGCGTCGACTCGCGGCACAGACATGCCTGAATTGCAGCACCTACCTCACTCTCACGCTTGATCAGTCTTGGATCAGTTCGGAATGACAGGCATCATCGCCTTTAAAGGTCCGGCTACAGCCGTGACGGACGAGGCGGTCATGTTTGATACGGTCAAATCAATGCCCGCCACTGTAATCCTGGTGGCGTCGGCATCGAATTGATCATCCTTCGCATGAAGGATCTGACCCTGGCGAGTCCAAAGTTCGCGAAACGTGGCGATGCCTCCGGACGTTCCGAGGTAAATAATCTTCAACACGAGCGGTTCTTCCCGTTGCGTTGTCGATTCCCGCAACAGCTTCGTGTCGGGTGCGGAGTGGTACTCCCTCACCAAGAAGACGTGAGCCTTCTGGTTGTTCATGACCTTTGTGCATAACGTGCCATCCGGTTTGGCGAAAATGAACAGCATGGGCTCACCTGGCGGCGTTAGTGCGTAATAGGTTTCGCCGTTGGGAAGGTCGTAACGAGCGGCGATCGGCAGCACCTCGCCCTCATGAAAAGCAAACTGCGAATTCAGAAGCCAACCGGAGCGAAACGTGAAGTCCTGAGGAGCGCGCATGTCCCGCAAGTCGGCATGACGAGAATACTCGACGGCGAACACAGCCTCGTCCTTGCCGACTGTTCGCGGACCCGGATCCGTTGTATCGATGCGCCTGGCTTCCACAAGAACCGCCGAGTGCGTTGGAGGGATCAGTGTCTGGAAATTCGGGCGGATGGCATTCAGATTGCAGGTCTCGTCCGCAACTGCAAGAGGCGCCACTGAAACTAGTGCTGCCAGCAGCAGACAGGCAACCAGCACCGAAAACGTCTTTCTGTATTCAGGTCGTGGGCGTTGCTTGACCATTCATGCCTCTCTGAATCGTATTGTTCTTAAACGTCCCGGAATGCTTGGCAAGGAACAGGTGCATTGCCCCTCGTTGTTGGAGAACTTCCCTCGGAAGATCAATACCGACCGTGCGCGCGATCAGGGTCGCGTAATTGATCTGCGCCGGCGTGGGAGGGCGAAGATCCCAATCGACGCATTCGAGGAGCGCGGATTCCAGTCGCGCGGCAGCTCGACGACCAAAAGCATCGCGAGAGGTGTTGTCGGTCATGCGATGCAACTGCGCCTCGAAGAGGGATGTGGCCATTTCACTGAGTGGAATGTCGACCGACATGTCCAGGTCGACGTCCAAGAGCATGAAGAACATAGGGCGGCTTCACGTGGCTACTTATACATATAGACTACATTCATAGGCGTAGCTATGGAAGTAGCAACCATCCCAGGCTTTGTCCTATGGACAAGCCGACCTTGCAAGCACGATTTGGCGACGCCGTTCGCGAGCGGCGCACCAAGATGGGATATAGCCAGGACACGTTCGCCGATGCCATCAGCATGCATCGCGCGTACTACAGCTCGATCGAACGGGGGGAGCGAAATCTCACGATCGAAACGATGGGGCGGGTCGCGGTTGGCTTGAAACTCAAGCTGGCAGAGCTAATGCGATTGGCGGACATCTAGGAGTCCATCACGCATGTCGTCGCGTTTGATGGGACCAAGCAAATAGTTTGGGGAAAGTTACATAAGAGTTCGGGTAGCCGGCTCGGCAACCGCCGGGCACCCTGACGGCGACCCAAACTGCTCCACCTGTGGTCGGGTCAAAGAGCTCTACCGCTGAAACAACGTCCCCGTGCCGCTGCGGGACGGAAGGACTGTCAAGGCGTGGGACCGCCGAGGGAGGCCTGTCGAATCGCGTCGGCCAGCCGCTCGTGGAGGGACGTCCGCCCGTGACTGCGCAGCGTCCGGAAGCCATCGACGACGTCGCTCTCGTAAAAGATCACGCCAGACAAGATCACTTCGCGCAGTTTCAGGTGGCCGTCGGGATGTTTCGCGATCAGGCCTTGCCACAAGCCGCCCCCGCTCGCGCCTCTGAAACTGTTTGGCGTGTCTGGCTCTTCCGGACGCGCTCGCAGATCCAGATAGTCGAAGCCATCTCGCCAGGTTTCAGCAGGCGCTGACGCGAGACCCACCATGACCATATGCCCCGTCACGTGGTCAAACCCGCGCTCCGGAGGCAGAAGCTGCGAGCCTTCCTCCAGCACACCACACGGAAACCACGCCCCATCCGACAGGGCCGGGTAGCCCCTCGAGAACCGTTTGATGCGCTCGCCGAGGTTGTAGAAGATCTTATGCGCCTTGAGCGTGTCCAAATCGTTTCCCGCTCTCGGCAGCACAATGGCTCCCAAGTCCGGACCGACATCTGGAGTCGCTCCCCGGGGCAAGCGGACAAACTGCAGGTGACTCATGTCGAAGGCGCATCGGCGTGAGTCGCCTTGCCAATCGATCAGTAGACCAAGGCGATCGCGGTCGCGGATGTCGTCGATGACGTGATCGGCGGTGACGACGCACAGTGCGTCATCAAGATTCACCAGCGTGCCGGTCCCAGACTGATGCGGCGCTTCCCGGCGTTTGCGCAGATCGATGCCTCTGAGTCCCACGCTGAAGCGGCCAATGCGCTCGATGGCCTCATCGTGCAAGGCATCTGGAAAGGTGCTCATGGGCAGTCGCTGGACCTGGTCCATTCCGCTTTTCACCGACAACGAGTCGGATCCGACTGCCGTCTAGATATCGAAGCGTTGGCCGACACCTGCCAAGTACTCCTTGAGTTCGGTCTTCATGGCCACGGAACGTGCCTCAACGGCCACACGAACGTCGGCTGCAGGCTTTCCGGCCGGATCAACGAGCGTCGCATCGATACCAAGGTCCGTGGTCCACTCATTCACAGTAAGCGCGCTGGTCTTGAACTCGTGAACGCGTCCTAGAAACGATCCCAAAGTTTCAGCGCCCTTCGCGATGTTGAACGACTTTTCAAGCAAGCAGCAATTGCCGAGTGCGTTCATCGTGGTGGTGAGGTCGTCGGCGCCGAGCGCGGTTTCGTCTTCCATATCTGGTTGCACTTGGGCGCCAGGCAGCGATTCCCAAAGCTTCACCGCAACGACATGATCGACTTCCAGGCCCAAGCTGCCACGCTTCGACTCGCGAAGCGGCAAAGCCGAAGCCTTCCAGCGCTGCGCGTTGAGTCGATGCCATAGCCACAACGGGAGGTAGTAGTCGTGGACGCGATTCCGCGTTAGCACAGCCAGGTCGTCGATGTACTTCGATGACTCGCCTTGCAGCGCCAAGTTCCAAGCCTCTATTCGCGCTTTGAGCACGGCAATGACGCTTTCTGGATTCGTCAGCTTGACGAGCTTCTCCCAGTCGCCCGCGAGGTCCTTCACGTAGTCGGCAAACGCTTTGTCTGTGGACTTGCCCCACCGGCCTGACCACTGCGACATTAATATCCAACGATCGCAGCCATTCCTGAAGGCAGTGTCGAGCTGCTTTTCGAACCCGTCGTGAACTGTGACTGTAAGCGGATGCGCCGCAAGCCACTGCCGTCCGAGCAGTCGCCACGTCAACAGCAACGTGAGCACATTCAGCGACCGATAGTGGATGCCGAAGAGAAAGCCCCTGTCTCGAACAAGTCGCGCTCCCTCTACCGCGTTCGCAGCGAGCGTGTCCCAGCTCTTCACGAGGTCTTGAGCCATCGGGCGCACCTTTTCGCCACGAAGCAGGTCATTCGCAGTAAGGAGAGCCCCGTCGCGATGAAGCACCGACCACATCGCGGACACCGTTCCGACCAGATCGTCGATGTCAATGCTCACCCCTGCGTCAGACAGCGAGGACCGCAGGTCCTCGAAACAGCCTCCCGCCGTGCGATTTCCAGTCTCGCTGCCATCGCCCCAGCCATTCTTGATCCACGCGAAGGTGATCTCTTGGCGCGTGAGCGCGCGGCCCGCGGTGTTGAGGCGAGTAAAGATATTCACGATCGCATCGTTGTAGACATCTTGGCTTCCTCCAATATCCGCATCGAACGGGGAAAGCTGAAGGAATGACACTGTGGCCTGCTTGATATCGACGATCTTGCTCATGAGCTCGGCCAGCGAGTCCAGGACGTCGTTGATGACGTCTGCTGGTACATCGTGCTCTTTCAGAATCGGCTCGAGCTTTGCGCGAAATACCTTCTCTGGCGGCTTCTGCTGAGTTGGTGCTTGATCCCATAGCCGACTGAGCCGAATGAAACGTCCGCGGTTCTCCGCGTCGAGCGCGCTTGCAATCGGAAACTTGTAGTTCGCCGGCCGCGGCCAAGCCGAGCGCCCCTTGTTCGGATCGCGCACCACCCAGGACAGCACATCACGGAAATCGATATTCTCGATATCACCTGTGTCCTTCAGTTGTTCGCGGAATGACCACATGTCGAGGCAAAGGTGACCAAGCGACCAATGCCTTCTGGCGTTCTTGCCTCTTGGACGCTCGGCATCGAGGACCGTCGACCATTCCTGATCGAGGAGCCGGAAGCCCCACGCGTCACCACCAAACGCGATGAGCAGGCTCTGGAGACGCTGTTGACCGTCAAGGACCATACGAAATTGAGCAGGAGGGTTGCTCTTGCCAACCTGCTCGTCGTCGAACTCGCCGGTGCGGTCAGCGACTTGCCAGAACGGGCGCGACGGGATGCCTGCCAGTTCCTCGTTACGGACGTTCCAGAGCAACAACGTGCCGAACGGCCAACCGCGTAGCAGAGAATCGACAAGCAACGTGACTTGGCCGGGAGTCCACACATAGGGGCGCTGAAGGTCAGGCACCAGCAGCGTGGCGTCCTGCGCAGAAGCCTTGAGGATCTCATGCAGCGGCTCGCCGCCTTCCGTGTATATCTTCATTGTCGTGGCTCATCGAAAGGCCTATAGCAGCCAAACGTCGGTGCGGCTACATGCGCTGGACTTGCGTGCTCAGCGCGCCCCTTCCATTCCTGATCACCTTTCACGGAGCACCATCAGTGCAAGCCTCTTCTGGCGTGCAGAAATCTATCGTCGCTTGCCGGCTGAACACCGACTCAAAGCCGGCATACGGCATCGAACCTTTGTGCATGGCACGTTCGATGGATTCGCGAGCAGTTGCATCAAGTGGACAATCTTCGTAGTTGACAGCGATCACCTCGCCCCCGGGAATCTGGGTGAAGCGGACCATGCAATGCACTCCTGACGGAACGCCAGCGGGATCCCAGTTGACGTTTGCTGTCGTGTGCAAGGCAGCACGATAGCGCTCCAGCAGTCCCGCCATGTCGTCTCCGCTGTTGCCGATAGGTGGATGCGTTGCAGCGGTCTCTGCAGGCGGATCGTTATGAGTGAGTTGTGCACGCTGATCTTGCAAGTTCTCCCGCGCGGCATGTTCGGCAATACGCCGATCGTGGTCGTCGTCCATTGTGTCCGGCTTTGGATGCGACGCTTGCAGTGCGACATGTTGCTGCGGAACCAGGCCGGGTGTTTTCGGCTCCTCGGGTCTAGGCAGCGTCGGCGTGTCCCGCGCGGTCTCCTGCTTGATCACGTTAATCGCGGGTTCCGGAAAACTCACAAGCGTTGCCTCGATCATTGGACCTTCGGCATTGGCAGCTGCAGGAGGCGGTTGCCACAGTACGCCCATGACAAGTAGTCCGATGACCAGCGCATGCAAACATAGCGCGAACACGACTGGACGCAGCTTGTCCCAAGTGGTTTCCATTGTACTCGGCGTTTCGCTGGTTTGTTTGCCACTGGCTGCTCGCAGCACATTAAGGCAACTTCAGGCTCACATTCCTCGAGAGAAAGTAACCCAACATCTTCCACTCGCCATGCTCGAGGCTCAATACGACTTTCTCTCCAGCGGAGACGTTCGCAAAGTCCGTGTTGAACTGGATGATGTAGTACTGCCCAACTGGTGCATCGGCCAACTTCGTCATAAAAACTGCGCCCTGCAAGTTTCGCTTCTTGACGGACCCAACTGCCAACCGCAATCCAACCAACGTTCGAGTCCATGTGGATTGGCTTACCCTACTCTTGAGTTGATCACTCAAATTTGGCCACGTCGCCGAAGCGTTGCCCTCATCTAATGTCTTCAGAAAATTACCGGCGACTGCGATCGCGATATCGCTATCCGGAACGTGTTGGACGTCGAGCGAATGCTCTTTTTCTTGGTTTCCCACAAGAGTGATGGTATCAGTGACAGGGAACATCGAACTTCTGTTTCGCATCCTCGGCGGAGGCGGTAGCTGCGCTCCGGCGAAGTGCTGAGCGAAGCAGCGGGACACGCTCGTCACGGGGTCGACTTCAATCGACGAGGCACTCCCAGAGCGAGAAACATCTGCCACAAAAGTGAACTTGCCTCCATTCGTTTGTGAAGTTGAGTTCATTGCCGCGCACGGCAAGAGTGCTTTGCGAATTGCCGGTCCGAATGACGTTTCATAGCTCTGGCCCTCAGCTCCGGCGAGTGCAATTTTGCCGGCATCAACGCGCGCGGCGAAATTCTCCGCCGGCGCAGAAGTTGTGATAAGGGTTAAGAGCAGCACGACACATCTCACGACATTCTCCGAGCATCTACGCAATCGCAACATATTTCAGAAAAATATAGAAAAATGCACCTGTGCAAGCCAATCCAACGACGAAACCGACGCGAATCAGATAGATGTATTTTCGTATACCCGATCCATGCGCTTTATTCGGAAGGCGCGGATCCAAAACCATCTTCATCACTTGGAATGCCGAAGTTGGATCCCAGGGCCGCGCCAAGCCATCTTGTGTCTTAAAATAATTACGATCAAGCTTGGCAAGTCGATACACCGTTAGCCAAGTCAACATATATATAGCAAACACTACCAAGCCAAGGATATTCAATACCGTTGAATATGACATCGGGATTCTCATTCAGCGCCTAATGCAGATCGATTTTTCACCAATCCAATGCCCCGGAATTCCAAAAAACGGAGAACGCGTTTTCAAGTGAAGTCCAAGCTTGTCCAATAGAAGCAGGAGATGGGGACGCCAAAGTCGCGGTATTTGATCGCCCTATTATTGCGCCCAATCCGCCTCCATCGCCAAACTTACCCCCCCACAAACCCTTGGAAGCACTGAGGTCAAGACGACCACATCGGTTTTTGGTCGCGGTTCCCCCAATATCCAAGCCGAGGCCAACATCACCTTCCGCGTAGGGTGAGGAATCAAAGCCAGTTTCCGGCCCGCTGTCCGTATGCCCCCAGTTTACAGATGCTCCATCGCCAGCGAACGCGCCAAATCCCATTCCATAATTTAGCTGGCCTTGGTAATAGACCGTCGAATTCCATCCATCGAAATTCCAACCATATCCAACATTGACGCTTGCCCCGCCCCAAGGCGTGATAACCGCGCCATTTATTCCGAAAACTACCTGATACGCCAAACCAAACAAATCGTAGTGATTAAATGGATTTTCCCCGGCGTAGGCGTAAGTGTTCACTCCACCTCTTAACCCAGCCGGATCACTTTCTACATATCTTGCCGTTCCTGCGTCGTAGTCCCGGAAGTAGTTGTAATTCAGGCCCGTCTCAGCGTCAAAGTATTGTCCCGGGAATCGCAAGTTGAGTATCTGGTGCACGCCATCGCCATCCGGATCATCATTGACGGTCGCCGCACCAAATGGATCGTAGGTCGCCTTCCACACGACGATGCCGGACTTGTCGGTGACCCGCAATGGAGTGCCCAGCGCATCGGTATGGACGTACTTGTAGTCGCGCTGCGTGATGTCCACCTGTGCCAGCACGAACTGCGCGGCATCCATGTTGACAGGCAAAGTTGGCCAGCCCGTCTGGTCGGTATTCGCCAGTCCAGGGAGCGACTCGCCAGCAAGAAGATGATGGCGACCTAACGGAACCCAACTGCCAAGTGCGGCCGTAGAGCCCGCACAAGTGAGGCCCTCCTCGAATCGATAGCATTGCGAGACCGGGCTCCACGCCCACAGCACCGAGACATCGTAAGTGCCGCTGACCGGAGCCACCCACGCCCAGGTCAATCCAAAGGACCAGTTGGAAATGCACGACTGGTAGCTGCCGTTGAGCGCGTAGCGCGATTTCGTTGTCGTGCAGCCATAGAGGGTCGGAAATGTGCTTCCATTGTCAACGATCTGGCTAACCGCCACCGGCGTGCTGGGTGTGGCTGGTGGGCCTAGCAAGGCGATCGGCGCGCCGTCGAGATAGACATACTCCTGGGTCACGCTGCCGTTGGGCAACTCCTCGGCCAGCAACGCGCCGTCGAGACCGTAGACAAAACGCGCGTCATTGCTCGTCGTCGACTTGAGGGTGCGCTGACCGAGAGCGTTGTAGCGGTAGCCGCCGAGCAGAACTTGCGAATTCTGCAAGTCGTTGACGCCGAGCAAGCGGTTGTTTGCGGTGTACGTGAACTGCATGCCACTGCCATTGGCCGCCTGACGGACGGTTTCGTTGCCATTGGCGTCGGGCGCGTACGTCCAGTTTGAATCGGACGCCAGGCGGTTCGACTGCGGCTGGTAGTTGTAGCTGGTCGTTTGCGTCCCAGAGAGCAGACTCGTGCGGTTGCCCACGTTGTCGTAACCGTAGGTAAGTGAGCCGAAGCTGCCCGAAGCTGCCCCAAGCCGATTCAACGCATCAAATCCAAGTGCCTGCGCATCACCGTTGACGGTGCGTTGGGTCGAATTGGAGTTGCCGTCGTAGGCAGTGTAAGCGACCGAGGACGCGCTGCCCGTTGTGAAGGACGTCGGGCGGTACTGCAGATCGTACTGACGCGTCTCGACCAAGCCGTTGCCATACACCCATCCGCTTGCCGGGCCATACGGCAGGTGGGTGATCGCGCGTGCCAGCACGTACGAGGAACCGCCATCGATCACCGTCACGCCGGTGACCTGGCCGCCGCCGTTGCGAGCGTATTGCACCTTGCGAAGCGACGGATAGGTGATCTGCGCGATATTGCTGGCAGCGTCGTAAGTGTAGCCGACGGTTCCTGCGTTTGTGGTGACGCTCGCGACGCGACCGAGCACGTCGTACGTGTTGTGGACGAACTCACCCGCTCCGGTCGTCGCACTGCACAGTTTGCCGAGGCCGTTCGTGCAGGTGTCGTAGGCGTATGTCTCGTCGTCGGCCACACCGACGCGATCGATCGTTTTCAGCCGATTGCCGGCATCGTAGGTGTACGCCGTGGCTTGTCCGAGTGCATCGGTGGTGCTGGTCACGTTGCCGGCCGCGTCGAAACCATACCGAGTGGTGCCGGTGTCCGGGCTGGTGACGCTGATGCGATCGCCGAGGTCGTCGTAGGCCTGCGTCGTTGTGTTCTGGTTGCCATCGGTGACCTGGGTCAGGCGATTGGCGATGTCATAGCCGAAGTTGGTGGTGATATTCCCCGGCTGGACCGTCTGGGTGAGCCGCTTGAAATCATCGTACGAATGGGATGTG
>Ga0157374_10001277_pt1 | contig 21454 bp, 27 predicted proteins | sample M25metaG_FD_115308 | JGI IMG/M metagenome (GOLD analysis project Ga0157374, IMG submission 115308) | Miscanthus rhizosphere microbial communities from Kellogg Biological Station, Michigan, USA - M2-5 metaG | ecosystem: Host-associated > Plants > Roots > Rhizosphere > Soil | place: USA: Michigan... | reverse complement strand
CTGTAAAACGGTTTGGGTTTTGGTTTTGGGCTATGCGCGTAGGCGGCATGGCGGTCTAAACTAAACAGAACAATTACCTATTTAATAATTACCTGCTTGGCGTAAGGCATCACATTTAATTGCGCCGTCGATACACTATCCCAGGTACGCGGGGAGCTTCATCTTCCGACCTATGCAATTTATCAATAACTTGCCTTGCCACTCCGCCCATGGCCACAATAGCGTCGCCCACAACCCCATCGCTCGGCCCTTGCTCACGTAGCCTTTTCTCGCCTTCTTCCTGCGGCATGACATACTCTCCGTCAAGCATTGTTCGCAGGTGTACACTGCCGTCTGGTTGCCTAACTGCTCTCGACATAATATACACTCCCGTCTTTCAAAAAGTTACACCACATTGGCCGCCAACTGTGCCTAATATATTCCGTTAGGCGAGCTAGTGTCGTTGACCGGGGTCACATATTGCGGCAAGGCTAAACGGGCTGCCGCATGTATCCTGGCAGGACGAGAATAATAAATAGGCTGCCCGTGTTCGTAAAAAATATAAATTTGACAAAAATTTACTGCCATGTAAGTATAAGAACTATGAACATAGCATGGATTTTTCAACAATGGACAAGCGGCGATTTCGATGAAACCGGCACACTTACTATGGGCTCGAACAATGGCGGCATGGTCGAGACGCACCTTACGCAAAAAGACGGCGGCTCCTACACGCACGCCTATATTTCAGCAACGTGTACCGAGGATGGCGACGAAGTTCTTTGCGGGGTGAACGAGGATGAAGGAAGTGCCCCCTCGATACAATTTATCGGCGCGAATACCGTGGAAGTTGTGGTTGGCTTGCGTTCTACCGGTGGCACCGCCCATTCGGCAGGGGTTATTTGGCTTTGGTAAATAAGGAGGCTGATATGGGAATGGCAGTATACCGGTTTAAGGATGGAAAGCAAGAAGAAGTACAGCTTAAGGCGCACCTCGTGTTCGACCCCAGTACTGGAAAAATTTTACATCGTCATTGGCAACTAGCAAGTGACGACAGTGCTATTGGCAAAGAAAAACTTTTCAAGCTCGTCCGTGATGATTTGCGGGTAGCTGATATGGACGTGCTGATAGTCGATGGCTCGCAGATGCACCCAAAGAAAAAATACAGCATTGATATTAAGAATTTAGCATTGCAAGAAGTATAGCCAGGCCTGGCTAAATATGGCCCAATTGGGCGTACACGCCAACACCAATCGGGTGTGCGATGCGTTGCGTCTCATCAAAACCGCTAGTTTGGTTAAAAAGATAGGACGAGCCATTCATCATAAAGCCCTCTTCTATCGCCACGTTAGTAAACCCATAGACAGATAACCTGGTATGCACTAGTGCTCTAAGCGCTGCAACGCGGCTCTGGTTATATGGCGACAGGGGGCTTTCATCAAAATGAGCACCGATAGCATTTTCGCACATAGATAGATGCCCGCCTGGCCGCAATACGCGCGCAACTTCATTAATCACACGCCGTGCATTTTCCTCCTTAACAGCAAGGTCATCCTGCCACAGCGCCGGGCTTAGCCAGTTAAAAAGCTGATTTGTTTGTATAATATCCACAGAACTATCTTTTAGCGGGATCGCTGTAGCATCTCCGTACAGAAAGGTGCCATGCCGCATAAGATCCTTCCCTGCTGCAATATCCATCACTATCGCCCGATCGGCTCCGTATACTTCACGCGATAAAACCTCGAAGGTTCTTGCCGTCAAAGAGTGGTGAGCGCCAATCAAAAGCGACGTGTGAATATCATCGCGTGTTGTTGGCGGCACATGTGTATCGAAGAGTTGCTGATGGTGCGGCCAATTGCCGAGCAGATTAGCGGCAGCCATTTTATCTTTGCCAATGATGTCATTTAGGATGCCGATGACAATCTTGCGTTCTCGGTCGTTGGGTGGAATAGCGTGCCAATCACGAGCGAGATCAAGACTCTCATGCTGTGTAGCTTCAGCACGCCACTCATCTAGCGTAAGCTTTTCGCCAGTCAACGTTTCATGGGCGGTAAGACGAGCAGTATCCGGATCCATTTCCGTAGAAATCCCAAGAACTATCTGGGCAATTGACTTGGTCATTTCTTCGCTGGTGGTGGGTTCTATAGTTTCATATGACATCCAAAAAATTATACCATGCCTAAAGTGCTGCACGCTTCTTTCCGATGTGTTCCAGCGCGCGCAGCAAGCAGATCGAACATTTATAACATCGTGAATCGCCTCTCGCAAATTTACCGACTGGCCGGAAAGCTTTACGCGCGCCATGAATAGTGGTACGGTAGATATCAATGAGCAAGATTTTTACCTCTTTGCAACTTCTCCTCGCCCAGTAGGGCGTATTTTCTTACAAACCTAGCTATAATTTGAATAAACCATAAAATTGGAGCGAAGTTAGTATGGCGACACAATTGGCTTACTTGGAAGATTTTGACGTAATAGCTTGCGATGCAGTCGTAATTTCTGCGGTAAATACAGAAGATGCGCGCATAGATATCCAGCTCGACAAGACATGCTTTTATCCGCGTGGCGGCGGCCAGGATTGGGACGAGGGCTTGATTACTAGTGAAGATGGCCTGGTGACTTTTGTAGTACACGAGGTGCGCCTCGACGAAAACGGTATTGTGCATCATATTGGCAACTATCAATCCGGCGTACTGAAGGCTCATGACATCGTGAAATGCTTTGTCGACACAAAGCGTCGAGATATCAACACTCGACTACATTCTGCCGGACATCTGGTAGACATGTCTGTAGGCCGGCTGGGTCTCTCATGGGTTGCCGGAAAAGGCGCCCACTATCCGCACATGAGTTTTGTGGAATATGACGCCGAAATTACTCCCGCGCAAGCCGAGTCGTTGCAAAAAGATATAGAAAGAGTCGCGAACGACATAATCGCCAAAGGCAGCCGTAATGAAATCCGCTTCATGCCTGTTTCTGAAATGCACACCGTATGTGCGCACGTTCCAGATAATATCCCGACTAACAAGCCAGCGCGTGTTGTACTTTACGGCGAGGCCTTTGGTATTCCATGTGGCGGCACGCATGTTAAGGATGTGCATGATATCGGGCGCATAACCATATTCAAAATTAAGAGCAAAAAAGGCATTACTAAAATTTCGTACGCCGTGGAGGGGATTAACTAGGCTGCCTGTCGATTTATTGGCAGGCAGTACTTCATTGCCTGCTCGGCTCACCTGATCTGTTATGATGAAGACATTGGAAAGCAATTTTACTCACGGAGGAGCAATGAAAAAAATTCTTATTTTTGATGTGAATGAGACGCTTCTTGACTTAGCCGCGCTTGACCCTGATTTTGAAAGGATATTTGGCAGCGCTGGGGTCCGCCGGGAATGGTTTGTACAGTTTATCCAGTCGGCCTTCGTAACAATAATTACCGACACCTATCAACCTTTTGGAAAGATTGGTTCGGCTGCTTTCGACATGATTGCCAAAGTACACGGTATTACCGTTGCCGAAAACGACAAAATGGCTCTTTTGGGGAAGATCGCGCAATTGCCGCCGCATCCAGAAGTTATAGCGGCGCTCACCAAGCTCAAAAAACATGGTTTCCAGATGGCTACGCTCACCAACTCGACAAATGAGGTGGCCGAAAAGCAGCTTCAAAGCGCTGGAATTCGCCAATATTTCGACAAAATACTTTCGGTTGATGCTATCAAAAAACTTAAGCCGGCTAAAGAAACATACGAGATGGCGGCTAAAGAATTCGGTGTGCACGCAAGCGGCCTCTGTTTAATTGCCGCGCACGCCTGGGATATTTCAGGGGCGCTTAACGCTGGCTGCTCGGCGGCGTTTGTGGCGAGGAACGGCATGGTGCTCGACCCGCTTTCCCCTGCGCCGGCTATCGTCGGGCCGACACTTGAACAGGTAGCTGATCAACTTATAGCTGGTGCGCCAGAAATTTAGGTAAAACCGAACATTTTGTGCTTGGTCTTTTCGTGCATAATGCGACGCTAACAAGCTTGTGCTAAAATAAAACTATAATGAAAATTACAACAACAAAATTGCGAAAATTCAACGTGGTTATGGCAGCACTGCATGCAGCCCAGGGCGTGCTGGTCCTGGTGCTAAGTAAGCCGTTCGATTTGCCTATTTCGGGCAGTTACCTATCATTCGACCAGCAGGCGAAGCAGCTTAGGCCTGCCACGGCAGCTCTATTTAATCTCTCCTTGCCTATGCTTGTGGCAGCCTTTTTCTTTATTTCTGCGCTGGCGCATGCCATTATTGCGACTATCTATTACCGTCGCTACGAGCAAGGCCTTAAGCAAGGCATTAACAAAGCCCGTTGGGTTGAATATGCCGTATCTGCCGCCACCATGATGGTGGCAATTTCGTTGTTGGTAGGTGTGTATGACTTGCCGAGCTTGGCTATGGTGTTTGCGCTTACTGCAATTATGAACCTTATGGGCCTTGTGATGGAAGTACACAACCAAACTACCAAAAAAACAAGCTGGCTTAGTTACGGCATTGGTTGTTTTGCGGGTTTGGTACCGTGGCTGGTCATTGCGTTTTATCTGTGGCTCAGCGCCGAAAAAGGCAGCAGTGCCCCTTCGTTTGTGTACTGGATTTTTGTATCGATATTCGTGTTCTTTAACTGTTTTGCTGTTAACATGTTTTTGCAGTACAAAAAGATCGGCCCCTGGCGCAACTACCTTTACGGCGAGCGCGCTTACATTATTTTAAGCCTGTTTGCCAAATCGCTGTTAGCGTGGCAAGTTTTTGCCGGAACGCTACGGCCTTAACCGGCATTTTCCTGGGCAAATGCTATACTTGGTTCTAGTATGATTCGTATAACCGCAAACACCCCGAACGATGCTTGGCGTTCTACATTTACCGCGTTGTACGACAATGACGCTGAAACCGGCAACGACAAATACTTCCGCGACGAAGTAATCTTGGTTGAAATTGAAAACCCGATAGTTGAACCGGCCGAACCCCGCTTCCCGATGAAACAAGAAGACCTTGACGTTATTAACAAGTTCATTTACACCGGCGAAGACGAAGATAAAGTGGTTCATGACTGGACGAAGTTGTACTACCACCGGGCCTTCGACGAACCAAACTCACAGATTGAATTCTTGATTAAAAACCTTAATCCTACGCAGCCTGTCGGTGAAGCGCAAATCTCGATGTGGGACAAGAACACCGACCAAGATCAAGCGGTATCGCCATGTACGCAAATTATTTGGGCGCGGATTAAGCATGGCAAGCTTGAACTCCATGTTCATGCGCATTCATCCGATGTGTACAAAAAGCTTCTTATGAACATCCTTGAGTTTATATCGTTGCAGCACTATATTGCAGGCCGCGCGGGAGTCCCTGCTGGCAAATATTATCACTTTCTTGATTCGGGGCATTTGCATACCAAAGACCTTGAAGCCATCGAATACGTGCGCAAAGAATTAACTATTTAACTACCCGCATAACACTTGCTTAACACTTTCGAGCATTGTTTTTCGGGTTTAAAACTTTACTTCAGCGTGTGTAGTTCGTATTTCCAACCTGGCTGCCACTGCCATGGCGCAACCACGATCCCGGCGAGTTTCAGGCCTTTGACCCATTCTTCTAGGCCGTATTGGATCGCACGGTGGCCAATAATTAAGACTGTTGTACCGTCGTAATTCGTCAGCAGGTCTTGTAAAAACGCTTTCATACGTGCAGAAGTGTCTTGGTAACTTTCGCCGCCCGGGAATGGTGTTTCAACGGCTTCGGCCTTCATGGCTTCAATTGTGTTTTTGGGTGCGCGGTTAAGGGTGCCGTAGTTGCATTCGCGAAGCCGTGCATCTGTAATAATCGGAAACTTACTGCCAAAGGCCAGCTGCGCGGTTTTGTACGAGCGCTGCAAATCGGAACAAAAAATAGCGTCAAAATGCTGGCCTTTGTAGCGCCCGCCCATTTGCTTGGCTTGCTGTTCGCCAAGTTCAGAAAGCTCTACATCGTACCAGCCGGCAGCGGTGCCTGCCTCATTGTCTTTAGTGGTGGAGTGCGCCTCGAAAATTATTGTAACCATAGTTGTGTACTATACCGTACAATCTGCCATTTTGGTAAGTTTTAGCTACGCGACGGTGACTTTCTTCCAGGTACTAGCTGCTGTTTTGACATATAATTGGTTGCCCGAGATATCGACAGCCATCGTACCGATAGGCGGTGAAACTGCGAAACTTGCATCAGACACCGCTCCGGCCACGGCCTTAATTGGTGCTAAGTTCTGGACAGTGTCGTCGCCTACGCCGCTGAGGTTTACCGCGGCGTTGCTGCGGATATCGCGCAGCGTGTAGCTGTTGCCCTGCGAAACATTCACATGCGCAATGCTTGGCGAGGTCGCGTAGTTACCCGTAATGTTTTCAACCACGCAGGTATTGTCGCCGAAAACGCCCAGGTCGACCCCTTTAGTAAAAGTATTGACGACATCGTTACCAATGAACACGTCTCGCAGTGACGTTACACCGTCGCTGTTCCATTGGATGCCCACAATCGGCGAGCCCGACAGCAAGTCTGGAATATACATATAGACTTTGTCGATAAAAATCCGGTCAGTGGCGGCATCCAGATACAGTGCCGTGGCGCCGTCCGCTACAAAGGGTGATTCCATTTTTAGGTCGGAAAAATAAATACCGTTTGGGCCGCCAGTAGCATTCACCCCTGGTTCGATGCGGATAGCGCCCGCACGGAAATGCTCCATGTGGGTTCCCCAGAAATAACATTCGTTGATGTTATCGGTGCTGCTGCCAAACCCCGACGCCGCCCGCGAGGAACGCACCATAAGCGCGGCATTGCCGGTTGTCAGCCCACCGCTGAACACCATATCAATATTAATGAACCGCGAATCCCACACTTCTACCAAATCGAGCCCGATGCCCAATGTGCTGTTAATCTGGAGATCCATAAGGTGCACGCTGCTGGCATATACGACATCTACTGCGGTAGCCGAGGAATCGTTGCCGTGGATAGTAAGGTTGCGGATTGCCACATTTGTTACGTGGTTTCCGGTGGACGTGCCATAAATGCTCACTACCGTAACGTTGGTGCTGCGCTTGATTGTTGCTGTGCCGCGCCCGGCACCTTCGAGTGTAATGTTTGCGGCAAGCGCAACTGTGCCGCTTACTATATATGTACCTGCCGGCACGAACACAACGCCGCCACCCGCAACAGTGGCAGCGGCGACTGCTGCGTTGATTGCCGCGGTGTCATCGGTCGTTCCGTTGCCTGTCGCACCATAATCCTTCACGTTAAAAAGCGGGCTGACGCCTTTGGCCGTAGCCCACTTTACGCCTGTTGCTTGGGTCGAGTCCGCCGCTAGCACTTGTGCGTCGCTGCCTACCGCTAACCGCGTGACTGTGCTGGCGCTGGTCGCAACTACCAAGTCGCCTTTGGCGGTGGCGATGCTGCTCGATATTTTACCGGCGAGGTCGCTGTTATGCGCGAACCCGCTCAGCGTACCATCCGTGCGGATTTTGAGTGAGCCGTCATTGGCATGCTCGACGTCCAAAAAGTCGTTGAGCACTTGCCCCCAGTCGCCATTATCGCCTCCGGGAACGGGCAATCGTGTCATATTCGCACCCTGGCTTATGCTTACTCTAATTGTAGCATGTATAATAGGCGGCTTGACTGCAAAATCTTGCCGATACGACGGCTAGAACTGACTTTCTGCCGTTAGCCGTAGCATTACTGTATTTAGCGGGTTTTAAGGCTGGCTTCAATGCCGGCAATAATCAACTTGCTGCCAGCGATGAAACGTTTATCGTCGCTGCTGTTGCCTATGCCCTTCAACAGCTGGGCGGTGTGTGGCGCGCGCTTGAGTAACTGGCTTGTGTCGAGCGACTTAAGTTCTTCTACAGATGGCGATGACTGCTCCTCAATAACGTAGCCGAATGCAAAACGGATGGCAGTGGATGCGGCCGTGCCAGCTGTGCCAAGCGGTATGCCGGCAGAGTGCAATGACGCAAGCGTGCACTCAAAGATCTTGCCGAGTGTAACGGCTGGGTATGGGTGTGCGCCAGCGACGACACGACCGCCGTCAGGGTACGCCAGCATAGCCTTGCGGAGGCGCAACATGACGTTGAACAGCCACGTATCCCATGGTTCATCGGCGCGCGCCTGCAACGTGCTGAACTCTTTTTGCAGCATCGCTTCAGCCATGAAATCAATAAGGACGGCTTTGTTTTTAAAGTGCCAATACTAAGCTGGCGCTTGCATGTGGACGGTTTTTGCGATGTCACGCAATGAAAGCTCGTCAAGGGTCGTAGTGTGAAGGAGTTCTAATGCCGCCTCGACAATCGCCTGCTGCTTATCGTTTAGCAGCAGGCCGCTAAAGTTCGCATCGATATGCTCCAGGTGGCCGACAAGCCGCGATCGTCTATGCTTAAACCGTTCATCAAGCCGCTGCTTTTGATTGTCGAGCCGCTTCACTCTTCGCTGATGCTGGTCGTCGAAGCGCTCAATAAGCCGTTCTTTTTTACTAATAGGGTCCATATAAACAGTATACCAATTGACACAGAAATTTAACAGTGTTAATTTAAAATAAGGTAATATACTTAACAACGTTAAATTTATAGTATAATATAGAGTAATACAAGCATACACCTCGCCTTACAAGCAGCGAAGGTAGAAAGTTGCAAAAGCATGGATAAAGCTATGAATAAAGCAAAACCTATCATAAAAGCCGAACATCTTACCAAGCAGTTTGGCGCGCATAAAGCCGTAGACGATATTTCATTTCATGTCGACCGTGGCGAGATTTTTGCTTTTCTCGGGCCGAACGGCGCGGGCAAAAGTACGACCATAAAAATGCTAACTACGCTGCTTCAGCCAACGAGCGGCTCCTTGGTTATGGCGGGTCACGACGTGACTAAAGCGCAACACGATGCTCGGCAGGTATTCGGAATTGTTTTCCAGGACCCGAGCCTGGATGAAGAGCTGACAGCCTATGAAAACATGATGCTGCATGCAGCGCTGTACAAAATTCCCTCGCGCAAGGCCAAAGAAAAAACCCATAAGCTGCTTGAGCTGCTTGACCTCGATGGGCGCAAAAACGATCTGGTTAAAACCTTTTCTGGCGGTATGCGCCGCCGGCTTGAAATTGCCCGTGCGCTTCTGCACCAGCCGAAAGTACTTTTTTTAGACGAGCCGACGCTCGGGCTTGATACCCAAACGCGCAATTTATTATGGGAATACGTCACACAGCTGAGCCACGAGAATGGCATGACGATTTTCTTTACCACCCACTACCTTGAAGAGGCACAAAAAGTGGCCGGGCGTATCGCCATAATCGACAATGGCAAAATCGTGGCTACTGGCACTACGGCCGAGCTGATGCAGCAGACCGAAACCGACAGCCTGGAAGGGGCATATTTGAAACTGACAGGCGAAGCAGTGCGTGATGAAAAAATAAGCTCAGGCGATAATATGGCAATGCGCGTCCGCACAGTAAGGAGTAAATAATGTACGCAGTTTATATGTTGTGGAAGCGCCAGATTATTAAGTTTTGGCGCTCAAAATCACGGGTTTTAGGTACGGTTTTGCAGCCTTTGCTGTATCTGTTAGCGCTTGGGTACGGCCTGGGTTCGATTGTCCACCGCGGCGGTGGCGGCAATTACCTCAACTTTTTAGTGGCTGGTGTTATGGCGCAGACGCTTTTGTTCTCGGCCTTCTTTTGGGGAATGAATATATTATTCGATAAGCGCTTCGGCTTCTTAAAAGACACGGCCGTGGCGCCCATTTCGCGGTTCCAACTGCTTGTTGGCAACGTGTTAGGCGGAGCAACGATCTCGCTTATCCAGGCGCTGATCGTTTTTGTTGTGGCTTTGGCGCTTGGCTTCCGCCCGTCGAATATTTGGCAAGTGCCGCTGGCCTTTGCTAGTATGGCGCTGCTGGCTACCGCATTATGCTCGGTTAGTGCTGGCATTGCTGCACGCATGGAAGATATACAAGGTTTCCAGGCGGTCAATAACTTTCTGGTATTCCCCTTGATGCTTTTTTCGGGCGTACTTTACCCGCTTAGCGGCGCGCCTGGCTGGCTGCAATTTATCGGGAACATCAACCCTATTTCTTATGCCGTCGATGGCGCGCGGGCCACGCTTATTGGCCAATCGCATTTTGGCTTGGGTGTCGACCTCGCTGTTATGGGAATGGTCGCCCTTGCAACCATTGCTTTTGCCACATATCAATTCAAAAAGCTCCAAGCCTAACCTGCGTAGCTCGCCGGGTTATCGATAATATCGGATAGTATTGTGCACAATATACTTTTTATCCCTGGGTGCGGCAAAACCGCCCAAGAGGACTACCCTACAGCGTTCGCCGCACTTGCAGCGAACACCTTTGGCGGCTCCATGCAGTAGAGCCGTTACGAACGGTCTGGTGTTGACAGCACAAAAGAAGGAGAATATAATTCGTTAAACGAACATTTAACGAGTAGGATTATTACTTATGGCTTCCCCCAATACTTCCGCACTAAATATTAAGCGGGCATTATGGACATTTTTAGCGTCGTACGCAGCCGTCACAGTCGTTGCCACGGCCTTCTCATTTCTTATAATTGCAATTACGCACGCACCTACCGTGCCAGAAAGCCAGGCGGTGCACAGCCACGCCTATGTCCTTTCGGAACGATACCAGCCGCTTATCAATCTTGCTTTTTGGACATTGTTCGCAGCACTATATTTTAAACCTCGTTCAAGCCAACGGCGTACTTACCGGGAAGCATTCAAGCTTGGCGCAGTATGGCTGCCGATAGCATTGGTGATCGACCTCGTTTTCTTCGTGCTCATTAAAAATCGTATATCACTTAGCCCGCATGACTTTTATATCGGGCAAATGCCGTGGATTTACCTCATTTACGTTACAGTCTTTACAAGCCCGGCTTTGTATGTTCTAATGCAAAAAGCAGGTCGTAAGTAACGCTACATAATGCCAGTACAAAACAAACGCCAATTACAATATAGTGCCGCAAGGCAGATGCTTTTGCGCGCTGGTTTAGATGTGTTTGTGCACAAAGGCTATGCCGGTACGAAGATTCGCGACATAACTGAAGCGGCTAAAGTTAGCCCGGGGTTATTGTTCCACTATTTTGCCTCTAAAGAAGCAATATTAGAAGAGCTTGCAGAGGCTATCGGCCAAGAGCTCGATGCCATCGCCGCTGTGCTGCAGTCGAATACTACGCCGCAAGAAATATTCACAACTATTGCGACAAAGGTTCTGGAGTCGTTTTCTGACACGCACAGCAAATACATGTTCTTGCTGGCCAACCAAATATTAACAATGGATACTCTCCCTTCGGTGGCAAAAATGATTGGTGAGCGTTCACGGTCAGTCGAGCTATCAATTCCTGTTATTGAGGCCGGTCAGCAAAACGGTGTGTTCCGAAGTGGCGATCCACTATCCTTATCGGTAGTATTTTGGGGAGCGTTGCAGGGTATTGCAGAAATGCTCATTTGGAAGCCTGATGCGGCGATTCCATCTGCCGCCACGGTAATGGGCATATTGGCAACAGATACGCAATTATCAAATACACTGCCTAATAGCTAAAGTGTTTTACATATACGCTTATTCTTCAATAAGGTTCAGCAATCTCATAGTGCGCTCTTCGAGGTTCTCTGTAATCTCATGGGATTGCTGTCCGCTGCGCTCTAGCTGGCACTCTTCAATGATATGCTTGGCAACGTATAACTCGTCGTCTAGGGCGAGGTCGGAAGCTACATAAATGGAAGCAGGCGCCACCGGGCCGGTTTCTTGCCCCCGCAGCCTAGTTTTGACCGGTATTTTGTAGGTTTTTTCTGGCAACCAGCCACGTTTAGCCTGGGTAAATATGCTCAGATTCCACGGCGGTGTCCTATTGCTAGTTGCGGCGTTTGCAAAAGTCTCGCCGCTGTATTCTTTGAATGTACTTTGCATAGGGAACCATTTGCTGCTGTCTTTTACCTTGATTGCTGCCCGTTGTGCCAGAAGAAAAACTGCCATCTCACCGAGGCATCCTTTTAAGGATGCGGCGTCTTCACTATTGTTCCGGCCAAAGTTCTGAACGGTTTTTGCTACCTCGCCTGCCAATGTCAGTACTTTCTGGTACTGGATGTGTGCCTCAGTTTTTCCTGGCAAACGCTGGTTGCTATAAATTTCTCCTAATATGCCTAATTGAGCTAACCGCAAGTTTGCCCTGGCGCCCTCGGTTTCATACGTCCGGTTTAGCGCGTGCTTCCCGACCCTGTCGTGACTTTTTTTAACGGAACGGACTGTTGCTTGCAAGTGCTGTTTTGCATGTACTAATGCCCCTATTGGGTATGACTTATTATTGCAGGCATCTTGTACGAGTATTTCACCGGCGAGCAGCTGGCCGAATGGCCCGTAAGCCGAGAGTTTGTTCGCAGCCTTAAACGCAGTCTCCTCGCCGCGCAGGTAGGCATCCGCAATTTCCAAGCTATGTTTTTGTTCGGATCATTACTTGGGGTGACGCCCCCGTGTGCTATAGGTGGCCATTCGCTCATTTAAGATAATAGTACTAACATATTGCGCCGTAGGCAACTAGCGTTTGTAATTCTGCAATGACAGGCCTGGCTCAAAAAAGTCTGGTTCGGCAAAGTCAGTGCCAGCTGTGTATGTGGAAAAGATATCTTTACTGGTATGATACCCGTATGACAATGCATGGTATGAATCACGATGAAAAACCTATCGCCCTTGGCAACTGGGGCGAAAATATTGCCTGGAAATTATATAAAACGTCTGCGCCTCCGCCGGCCGAACTATGCACGGCGGTAATGTGTGTGGCACTCGCTGATGGAAAAGTAGTTCTTGCCCGAAGTGAACGCGGTTGGGGTATGCTGGGCGGCCACATCGAAGACGGCGAAACGCTAGAAGCGGCGCTGCGCCGGGAGGCACTCGAAGAGGGTGGATTTATTATCGCGCGGCATAAACTTTTTGCGGTTCGTAAAATCACGGCGAGGGTTCAGGTGTCGCAGCGCCCCGGCATAAGCTACCCCTTCCCTGTGAGCTACATGGCCTATTACTGGGCGACAACTAGCGGGCCGCTTCAGGCTTTGACCGGAGAAGAGATGTTAGAGAGCGGGAGTTTTACGCTGGGCGAAGTGGGCACGCTTGAGACTTCTGACCAATTCGTTATCGAGGCTGGCTGGGAGGCTCACCGCGCACATCAGCAACCGTCAATGTTTCCCCTATAATTTTGCCCTTATGAAAAACAGCAACTTTGGGGGTTGTAGAAGCCTTTCAAGTATACCCTAAAAGGTCACTGAACGGCCGCTGCGATGCTATGTATTCGCCAAGCTCAATTGGTTCGACTGGAATGCGGCAACTATGCCTTGCTAGCAGCCTTTCAACTTCTTTAACTTTTGACTGGGGTACCTCAATATGAGTTACGTTACTTAGGCTGATCGTTTGCCTAACCCTTACCTCGTAGTCTTGAAACACCCGGGACAATTGGACAGTATCTTTGATGTTTTTCAGACCAAAAATTATGGGGTAGTTGCCGGGGATGTCGCTCCCCAGTCCAAAGCTGTCCCATACATCTTGGGAGTCTTTATTCACCTTTTTGCCCCAAGTATTATGGCCGTTGTCGTCGTGTGTTAACGAATGCCAGGTTTTGTAGTAACGCCTTAGCGTCGGAAGGTGCAGCCCGTACAAGCGCGCATAAAATAAACCATAATAGTAGGAAACCCAGGTTAAAGCGCCGCCATAACGGTTTTGCTCCCCTGGCCCGTTGCCATGCATGTCCGCATAGCACCGAGCAATAACGCGTAGCCGCGTCAGTGAAATAGACTGCATAATTTCGCCGCCGCTAAAAATGGCGTAGGCATCTTCGACTGGCCGGAGCGCCCCAGAAGTTCTTATATTTTTTAAGACATCGATGTCTTCATTCTGGCCATGCTGATATCGGCCTGTGCCGTGCCAAAGGTTTGCATCTTGGGCAGCACGTTGATACTGTTGCTGTTCATCGGCATTGAAAATCTTGAGCTTTGTATTAGTAATGATGTGCTTTTTAGCATAAGTATTGAGAAAAGTAACGCTACGGTGCCCATGGAACTTTGTTGCAATACACAAAGCAACGTGGTGCGGCAAACGCTTTAGCGCCAATCGGATGAATTGTTTTTGATAAGTATTGGTACGGTTGGGCGGCATGGCTCTATTGTAATATAACTTAGTGGTAGGTTACAGTTAAAGGGCTGATTGTAAAAGGACACCTACCATATGAAACAATATTACGGACAACAGGCTAAAATGGTCATCCAACCTGGTAAGCGCGATGAATGTATCGCGCAACTAAAAGATATCATTGCAGTGCTGCAACATACCCCTGGCTGTGTGTATTACTTGATAAGCACTACCGAGGAACCTGACGTAGTGTGGATTTCGGAACTCTGGACTTCTAAAGAAGCGAAAGACGCGCTGGCAACAAACCCTGAATCTGTACAGGCTATGAAAGAACTGACGCCGTTCATCGCCTCGATAGCCGAACGTGCTGCTATGACTGTAGTGAGCGGCTTCGGGCTTGAATAGGCCACAGGGCTTGAGGGCTATAGAGCTCGGGGCTCGGGCGGCAGCACTGACGGGCTGAAGGCATCGGTTTTAAAGCCGGTTCAGCAAGGCGCGAGCGGACCTCGCCTGCATTCTTATTTGCCGCGTGGGTGTGCTGGCTTCGCCGAACACTGCTGCCTCTTCCTCACCTGTTACAACAAAGCCAACCCGCTCTAACTTTGCTTGTAAAAAACCGATTTCATCGGGCCAAATGTAGGTTGCTAGTGGCTGTAATGGTTTGGCGCTCTTAAGTAAAGCCCGGCCAAGCTCCCTTGCGATACCTTGCTCTTGAAAATCACGCATAACGGCAACTTCACGAAGCCATAGGTAATTCTTAACTACAGATAATTCTTTAGCGCGGCGTATTGTTTCACTTGCGCCGGAAACATTGTTGGCGGAATAGGCAAAGCCGACGGGCTGGTGAGCTTCGGTAGCCACTGCTACCCGGGGTTCTGAATATGATTGGTCGGCATTAAAACGTTTGCCGACTTGCGAATTTGGGTCAACGTGCGAGGCATAAAAGGCCGCAGGGTCGTCCCATGCGATAAGTGTGTCTATTTCGGCTGGCGTTCTCGTATTGTTAAGCGTAGTACTGAATGCTTCCCTTGAGATACCTTGTAGCTCTCGCCACTGTTCTTGATTCAAGTCGGGAGCGGCGTACACTCTAATTTCGGCCATCGTTCGTCTCCGTTGTTAAAGTTATTATATCATATTGCTACGGTTATTGTAGGCTGGCTACCAGCTTCTGTTTCCAACTTTCAAGAAAAAGATGGCCGGGGCATTCCGTGCTGTTATTGACCTCGCAGTGCCCTAAAATTTTGGGTTGGCTAACATTCGGGTAGTTCTGCGTAACGATATCGGCAATTGTTTGAATAACTATGCCGCTAGGCTCTTTATCGGTCAAATCGTCGTCGATGCAAATGCCGATGCTACGCGTGTTGACGTCCCAATTTCCTGCGTGCCACCCGATATATTTGTCGTCAAGGATGTGCTGGCTCGAACCATCGCCGCGGACGAACCAATGGTACCCCCAGAACACCTGTTTTGAATTATAAAAGTGGCCCGACCAAACCGGCTGGCCTTGTAGATGTTTTTCTTTAGGGTCGGTAGGATTCGCAAAATAGTGGCAGTAGATGCGCAGTAACTGTATGGCGTTTAGACGCTCCAAGGTCATGCCAGGCCTATTTTTAGTGTGGTGAATAACTACAGTATCTATCGGCTTGCGTTCGGCATCTAAGTTATGGCCCGTTTTTGCTATTGGCAAGCGCCCGTTTCTGACAGCTTCTTCAACGAGGCTGTATGCTCTATCTTTAATTTGCTTGCGTTTGGTGTAATTGCTTTCTTTTTTAGCCAGCTTTTCTAAGCGTTCGAAGTCGTCTTTTAGCAATATGTACCAAGTGGGCGTGCCTAGTGCTTCTTGCCAAAAGGTTTCGTCGATGTAACTATGCATATATCACATATAGCACGTGCGTACAAGGCGCCGCCGTAACATTAAAAGGGCTTCCGTAGGACGGCTATAAGCTACTTGAGTAAGCCATAGCGGTAAAAGCCTGCGACCACCCCGTCTTCTTGAACAGGCGGAGCAACCCAGTCGGCTGCGTCTTTTAGCTCGTCGCAGGCATTGCCTAGGGCAATTTTAGTACAGTTGTCGCCGGCGGCCGCAAAAAGGTCAAGGTCGTTTTTGCCGTCAGCAAAAATATACAACTCGCCCTCTTCTCTTAGTCTTTCAAGGCCTGCGTGGTATAGTACTCGCTCTAAGCCATGCTGTTTGTTAATGCCGGGCATAAATACTTGGATGCACCGAAGGTCTGGTGTATCGTGGTAATCCATAACGGGGCTACGGTCGATGCCGGAGATTTCGGCGAGCGCACCTAAAACATTGTCGCTATCGTTAGTGTTAAAAATGCCAAAAACCGAAGCGGCGCCTTCGGCGGGTATGGTGCCGTTCGACGCGCTGGCGAGAACTTGTTCATAGGTGTAGCCCCGCGAGAGGGTGTCGTAATGGATTCGTGTGCAAAGGCCGCCGATTTTTGTAACCACACTCGCAGTCAACTCGGGCGTGAGCCAATGCTGCTCTGTTATTTTGCCGGTATTAGCGCTCGCTATCGTGGCGCCGCCGTCTAGCGCACACAGGTTGCCGCGCAGATCCAGCGGCTCGACGAGGTTCTCTATAAGCTTGTGTGACCTGCTTGAGTGGAGCGTGAGGTACACTTTATTCTTTCGCAGCGCGGGTGCGGCTGCTTGCACAGCTTTGCTCGGAAGTTTTTCGTTGGGGCTGATTAACGTAGCGTCTATGTCGCAGGCGGCGACTCTTTCCCATCTGGCCATAATAGGTACTCCTTATTCGTAATAGTTAGATTGCTCGGGGAACAAGTGCCGCATAACAGCAAGGTGTTTGGGCGCGTGCAGCCGTAGCTTGTTTGTGTCTTGAGGGGCTTCAGAAAATAGGCGGTCGAGTGTCAATCTCGACTCGCTCCCCGTTGGGGTGGGATTGAAGCGGTCTTCGAGTGTGACGTCTGGGTATATTTCTTCGGTGGGTACGTCCACGTAGCGTGCCTGCTGAGTGTGCGCCCCGGCATCGCTCAAATAAGTGACCACCAGGTAATCATCGAACCGGTCGTTGTAATCGTCTGGGCATTCTGTGCGCAGATGGTTTAGCTCGAGTTCCGCTTCGGCGATCACCTCGTCAAACGACTTGCCCTTTTCTTGGTGTTTTCTCAGCGCAGTTCCGATAGATGTTTGCTGCACCAATAGTTTAATAACCGTCTTTTCATCGGCACTTAATATGTCTGTCGGCACGGGGTCGAGCACGTTGTTAGCCACTCTAATGTTGTGCTCGGCTTGGCTGGAATTTGGCCGCATGTGCGCCGGGTTGGCAAGTAAGGTCATCGCGACAGCGTGTGTCTTGCCGCCATCTTGCAGGCTGAGCATCGGCTTGAGTATCCTATCGCGCGGGTCGGTCATGTGCGCGGCGAGTACGCGGTCGTAAGTGTTGCACACCGATTGATTATGCTCGAACAGTCGCCGCTCACGCGGTATGCGTATGTTGCGGCTTGCTGCCAGGCCATCTCTATCGAACATGACGCCAGCGTGAGCATGCTTTTGTAATTCGCATGTATCGCACTCACCGGGTCAGCTGGTACTTCGACCATCAGGCCTGCTATAAATTCGCTAAAGCGGCCGATGTCGACAATAGGCTCCCCTGTGGCAAGCATAGACTCAACGCGGTTTGTGATGTCGGCGGGTAGTTCTCGCGGGCCGGTCAAAATACTTAGGGTTTGTTCATGGCTAATTGCTGCTACGCTCATGGCTTATCCTTTTTTGATGATAGACTATTGTCGCTACATTGGTAATTTCTGGCACGAGCCGGTCTTGGCCCATTATAGCTGCGACCTTTAGAACCGAATCGAGCTGGGCCTCTGCGCCTTCGATAATAACGCCAGGCTCCTGATATTTTTCCAAGCGGTTATTGTAGCGCAACGAAAAGAGGTCAGCTTCGGTTAACTCAAGGTTGCCTGCCCCTGCACCGGCCAGCAAATTGCTAACTTCCCGCATTGAATATACAGCGCCGTCATAGCCGATGCGCCGGCCCATAATGATACGCATTTCTGCCGAGACTTCGGCCTTGCGTTGCCAGCCTTGCGTTTCGGTTATTATATCTGCGATAAGCTCGCAGTCACGAATTGACGGAGTGCCGAACCGCTGGCTTGGGTCTAACCGAGCACTACCTCTGTCCTATCTTCGGCGTTTCCAGTGCCTAGCACGGCGCCGGAGATGGGCCAGTCGGGGCTATTAAATTCGGTAGCAATGCCGCCCAACTCTGCAATAATGTGTTCTACGGAGCGAGGTTGTTCCTCGAGCGAAAAGCGCGCCGACCAAGAGTAGGGTGCGGAAGGGCCATGTATGTAGGGGTGGGGCTGATTCGGGCTGGTCACAGCTGTTAATATTAAACGTCTCATCGGATATATGCAAGACTTTCAAGAGGTTGTCGCCACGTAACAGTAACTATAAAGCTATGATTAGTCGCCCTGGGCTGGCGCGCCCGGGAGTGTAAGGCGCGGTGTTGTAAAAACTAGTCTAGAAATAGGCGGCGTTATGCGTATACCATACATACATGATGAATAAAGAACCCACACGGGCACAGCAGCAGGAATCAACAAAAGCTTCAAAAAAGCGAAAGGCAGCGATTGCAGCCGGTACTGGCGCATTGACGCTTTTGCTTACAGCAGCAAGCTGCCAATCGTCGGAGGGCGACTCGGCTGGCCAGCAGCCGGCAGCCGCGGCACCCGCAACACCCGCATGTGATGTTAAAGTTGAGTCTACTAACCCAACTGGAGCAGAATTAAGCATTCACTGGAGTGTGCCGCCGGAGCATGATGGAACTATCGCGTACTATGTCGACAACAGCCACGAACCCGTAACAGGTAGCTGGCTTGGAGGACCGTCAATCGGCTTTACCGGTGATGGCCACCACACAGCCCACGCCAAAGCGACCATTTGGAGTAGTGATACGAGCACTGTCCCGACAGTAATAGATTGCACGAGTGCTAGCGTGACCATCCCTAAGTCTTAAACCCGAGTGTAGCCGAGCCGTATTGACATTTGCCCACACTACCTGCTTAATATAACTAACGCAGGGGTTAAGTGTGAGCGAGCAAAGATTATTAAACGAGGCACCAAACGCTATCGGGCGGGAATTTATTATTCCACATGGTGCCTGCGTAAATGGGGAACGCGAGCTGTTCGCGGCTATTGATGCTGGCGCAGCGCAGCAAAACCGACAATTGTTATCAGTCGCCGAGCAGGCATGTTTAAACTGCGTGCAGCTGTCTGTGTGCAACCCTCACAGCCGTGAAATTGCAAGTGTGCTAGGGCGTGATGTTTTTATCGCCGGCCGGCAAGTTACAGCTGAGCCACCCGCTAGTGCCGCCGAACATGAGCCGGACATAGCTGCCTTGTCGTTTGATTTGCGGCAACTGCCAGTTGATCCGTACCTCGCGCTGACTCATTTGCGGCGCGGAGTAAGGCGTAACCAATTTATTCTGCGTGGTCCTCAGCCTACCGGCTTGCCTGCAATCGGAGGGCTCATTATAAGCAAGCTGGCGGAGTGCACACCCCCGCTTTTTAAAGACATGTCAAACCCAAAGCTAGTCAAACCGGCCGATTCGCGGCAGGCACTCGACTCAATTTCTCGTGTTCTTTGCCAACAAGCAGATTTTGTTAATTTCACCACAAATAATACCCGGGAAAGCCGCCGGACTCGGTATTTACCGGAACGCTTTAAACTCGAAGATAATTTTCTAATTATCTGTGAATATTTTGAAGATGTTATCGAACTTGCGCGCCATGGATTTCGAAAACCGGCAAAACAGGCGCTTGGCGATAGCGCCATTAACTGGAAACAGCGTGCTGCTAAGTATATCGGAAATAACATGACAGCGACCCTTTTTCATGATATGGCAAGCAGTAATTGGCATAATCCTGATCGCAAGCTAGAAGACTATACTGCTCTGCTGGATGCTAGCCATCTGCGGAAGTCTACTGTCTCTGAGGCATCTATGCGCGTTGCAGCCCTTCGAAACAAGCGTGCTAACCCAGAACTCGAAAAGGCGCTGACAGATGAATTTGCAGGCACGCACATTAGGCAGGCAATGATTGGGAGGGTGATTTATACCGCCGCCGACCCCCGGGAAGCGCTTCGGCTGATCAACGCGCGCATTAACGCTGCCATCGAATGCTACGGAGAAAACCATCCGTACCTGCGAATTGAGGACATGCAGGATATAGCGACAAGCAATACAAGCAGTTACCTCTATGCGCTGGAGCGTTATATTAATAATGTCGAAGAATTAGTGCAATGCTATGGCAGCCACCCGGAGCTTACCCTAATGAAAATCCGCGGTATAGCAAAAAGCCACCCTAATAACCCTTTGCATGCCGCCCAGGATTATATAACCAAAAGGACGGCGGCCAACGGCGGCAAAGCAATGCCAGTGCAAGCTACTGTAATGGGCGGTTCACCTAAACAAGTAGAGCAAAAATACCGTGTAGCGATGGCGTACCAAAGGCTTAGTAGAAGGCGTGAACAAGGACCTGCCAATGAGGTTTTAGAGCGTTGGATGATTGCGCGCATCGCCGCCTGCTACCAGCCCGGCCAGTTCGATAAAATGACAGAACAGGTGTACACCCTAATGAATGAAGGTGTGCTCACAACAGCCTTTGGCGCGCCTGCAATTATGCAAGACCTTAACTTTCAAACCCATGTCAATGCTATTCGCGACCCGGCTACCGGTAAATACGTCACATTTGCTATTCCGCTGGAACCTTTCGAGCGCTTGGCATTGGCAAGCCATTACGGCTTAGATATGCTCTTTTACGGCACTCAAATAGATGAAGTTTTTCTTAGTCAAACCTCCGGCATAAAAGATTGGCAAGAGTATATCCAAGATCATCTGCTTCCTAAGGCCGACGAGTTGGCACGCGAAAGGCAGGTCGGTGGCCAGGCTGCTATGCCGCCTTCCCTTTCGTTGCTCAGCGAAGATATACTTATGTTGAAACATGCGGCAGCAACCGACCAGCCGGCCGTTGGTTCCCAGCCAATTGAATTCAGCACCGTAGTCGGCGCAGAAATAATCGAAGTGGTGTCGAGCGATTTCGATTCTCCTGCTTTAGATGCGCCGGCTACAGAGTGGCTTCGGCAGGTAATTCTTGCGCGTTACCAGGTGGATGCCGAAGAGGCGTCACAGCGAGTCAAGCAAGCGTTTACAGATGGTATTTTGGAATTGTCAGGCCAAGGGGCCGAGCGTGCAGTTTTGTTTTCAAGGTATATCCGGCAAACTGCAGCCGAGTATGAGCGCGCCATGCTTGCGCACAGGCTGGGAATCGACCGGTTACTATATGG
>Ga0157374_10001275_pt1 | contig 21462 bp, 15 predicted proteins | sample M25metaG_FD_115308 | JGI IMG/M metagenome (GOLD analysis project Ga0157374, IMG submission 115308) | Miscanthus rhizosphere microbial communities from Kellogg Biological Station, Michigan, USA - M2-5 metaG | ecosystem: Host-associated > Plants > Roots > Rhizosphere > Soil | place: USA: Michigan... | reverse complement strand
CCTCACCTTCGAGCAGATCGCGACCACGCTGGAGGAGGTCGAGGTCACCAAGGAGCAGATCTCCGGCCTGCACGCGCACCTGGTCGAGGTCGGGGTCGAAGTGATCGCCGAGGAGGGCGTCGATGCCTACAAGGAGGCGCGCGCGGAGGAGGCCAACGGCAGCTCGAAAAAAGCCGACCTCGACCTGACGGTCGAACCGAGCCTCGACTCGCTGCGCCTCTACCTGCGCTCGATCGGCCAGGTCGACCTGCTCACCGCCGCCGAGGAGGTGGACCTGGCGAAACGGATCGAGCGCGGCGACATGCTGGCCAAGCGCCAGATGGTCGAGGCCAACCTGCGCCTCGTGGTCTCGATCGCCAAGGGCTACCTGGGGCGCGGGCTGAGCTTCCTCGACCTGATCCAGGAGGGCTCGCTGGGGCTGATCCGGGCGGTCGAGAAGTTCGACTACCGCCGCGGCTACAAGTTTTCCACCTACGCGACCTGGTGGATACGCCAGGCGGTGACGCGGGCGATCGCCGACAAGGCACGGACGATCCGCATCCCCGTCCACATGGTCGAGAAGCTGAACCGGGTCGCCCACGTCGAGCGCCAGATGGTCCAGTCGCTCGGTCGCGAGCCGGAGCCGCACGAGATCGCCGCCGAGCTGCGCTGGCCGCTGGACGAAGTGCGCGACATCCTCCGCGTCTCGCAGTTGCCGGTCTCGCTGGAGAAGCCGGTCGGCGACGAGGACGAATCGGAGCTCGGCGATTTCGTCGCCGACGAAGAAGTGGCCGAGCCGTTCGAGGAAGCCAGCGAGCACCTGCAGCGCGAGGGGGTGCGGCGGGCCCTCGACGCGCTGCCCGAGCGCGAGCGCCAGGTGATCGAGCTGCGCTACGGCCTCTCCGGCCTGGAGCCCCTGACCCTGGAGGAGGTGGGGAAGACGTTCGGCGTCACCCGCGAGCGGATCCGCCAGATCGAGACCAACACGCTGAAGAAGCTGCGCGCCCTGCCCGAGGCGCAGATGCTGCGCGAAGCCAGCTAACGAGGCTCGAGCACGATGACCGAGGCCTCTCGGTCGAGCTTGCGCTGGTAGTCGTCGAAGCCCGCGTACTGCTCGTTGTGCTTGCGCCAGAGTTCGGCCCGCTCCTCGCCCTCGGCGATGCGGGCGCGGATCGGGTAGCGCTTGCGGCCCACCTCGACTTCGCCCTCGGGCTTCGCCTTCAGGTTGAGCGACCAGGCCGGGACCTTGGCGTTGCCGGCGTTGGTGTTGATCACGACCACGTTCTCGCCGTCGGCGAGGTAGACGACGGGCGCGGTGCGCTGCTGGCCGGACTTGCGGCCGGTGGTGGTGAGCAGCAGGACCGGGGCGCGGCCGACCTTGCCGCCGATGCGCCCGCCGCTGAGCCGGTAAAGCGGAGTGTTGAGCTTGCCGGCCCAGCGCAGGCCGGTGGCGCCGAGCGAATTCGAGATCCGCGCAAGTGTGTGATCGTTGGGCACGGGCCGTAGAGTATCTGCCGATGGCCGAGCCGCATCCATTCCGCCGCGCCGCCGAAGCCAAGGATCTCGATCTGCTCGCCGAGACCCTGCGCGAGGACGTCGAGCTGCACAGCCCGATCCTCTTTCGCGGCTTCGAGGGCCGCGAGATCGTCACCCAGGTCCTCACCCACGTCGCCGCCACGCTGGAGGACCTCACCTACGTGGACGAGCTTCACGAAGGCAACTCCGTCGCCCTCCGCTTCAAGGCCAACGTCGGCGACCGCGAGCTCGAGGGCATCGATTTCCTCGAGCTGGATGACGAGGGCCGCGTAGCCGTCCTCACCGTCTTCATGCGCCCGATGTCGGCCCTCACCACCTTCAACGAGCAGATGAAGCAGCGGCTCGGGGTTGCGTAGCGCTCCGCAACTTTCTGTCTACATACAACGATATTCTCTCGCCGATGGAGCGGCGGATCAATCGCAGGCGACAAGGAGATCTCGGCGAGGCGTCAGCAATCGAGTGGCTGACGTCTGTTGACGCCACGATCTTCATCCCGTTTGGTCATAGCCCCGACGTGGATCTTGTGGCTTGCGCACATGGTCGGCTCTTGAGAATCCAGGTGAAGACCTCGACCCAACGCGTCACAACCGCCAGCGGGAGCGAACGAAGTGCGGTTTCGATTGTCACCCGAGGGGGGAATCAGAGTTGGACAGGGGCCGTCAAGAGCATCGACCCTGCGCTCGTTGACTACCTCTTCGCCCATATAGGCAGTGGCCGCAGGTGGTTCATCCCCTCGACGGTGCTTGAGGCACGCACGTCCATCACTCTCGGCGGTCCCAAGTACTCCCAGTTCGAGATCGAGCCCGGCCGATCGATCGATCAGCTCGTCTACGGTGAGGGTCGCTCTATAGAATCGCCGCCGCCGGGGGAGTATCCAAGCGGTCAACGGATGGCGCCTGTAAAGCGTCCGGCTCAGCCTTCGCAGGTTCGAATCCTGCCTCCCCCATTTCGGCCCCGGCCGGGCTTTCAGCGCTCTCGCTATGAGCGCTCCCGAGGCCAAACGGGGCAATCTCTCATCAACCAGAAGCGGCGAGTGACGCTGCCGCAGCAAGCTTGCATCGAGGCTGGGCTCCAGAACGATGATCGACTCCATGTGAGAAGCGATGGCGACGGCCGGGTGGTGCTCGAACGCATCGACCCTCCCTCGAGCGCGGTAGTTTCCAACGGTGAGTTCGCTTAATGGCCGTGTGGTTGCTATTGCCGGTGTTGCCGGTGGCTTGGGCCCTGTCGTCGCGGAGCGGCTTGCGGCGGCCGGGGCGACGATCGCCGGGGCCGATATCTCCCAGGAGCACGCCGATGACGTCGGCGCTGGGTTGGAACTGGCGGCTGAGCGCTGGGACGGCCGCGCCGTCGACCTGCTCGACGAGGAGGCGACGCGGGCCTGGTCCGCGGCGTTGCTCGAGCGCTTCGGGCGAGTCGATGCGCTGCTGCACCTGGTCGGCGGTTGGCGTGGGGGGCAGCCGCTTCACGAGGAGCCGTTGGGGGACTGGGCGCTGCTGCACGACCTGCTGATCCGCACCGTCCAGCACACGACCCGGGCCTTCCACGACGCGCTGGTCGCGAGCGAGCACGGCCGCTTCGTCCTCGTCTCCGCCAAGCAGGCCCAAGCTCCGTCCAACTCCAACGCCGCCTACGCCGCCGCCAAGGCCGCCGCGGAGGCCTGGACCCTCGCCTTCGCCGACGGCTTCGAAGGGACCAGCGCGACCGCCAACATCATCGTGGTCGACGCGATCCTCACGCCGCGGATGCGGGCGCAGAGCCCGGGCGAGGATTTCCCCACTTTCACCACGGCGGAGCAGATCGCCGACGCGATCGCATTCCTCTGCTCAGACGCGGCCGAAAAGATGAACGGTCAGCGTTTGCCGCTTACGATGCGGGGATGAGCAAGCCCGCCGACGGCGAGATGACGATCAGCGAGCTGGCGCAGCGGACGGGGATGACCGTGCGCAACATCCGCGCCCACCAGACCCGCGGCCTGCTGCCGCCGCCGGTCGTGCGCGGCCGCACCGGCTACTACAACCAGGATCACGTTGCGCGGATCGAGCTGACTCGCGAAATGCAGGAGGAGGGGCTCAACCTGGAGGCGATCCGGCGCATGCTCGAAGGCGTCGACGGCGGCGCCGCGCCGGAGATCGTCGGCCTCACTCGCACCCTGCGCGCCCCCTTCGAAGAGGAGGCGCCGGAGATCGTCGAGCTCGCGGAGCTGGCGGAGCTCTGGAAGAAGGAGGTCGAAGAAGGGCGCGGTTTCGAGATGCTCGAACGGGGCGAAAAGCTCGGCACGATTCGCTCCCTGCCCGAGGGCAAGGTCGAGGTGATCAGCCCGCGCATGATGAACGCGGCGGCCGCCCTCGCCGACGTCGGCATGAACCCCGACGCCGTCCTCGCCGTCGCCGAGAAGTTGCGCCGCAAGACCGACGAGATCGCCCAGCTCTTCACCGACCTCTTCCTCGAACAGGTCTGGAAACCCTTCGACGAAGCGGGTCGCCCGGAGAGCGAGTGGCCCAAGGTGCGTGAGACCCTCGATCGCACCCGCCCGCTCGGCGCCGACGTGCTCATGGGCGTCTTCCATATCGCGATGGCCGAGGCCACGGACAAGGCGATGTCGCGGACGATCCGAAGCGTTGCCCGGCGCGAGACCAAGCAGGCCGAGGACAAGCCGGCGAAAAAACGCTCGCGCAGCCGCGGCTAGGGGAGCCCCGCTCGAAAGCGCTTGGCGCCGGCTCAGGTAACCGCGACCCCGAGCTCCTCGCTCGCCGCCGCCTGGCCCTCGTAAGGTAGGACCGCGAAGTACATCAACGGCGGCAGGAGGGACTCGATGTCGCCTGTCTCCCCGCGGTTGAGGCGGGAGTAGAGCAGGGCCTCGATGCCGCCGACGATGCCGGCCGCCGCGATCGCCGAGGGCGGCGTGCCGCCGCTGGATTCAGCCCGTACCTGGGTGTCGATGCAGGAGGCGAAGCGGTCGAGCAACTCGTCGCGGCGCAGCAGGGCGGGCGGGCAGGCCGCGCGGGCGTCGACGATCAGGGTCATCGCCGCGTCGGGGTCGTCGGTGACGAAGCGCAGCAGCTCTTCGAGGCCCAGGCGCAGGCGTGCGCGCCCAGACTCACCCTCCTCGGCGGCGGCCTCGAGCCTCTGGCACAGGCGGGTTGCCGCGGTGTCGAAGGCGGCGAGGAAGCAGCCTTCCTTGTTGTCGAAGTGTTCGTAGAAGGTGGGGCGTGAGACGCCGGCGCGTTCGAGCACGTCCTGGACGCTGAGCTCGCGGTAGCCGAGCTGTGCCGTCGCCCGCAGCATCGCCGCCAGCAGGCGCTCGCGCTGGACCGCGCTGACGAGGTCAGAGGGCAGCGAGCGAATCCCCGAAGGGAACTGACCTTCGCCGCCGGAGAGCAGTTCGGCCGCGGCGGTTACGTCAGCCGGAAGCCACTCGTCGCCGAGCGCCGCGAGCAGCATCTCTGGACTCAGTTCCACCCTGTCTACTGACATAAAGAAACCCCATCGTTTCTGTTAGAAACCCTATAAGTCGCAACACGGTACCATTTGAGTTGCTGTCACGCAAGGCGATTTGCCGTTGCGCGGGTATCCTTGGCCGATGGCGCGACGCGCAAAGGCGAGGACCGGGCCGCGCCCCGACGCGCCACCGCCGCGGCCCGAGCTGCCGCGCGAGTTCGTCGCCGTCCACAAGCGTCGCCGGATCATGGACGCGATCGCCGAGCTGACCGCGGAGCAGGGCTATGACTCGACCAAAATCGGCGACATCGTGCGCCGTGCCGGCGTCGCTCGCAAAACGCTCTACGACAACTTCGAGGGCAAGGAGGAAGTCTTCCTCGCCGCTTTCGACGTCGCCTTCGAGGAGGCGATCGGCCGGGTCGAGGAGGCCTGCGCCAAAGCCGATGGCGGCTGGGAAGAGCGGGTGCAGGACGGACTCGCAGCCTTCCTCGGCTACGTCGCCGAGAAGCCGGCGTTAGCCCGCATGTGCATGATCGAGGCGCTCTCGGCGACGCCGGCCGCCACCGAGCGCTATGAGGCCGCGGTGCAGCGCTTCGTCGAGCTGACCAAACGGACCGTTCCCGATCTCGACCAGCTTCCCGACACGATCGACGAGACGCTGGTCGGCGGGGTCGCCTGGATCATCTACCAGCAGATTCGCCGCCACGAAACCGAGAAGGCAGAGGACCTGCTTCCCGAGCTCTCCGAATTCATGCTCGCGCCGTTCATCAGCGCCGGCGCCGAGCACGAGACGGCCTGAGCCTCAGCCGCAAGCGGGGGCCGCGGCGGTTCAGGCGGCGCGGCGGGGGCGATCCAGGATCGCGCTCAGCTCAGGGCCGAGGTCGACCAGGCGGGCGGCCTCGCCGGCGGCGATCCGCGTGCAGACGAAGGCGAGAGTGGCGTCGATCAGCCGCTCGTCGAGGCCGGGCGGTTGGGCCGGTGCTTCCCCGGCGCCGCGCTCGCGGCGCAGCATTGCGGCCAGTCGGGAGACGAGCAGACGGCGAGCCGCGGTGACCGGGATCGCCTCGCGCGGAGCCTGGGCGCAGAGCAGCTGCGCCAGGGCCGGCTCGGCGGAGAGAAAGGCGAGGGCGGCCTCGATGCCGACCTCGAGCGGCGCCGGGCGCTGGTCCCGCGCGGCGCATGCCGCTTCGATCTCGTCGCAGAGCCGGTCGGCACTGGCCACGTAAGCGGCGAGCACGCAGTCCCAGAGGTTGCCGAAGTGCTTGTAGAAGGTGCTGGTGGAGACGTTGGCAAGCTCGCTGACATGGGTCGTGGTGACGCCGGCGTAGCCGTGCTCGGCGAGCGCCTCGGCCATTGCCGCGAGCAGGCGGCGACGCTGGTGCTCGACCACCAGGTTGGCGGGGATGCCGTGACGGCCGGGGGGGAGGCGGCGTGGCAGCGGCTCGCCGGCCGAGAAGGGCCCGGCGCCGGGCTCCTCTGTGACGAGTTCCAGCCGCGTCATGCGTCTTCCCCCGCGAGCTGGGCACGATCGCGCTCGAGCAGGATCTTCGCTTCTTCGAACGCCTCTTCGGCCGCCTCCTTGCCGAGGTAGGAGCCGACCGCCATGTGCATCAGCTCGGGCAGCGCCTCCCAGATCCGGTTCTGGTTGCCCTCCGCCAGCACCTCGCAGATGCACGCCTCGATGCCGCCGATAACGAAGATGCCGGTCGCCTCCGGCGGCTCCTGCCCGGGCTCGATCTCACCACGGACGCTGTCGAGCGCGGCAGCCAGCCGTTCGAGCGCCTCGTCGTGCACGGTTAGCGCCGCGCCGCCGGCGACGTGCACCTCGACGAATAGGGAGCGAGCGATCGCGGGCCTCTCGGTGACGAAACGGAAGAGTCTGAGCAGGCCCGCCTGGACGCCTGAGCCCCAGCCGGGTGCCGAGATCGCCGCCTCGAGCAGGCTGACGCCGAGGCGCTCGATCCAGCTCTCATAAGCGCGCTCGAAGCAGTCCTCGAGGCTGTCGAAGTGGTCGTAGAACTGCTTGCGGTGCCCGCCGCTGAACTCGAGGATCGCCCGTACCGAGGCTGCGCGGTAGCCGAGCTCCCCAACGGCGTGCAGCGCCCCTTCCATCTCACCCTCGCGCACCGTCGCGTCGGGAGTCGGAGCGGTCGTCTCGACTGGGAGCGCCTCCCCGGCTGCCGCGCAAGCTTCTGGTCGCATTGCGTCGCTCTCCTTGTCGCGAGCTTGTCCCGGATTCCCGGGCCTCCGTATAAAAACTACTCCTTTTTTTCCGGATATGAAATCTTTTTAAGAAGAGCTATCCTCGGCTCATGCAGTACCTCTCGCAGCGACTTGCGGTTGAGTCGACCGGGACCGGGGAAGATCGCCGGCCCCAAGGGCCGGTTGCGGCGACACAGCGGGAGCGGATCCTCGCCGCGACCGAGCGGCTGATCGCCGAGAAGGGCTGCGCCGGGACGACGATCGAAGGCATCGTCAAGGAGGCCGGAGTCTCCTCGGTCACCTTCTACGAGCACTTCGAGGACAAGGAAGAGTGCTTCGTCGCCGCCTTCGATCGGGCGGTGGGGGAGTTGCGGGCGGCGATCCCGGCTGAGCTGTCGGGATCCGAGCAGGCCCCGGAAGTCCTTGCCGCGCTGCTGGAGGCAATCGACGCCGAGCCGAGCCGGGGGCGCCTCTGCTTCGTCGAGGCGCAGAAGGGCGGGCCCCTGCTGAGCGCCCGCTACGAGGCAGCGCTCGATGCCGTCGCCGGCGAGCTTTCCGATTCGCTCGGCCAGGCGATCGTCGGCGGGCTGGCCTGGTTGCTGCGGGAGCGGCTCGAGCTGGGCGGGGGAGAAGGCGTGCAGGACCTTCTGCCGAGGATGACCGAGATCGTCCTCGACCCCTACCTCGTCCATGGCTGACGCGGCGCGAGCAGCCGAGCAGCTAGCCGCGGGCAAAACCCGCCTGCCGCCTGGGCGCCACGGCCTGCCGCGCGCCTTCGTCGCCGAGAACCAGCGCGAGCGGCTGCTCAACGGCGTGGTCGAGGCGGTCGCCGAGCACGGCTACAACGCGACCACGATCGGCAAGATCACCGAGGCGGCGAAGATCTCCCGCCGCACCTTCTACGAGTACTTCCCGAGCAAGGAGGAGTGCTTCCTCGCCGCCTACGCGATGGTCGACGACCACGTTCGCGGCTCGATGCTCGCCGCGGCGGACCCGGCCGACCCGTGGCCCGATCAGGTCCGGGCCAAGCTGGCCGCGTTGCTCGAGGTTCTCTCCCGCGATGCCGCGGTGGCCCGCTTTTACCTGGTCGAGCCGCTCGCGGCGGGGGGCGAGATCGCCGCCCGTTATCGCGACGCGATGCAGCTCCTTGCCGAGACGATCAGGCCGCAGTCACCCCTCTCCGAGATGGATGTAGAAGTCCGGGACCAGGTTCTGATGGGGGGCATCGCCACCCTGATTTCCCGCCGCCTCAAGGCCGGCGGGGGAGACCAGTTGGGCGAGCTTCTATCCGACCTGGTCGAGCTCGCCCTCGCGCCCTACCTGGGCCGCGACGAGGCCCGCCGCGTCGCCCGCAGCCGACCCTAGCTCCGGTTTTCTCATCGCTCTGAACCTCGCCTCGCAGGGAGGTTTAGAGCCGCATTCCTTCTTCTTAAAAACTAAGACTTGCATTCGTAAAACGTTTCTTTTATGCTGCCGCCACCGCTCGTTTGCAAAAGCGAGCGGGACACAGGGACAACCGAGCCTCGCGGAAGCCGCAAAGGGAAGCGGCGGGCAGAGGGGCTCAGGGACAAGGAGACAGCTACGTGAATCGCCACGCGAAGGCATCGTCCGCGGGATCGACCATGCGCAGGAGCCGCCGTCTCGGCGTCGTGGGCTTCGTCGCTGCGCTTTTCGCGATCCTTCTCCTCACGACGTCGGCGTTCGCCTCGAAAGAGGTTGTCGATTACATCGGCGGCGATGGCTCCGGCAGCAAGGGCGGGGAATTCTCGGCTCCCCGCAGTGTCGCCGTCAACACGACGGGCGCAGGTCCCGCCGCCCAGGGCGACATCTACGTCGTCGAGGAAGGCAACAACCGCGTCCAGCGCTTCGACGAAGACGGCAACTTCATCAGCGCCTGGGGCGCCAACGTCCTCACCGCCCCGGTGACCGAGGTGCAAAAGCTCACCGTCACGGCCACCGCCGGCACCTACAAGATGAGCTTCGAAGGCGCCACGACCGCTGACATCGCCTTCGACTCCGGTGCCTTCGAAGTGCGAGACGCACTCGAAGCACTGCCGACGATGGGCGCCTCCGGGCTCCCCAGCTTCGAAGTCTCGGGCAGCGGCCCCTTCACGATCCGTTTCGACGGCAGTAGCTTCAACAGCAGCAGCCTGGCGGCGACCGACGTGCCGCAGATCGGCGTCGACGCCTCATCGCTGACGGGCAGCGCGAGCGTGGAAACCACAACCCAGGGCTCGGGCCAGTTCGAGCTCTGCACGGTGGCGGCAAACTGCCGTGCCGGAGCGGCAACGGGCGCCCCCAACGCTGGCAACAACGCCAAGAACGGATCGCTCCTTCGCCCGCACTCGATCGCCGTCGACGGCGACAGCGGCAACGTCTACGTCGCCGATACCTACAACCGGCGGATCAACGAGTACACGGGCGACGGCACCTTCATCCGCTCCTTCGGCTGGGGCGTCGATGCCAGCACGCCCGGCGCAGGCTATGAGGTCTGCCCCGCAGCGGACCGCTGCACCTATGGCGTTGCGGGATCAGGCATCGGTCAGCTCGGCCAAAACCGCTTCGGCTCCCAGATACTTGGCATCGCGGTCAGCCAGCCCGACGGCAACCCCGCCACCGGCACGGTCTTCCTCGCCGACCCTGAAAACCGCCGCCTCGATACCTACGACCTAGACGGCACCAACCCTGCGAGCATCGGCTCGGAAGCGCAGTTCGGCGAAAACCAGCCGCGCAAGGTCACCGTCGACTCGCGCGGCATCGTCTATGCCTCCAACTCGGCAAACGGGGGCGAGATCGAGCGCTATGACTCCGAAGATGCCAACGGCGGCGGCGTCGGCTTCCTCGCCCCGATCGCCCAGCCGCCGCTGCTCGAAGGCTCCTCGGAAGAAGCTACCGCCGGACTCGCCGTCGATCCCGACTCAGATGGCGTCGGCGCTGATGAGGACGTGCTCTACGTCCTTCGCGACCCCTGGTCGGGCAGTACGGTGGTACAGCAGTTCGGCCCAGTCAACAGCCCCGGCCTCAGCGCGGCGCCTACCGCGGCCGACGATGCCCACGGTGGCGGCGCCGGCTTCGAAGAAGTCACGGGCCTTGGCCTCGACGACACCAGCGGCCGCCTCTTCGTCTCCTCCACCGGCAACGTCTCCGGCACAGGCGCAGCCAGCCGCGTCTACATTCTCGACAACGCCGCTGCGCCGATCGCGACAGTCGACCCGGTCACCAGCTTCGACGCCCACTCAGCCACCTTTACCGGCACGGTCGATCCCAACGGCGCCTTCACCGGCTACCACTTCGAGTACGTCGACGACGCTGGCTTCCAGGCAACCGGCTTCGCCAACGCCGCGCAGATCCCGATCGCAGACCTGAGCGTCGGCCGGGGCGAAGACCCGGTTTTGGTCGAAGCGGAGACCCCGCACCACCTGGTCCCGGGCACGCTCTACCACATCCGCCTCGTCGCCAAGCGCACCTTCTACGCGAGCGAAGCGGTCAGCGCCACCCAGACCTTCACCACCCAAAGTGCGGCGCCGACGATCGAGGGGATCAGTGCTTCGGTGCCGGGGGCCGAAGAAGCGACCTTGCTCGGCGCGATCGATCCCGAGAACGGGGCGGTGAGCGATTACCACTTCGAATGGGGCATAGACACGAACTACGGCAGCTCGATCCCAACCCCCTCCGGAAGCCTCCCATCAGGTAGCAAATCGGTAGCGGTCTCAGAGGAACTGACCGGCCTCGCGCCGGGACAGACCTATCACTACCGGCTGCGCGCCACCAATGCCAGCGGCACGACCACCAGCGCCGACCGGACCTTCACCACCCCCGCCGGGCCGCCGCAGTTCCCCCAGCGCGGCTATGAGATTGCCAGCCAGTACCCGACTGGGGGGGTACCGATAGTTGAAACAGAAGGACAGATTGTGAGCGAAGACGGCAATCATCTTGCGATCAGCGCGCCCAATCCCCTCGCCCACAGCACGCTTCCTCCGCTGCCCGACGATCCTCACAATGACACCGTGGGCGGTGCGCTCCAGTACGTGTTCAGCCGCGGCACGGACAGCTGGCAGCACCGCACCGAGGTCGGGCTCGGTGGCAACAGCTGGTCGGGCGATCTCCAAAGGTTCCTCACGACGACGACGACGCAGGCGCCTGGCTCCGGCTTCGGATTCGAGGACCCCCGCGTCGATCCCGACGACCAAAACCAGCTCTACGATCTCTACCAGTGGCAGCCCGGCGGCGAGCTCCGCTGGATCTCCCGCGATCCGCGCATCCCGGCCGGCACGCCGCAGACCACGCCCGGGAACGTCGAACTCGCCAACCGCATTGGTTCCTTCACGATGTCGGTCGACGGCCGCACGGTTGTTCTCAGGTCCCAGCGTCCGCTGCTGGATGTCGACACCACAGCTGATGGAACCTTCAACAACATTCCCTTCCGCCTCTACAAGTGGGAGGACGGCCAGCTCAGCTTCATCGGGGTGCGGCCCGACGGCAGCGTGCCGGCGGATGGATCGGCGCTCGGCGACTATGGCTTTCTGACCTCCGACCGCTACGCGGTCTCGCGCGACGGCACTCGCGTCATCTTCAGCGCCCTGCGCCGCGACGGCGTCGTCGGTGAAGGTTCAAGCGGACGCACCGGCGCCGGCATCTACGTGCAGACCGACGGCCGGCCGACTGTCGAGGCGACTAAGGAGGAAGGGGTCCCCCCGCTTCCCGCCCCCCAGCCTTATGCCGTCACCTACCGCGGGGCGGCTGCCGACGGCTCACGCGTCTTCTTCACCAGCGCCTCCCGTTTCACTCCCGACTCGGGCGGCGCCTACACGGACAGCTCCGATCACCAAGACGACCTCTACGTCTACGACGTCGAAGCCGACAAGCTGCGCAACCTGACGCCGCGCCTGGACGGCCTGAGCGAGCCGAACGTCGATCCGCCGATAGCAGACCGGGCACGGGTGCTCGGCGTCGCTGCCAACTCCGAGGACGGCAAGCGCGTCTACTTCGTCGCCGAAGGGCGATACCCAACCGCGCCCAACCCCGAAGGCGACCTGCCTTCAGTCTCCTCACCCAACCTCTACATGGCCGAGCTGGACTCGATCGACGGACCGATCGAGCTGCGTTTCATCGCCACGCTGGGAGCCGGAGACAACCGCAACTGGCAGGCGGAGTGGAGCGCCAAGCGGGCCCTCGCCTCGGCCGACGGATCGGTGCTTGGCTTCGGCTCGGTCGAAAGCCTGTCCGGGCAGCCCCTGGGCGGCACCGAGCAGCTCTTCGTCTATGACGCCGAGAGCGGCACGCTCGAGTGTGCATCGTGCCCCGCCGACGGCGCGCTGCCCGCCGACAGCGTCAACAAGTACTTCCGGGGCGCCAGTGAATTCGCCGAAGACTGGCAGGGCAACAGCGGGGTGAGGCGCTGGGTGAGCAGCGACGGCGCCGTCCTCTTCACCACGGTGACGGCGCTGCTGCCGGCAGACCAGAACGTCGTCGCGGACGTCTATGAATTCCGCCAGGGCGAGCTGCACCTCGTCACCACTGGCACCGGAACCACCGACTCGGTGCTCTCCAATGCGAGCCGCGACGGCAGCACCGTCTTCTTCAACACCCGGGAGGCACTGGTGCCCCAGGACAAAGAGCCGGGGATTCCGAAGATCTACGCGGCCCGCGTGGACGGCGGCTTTCCCTACGTCGCGCCACCGCCGCCGTGTGACTTCAACGCCGGCGCCTGCGAGGGGCCCCCGAGCACGGCGCCGCAGACGCCGGGCGCCGGCACAGCGGCTTTCGAGGGCCCGGGGAACCCCAAGCCCAGCTCCAAACGGACCTGCCCGAAGGGCAAGCGCAAGGTGCGAAGGCAAGGCAAGGTGCGCTGCGCGCCCCGCAAGAGCCGCAAGCACCAACAGCGAGACGCCAAGAACGACCGGAGGGCCAGCCGATGAGCACGACGACGAGGAAGTTCCGCCGCAAGTTCCTGCTGGCGCTGGCGGCGCTGGCGATATCGCTGGGCGCGCTGGCGCCGGCAGGCAAGGCGGCGATCGGCGAGTTTGCCTTCGAGCCCGGCGCGTTCGCAAAGGTCCACCCGGCACTGCAGCAGACACCGCCGGGTGTATGCCCGGGCGTCTTCCAGTGCGTTTTCTTTGATGGAGTCGGCGGTCAGCTGCCCGACTGGATAGAGGCCATCGAAAGCGCTCCCGAACCGACCCAGGCCGGCGGGCACCCCGACTTCACCACCCATTTCAGGTTCGCCAAGACCGGGCAACCGCCTGAGGAACTCCTGCTTGCGGCCGGCCACCCGAAGACGATCATCACCGACGCACCCCCGGGTTCGATCGGCAATCCGCTGGCGGTGCCTCGCTGCGAGCAGGCCGACTTCCAGCTGACCTTGTTCGGCGCCTGTCCGCCGGATGCCCAGGTCGGCGTCTCCATAACGTCGGCAACGGGCTTTGGCGATATCTACTTCTACAGTCCGCTCGAGAGCCTGGTGCCCTCGCCGGGACAGCCGGGCCTGCTGGGCTTCAAAACCGCCGCCTTCACGGCGATTCTCCAACCGGAGGTGCGCAGCGAAAGCGACTACGGGCTGCGGATCACGGCCGACGACATCCCGATGCCGGTCCTCACGTACCGCGGCAGCACGCTCACCTTCTGGGGCGTGCCGCATGACCCGGTGCACGACCCGCATCGCTTCAACGATGGGGGAGTCCTCGGCGGCCACATCGAAGGCGTCCCGAGGCCGTTCCTAACTGCGCCGACCAACTGCTCGACAGGCCCGATCACGCTGACACAGACGATGAGCCCCTGGGAGCACCCGGGCCTTTGGGCGGAGACGCAGAGCACCGCGGCGGAGCCGACCGGCTGCGACCAGGTCCCCTTCGAACCAAGCGTGAGTGCACGGCCGACGACCAATGTTGCCGACTCGCCCAGCGGCCTGGAGGTAGACGTGAGCACGCCGCAAAAGGAAGGCTGCGAGCCGATCGTGCCGGCCCCGCCGACAGATCAGCCCCAGTTCGACTGTGGCATCGCCAGCTCACACCTGAAGGACACGACGCTGACGTTGCCGGCAGGGCTGACGATCAACCCGGCGAGCGCCAATGGACTCGACGGCTGCTCGACAGCGGAGATCGGCCTCACCACAGCCAAGGGAGTGACGCCGCAGCAGTTCACCAAAGCGGTACCAAGCTGCCCGACCTCCTCGCGGATCGCCGGGGTGGAAGTTGACACACCGCTGCTTGACGCGCCGATGCCCGGCTCCGTCTACCTGGCAGATCCATACGACAACCCCTTTAACTCCCTGCTGGCGATCTACGTCGTCGCCAACGACGAAGAGCGCGGCCTGATCATCAAGCTGGCGGGCGAGGTGAAAGCCGACCCGGTCACGGGCCAGCTGAGCACCACGGTCACCAACGCCCCCCAGCAGCCCTTCTCCCACTTCCTGCTGCACTTCAAGCAGGGGCCGCACGCGACGCTGCGCACTCCGGCTACCTGCGGGACGTATGAGACGGCGGCAGAGTTGACCCCCTACTCAGCCCCCGACTCGCCGGTAGCCACCAGCGACAGCTGGCAGATCAGCCAAGGCCCAGGCGGCAGCTGCAGCCAACCCAACTCCCCGTCCCTAGACGCCGGCACGGTAAGCCCCAACGCAGGTGCTTTCAGCCCCTTCGTGATGCATCTGCGACGCGCAGACGGCACGCAGAACTTCAAGGCCGTAAACGTCAGCCCGCCAGCGGGCCTGGTAGCCAAGCTGGCCGGTGTGGGCCGCTGCTCAGACGCAGCCCTGGCAAGCGCAGCGACAAAGACAGGCGCCCAAGAGAAGGCAAGCCCCTCCTGCCCGGCCTCCGCAGAGATCGGAGACGTGGTTGCAGGCGCCGGTGCAGGCCCAGCCCCCTACTACGCCAACGGCAAGGCCTACCTAGCAGGCCCCTACAAAGGCGCCCCGCTTTCGATGGCGATCATCACCCCGGCCACGGCAGGTCCCTTCGACCTCGGGACGATCGTGGTCAAGACCGCCCTCTACCTCGACCCCAAAACCGCCCGCATAACCGCGGTCTCCGACGAGATCCCCTCGATCCTGCAGGGCATCCCGCTCGACATAAGGACAGTCGACCTCTTCCTCGACAGGCCGCAGTTCACCGAGACGGGAACGAGCTGTGACCCCTCCTCAGTCGACGGCCAGCTGACCTCGACCCTGGGAGCGGTCGCGCCGCTGAGCAGTCGCTTCCAATTGGCCGAGTGCTCTTCGCTTGGCTTCAAGCCAAAGCTCTCCCTGCGCCTCAAGGGAGGAACCAAACGCGGCAAGCACCCGGCATTGACCGCGATCCTCACCGCACGCCCAGGCGACGCCAACCTGGCGGCGATCTCCGTAGCGCTGCCCAAATCGGAGTTCCTCGACCAGTCCCACATCGGCACCGTCTGCACCAGGGTGCAGTTCGCCGCCGATGCCTGCCCGGCGGCATCGGTCTACGGCAAGGCGACGGTGAGCACGCCGCTGTTCGATTTCCCGCTCACCGGCAACGTCTACCTGCGCTCCTCCAACAACGAACTGCCAGACCTGGTCCCAGACCTGAGGGGCCCGGCAGGAACGCCGATCAAAGTCGAGGCGGCGGGAAGGACCGACTCGGTCAAAGGCGGCATCCGCAACAGCTTCGATTTCGTCCCCGACGCTCCCTTCACCAAGCTGGTGATGGAGCTCAAGGGCGGCAAGAAGGGGCTGCTGCAGAACTCCCGCGACATCTGCTCTGAGTCCTTCCGCGCCACCGTCAACTACACCGCCCACAACGGCAAGACCCAAAGTGGCAGCCCGCTGCTGAAGAACTCCAAGTGCGCCAAGGGCAAGAAGCGCGGGGGCAAGGGCCACAAGCGCAGCGCGGTCAGGTAGCTGTGGGCCGCGCGTCTAGGAGGCACCGGCGCCGGTGGGGCGCCGGTGGGGTGGCGGGCGCTCTTGCTTGCCGGGTGGGCGCTGGTGCCGCTTTGCTCGCGGCCGCCGTGGCCCTAGCCTTCCCTGCCACCCCGGCCGGAGCGGCATCAGGCGACCCGCTCTTCATCTTCTCGCCGGTGCCACCGCCACCGCCGACGCTGCCGGTGCCACCGCCACAGGGCTACCTCAGCGGCCCCTGCGGCCTCGCCGTCGATAGCTCGGCTCGCTTCTGGCTCTCCGACCACTATCACCGCACGGTCAACATCTTCAACGCCAATGCCACCTACGAAGGCCAGCCGCTGGCGGCCACCAGCCAGGCCAGCCCCCACACCCGAACATACGACGATCCCTGCGGGCTGGCGCTTGACTCCGCCGGGACCCTCTACCTCAACAACTACCATCGCAACGTCGCCCGCTTTGCCGCACCTGTTTCAGCCGGCAGCGGCGTGGTTTTGGCGGGCTCAGAGAACGCGACCGGGGTAGCGGTCAGCCCGGCCACAGACCATGCCTACGTAAACGTGCGCGACCACATCACCGAGTACGACGCGAGCGGTACTCCGGTGCAGGAGATTGGCGCCGCTTCTCTGCAAGACGGCTACGGCATCGCCGTCTCGGGCTTCCCCGCCACGCTCGGCTTCCTCTACGTCCCCGACGCGGCCACCGACACGGTCAAGGTCTATGCCCCCGCGATCGACACCGACGACCCGGTGGCGAGCATCGCCGGCCCTCCCGGTGGCTTCACCTCACTGGCTGACTCAGCGGTAGCCGTCGACAACACCAGCGGTGAGGTCTACGTCCTCGACAACACCCAGCCCGCCCACACCGAGGAGCCGCGGGGCAGGGTCGACGTCTTTGATGCGACCGGCGCCTATCGGGGACACCTCAAATACGACGTGATCGCCGGCGCCCCCTCGGGCCTTGCGGTAGACAACACAGGCAGCTCGACCCAGGGCCGTGTCTACGTCACCTCCGGCAACACCCACCGCGGCGCGGTCTATGCCTATGCTCCCGGCGCGGCGAGCACCGCGACTCCGCTGGTCTCCAAATTCCACCCACCCCTGCTTGGCAGCGGCCTGCTCTTCCCGACCGTCTCGATCGGCGGGCCCGGCGGCGGGGTGGCTGACTGTGAGGGCGATGCCTGCCAGATCCTGCCGCCCGAACCGGTCGACCCGACTTTGACCACGTTGCTCAGCGGCCGCGGCAATCCGAAGGTGCGCTACCGCCAGTACCGCCGGCCCAAGGCGCAGCCGAAGTCAAGCCAAAAGCAAGGCAAGGGCAAGCGCCACAAAAAAGGCAAGGGCGATCGCAATCGCGCCCGGGTCTCGGCGGTGGACGGCGCGGCTTCCTCGACACAGGCGCCGGGCGTCCCAGGCGCAACGGCAGGCACGAGCTCGAGCGCGCAGGGTGCCTCCAGCCCGACAACCGGCGGGACCACCGGCGCTATCAGTCCCTCTGCGTCCACCCCGAGCGCTTCTGCCGTCCTCCTACCTTCCTCTGCCGGCTTCAGCGCCGCCGCCTTTGCCGACGGCGGCGCCACCGCCACCCAAGCCGGCTCGCATCCCTACGAGGTCGAGCTATCCCTCGGCCTCGATCAAAGCGGCGCCGGGCAAGACCTTCGGGCCGCCCGCCTCACCCTGCCACCTGGGCTCCTGCTGAACCCGGCAAACGGCACCGGCCTGCTCTGCTCGGAAACTGCCTTCTCAATCCCACGCACCACCCCCTTCACGGCGGGCAGCGAATCAGGCGAGAGCTGCCCCGATCAAAGCCAGGTCGGCACGATCGAAGTAACTACGGGCCTGGGCGGCGGAAAGACCCGCAGCTTCGGCCTCTTCAACCTCGAGCCCAAAGCGGGCTATGCGGCTCGCTTGGGCGCCGCCCCTTTCGGCCAGCCGCTCGCCTTCGACATGCAGATCCGCGCCGATGTTCCCGGCGCCTATATGAGCTTGTCAACGGAAGTCCCCCAAAGCATGCAACTGCAGGATCTCTCTCTGTCTCTGTGGGGAGTCCCCTGGGATGCCTCCCACAACTACCAACGCGACGATTGCCTAAACGGGGCAGAGCCTGACTTCGGCTGGGGAAAGTGCTCATCCGGTGAGCCGCTGGTGACCAAGCCACGTGCCTTCATCACGATGCCGAGCGTCTGCGGGTCGGCGCTTGGCTTCGAAGCCACCGTGGCTTCCTGGCAAGAAACCGAAGCGCAGGCCGCCACCGCTGCCTCTGCCGCTCCCGTCTCAGGCTGCGCGAGCCTCGACTTCAAACTCCAACAGGAGGGCCTGCTCTCGGTCAAGAAGGCCTCCTCTGCTTCTGGCTTTGCCTACCGCTTCTATAACGAAGACGAAGAACACACCAACCCGCGCGGGCGGATCCAGGCGCTGGCAAAGAAAGTGCAGGTCGAGCTGCCCCAGGGAGTGACGCTGAATCCCTCCGTGGGCGCCGGCCTCGGCACCTGCACGCCGGCTCAGCTCAGCAACGAGTCCGCCTTCAACGCCCCTGGAGCAGGCTGCCCCGGCGCCTCGAAAATCGGCACCTTCATCGTCGGCCTGCCCTACTACTCCAAACGCCTGCGGGGATCGATCTACCTGGCAAGGCCAGACGATCCGGCCACGAGCACTCATGGAGCCGAGAACCCCTTCGACTCCCTCTTGGCGGTCTACCTGGTGGCCAAGTCAGCCGACCGCGGCCTCTTGTTCCGCATCCCCGGCCAGCTCACTCCAAATCCAGGCGATGGCACCCTCACCGCCACTTTCGACAACCTTCCCCAGCTGCCCTATAGCGACCTGGAAGTCAACTTCCGAAGTGGCCAAAGAGCGCCCTTGATCTCTCCGCCGGCATGCGGCCCGGCAAATAGCAAGCTGACCTTGACTCCCTGGGCAGCGGAAGTGCCGGCGAGGGTGCTGATCACCGACTCCCCGATCGAGACCGGCGTGGACGCCGGCCCCTGCCCAAGCGCCGGGGGGGCACCCTTCACCCCCGACGCCCTGACCGGAGGGGTCAACTCAAACGTAGGCTCCTACACCCCCTACTACGTCAAGCTGAGTAGGAAAGACACCGAACAGGAGATCACCTCCTACTCACTGGTCTTGCCGAAGGGGATCACCGGCAAACTCGCCGGCGTCCCCTTCTGCCCCGAGGCCAATATCGCCGCCGCCAGGGCAAGGCGCGGCTTTGCCGAGACCGCCTCCCCGTCATGCCCAGCGGCAAGCCAGGTAGGTCACACCGACACCGGCTACGGGGTCGGCAACGCGCTCACCTACGCACCGGGGCGGGTCTACCTGGCCGGCCCCTACCACGGCTCACCGCTCTCGCTGGTGACGATCAACGCCGCCACGGTCGGCCCCTTCGATCTCGGCACGATCGTGATCAGATCGGCCTTCGACGTCGACCAGCGCACCGCCCAGCTCGAGATCGACTCCTCGGCCTCAGACCCGATCCCCCACATCATCGAGGGCATCCCATTGCACCTGCGAGAGGTCCGCATCCACATGGACCGCTTCCAGTTCACCCACAACCCCTCCAGCTGTGAAGCCTCGGCACTGGTCTCGCGCCTGACCGGCTCCGGCGCCACCTTCTCCAACCCCGGAGATGACTCGGTCGCAAACGTCGCCAAGCACTTCCAGCTCTTGAACTGCCTCACCTTGGGCTTCAAACCGAAGCTAGGCCTGCGCCTGCGTGGAGCGCCAAGGCGCGGCGCCTTCCCATCGCTGCGAGCGACCTTCGCCTCCAGGGGAGCCAAAGACTCAAACCTGAAGCGAATCGAAGTCGAAATGCCCCACTCGCTCTTCTTGGCCCAAACCCACATCCGCACCGTCTGCACCAAGGTGCAGTTCCAGGCCGAACGCTGCCCGAAGGGATCGGCCTACGGCAAGGCGAGCGCGAAAACGCTGCTCTTCGACGAGCCCTTGAGAGGAAACGTCTACCTGCGCTCCTCCGATCGCAAGCTGCCCGACTTGGTCGCAGACCTGCACTCCGGGGCGATCCGCATCGTCGTCGAAGGAAGGATCGGCCCCGGCAAACACGGCGGCATCCTCACCTTCTTCGACGACCTCCCCGACGCCCCGATCGACAGCTTCACGATGCTCTTGCAAGGCGGCAGGCGAGGCCTTTTGCAGAACTCCGCCAACATCTGCCAAAACCCGCCGCTCGCCACCGTCAGCGCCCTGGGACAGAACAACATCGGCGCTCGCTTCTCGGCGATCTTGCGCGGGCAGTGCAAGCAGGGCAACTAAGCGCACCGGTGGGAGTTTCATCGACAGCGGTGTTGCGCGCGTTTGCCCTTCTCCTCCTCGCTCTTACCCTGGCGCTCGGTGGCTGCGGTGGGGGGGAGGACCCCGAGGGCGCTACGACGGACAACAGCCAAAGCGCGGTGGCCCAAGCGCCGCAGGAAAGCGCTGCTGGCCAAGAGGCCCAAACACAGAGTGAAGACGGCGGGGATTCCGCCGCAGGTCAACAGAACGGCGAGGGCGCCCGAGAAGCAGCGCCCTCCGCCGGCTCAGCAGGCACCGACGCCAGCCCCGCCACCCACCCAACCCCCGGCGCCCCCGGCAACCCATCCCCCGGCGCCAAGGCCCCAGCCCCAGGAGTGCCGGTCACCCCCCAAGGCGACAACTCGATCCAGACCTTCGGCACCGAGGCAGATGAAAGCGAGCGCCAGGAGGCAGAAGCCAACCTGCGCAGCTACCTGCAGGCCAGAGTCGAAGGGAACTGGGCCGCAGCCTGCGAAGCGGCCTCAAACGAGTTCCGAGCAGGACTGGCCAAGCTGATCGAAGGGGCCAAAGCAAAGCCCGGCGCCGAGAAGCCCGAAGGCTGCTCGCAGACCCTCGAGCTGCTCTTCGGCAAGACTCCCAGCTCGACCTTCCAGCAAGCCGCCCAGATCGACCAGGTCTTGAGCTTTCGGATCCGCGACGACGGCTACGCCTACCTGATCTATGAGAGCCAAGGCGAGGTCAAGTTCGTCGCGATGGCAAACGACGGGGGCGACTGGAAGGTAAACACACCCGAACCCGCCTCATTCCAAGCAAGCCAAGGAGAAGCCCAATGAGCAAGACGACCAAGACACTCGCCCTGAGCCTCCTGGGGGCGCTCTTGCTCACTTCCCTCGCCACCGCCACCACGATCACCCAGAAGGGCAACCTGCGGGTCGCGGTGCAGGGCAAGCTGAAGCCCAAGAAGCTGCCCAGAAAGGGAGTGGCCCCGATCGCGGTATCGGTCGGCGGGGAGATCTCGACCACAGACGAAACCCTGCCACCGCAGCTGAAGTCGATCCGGATCGAGCTGAACCGAAACGGCCAGATCGACTACCAGGGCCTGGCGGTCTGCCCCTACCCCAAGATCCAGCCCGGCTCCACCTCGAGGGCCCTCGCCGGCTGTCGCTCCTCTTTGGTCGGCGAAGGCAGCTTCTCGGCCGAGATCACCCT
>Ga0157374_10001273_pt1 | contig 21479 bp, 14 predicted proteins | sample M25metaG_FD_115308 | JGI IMG/M metagenome (GOLD analysis project Ga0157374, IMG submission 115308) | Miscanthus rhizosphere microbial communities from Kellogg Biological Station, Michigan, USA - M2-5 metaG | ecosystem: Host-associated > Plants > Roots > Rhizosphere > Soil | place: USA: Michigan... | reverse complement strand
TCGAGCGATATTTCGCTCAAGCGCGGCAGGCTTGCGGGACCGAATGCAGTCAGGAGCCGCAGGCCCCCGTACGCGAGCGCCAGTCCGAGCAGGCCGCCCACGACACCGAGCAGCAAGCTCTCCGCGAGCAGACTCCATACGATTCGTCCGCGTCCCGCGCCGAGTGCGGCACGCACCGACAGCTCTCGCTGCCGCGCCTCCGCCCGGACGAGCAGCAGATTCGCCACGTTGGCGCAGGCGATCAGCATCACGAGCCCGATCGTGGCCATGACCACCCACAGGACGTCAGTGACGCCGCCGACGACTTCCTGTTTCAGTGGCCGCAGGTCCGGCGTGATTCTCCACGCCTCGTACGCTCGTCGATCCGTGCCCGGTCCGTCCGTCCACTGGTCCAGCCAGATCGGAACCATGCGCGCGAGGTCGGCGTTGGCTTGCGCGAGCGTGACGCCCGGCTTGAGGCGGCCGACTCCGTGATAGATGAAGCCCGCGCCCAGCGTGATGCGTTCGCGATCGAACGCGAGCGGAAAGATCATGTCTGCGTCGGCATCCACGACGCGGAACCCTGCCGGCATGACGCCGACGATTTCCTTGGGGCGCGTATCCGTGATGATCACGCGGCCCACGACGGACGGGTCGCCGCCGAAGCGCCGCTGCCAATAGTTGTAGCTCAACATCACCGTGGAATAGGCCTTGAACACGCTCGGCAGCGGGCGCGTGGGCCCGTCCTGGTCCGCAGCCGCGAGCCAGCGGCCGGCCGCAGGCGCAACGCCGAACGTCTCGAGAACACCATTGCTGACGCCGATGGCACGGACTTGCTCCGGCTCGCCGAGCCCAGTAACCGTACCGCTCGTAGCGGTCCATACGCCGAGCGATTGAAAAACGCGGTTGTTCTCCGCGTAAGTGAGATACATCGAAGGGGAGACGCTCAAAGCAGCGGAGGCATTCGATCCCGTGGCGCCCGGCGCGATCTGCCGGAGCGTCACCAATTCCTCTGCACGCGGATAGGCCAGCGGCTTGAGAAGGACGGAATTGACAACGCTGAAGACCGCGGTGGTTGCGCCGATGCCGACTGCGAGCGTCAGCACGGCGAGCACCGTGAAACCTCGATGGCGCCCCAACGCGCGAGACGCGTAGTGAAGATCACGACGCAGCCAATCGAAGAATCGGGCGATGCGCCGCGCTTCACGCGGCGAGGCCGATCCGCTTCGAGGTGCATTCATGGCGTCCCCCCGTCGTCACGTGCATAGGTCGTGCAAGAACACGACTCGCGTGGCGAAGCAATCGCCATGCCAAATGCGGTTAACGCGGATTCCGTGGGTCGACGCGGGTCGAAACTGCCGGCAGCTCGTCCCGGAATCGCGTCAACGATCCCGCGTTCGGGAGCCTACCGACGGCTGCTCAGTCGGGGCGCTCTGCCTGGCGCCTCGGGCCGCGTAGCGGCTCGAGGGCCAGGCGAGCTAAACAAGACGAGCTTCGTTTGCCGATCAGAAGTCCAAACGCAATCCGACCGTGAATCTCCGGCCGATCGTGTCGTAGAGGTACGTGTTCGGTCCCGGCACGCCGGCGCGACCGATGACGGGGTATTGGGCCGGCGGCGCCTCGTTGGTGACGTTGTTCACCGTCAAGAACGTCTCCCAGTGAGTGGTACCCGTTTTCCGCCCGGCGAAGTTGAACGTCAAGTCGGTGTAGAGAACCGAGGCGACGTCGTTCTCATCGACCGACGCCGTGACAATCGAAGGAACCCCAGGGGTAGCGACGAAACGGGTGGTGCTTTCGACTTTCGTATGGTCGTTCACGCCGCTGCCGATGTAGCGCTCCTGCAAGAAGATCGAGAACGGCCCGTGCGCGTAGGTCAGGTAGGTCGTGAACTTGTTCTTGGGCAGACCTCCCGCAGGCGGGGCCGTTCCGACGTCGCCCGCACGATCGTCACGCGGCGAGCCCGGAGTCAGGATCGAGTTCTCGTCGAGCCGCGTGCCGAGGAAACGCCAGCTCAGCGTCCCGCTCCCGAGCTGGATCCCGGCGTAGTTGAACTCGATGTCGTAGCCCTTGACTCGCTGATTCGAAAGGTTGATGAACAGCGAATCGACGCGAACGATCTGATTGGAGCCATCACGTATCACGTACTGACACAACGGCGACGAGTTGTGGCCGGCGGAGTTGTAGCAGGCATTGACCTCCTGCTGGGCCGTGAGCTGGCCGATCGCCTGGTCGATGTTGATGTCGTACTTGTCGACCGTCACCGAGAACTTGTCCAAGGGCTGCCACACGAAGCCGTACACGCTGGTCCGCGCGGTCTCGAGGCCGACGTCCGGGTTTCCGCCCGAATAGTTGGCCGTACTGATGAGCGCGTTGCCGTTCGCCGGATCGTTGACATTCACGCCGCCGCGTTGGGACTCGAAGCGCTCACGCAGCGTCGGCGCGCGAACGTCCTTCGATTCCGTGGCACGGAGTCTGAACCTCGGCGTGACTTGGAACGAGACGCCCGACTTCCACGGCTGCTCGCTGCCGCTGCCCGTGTACCACACGCCGCGGATCGCTTCGTCGAGATTCAACCTGCCGTCCTTGAGCAGCGGGATGCCGAACTCCGCGAATGCCTCGCGCACCGTGTAGCCTCCCTCGACGGCTCGCTGGCTCGTGAACAGCACGGTGCTCGAATTCGCGTCGCCGGCGAAGCCCGAGGGCACGAAACGGAGACCCGGAACGCCGAACTGCGGTGCGCCGGTCGTGGGATTGACCGACGCGGTAATCCCGCGCGAACCCGGGACGGCCAGCCCGAGATCGCTCATCAGTTGGCCCTCGATCGTGCATGGGAACTCGTCGCACGGATCCACGGTGCGGACGCCGAGTTGCTCCTCTCGCCACGACACGCCCGCGGCGGCCGAGATCGCACCGAGCACGCCGCCCGAGCCTTTCGTGAGGTCGCCCCGAAAAGCGACCTCCGCATCCTCCTCCGTGACTCTGCCGCGTGCGATCTTGCCGTTATCAATGACGTAGTTGGCTGCGGCCGGCGTCACGGACGCGGTGCCGCCGATCAGGTTGATCGGTACGCACGAATCGAAGACTCCCGGGTTGAATAGCGTCACGCGGCACACGGGTTGGCCATTGGTCGGCGAGCCCGGGCGCGTATCGGTCACCGCGTCCATCGAGAGAAACAGCCTGTCCGTGCGCATTCCGCCCGGGTCGACCGTTTCCTGTCTGTTTTGCGCGTACTGGACGTAGCTGTCCATCGCCCAGTTGCCGCCGAGGAAGTTGGCCGACAAGTCGTGCGTGAAGCCGCCCGTGACTTGGCCGTATCGGTTCTTCGCGATCAATTGGCCGTCTTCGAACGGGTTGCCCGGCAAGTTCGGAGTGAAAATGCCGAAGCCGACGAATTGGCGATTTTCCGCCTGCATTGTTTGGCGAATATTTGCTGGCAGGAAAGGATTGTCGACGTACAGCCTGCCCTGCCACGGTCCGAGCAGCGCCGCCGTTTGCCAACGGTTTTGCTGCTGCGTGTCGGCCAGCATCGTTTCGACAAAAAAGGTGTTGCGGTCGCTGAGCGTGTGATCGTAGTGAGCAAAGAGGACGCCGCGGTCCGCGGGCGTGTCCACTTCGAAATCCGAGTTGACACCGTACTCGAGAGTGGGCCGCGCCTGGCAGTTGCAGCCACCGTTCAATGCGCCCACCCCGCTGAACGGGAGCTTTTGCGAAGCGCCACCGCCGCCTGGAATGAACTCCACGTTATTGAGTGCCGAGGCTGGCTGAGTGACAACGCCATTCACAACGACTGCCGGCTGCAGAATGATGCCGCCCGGAGTGAAATTCGTCGGGCTAACGTATGGGCGCATCAAGAAGTTCGGCCCGTTAGGATCCGGATTCGTGACCTGGGATCTGAGTTGGATGAAGTCGCTGCGGTCCTGGAGAGAGCTGAAATCGTCGATGCCTTTCTTGTGCCAGGTCTCGATGGCCGCGATGATGTGGCCTTTTTCGCCGACGTCGGTGCCGTAACCGATACCGGCCTTGTACTGCTCGTCGTCGCCGTACGTGGTGGCTCCGGCTGAGAATGCGGTCTTGAAGCCGTCGAGCTTGCGGTCCAAGCGAAAGTTGACGACACCCGCGACGGCGTCGGCACCATAAGCAGCGGACGCACCACCGGTGACCGCCTCGACGCTTCGAACGAGCGTCTCGGGGATGACACCGACGTCGACAGTGCCGAATTTGTTGCTCGGCCCGAGGCGGCGACCATCGAGAAGCACCAGCGTCCGAGGAGCGTCGAGGCCTCGGAGGTTCAAGTTGGCGCCGCCGGCGGCGACCGAGCCGCCGACCGCTTGCTGGCTCGCTAGGTTGTTCGCGAACACCGGCAACTGGCTCAACGACTCGATGAGCGTGGTCGGCGCCATCTTCTGCAAGTCGACGTTGCTGACCGACGTCACGGGCGTCGGTGTGTTCACGCCGGAGGTGACGAGCCGCGTACCAGTGACGGTAACCTCTTCGACGGCCTGCTGGCTCTGCCCGGAAGGCTCTTGCGCGCCTGCTTGCGGCGCCACGAGTCCAGCGCAAACCACGGATACTGCCGCTGCGAGCACGTTGTAGCTCGCGCTCCAATTCTTCTTCATGACCTCCCCCCTTTCTAGTTGGTCATTGTTGGAGAAATCGTCTACGCCACGGTGGTGACCATCACCACAGCCGCTAGGCAGCATAGACTATAAGCCACACTGCTAGCGCTAGGAATATCAGCGAGTCTGCGCCTTGGTGTGACCGTTTCGCAACAGCTGCTGGAGGTCTGCCGAAGGCCGGGCGCGCGGTTCGGGTCGGTACCCCGGCTGGAAGCCGCGCAGAAGGCCGGGCACGTTCGGGACTGGGAGGTAGCGCCAGCCCGAGAGACTCGCAGGCGCTGCTTGGCTGCGGACCGACAATCGCGGGACCCCCGTGGCGACGGCGGGCGGCGGCTACTCCGCGCGCAAGACCTGCGCGGGGTTCACGCGCGCCGCGCGCATCGCCTGCCCCGTTACGACGAGCCCGGCGACCACGATGGTCGCGGCGAGGCTCGCGAGGAACGGAACGGGGGTCACCGTGATCCGCGCCGAGAAGACGCTCAAGTACTGGACGGCCGCGATGTACGCGAGCGGCGCCGCGATCAGGTTCGCGATCAGCACGGGCCACGAGAACTGCATCAGCAGCATCGCAACGATTTGTCCCCCGCGCGCGCCGACAGACTTGCGCACACCGATCTCGTGCATCCTGCGGCTCGCTACCTGCACCGCCATGCTGAAAAGACCGACGATCGAAATTGTGACCGCGACGAGCGCGAGCGAAGCCGACACCTGGTTCACGCGCGCGAAGTTTCGGTAGTTCTCCTCGTAAAGGTCGTCCATGAACCGGCGCGGCAGCGAGGTTCTCGGCGACAGGTGTTTCCAGAGCGCGTCGATCGCGGCGAGCGCGCCGGACACGTCTTTCTTCGAGAGGCGCGCGACCACATACGAAAGGTCGGGCCGCATGAAGAACAGGTTCGACTTGGCGCCGGCGCCGCTGAATCGGAGCGGCTTGTTGCCGACGACGCCGATCACGTGGAGCGGCTGCGCGACTTGGCCGCCGAACGCGCGCTGAGCATCCACAGGGAAATACAAATCTTGCCCGACAGCCGACTCGGGCGGCGCGATGCCGATCTCGTCGGCGAGCGACGCGTCGATGACGACGTTGATCGGGGTAGACGACGGCGGTCCCTGCGGCCGGACGTCCTCGCCGTGCGCCTCGTCGAAGTCGCGTCCGCCGAGAATCGTGTAGCCGAGGGTGTTGAAGTAGTCGAAGCCGACGGTGTTCAGGATCACGGTCGCGCTCTTCACGCTCGAGTCGGGCGTTCGGCTCACAGAATTGAGACCGACGCCCGTGGACCACGGCGACTGCGACGTCGCGCTCACGGCCGTGATCTGCGGGATTCGCTTCAGCTCGTCCTGCAGCAGCTTGTTGTCGACGTTGCTGTACTGAGAGACGTTGGTGATCACGAGCAGCGGGTCCGAATCGACACCGAGGCCGGTGCGTTGGAGCTCGCGATTCTGCGCGTACATCACGTACACGACGATGAGGAGGAAGCTCGCGGCCGCGAACTGGGCGCCGACGAGCACCGTGGTCGCGAACCGCGGACCGACCTTCGTGCGTCCTATGCGCAGCGCTTCGATCGGCGGCACGCGCGCGAGCACGAAAGAGGGATATGCGCCGCCGAGCAACGTCACGACGACGAGCACGCCTGCGAGAAACAGCCAAAAGCCCGCGCTGTAGAGGCCTACACCTAAGTTGATGCCGACGGCGTTGTGGATCACGGGCGTGAGCAGCCGCACTGCGAGTAGAGCGACCGCGGCCGCGACGATCGTGAGCACGCCGGCCTCGGCCAGATACTGAGTCATGACCTTGCCGCGGTTCGCGCCGATGGCTTTGCGGAGCCCCACCTCGCGCGCGCGCCGCGCGGCCTGGGCCGTCGCGAGGCTCGCGTAGTTCACGCAGGCCACGACGAGCACGAGCGCGGCGAGCGCGAGCAGCACGGTCGTGATCGACACGCCGCTGCCGCCGAGCAACTGCGCGTTGAGCTGCGACACCATGAGGCCGCCGAGCGGCACGGCCCCGATCGTAAGATCGGCAAGCTCGCTCTGTGCGACGGGGAGATGACGTTTGCCGAACTCGCGCAGCTGCCCGTCGAGCGTCTCGGGCGTGAGCGGGCTCGACGACTTCATCAGCACGAACGTCATGCAGCAGTAGCCGCCTAGCCAGTTCTCGGGCGCGCCGGGCTGCCGGGGCGGAGGCGGCTGCGGCGCCGGCTCGCCTTTCGCGGCGGCCTGGCGCGCGCGCGCCGCCAAGCCGACACCGTCCAGCGTGTCCCAGGACGTGAGCACGTCGAAGCGCACCGTGGCCGCGGCGGAGTGACCGAAGTACGACGGCTCGGGGATCTCCGCGATCACGCCCTTGACGGTCACGTCGAGCACGCTGCCCAGCGTGATCGTCCGCCCGAGCACGTTGTCGGTGCCGAAGAGCCGCTTCGCCGCATCTTGCGTGAGGACCGCGCTGTTCGGATCGCGCAGCGCGTTCTTCGCGTCGCCCGCGATGAACGGCAGGTCGAAGATGTCGAGGAACGCGGCGTCCGCTCCGACGACGTACATGCGCTCGTTCACGTCGCCCGCCGCGACGCCCGCTTCGTTGCTCATCGTCTGCGTGCGCGCGACGGCTTCGAAGTCCTGGAACTCGGCCTTTAGATAATCGGAGTAGAGCCGGTTCGTGATCGGCTGCACGCCCGTTTTGATGGCGCCGGTCTTGGCTTCGAGATCGGACGTGACGACGTAGGTGCGGTCGACGTTCGTGAAATTCCGCTCGCTCTTGTCCCAGAACGAGACGACACCGTACGCGATGACGAACGCCGCTAGCCCCAGCGCCAGCGCAAGGATGTTGACGGCGGTCGTTAGAGGCGCGCGCCTGAAGCTGCGCAGCGCGATCGTGAAGTAGTGGCCGAGCATCGATCCCCCAAGTCCCGTCGTGACACCGTTCCTAAGATGCGCGAACCGCTCGAAAAGACGCGCGCCGGGTCGAGCCCTCTCAGCGCCGCCTCTCGCAACGGGCGCAGGGATCGACGCGCATGTATCCTCTTGCGGCGGCTTGGCTAGAATGGCTCGCCGCTAGTCGAGCTTCAATCTTGGTGGGAACAACGATGACCGGTTCCACTCGAGCACGCCTTTCCGTCGCGGCTCTCGCCGCGGCCCTGACGTTGGCCGGAGTCGCAGCGGCCCCGAAACAGCCGCGCATCGAGACGGGCCCGAAAGCCGAAGTGACCGCCGAGGGGCTCGTCCGCGTCGAGAAGAGCGTCGTGGACGCCGCGTGGGTGACGCCGGACTTCGATCTCACGCCGTACACGAAGCTCATGATCGCCAGCGCCGGCGTCTATTACAAAAGGCTCAAGCCCGTGAAGGGCACGGCGTTCGCGAACCGCAGCAACGGCCAGTCGGAATTCCCCGTCAAGGAAGACAGCAAAACGAGGTTCAACGAGATGCTCAAGGAAGAATTCATCAAGGAGCTCTCGAAGCTCGAGCGTTATCAGATCGTCGACAAGGCCGGCCCCGACGTGCTCGAGCTCAGCGGCGCCGTCATCGACGTGGAGTCGCACGTGCCTCCGTACATGGACGGTCCGGGTGTCGGCATCTACTTGTCGTCCGTCGGCGCGGCGACGCTGATCATCGAGCTGCGCGATTCGCAAAGCAACGAGCTGCTCGGCCGGGCCGCCGATCGGCGCGCCGCCCAGGCGCCGTTCGTGATCAACGTCAAGGCCGTGACCGGGTGGAGCGACGTCCGCATTCTGGCGCAGTCCTGGGCCTCGTTGGTGCGCAAGCGGCTCGAGGAGATCGAGAAGATCTAGCTCACTGCAGCAGCTCCGGCTGCTTCTGGCGCGCGAGCCGCGCGTCGAACACGCCCCACGCGCCTTCCGGGCCGTGCCAATCGCCGCCGGTCGCGGCCTTCGCGTACTCGGTCGCGCGCGTCTCGAAGAAGTTCGCGTGCTCGACGCCGTTCAAGATCTCCGTGAGCCACGGCAGAGGGTGCTCGCGGATCTCGAAGAGCGGCGGCAACCCGAGTTGCTGTAATCGCCAATCCGCGACGTAGCGGATGTAGGCCTTCACCTGCTCGGCGTCGAGACCCTGGATCGGGCCGAGCTCGAACGCGAGATCGATGAAGCGGTCCTCGAGCCCGACGACCGTGCGCGCACAGTCGACGATGTCCTCGCGCACGCGCTTCGTGAGCGCGCCGGTCTCCGCCGCGAACGCATGGAAGAGCCGCATGATGCCCTCGCAATGCAGGCTCTCGTCGCGCACGGACCACGACACGATCTGCCCCATGCCGCGCATCTTGTTGTGGCGGGGGAAATTCAGGAGGATCGCGAAGCTCGCGAAGAGCTGTAGCCCCTCGGTGAAGCCGCCGAACATCGCGAGCGTGCGCAGGATGTCGCCCTCGTTGTCGACGCCGAAGCGCTGCATGTAGCCGTGCTTGTCGCGCATCGCCGCGTAGCCCATGAACGCGGCGAACTCGGTCTCGGGCATGCCGATCGTCTCGAGCAAGAGCGCATACGCGACGATGTGCACCGTTTCCATGTTCGCGAACGCGGCGAGCATCATCTTGATCTCGGTCGGTCGGAAGACTTGCGCGTAGCGCTCGAGGTAGTTGTTCTGCACTTCCACGTCGGACTGCGTGAAGAAGCGGAACACCTGGGTGAGCAAGTTGCGCTCGCCGTCAGACAGGCGCAGCCAGTCCTTGCAGTCTTCACCGAGCGGCACTTCCTCGGGAAGCCAGTGGATCTGCTGCTGCCGGCGCCAGAACTCGATCGCCCACGGATAACGGAACGGCTTGTAGCTCGTGCTCGGCTTCATGAGCCCCGGCAACTGGAGGAGCTCGATCTGTGGGCTCGCCTCGAGGGGGCGAATCGGCCTTGCGCTTCTTGGATTTCTTGCCGGCATCGTCGTCACCTTCCTCATTGACATGCGAGGCACTCGTCGTATTTCGAGCCGTCCGCGCGTAGCGGCCGCTCGGGCCAACGTCGAGTGTTGTCGCCTTCCACCCCCGCGAAGCCCGCTCGCTGCACCGACTTCGAGCGGCAGTAATAGAGACTCTTGATGCCCCGCTCCCACGCGGTCCAGTGCAGCATCAGGAGGTCCCACTTGTGGATGTCGCTTTCGAGATAGAGGTTCAGCGACTGGCCCTGGCAGATGCTCGGCGTTCGGTCGGCGGCGAGATCGATCACCCAACGCTGATCGATCTCGAACGCGGTCTTGAACACCGCTTTCTCGTCGTCGTCGAGAACGCCGAGGTGCTGCACCGACCCCTCGTGCTCGAGGATCGAGCGCCAAGTCTCGTTCGTGTCGGCGCCTTTCTCGGTCAGCCGCTTCTGAAGCGCGCGGTTCTTGACCGAGAACGAGCCCGACAGCGTCTTGTGCGTGTAGATATTCGCCGGGATCGGCTCGATGCACGCGCTCGTGCCGCCGCAGATGATGCTGATGCTCGCCGTCGGCGCGATCGCGAGCTTGTGACTGAAGCGCTCCTCGACGCCGCGCTCGGCAGCATCCGGACACGCGCCGCGCTCACGCGCGAGCGCGCGCGACGCCTCGTCCGCGCCGGCGCGCAAATGCCGGAACATCTTCATGTTCCAGCTCTTCGCGAGCGCACTCTCGAACGGAATGCCGTGCGCCTGGAGGAACGAGTGGAAGCCCATCGCCCCGAGACCCACCGAGCGCTCGCGCTCGGCCGAATACTTCGCGTGCGCCATGCTCTCCGGCGCGGTCGCGATGTATTCCTCGAGCACGTTGTCGAGGAACCGCAGCAGGTCCTCGATGAAGCGCGGATCGTCGCTCCACTCGTCCCAGGTCTCGAAGTTGACCGACGAGAGGCAGCAGACCGCCGTGCGCGGCTCGCCGCGATGGTCGCGGCCGGTCGGCAACAGGATCTCGCTGCAGAGATTCGACTGACGCACGCTGAGCCCGAGCTCGCGCTGATGCTTCGGTAAGGCGCGATTCGCCGTGTCGATGAAGAGCAGGTACGGCTCGCCGGTCTGCAGACGGGTCTCGAGGATCTTCTGCCAGAGCAGACGCGCCGAGACGGACTTCCGCGGCGCATGCGTGAGCGGGCTGCGCAATGCGAACGGCTGGTCGTCGCGGACGGCCTCCATGAACTCGTCGGTGATCGCGATGCCGTGGTGCAGGTTCAGGCTCTTGCGGTTGAAGTCGCCCGAAGGCTTGCGGATCTCGACGAACTCCTCGATCTCCGGATGATGCACGTCGAGGTAGACGGCCGCGGAGCCGCGGCGCAGCGAGCCCTGCGAGATCGCGAGCGTGAGCGAGTCCATCACGCGGACGAACGGGATGATGCCCGAGGTCTGTCCGTTGCCTTTCACGGGCTCGCCGATCGAGCGCACGCCGCCCCAGTACGTGCCGATGCCGCCGCCGTTCGACGCGAGCCAGACATTTTCGGTCCAGGTCCCGACGATGCCGCCGAGGCTGTCCTCGACCGAGTTCAGAAAGCACGAGATCGGCAGCCCGCGCTGCGTGCCTCCGTTGCTCAAGATCGGCGTCGCAGGCATGAACCAGAGCTTCGACATGTAGTCGTAGAGCCGCTGCGCGTGCGCGGTGTCGTCCGCGTAGGCGCGCGCGACGCGCGCGAAGAGGTCCTGGAACGACTCGCCCGCGAGCAAATAGCGATCCTGAAGCGTCGCCTTGCCGAAATCGGTGAGCAGCGCGTCGCGCGCGGCGTCGGTGCGGACCGGGCCGACCGCGCGGCGCCAGCCGGCGTGCGCCGGAGTGACGACGACTTTCGAAGCTTCGGGCATCTGACACCTCGCTTAAGGATTAGCGTGACGGACGGGTAGAGCGAGGAGCGGCCGGCGGGCCGGTACGACCGGCGTTCGCGCGACTCGCTCGGCACACCCCGTCCGAGTAACAGTACGCCGTCCGGCGGCAGGTCTCCTGGCTCGTAGCTCGTCGCGGACCGTTCGCCTTCCCGGATCGCTCCAGTGGCGTGAAGGACAGACCGCTCGCTACCGACAGTTGCGGGGGCAGCTCCGGCTTTCGAACGCTGCGCGCGCCCGGCACCGGAATTCCCTTTTCATCGCATCGCTGCGAACCGACGGACGCAAGATATTGGGCTCAAGCGTCGACGCGCGTCAACTAATTGTGTTTGGCTCGACCCACGGGAACCGTTCGCTCGCAGATCACACGACGAGCGCGACGGCGCTCACTCGCCGCGGTCGCCGTCGCGCTCGACACCGCTCGGATCGAAAACGAGGATATCGCCGGGCTGGCAGCGCAACTCTCGACACAGCGCGTCGAGCGTCGAGAAGCGAATCGCACGCGCTTTGCCGGTCTTCAGGATCGAGAGATTCGCGATCGTAAGCCCCACCTTCTCGCTCAATGTCGTCAGCGACATCTCGTGTCCGGCGAGCACCTTGTCCAGGGTGACTCGAATGCTCATCGCGGCCGGCCTACACCGTGAGCTCGCTGTCCTCGCGCATGCGCGTCCCTTGGCGGAACACCTCGGCAAGGATCAGCACGACGAAGATCATGAACCACCGCGACAGATCGATGGGCGACGCGATCTCGTTAGGCAGCGGTGAGGCGTCGCCCGCGGCATAGAACGTCGGCAACAGACGCGCCGCGACGAACGCACAGGTCCGGATGATCTCGATCACCACGAGCGTGACCCAGATTCTGCGCAGGTGCTCGGCGTTGTCGGCAGCGAACGGTTGATTCGCTGCGAACGATATGAACAGAGACCTGAGCCTGTGCACGATCGCGACGGCGCCGACCGCGAACACGAGCCGGTACACGACGGCCGGTACGCCGACGGTCCAGCTCATCGCTAGAAACCTGACGGAAGGCGGCGGCTCGTGCGATTGCGCCGTGAACAGAACGAAGATCAAGAGGCTCACAAGGGCGCCCGCGACCGCCACCGCAACCCAGACCGCCGCGAACACGTAGGCGATCTTGATCGTGAGCGCGAGGCCCGAGGACACGGAATTCGGCCCGAATGTCTGCATGCTTGGTCTCCCGGCGATTTATCGAATATCGATGCTATATCGAATATCAATAAAACATCGACGGAAAGTCAAGCAGTTTTTATCGTTTTTCGATAATTCCTAACGCGAACAGCCGCTTGGCTCGCAGCCGTTCCGACCGCGATACAGTTGGTCGAGCAATCCGCGCGGCTCTCTTGTCAGTGCTGCGGCAAGAGTGTCCGGTACACCGCGCGCTCGAACGCGTCGTAGACCGCGAGCGCTTTGGCGTCTGCGAAGGGCAGGTATTGCATCATGATCACGCCCGCGAGGCCGCTACTCGGGTCGATCCAATAATAGGTGTTGTTGATGCCGCCCCAGCTCAGGCTGCCGGCGGAGCGTTTGCCCGGGATGTGATCGGCCGTGATCAGGAATCCGAGCCCCCATTTGTCGCGGCCGTCGGCAATGAACGTGAAGTCGGCGCTGCGCGGCATCGCCGTTTTCAGCGCAGGCACCGACCCGTCGCCTATCGCATTCTTCCCCATCAGTGCGACGGTTTCGGCCTTCAGCACCCGCACGCCGTCGAGCGCTCCGCCATTCAGCAGCATGCGCACGAACCGTCCGTAGTCGTCCGCCGTCGAGGTGAGCCCGCCACCCCCGATCGGCATCGCCACGGTCAACGGCGGCTGCGGCGACTGCAGGACGATCTTGCCGTCCATACGCTCGCCGTCTCGCTGCTGCGAGGCGACGACGCGCGCCGCCTTGGCTTCCGGGATGTTGTACGAGGTGTCGACCATCTTCAGCGGCCCGAGGATGTGGCGCAGGAAGTAGTCCTCGAGCTTTTCTCCGGAGATCTTCTCGACGAGCCGTCCGACGACGTCCGTGCTCGTTCCGTAGTGCCAACGCTCGCCGGGCTCGAACAGCAGCGGTCCGTTTACGTAGCTCTCGCCTGCTCGCGGCTTGAAGTCGCGGAGAATCGCGCTCGTGAACGGATAGCCGAGCCCCGACGTGTGTGTGAGCAGATGCCGCACGGTGATCGGCTTGGTCGACGGCCGTAGGCGATAGTCGCCCGTCGCGGCGTCGAACGACTGGAACACCGGCAGCTTGCTCAGTTCGGGCAAGTACTTGTCGGCCGGGTCGTCGACGCCGAGCTTCCCTTGCTCGACGAGCTGCATCAGCGCGACCGACGTGACCGCCTTCGTCATCGACGCGATGCGAAACATCGAATCGACGGTCATCTGCCGTTTGCTTTCGACATCGGCGATACCGAATGCGCCGCGGTAGAGAACGCCCTTGCGGTCGGTTACGAGCGCTACGACGCCCGGCACGTCGCCGTGCGCGATTGCACCGCGCAGCGCATCGTCGATCGGCGCGGTCGACGTCGGCGCCGTAGGCGTCTGTGCATTCGCCACCGTGACCACCACGGCGATGCAGATCGCAATCGAGAGTCTCGCAGCTAGCGATGCGCGCGTCATGAACCCCCCTGACTTCGAAGTGACGAAGTGTCGACGCCCCCCGGCGCCGACGTGCGCAGCATGCATGATCGACCGACGCGACGGAATGGCTCGCGCGTACCGCGCGGGAGCATCGTGCTCGAAGCCGAACGCCGACCGGCGCGCTCGGCCCGCGAGCGCTCCGCTTTGGCGACGCTAGCTTAAATAAGGCCGCGTGAGATCTTCCGACACCTTCCAGAGCTTCGCGGCCATTGCCGGGTCCTTCTGGTAGTTGCTCTGCTCGGCGGGATTGCAGTCGGCGAAGTAGTTGCCCGTGACCTTCGCGAGCCCCGGATTGCTCGCGAGGTAGCAGCTCGTGGCCGCGCCTTGTGCGGGCGTCTCGAAGTTGAAGCCACCACCACCACCGCCGCCACCGCCAGCCGGCGGTCGAAAGCTCATGTTGCGCATGATGTTCGTCGCGACGACTCCAGGATGCAGCGAGTTCGACGTCGCGCGCGTGCCGGCGAGGCGCTTCGACAGCTCGAGCGAGAACAAGCCGTTCGCGAGCTTCGAGTGACCGTACGCCTGCCGTTCCCAGCCCTTGCCCGACAGGTTGTCGAACTGGATGCCGCCGGGCGGCGCCCCTTGGTGCGCGACGCTGCCGACCACGACGACGCGGCCCTGCGGCGCCGCAGTCACTCGCGCGAGCAAGCGGTTGGCGAGAATGAAGTGACCGAGATGGTTGACGACGAACTGCATCTCGAGCCCGCGCACTTGCTGCAGATCCGTCAGCAGCACGCCGGCGTTGCACAGGAGCACGTCGATCGGCACGTCGAGCGCGCGGATCGCCTGCGCGCATGCGACGACGGAATCGAAATCACTGAGCTCGAGCACCACGGGCGTCGTCTTGCCCTGCACGCTCGCACACGCTTCGCGGCCACGTTCGAGCGTGCGCGCGGTGCCGATCACGTGTGCACCACGCAGCGCGAGCACACGCATCGACTCGAGGCCGATCCCGGAGTTGCAGCCCGTGACGACGATCGTTTTCCCGGACAGGTCGATCCCGGCCGTCACGTCCTCGGCGGTCGCGCCCGGAGAGAACGAGCTACGCGGCACTTCCTGCGCGCCGGCTGGACCCACGTAAGCGGCGAGCGTGAGCAGCGCGCCGTTCGCGATGAAAGCGCGTCGATCCATCGAGCTCATCGGTGCACCAACGCGTCGAGCGCCGTGCGAACTTGGCCGTCCCAGAGCTCGGCCACGGTCTTGCCCGCCGGCAGGTCGGTCCAAGGCCGCCGCCAAGCGACCTTGCCGGCGCCGTCGACGATCAGGAGGCCCGGAATGTATTGGATGTCGTACGCCTTCGCGACCTCGTCGCCGTTCGCGACGGCGATCGGAGTAAAACCGAGGCTCCGGACGTACGCCACGGGATCACCGCGGCCGTCTTCTTTCGCGTTGATCACGACGACCTTCACGCCCTGTTTGGCGTAATCCGCCTGGATGTTCTTCAAGTACGGCATGAACGCTTTGCAGTACGGACACCACGTGGCCCAGAACACCACGACTGCGGGCTTGCCTTGCGTTACGGCCGGGAAATCGACCGGCTGCCCGGCGAAATCGCGCGCGCGCCACGCCGGGGCCATGTCTCCCTGCTTCACCGCGGCCGATGGACCGGCCAACCCGAGGCCGAGAAGAACCGCCGCGAGCCATAGGGTTCTCATTGTTCGCACCATCGAACCTCCTCACGTTATTGCGTGATTGTAACGCGAGGAGGACTCTTCGCCGGCTCAGCCCTGCCGCATGTCGGCGGCGCGCGTCGATGAGCGGTACGCTCAGAACGCGACGCAATCGCCGCCCTTGAGCTCGAGCATCGTGCGTGCATCATCCGACGTCGCGATCTCGCGGCCCAAGCCCTCGACGATCTGACGCACGCGCCGCACTTGGTGCGCGTTCGACTCCGCGAGGCGGCCCGGCCCGTCCCAGAGCGAATCTTCCAGCCCAACTCGGACGTTGCCGCCCATTGCAGCGGACAGCGCGCAGACCTCCATCTGGCTGCGCCCGCCGCCGAGCACGCTCCAATGCAGGTCCTTGCCGAGCAACCGGTCCGCGGTTCGCTTCATGTGCGCGACGTCTTCCGGATGCGCGCCGATGCCGCCTAGTATCCCGAACACTCCCTGCACGAAAAACGGCGGCTTGATCAAGCCACGATTAATGAAATGAGCGAGCGTGTAGAGGTGGCCGACGTCGTAGCACTCGATCTCGAAACGCGTGCCGTTCTCGGCGCAAGTCGTCAGGATGTACTCGATGTCCTTGAACGTGTTCTTGAACACGCGGTCGCGCGACCCTTCGAGTAGCGTGTGCTCCCACTCGTACTTGAGCATCTTGTAGCGCTTCAGCATTTCGAACAGGCCGAAGTTCATCGAACCCATGTTCAGCGACGCAACTTCCGGCTTGAAAACCGCGCACGGCTTCAGCCGCTCTTCGAGAGTCATCGAGGGAGCGCCGCCGGTCGTAATGTTGATCACGCAATCGGAGCGCCGCTTGATGCTCTCGAGAATCGGTCGAAACAACTCCGGGCTCTGATCCGGCCGGCCATCCCTCGGGTTGCGCGCATGCAGGTGAATGATCGCCGCCCCCGCCTCGGCCGCGCCGACCGCCGCGTCGGCGATCTCCTCGGCCGTGATCGGCAGGTGCGGGGACATCGAGGGGGTGTGGATCGCTCCCGTCACCGCGCACGTGATGATGGCCTTGCGTGCTGACATCGAACGTCCCCCGAGCGTCGCGAGAAGTGTAGCGGCAGATCGTCGGCGAGCAATGAGCATCGCGCAATCGTGCGTTTCGCTTTACTATTCGCCACCCAATAACCGTTCGCCCAATCGGGAGAATAAGAAATGCCGGAAAAGATCGTGCTCGAGTTGAGCGACGACGACCTCAGCTACTTCCGCAAGGTGATGGACGACGTCTGGAAGAAGAACGCAAAGCGCGCGGAAAAGGACCTGGTTGCCGCGGCACGCCGGCTGCTCAAGCAAGCCACGAAAATCAAAGCTCCCGAGTACGTGCAGAGCCGACTCGCCGATCTAGGCGTGTTGGTCGACATGTTCGACGACAAGGAGTGGCCGCTTCCCGACGAAGATCGCCGCCGCATCGTGGCCGCGTTAGGTTATTTCGCGGTGGCGAAAGACATGATCCCCGACAAAATTCCAGGTATCGGCCTGCTCGACGACGCGCTGATGGCCGAGCTCGTGATGCGCGAGCTCAAGACGGAAGTCAACGGCTATCGCGCGTTCTGCGAGTACCGCGACAACGAAGCCACGCTGCGCGGCAACAAAGTGACCCGTGCCGATTGGCTCGAGGCCAAGCGGCGCCAGATCTTCCTCCGCATCAAGCGTCGCCAAGAAGAAAGACGCCGGCACGGATCGGGCATCTTCGGCTTCTAGCAGCCGCGCGAAGGAGCCTAGAACCGTCAGCGCGGCGGCTGCCTCGGCGCCGACGCATAAGTGAGCCCGAAGCCGACAGGAAACAGCGGGTCATAGCCCGCGTCGCCGGCGTGCTTCGGGATCTCGGCCATCGAGCGCGCCCACGCGAATCCGAGCTTGCCGCGCGGCGCGTAGTCGCCGAACAGCACGTCGGCGATGCCGCTCCCTTCCGTTCCGGGCAGCCATGCAGCGACGACGGCGGCGGCTCGATCGAGCACGCCGCCGAGAATCAACGGCCGGCCGGAGTAGACCACGAGGACGATCGGCACGTGCTCGGCGGCGATCGCTTCGACGACCGCGACGTCGCCGGCCGCGAGCGCGAGGTCCGCGCGATCACCGACGCCCTCTGCGTAGGGCGCTTCGCCGACGACGACCACCGCAACGTCGGCGCCAGCAGCCCCGCTTCCGTCGGCGCTGTAGGACACGCGAGTCTTGGCCGACGCTGCCGCGGCAACCGCCGCGTGCAGCGTCGTGCCGGTCGTCACGGCGCCGGGTTTTCCCTGCCAGGTGACGGTCCAGCCGCCGCACTGCATGCCGATGTCGTCCGCAGCTTTGCCCGCGACGTGGATTCGCGCCGCGGTTTTGGCGAGAGGTAAAACGCGATCGTCGTTCTTCAACAAGACGATCGATTCGCGAACCGCTCGGCGCGCGACCTCGCGATGTTTCGCCGATCCGAACTCGCGCGCGAGCGCGGGATCGGACACCTGCGACCGACGCGTGTCGAGCAAACCCATCGCCGCCTTCACGCGCAGAATTCGCGTGACCGCGTCGTCGATCCGCGCAAGCCGCACGCGACCTTCCTCGACCAACGAACGCAGCGTCGCGATGAACCGCGCATAGCCGGCAGGCTCCATCGCCATGTCCATTCCGGCATTGATCGAGGTCATCACAGCCGTCTTGTAGTCGTCATCGATCTGGCCGATGGCGTAGTAATCCGAGATCAAGAAACCTTCGAAGCCGAGCTCGCCCTTCAGAATCTCGGTCAAAAGCCGGCGGATGCCGGAAACTTTCACGCCGTTCCAGCTGTTGTACGACACCATGATCGAGCCGACGCCCGCGCCCACTGCCGCGATGTAGCCTGGCAGGTGAACTCGGCGCAACGTCGCCTCGTCGACGCGCGTGTCGCCCTGGTCGAGCGGCGCCGCGCGGCTGCCCTGCGGCCGCTCCTGGTAGGTAGTGCCGCCGTCGCCGACGAAGTGCTTCGCGCACGCGAGCACCGAGCGCGGCGAGCCGAGGTCCTGCGTCTGGAAGCCCCGCACCGCGGCCGCGCCGAGCTCCGCGACGACCGCTGGATCCTCGGCGAAGCCCTCGTACGTACGCCCCCAACGCTCGTCGCGCGGCACCGCGATGCACGGCGCGAACGTCCACTGCGCGCCGGTCGCGCGCATCTCGAGCGCGGTGACGCGCGCCGCCGCCTCGACCAGCGCGGCATCGCGCGTGCACCCGAGGCCTACGTTGTGCGGGAACAGCGTGGCGCCCTCGACGTTGCTGTGACCGTGCACGGCGTCGACGCCATAGAGGATCGGGATCTTGAGGCGCGTCCGCTGGCTTCGCCCGATCAACGCGTCGATCGTGCGCTGCCAGTCGCGCATGCCGTTGCCGGTCGGCGGATCCGCGTCGCCGCCGCTCAGGACCGACCCCAAGAAATAGCGCTCGACGTCGTCCTCGTGCTCGAGCTTGCCGAGCTCGGCCTGCGTCATCTGACCGAGCTTCTCGTCGAGCGTCATCTGCGCGAGCAATCCCTCGACGCGCTCGTCGAACGAAGACAGTCGCCGCGACGTAGCCGCATGCGCGCGCGCGAGCCTCAGCATCAGCGGCGCCGTGGAACCGAGCGCCGCGGCCGTCAAAATATCTCTGCGTCGCACGTGTCCCCCGATGCAGCCGAGCCGCGCGTGGCCGCGAGCTCCGGCCGCGGCCGCGCTACCTTAGCAGAGCCGTGGCACAATCCGAGGCATGCGCGCGTGCCGCATCGTGCATTGTCTCGTGCAGTGAATACGCCGTCGGTCGCGATCATCGGGGCTGGGATCGGCGGGCTCGTGTTGGCCCACGCGTTGCGTGCACGTGGCTTATCGCCGGACATCTACGAACAATCCGCGGAGCTGACGGAAATCGGGGCGGCCGTCGCGCTATCCGCGAACGCGACGCGCGAGCTCGAGCGCCTCGATCTTCTCGACGAAGTTCGCAGCGCCTCGACCGAGCCGTCCGAGCTCATCCATCGCGACGGCCGCACTGGCGCACGGATTTCGAGCCATCGGGTGAGGCTCGGGGGCAGCTACCAAGCGCGCTTCGACGCGCCCTATTTCGGCATCCACCGCGCCGATCTTCAAAAGGCGCTGAGCGCGCGTCTGGGCGACGCAATCGCGCTGGGTCACCGCCTCGTGCGGCTCGATGAGTCGGCTTCGAGCGTCCGGATGGTGTTCGCGAACGGCGTCGAGCGCGACGCCGACATCGTGATCGGCGCGGACGGGGTCCGCTCGTCCGTGCGGCGGTTCGTCGCCGGAACACCCGGCGTCAGATATTCGAAGACGAGCGCGTTTCGCGGCATCGTTCCGACCTCCAGCCTCGGCGCGCTTCCCGATCCGGAAGCGCTGCAATTCTGGATGGGGCCAGATGCGCATCTGCTGCATTACGCGATCGGCGAAAAAGCCGAGGACATCAACTTCTTCGCCGTCGTCGAGGGACCGGAGATCTGGCCGCACGGCGACAAGTGGGTCGTCAACGCAGCGCCCGGCGAAGCGACTCGAGGCTTCGCGAATTGGCATCCGGCGGTGAGCGAAATGATCAACGCCGGCTGGGTCGACAAGCGCTGGGGCCTGTTCGTCGTTCAGCAGCCGCGTCGCTGGCACACGGCGAGGACGGTTCTGATCGGTGACGCGGCACACGGGATGCTTCCGCATCAAGGCCAGGGCGCGAACACGACGATCGAGGACGCCGTGACCCTCGCGTAGCTGCTCGCACGCCGACGTCAACCCTTGCCCGACGTGTTCGCTGCGTACGAACGGCTCCGCAAAGCGCGCACGCGAACGATCCAGCGCGCCTCATGGGCGACGAATACCGCGTTGCACCTCCGCGACGACGGCGCGCTCGAGCGCCGGAACGCCGTTCTCGCGAAATTTCCTGAGCGCTTCGGCTGGATACACGGCTTCGACGCCCTGGAATCCGCAAGAGCAGCCGCGGAAGGTGTTGATCTCGCGCGGCTCGATACGTAAGTTGCTGACCGGGGGAGGTCCGAACAATGAACAGACGCGAGTTCGTCGGCTCTGCGGCCGCGGGCGCCGCCCTGCTCGCTCGCGGCGCGAGCGTATGGGCGGCGGGACCGAAGTACGACTTGGTTGTAAAAGGCGGCCGCGTGATCGATCCGTCCGTGCGGCTCGATGCACAGCGTGACGTCGCGATAGCGGGCGGACGCATCGCCGCGATCGAGCCGAGCATCGCCGCTGAAGCGGCTGAGACGCTCGACGCGCGCGGGAAGCTCGTCGTGCCGGGGCTGATCGACATCCACACGCATGCCGCGCGCGACAAAGCCGGCCCGCCGATGTGCCTCGCGGACGGCGTCACGGGCTGGATCGACGCGGGCTCGGCCGGCGCCGACAACCTCGAGCCGGCGATCGCCGTCGCGATGGGCTCGGTGCAGCCGGGCCGCATCCTGCTGAACATCGGCCGCACCGGCATCATTCCGGACGGCGACACCAAGGACCTCGCGCTCGCGGACGTCGGCGCCGCGCGCGCCGCGATCGAGCGGCATCGCGACTACGTGGTCGGCGTCAAGGCGCGGCTGTCGGAGAGCGTGGCGGGCATGAACGACTACGAGGTGCTGCGCCGGACCGCGGAAGTCGCGGGGCCGTCGGGTCTCGTCGTGATGATCCACATGGGCCAGACCGCGTCGCCGCTCTCGAAGCTCTTGCCGCTGCTCAAGCGCGGCGACATCGTGACCCACATGTTCGCGCCGCCGCCGAACGGAATACTCGACGACGCGGGCCGTATCCTGCCGGAAGTTCTCGCCGCCCGCCGGCGCGGCGTGTGGTTCGACGTCGGCAACGGCGTCTCGGGGCACTTGCGCTGGGACATCGTCGAGCAGGTTTTGCGCGC
>Ga0157374_10001271_pt1 | contig 21520 bp, 20 predicted proteins | sample M25metaG_FD_115308 | JGI IMG/M metagenome (GOLD analysis project Ga0157374, IMG submission 115308) | Miscanthus rhizosphere microbial communities from Kellogg Biological Station, Michigan, USA - M2-5 metaG | ecosystem: Host-associated > Plants > Roots > Rhizosphere > Soil | place: USA: Michigan... | reverse complement strand
CTGATGCCGGCCCCACGAGCGCTATGACCGAGCTCACACGGCGGCGGCTGCTGGCCTCGGCCGGCGTCGGGGCCGCCGGCATCGGTCTCGGTGGCCGCCGTAGCATCCAAAACGGAACCGAGGCCGCGGAAGCGAGCGACGGCACTGGCTCGGTTCCGTTCTACGGCGAGCACCAGGCCGGGATCGCCACCCCCGCTCAGGACCGCCTCCACTTCGCCGCCTTCGACCTGGTCGACCCGAGTCCCTCGGCGCTGCGCGAACTGCTGCAGGAATGGACGGCGGCGGCGGCCGAGATGACCGCCGGCCAGATGGTCGGCGAGGCCAACGGCGTCCAGCTCGCCCCGCCGGACGACACCGGCGAGACGGTCGGCCTGCTGCCCTCGCGACTGACGGTGACGGTCGGCTTCGGGCCCAGCCTCTTCGAGCGGCGCGAGCTCGGCCTGGCCGGCAAGCGCCCGGCGGCGTTGCGGGAGATCCCCCCGCTACCGGCCGACGAGCTGAACGCGGGCGAAAGCGGCGGCGACATCTGTGTCCAGGCCTGCTCGGACGACCCCCAGGTCGCCTTCCACGCGGTCCGCAACCTCGCTCGGATCGGCCGCGGCACCGTCGTCATGCGCTGGTCGCAGCTCGGCTTCGGCCGCACCGCCAGCACCAGCCGCAGCCAGGAGACGCCGCGCAACCTGATGGGCTTCAAGGACGGCACCGCCAACATCAAGGCCGAGGACAAAGAGGCGATGGACCGCTTCGTCTGGGTCGGCGGCGAAGGCCCGGCCTGGATGCGCGGCGGCAGCTACCTGGTCAGCCGCCGCATCCGCATGCTGCTCGAGATCTGGGACCGCTCGGCGCTGGTCGACCAGGAGCGGACGATCGGCCGCGACAAGTACCGCGGCGCCCCGCTCGGCGGCAGCGAAGAGTTCGAGCCGCTCGACCTCGAGGCCCAGGTGGACGGCAGGCCGGTGATCCCGGTCGACGCACACGTGCGCCTCGCCTCCGCCGCCGCCAACGACGGCGAGCGGATCCTGCGCCGCGGCTACTCCTTCACCGACGGCGTCGACGAGCGCCTCGGCGAGCTCGAGGCCGGCCTCTTCTTCATCAGCTTCCAGCGCGATCCCGATCAGTTCGTCACGATCCAGCGCCGGCTCGGCTCCCTCGACTCGCTCAACGAGTACATCAAGCACGTCGGCAGCGCCGTCTTCGCGATTCCCCCGGGGGCTCGCAGGGGCGGCTACGTCGGCGAAACGCTGCTCGGCTGACCTCCGGCGTTCCCTTGCCAGGATGGCGAGGCAAAGGCAGGGGATGCTATTCCGACCGATTGTGTCGGTTTTTGTTAGGGTGCCCTAATCTCGTCCTGGAAATAACAAGGAGTCTCCGAACCGATGAATCGCCTAGCCCTCCGTCCCCCGCTGATTGCCGCCGGCATCTGCCTCGTCCCCCTCCTCTTCGCCGGCTGCGGCTCCAGCGGCGATGCCCCCGCCGGCGCCAAGAAGATGGCCTTCACGCTGACCGATGCCGGATGTGAGCCGAACACGGCGAAGGCGCCGGCAGGGCCGATCACCTTCGAAGTCGAAAACGCCGGCACCTCGAAGGTGACCGAGCTCGAGGTGATGGACGGCGAAACGATCCTGGGCGAGGTCGAGAACCTCTCCGACGGGCTCTCCGGCAGCTTCTCGCTGACCCTGGAGAAGGGCGAATACACGCTCTACTGCCCGGGCGGAGACGATGAGAAAGGCACGCTCACGGTCAGCGGCGAGCTGAAGGCCGAGAACAGCCCCGAAGTCGACGCGGCTGTCGCCCAGTACCGCAAGCACCTCGAACAGAACACCGCCGCGCTCGTCGCCGCGACCGAACCGTTCGTCGCGGCCGTGGTCGCCGGCAACGTCGCCAAGGCGAAGTCGCTCTACCCCGCGGCGCGCATCCCCTACGAGCGGATCGAGCCGGTGGCCGAGTCCTTCGGCAGCCTCGATCCCCGCATCGACGCTCGCGAAAACGACGTTCCCGCCAATGAATTCGAAGGCTTCCACCGGATCGAGAAGGCACTCTGGGTCGAGAACACCACGGACGGCATGGCGCCGGTCGCCAAGCAGCTGCTCGCGAACGTCGAAGAACTCCAGGCCAAGGTGAAGAACGTCGAACAGCAGGCGGTGCAGATCGCCAACGGCGCCAACGAGCTGCTCGGCGAGGTATCAGCCTCGAAGATCACCGGCGAGGAGGAGCGCTACTCCCACATCGATTTGGTCGATTTCGAGGCCAACGTCGAAGGCGCCGAGGTCGCTTTCGAATCGGTCGAGCCGCTGCTCGCCAAGAAGGACCCGCAGCTGGCGAAGGAAATCGAAGCGAGCTTCGAAGATGTCTACGCGTCGCTGGATCCGTACCGGCGAGCCGAGGGCTTCGTCCTCTACACCGATCTGAGCAAGGCCGACACCCGCAAGCTGGCGCAGGAAATTGACGCTCTCGCCGAGGAGTTGTCACAGGTGCCGGCCCAGATCGTCGGCTGAAGGTCATAGCCTGGTCCCCATGACCGTTACGGCTGGGGACCAGGCTGATGCCCTGCTCGGGAAGCTCGGCTTCGAGCACTGGCGCCTTGGGCAAAAGGAGGCGGTGGAGGCCGCGCTCGAAGGGCGCGACTCGTTGATCGTGATGCCGACCGGCGGCGGCAAGAGCCTCTGCTACCAGCTGCCAGGGCTGGCGACAGAGGACCTGACGATCGTGGTCAGCCCGCTGATCGCGCTGATGAACGACCAGTGGCGGCGGTTGATCGCCGCCGGGCACCCGGTGGCGATGATCTCCTCGGGGATGAGCCCCGAGGCGGCGCGCGCGGCCCTCGAGCAGGTCCGCAGCGGCGCGGCGCGGATCGTCTACTGCTCGCCGGAGCGCTTCGCCTCCAACGTCTTCCTCGACGCGCTGGCACAGCGGCGGATCGACCTGATGGCCGTCGACGAGGCCCACTGCGTCTCGGAGTGGGGACACGACTTCCGGCCCGATTACCTGCGCCTGCCCGAGATCGCCGAGCGGCTCGGGCGTCCGACCGTGATGGCCTGCACGGCGACCGCGACCAAGGCGGTGGCGGCCGAGATCGTCTCGCGCTTCGGCCTGCGCAAACCGCTGCAGGTGCGTTCCGGCTTCGACCGGCCCAACCTCTCCTTCGACGTCGTGCGGCTCGAGGGCAAAGGCTCGAAGGCGCGGCGGCTGGCGCTGCTCGAAGCCGGGCTGGCCGACCCCGAGAACCGGCCCGCGATCGTCTATTGCGGCACCCGGCGCGACACCGACGAGGTGGCGCAGTCGCTGCGCGAGTCCGGCTTGCGGGCGCTCGGCTATCACGCCGGCATGGAGGCCGAGGATCGCACCGCGACCCAACGCCGCTTCATGGCCGGAGAGGCGGAAGTGATCGTCGCCACCAACGCCTTCGGCATGGGCGTCGACAAGGCCAACGTGCGCTCGGTCTGGCACATGGCGATCCCGACCAGCCTCGAGGCCTACTACCAGGAGGCGGGCCGAGGCGGCCGCGACGGGCTGCCGGCGAAGGCGGTGATGCTGGCGATGAAGGCCGACCTCGGGCGACTGGTCCGCTTCATCGAACAGCGCGATCCGGAACTGGCGATCGCCCGCGAGCGAGGCTGGCGCGACTACCGCACGATCAAGTCCTTCATCTACGAGGACCGCTGCCGGCGCCGCAGCATCCTCGACCACTTCGGCGACCGCGAGGCAGGCCGTCCGCTGGGCCGCTGCTGCGACGTCTGCGACGCACAGAGCTGGCTGCCGGACCCGGAGACGATCGTGGTGCGGGCGCCGCGCCGCGAAAAGGCCGCCGCGGCGCCGCCCGCGGAGCTGTCGGACGCCGACGGCCCGCTCTTCGAGCAGCTGAAAGCGTGGCGCCTGCGCGTCGCGGACGGCAAACCCGCCTTCACGATCGCCCACAACACGACTCTGGCGGCAATCGCGGCGACTCGGCCAAACGACGAGGCAAGCCTGGTCGCGATCCGCGGCATCGGCCCCAGCTTCATCGCCAAGTTCGCCCCGGAAGTCCTGGCGCTGATCGCCGCGCACCCTCGCGACAGCGCGCTCGAGCCGGCCGCCTGAGCGCGGCGCGGGCTCGGGCTCCGCACCGGATCGATCGCCGGGGACCTGTGTTATTGCCCACACGATCTCCCCGCTGACGGGCCGGCTGTCAACTACACCTCCGACTCCGGAGCCTTCAGCGGGGAGGGAGTACTCCCTCCCCGGTCGAATGAGGCTCGGATGCGCCCATTGGGAAAACGATTCGCCTTGGCCGCCCTTGCCGCGGCGCTGCTCTGCCTGGTCGCGGCGCCAGGCGCCGGCGCCGGCGCCCTCCTGCCGCGCGGCGAGAAGATCTTCTTCGGGGTCAGCGACACCGGCGATTCCGCCGACTTCGGCCAGTTCAGCGAGGCGCTGGACAAGCACCCGGCCCTGATCGAGAGCTTCCGCACCTGGGGCGCCGATTTCCCCGAGTCGATCGAACGCTGGCAGGCGGCGCGGGCGCGCCCGGTGCTGCACCTGACCACCGCCGACAACACGGACGGGCACGAGCTGATCAGCCCGCGCTCGATCGCCCAGGGCTATGGCGACGAGTACCTGATCCGGCTCAACCGGCTGTTCTGGGAGAAGAAGATGGCCGCCTACATTCGCCCGCTTGGCGAGCCGAACCGCTGCCTCAACGTCTACGCCTCCTACGACTGCGCCGGCGCCCCGCGCGACTCCGCCCACAAGCCGCGCTGGTACCGGCTCGCCTTCCGCCGCATCTACCTGATCGTCCACGGCGGCGGCAGCCGGGCGAAGATCAACGCGCGGCTTGGCGAAGCGGGCCTGGCGCCGCTGCGCGCGGGGGGCAACGGCCTGCCGCGAGCGCCGGTCGCCGTGCTCTGGAGCACCCTGCCCGCCGGCTCGCCGACGGTCCCCCAGAACAGGCCGAAACACTTCTATCCCGGCGACGATTACGTCGACTGGGTCGGCACCGACTTCTACTCCGACAACCAGGACTGGAAAGCGCTGACCGGCCTCTACAACCGCTTCTCCGAGAAGCCCTTCTCGCTGCCCGAGTTCGGCGTCTCCAGCGGCGACGACCCCACCTACATGACCAAGCTGATGACCTGGGTGCGGCGCCATAAGCGGACCAAGATGCTGATCTACTACCAGGACTTCGGCTCGACCAGCGCCTACCGGATCCAGAACTACCCGGCCAGCCTGGCGGCGCTGAGCGACGCCCTCCACCACCCCGTCTTCCCCGCCTTCGCCCCCAACCCACCGGTGGCGCCGCCACCGCCGCCGGGCGGCCTCGCCCCGCCGCCCTAGCAAGGGCGAACTGCATCAAATTCCCTATCTACGAGGATGAGAATTTGATGCAGTTCGCTTGCTTTGCTTCTGCGGCGGGCGGGGCTTGCCCTTCGGGGCGACGATCGCTGGGGCCACTGCGCGTTTGAACTTGTAGGGCTGTAGCGCGGTGAGGCTCGAGTAGCCGGTGAGGTAGAGGCGGTGGCCGTCGGAGATCACCGGCGAGTAGGTGCCGCGACCGTAGTGGAAGACCTTGCGGCCGCTCTTCATCATGAAGCCGCTGGTGCTGTTGTTGGTGAACTCGGCGACGTAGACGATGTCGCCGATCGCCGAGAGCGAGCCGACCACCTGGCCACCGGCCGAGCGGCTCGAGCGCACGCTGCCGTCCTTGGCGTCGAGCGCGTAGACGTTGCCGTCGAAGGAGCCGATGTAGACGGTGGGCGGGCTGTGGCGGGTGGTGGAGACGGTCGGGCCCGAGTAGGCGTAGCCGCCGGTCGAGTAGCTCCAGGCCAGCGTGCCGTCCTCGATGTCGAAGCTGTAGACGCGGTTGTCGTTGTTGCCGGCGTAGACGCGGCCGAAGGCGACGGCCGGGGTCGAGTAGAACTGGCCCGAGGTACCGAAGCCCTGGCCCAGCGAGCCGCTCTGCCACTTCAGCTTGCCGGTCTTGGCGTCGACCGCGTTCATGTAGCCACCGTAGTCGCCGACGTAGAGGGTGCCGCCGTAGTAGGCGGGGGCCGACTTGACCGGGCCGCCGAGGCTGGTCGCCCAGCGCACGTTGCCGCTGATCGTGCTCAACGCGTAGAGGTTGCCGTCCTCGCAGCCGAAGTAGACGGTGCGATCGATCACCAGCGGCGAGGACTCGGCCCGGCCGGGCAGCGCGTGCTTCCAGATCGTCTTGCCGGTTTTCGCATCGAGCTTGACGATGTGGCCGGGAACGAGGTTGACGATGTAGAGGCGGTGCTTGGAGTAGGCCGGCGAGGAGGCGTTGAGGCGGCCGAGGCTGCGTTCCCAGAGCAGCTTCCCCGTGTCGGCGTCGAGCGCGTAGGCGGTGCCGTTGTTGTTGACGAAGTAGAGCTTGCCGGCGACGTAGATCGGCGGGAACTCGAGCAGCGGCCGCTCGGTGAAGCGCCAGAGCTTGCGAAAGGGCGGCTTGATCCCCTTGGCCGGCAGGTAGCGCGTGCGGGCGGGGTTGAGGCCGAACATCGGCCAGTTAACAGTCTTGGCCTTCGGCTTCGGCGGCTTCTGGGGCACGAAGGCGGCGTTGGAGTTGTGGACGTCGGCGGGGCGCTTGAGCAGCTCGTAGGCGAGCACCCCGGCGCCGACCACGACCAGCACCGCGGCGACGATCAGGCCGACGGCAATATGGCGCTTTTCGTGCCAGAACCTGTTGGTCCGGCGCAGCAGCTCTTTAGCGTCGCGCCTGAGGCGGGCCTGGAGCCCGCCCTCAGCCATCCGCTGCGGACGCGCGGCGCTCGGACTCGGCGACGACTCCGCCGATCAAACCCTTGACTCCCTGCTTGACCGCGACGACGACGGCGGCGCCGACAACGGGCACGGTCGGCTGCGTCTTCACCGCGTAGACCATTTTGGTGCCGGCGCCGTTGGGCGTCAGCTCCACGGTCCCGACGTGATCGCGCACCGGCAACCCGGAAAGCAGCGTGTAGGAGAAGCGGTTGGGAGCCTCATAGGCGATCACTTCCTCCCGCAGCGCCGGCCCCACGGCAGTCAGCTTCCGAATAGCCCCAACTCCATTCGGCGCAGGCTCCCCCTCCCGCTCGAGCACGGACTTCCGCAACGGCGTCAGCTCCGAGTACCTCCGATGATCGGTAAGCACTTCGAACACAACCTCGGCCGGCGCCGCGATCTCGCGCGTGAATGTGAAGCTAGCCATCAGCGTCGCAGCCTACAGAGAGGCCCGGGTGCCCCTCACGCAAGCCGCCAGCGCTGAGGATCGGTCCCCTCGACCTTCTCAACCTCGCCCACGATCACAAGGTGGTCGAGGCAAGAGAGGACGATCTGCAGGACCCAGGCGCTGACCGGCGTGTTGACGTTGTCGGCGCCGACGATCTCGGCGACGATCTCAAATCCCGTCCTCTCCCCCTCGGCGAGCCCATTGCGGGTCTTGCCCAGCAGCTCGGCGACCTGGCGCCGCGCCTCGGCGATCTTGGCGTCGGGATCGCGAAAGGGGCGGCCGTGGCCGGGCAGGCAGAGCTTGACGTCGAGCGGCTCGACCTCGTCGAGGCTGGCGAGAAATTCGCCGACCGGGTCGGGGCTGTGTCCGTGGTCGAAGAAGAGCACGGTGCGGCCGAGCAGGTGATCGCCGGAGATCATCAGTTTGCTCTCAGGCTGGTGCAGGACGACGTGCGAGGGCGCGTGCCCCGGCGTCTCGTGCACCTGCCAAATGCCGAGGTCGGTCTCGACCTCGACCCCGGGCAGCAGGTAGCGGTCGGGCTCGACGATCGCGTCGATCCCGTTGTCGTCATCGTCCTTGCGGGACTCGCGGTAGCGTTCGAGCCCGGCGACCGGGACGCCGCTCTGGCGCGCCACCTCGAGCCGCTGCTCGAGCGCCGCCGCGGGGTCGTCGGCGAGCAGGCGCACGTGCTCCCACTTGGGGTGCATCCAGAGCTCGCAGCCGGCGTTCTCGACGATCGGCGCGGCAAGCCCGTAGTGATCGGTGTGGGAGTGGGTGCAGACGAGCAGCCGCACGTCGCCGAGGTCGAAGCCGGCTTGGGCGAGGGCGAGGTCGATCTGGCGCAGCCGCCCCTTGCCGCCGATCCCGGTGTCGAAGAGGACGATGCCGCCGTCGGCGGCGACCGCCCAAGCGTTGCCGTGGGGCACGCCCGGCCAGGGAAGCGCCAACCTCAGTCTCCAGACCCCCGGCAACACCTTCTCCGCGCGGGGCGCCTCGGGACGCTTGCGATCCGCAGCCATCGGCGCAGGACACTATCTCTCGGGCGTGTCTGACCTTAAGCGGCCACATGGACCCTTAAGGTCAGACACGCCCCCGAGCGGGGTGCTGGATCCTCGGATAGGTTGGACGCCGCATGGAGTCGAGCAGCCCCAAGCGCGCCGGTCTCGTCCTCGCGGCGCTGATCCTGGTCGCCGCGGTCGCCAACCTCAACCTGGCGGTGGCCAACGTCGCCCTGCCCGACATCGGCAAGGCCTTCGGCTCCGGCCAGACGACGCTGAACCTGATCGCGGTCGGCTACTCGCTGGGGCTCGCGACCTCGGTCCTCTACCTGGGCGCGCTCGGCGACCGCTACGGGCGCAAGATGATGCTGCTGCTCGGCATGGGGCTCTCGATCCCGGCCTCGCTGCTCGCCGGCTTTGCTCCCTCCGACGGCGTCCTCTTCGCTGCCCGGCTGCTCGGCGGCGTCGCCGCGGGCATGGCCTTCCCCACCACCCTGGCCCTGATCACCGCGCTGTGGTCGGGGCCGGCGCGGACCCGCTCGATCGCGCTCTGGTCGGCGATCGGCGGCGCGATCGCCTCGCTCGGGCCACTGCTCTCCGGGGCACTGCTCGAGCAGTTCGACTGGGGCTCGGTCTTCCTGGTCACGCTGCCGCTGGCGGCCCTCGCCCTCTTCATGGCCTGGCGCTACGTCCCTGCCCACGTCAACGAGGCGACCGAGCCGGTCGACAACCTCGGCGGCATCCTCTCGATCCTGCTGATCGCGGCGCTCGTCCTGGGGATCAATCTGGCGCCGGTCCCCGGTAAGGGAACGCTGGCGATCGGGCTGGGCATCGTCGCCCTCGCCGCGACCGCGGCCTTCGTGATCCGCCAGCGGCGGGCGCGCTCGCCGCTCTATGACCTCGACGTGGCGGCGCGGCGCGTCTTCTGGGTCGCGGCCTGCGCCGGGATCATCGTCTTCGGCTCGCTGATGGGGGCAATGTTCATCGGCCAGCAGTTCCTGCAGAACGTGCTCGACTACTCGACCCTCGATTCCGGCCTGGCGATCCTGCCGGCAGCGGTGCTGATGGTGATCGTCGCCCCGCGCTCGGCGAAGCTGATCGAGGCGCGCGGCGCCCGCTTCACCCTGCTGATCGGCTACCTCTTCTGCCTGCTCGGCTTCCTCACCATGCTGCTGCTCTGGAAGGAAGACATCGACTACTGGAAGGTCGGCCTCGGCTACGCCCTGATCGGGATCGGCGTCGGTTTTGCCGGCACCCCTGCCTCGCACTCGCTGACCGGCTCGGTCCCGGTCACCCGGGCGGGTATGGCCTCGGGGACCGCCGACCTGCAGCGCGACCTCGGCGGCGCGATCATGCAGTCGATCTTCGGCGCCCTGCTCACCGCCGGCTACGCCGCCGCGGCAAGCGCCGCGATCGCCTCCTCCGGGGAATCGGCCAAGGTCACGGAAAACGTCGAAGGCGAGCTGACCAAGTCTTTCTCCAGCGCCGCCGATCTCGCCTCGCAGTACCCCGGCCACTCCGAACAGATCATCGCCGCCGCCAAGGCCTCGTTCCTGCAGGGCGACGAGCTCGCCTACACGGCCGGCGTCGTCGCCGTCCTGCTCGGCGCCGCGCTCGTCTTCTTCTTCTTTCCCAAACGGGACGAGGAGGAGGCGCTGCTCAAGCGCTACCACGCCGAAGACACCGAGCCGGCCGCCACCGCTTGAAAAGATGGCGGCGATGGCCGCCAGCGAAACGACGGGAGGTTCCCGCCTCGGCACTACGCTGCGCGAAGGCGAGCGGGTAACGCCGCTGGAGCTCTTCTTCGACCTCGTTTTCGTATTGGCGATCACCCAGTGCACGGCGCTGATGGCCCACCACCCGACCTGGTCGGGCCTGGCCCAGGGCCTGCTCGTGCTCGGCATGCTCTGGTGGGCCTGGACCGGCTACTCCTGGCTGACCAGCGTGATCGACCCCGAGGAGGGCGCCGTGCGGCTGGTCATCTTCGGCGCGATGGCGGCGCTGCTGCTCGTTTCGCTCTGCGTGCCCGAAGCCTTCGGCGGCCTGGCGCTCGCCTTCGCCCTGATCTACGGCGTCGTCCGCTCCGCCCAGATCGCCCTCTTCATGCTCGCCAGTCCCGATGACGACGCGCTGCGCCACTCCGTGCTCGGGCTCGCCGCCAGCACGGCGGTTGCCGTCGGGCTCCTCGCTACCGCGTCCCTCTTCGACGGCCTCGCCCAGGGCGCGCTCTGGGCGCTCGCCCTCTTTCTCGACATGGCGGGGCCCTACTTCTTCGGCTCCGAAGGCTGGAAACTGGTCCCCGGGCATTTCGCCGAGCGTCACGGGCTGATTGTGATCATCGCCCTCGGCGAGTCGATCGTCGCGATCGGCGTCGGTGCCTCCCACTCTCTGACCCTCGCGATCGGCACCGCGGCCGTGCTCGGCGTCGCGCTGACCGCGGCGATGTGGTGGATCTACTTCGACATCGTCGCGATCGTCGCCGGCCGCCGCCTTGCCGAGGCCGAGGTCGGCAGGACCCAGAACGAGATGGCGCGCGACTCCTACTCCTACATGCACCTGCTGATGGTGGCCAGAATCGTCCTCGTCGCCCTCGGCCTGAAGACGACGATCGGGCACACCGACGAGCACCTGCACGCTGTGCCCGCCTTCGCCCTCCTCGGCGGCCTCGCGATCTACCTCTTCGGCCACGTCGCCTTTCGCTACCGCCACGTCCACTCGGTCAACCGACAGCGACTGCTGCTTGGGATCGTCCTGCTGGTCTTGGTCCCGGTGGCGACCGAGGTACCCGCGCTCGTTCCGGTCACGATCGCCAACCTGCTGATCTGGGCGATGATCGTCTACGAGACCCGCCTCTACGGCGAGGGCCGGCACGAAGTGCGGCGCCCCCAGACCGCCGAGACCTAGGCGCGGCGCCGGCGCGGGCCGAGCGGGTGCTCGAACTCCTGCATCAACCCGGCAATGGCGAAGCAGAGAGCGCCCGTCAGCGTGCCCCAGTTGGCGATCCCGGTGTTGACCGCTTCGGCGCTGGCCGGCTCGACGAAGGAGGCCACGGCGGAGACCATGAAGAGGACCGAGCCGATCTGGTTGACACCGACGATCCACCAGCCAAGGTCACGATGGCGCCAGAAGCGACGGCCGCCGCCGATCTCGACCAGGGCCAGATGGCCGGAGATGAGGAAGAGCGAGCAGCCGACCATGTCCGGCGACCAGACGAGGCGGTCCTCGGCGGCCGGGCTGAGGCCGTCGATGAAAGAGTCGATCAGGTTGATCGCGAAGACCAGCGTGCCGGCGAAAAGGACGACGGCGCTCAGCCACTGCAGCCGCTGCGGTTCGCGCGACCACCAGCGCCAGCGCGCCTCGGCGCCCGGGTCGCCGCTCGGCTCGTTGACCACCTGCAACACCGAGCTGTAGCCGCCGGTGCTGAAGAAGACGCCACCAACCAGGTAGACCGAGGCGCAGACCGTCGCCGAAACCCCCGCCTGGGCCAGCGCCGCACCGAGGGCAAACAGCGATCCCCCGATCAGGAACGCGGTCGCGGCGACCGCGTTGAGCAGCATGCTACGGCGAGACGAAGGTCTCCGGGTCGGGGCCGATGCGCTCACCGCGGTCGAGTTTCGCGAATTCGGCCATCTCCTCGTCGTCCAGCTCGAAATCGAAGATCTCGATGTTCTCGCGGATCCGCTCCGGCGTCACCGACTTGGGAATGACGACGTTGCCCAGCTGCAGGTGCCAGCGCAGGATCACCTGGGCAACGGACCTGCCGTGACGCTCGGCGATGCCGGCGATCGTCTCGTCGTCGAGCAGCGCCCCCTGCGCGAGTGGGCTCCAGGCCTCGGTGGCGATCCCCTGCTTGGCATGGCAGGTGCGCAAATCGTCCTGCTGGAAGCGTGGGTGCAGCTCGATCTGGTTGATCGTCGGTCGAGTGTCGGTTTCGACCTCGAGCCGTTCGAGGTCCTCGATGCGAAAGTTGGAGACGCCGATCGTGCGCGCCGCCTCCTCCTCGTAGATCCGTTCGAACGCGCGCCAGGTATCGACGAAGCGACCCTGACTGGGAGCGGGCCAGTGGATCAGGTAGAGATCGACGTGGTCGAGTCCAAGCCGCTCGAGGCTCGCCTCGAAAGCAGCCAGGGTCGAGTCATGGCCCTGGTCCGCGTTCCAAAGCTTGGTGGTGACGAAGACGTCCTCGCGCGGCAGCCCCGACGCCGCGAGCGCGGCGCCGACGCCCGCCTCGTTGCGGTAGGCGGCCGCCGTGTCGATGTGGCGATAGCCCGCCTCGAGGGCGAGCTCGACAGTGCCCTGGGTGTCCCTGGGAGGAACCTGGAAGACGCCGAACCCGAGTTGGGGAATCTCAATGCCGTCGTGAAGCGCAAGTCTTGGAATCGTCAATTGGGCCATTGTCTTCCTTGTTGTCATGATAGCTCTCTTGCTGTCATGAATAGCGATGGCTGCGATACCCGGTTGTCAGGGCATCTACTAGCGAAGCGCGGCAAGTTCCAATCAGGTCAACTAACTAATAAGTATCCTCGGCTCCAAATGGCCAAGCCCACGCAACCGGTTCGGGGCCGGCCTAAGCGGTCTTCGACCGTACCTCTGACCGGCGTCAGCGAGCTTGACCGCGACAGCGAGGTGCCGTTGTATTTTCAACTCGCGGCGGCGCTCAAGGTGATGCTGGAGGTGGACAGCTGGGAGGCCGGCGCCCGCTTTGCTTCCGAGCGCGAGCTGGAGGAAAAGTTCAACGTCTCGCGGGCGGTGATCAGGCCGGCGCTCGAGCTCCTCGTCGGCGACGGAGCCATCGTCCGGGTCAAGGGATCCGGCGCCTTCGTCGCCCCGCCCCGGCGCGAGGTCAAGGTGGCCGGCCTGGTCGGACTGTGGTCCGAGCAGCAGGACGGCCGCACGGTCCACGTGCTCAGCGCGCGCAAGCGACAGCCCGATCGCACCGTGTCGCACTTCCTCGAAATCGAGGACCGGCGCACGCCGGTCGCTCACGTGCACGCTGTCGTCGACGCCGGGCAACCGTCGGCGATCCTCGTCGACTCCTTCTCCTCGGTCACGCTCGTGCCCTGGCTGCTTCCCACCGCACAGGCTCTAGAAGGCGGCACGAGACCCTCCCGGCCCAGCGGGCTGGACCTCACCCGCGCCACCGTCGCGGTCGAGCACACCTTCTTCGGCGAGTGGGGGTCCTCCCAGGTCGGCGCCTCGGCCGGCGATCCCGCCCTGATGGGGCGCTTCGTCCAGTTCGGCCGGGTGAAGGGCTCAAAGCAGGAGTGCCCGCTCGAGTTCGCCCGTCTCATCTATCGCGCCGACGGCGCCCAGCTCGCCTTCGAGCTCAGCTAGGGCGAAGGTTCTCAAACGCTATGGAAAGATCAATCGTTCGCGATGACCGTGCTGGGCCAGAACCTGATCGATGCCCTCGCCCTCGGCAGCCTCTACGCACTGATCGCCCTCGGCATCACCCTTGTCTACACGGTGATGGGAATGATGAACTTCGCCCACGGCGAGTTCATCATGCTCGCCGCCTACGCCCTCTTCGTCTTCGCCGGCCTGCCCTTTGCCGCGGCGGTCGCGGCTGCTCTGCTCGCCGGGGTCGCGATCGCGCTGCTTGCCGAGCGCGTCGCCTTTCGGCCGGTCCGTAACGCCGATCTCTCGGCCCAGCTCGTCACCTCGCTGGCAGTAGCGGCCATCCTCCAGAACATCGTCACCGTCGCGGTCGACGCTCGGGCCCAGTCGGTCGAGACACCGGCCTCGCTCAGCGAGTCGACCGCCATCGGCGGCATCTCGGTGCCGAACCTCGAGTTCGTCACGCTCGGGCTGACCCTGCTCGTCCTGGCCGGGCTCGGCTGGCTGCTCTACCGGACCCGCACCGGCCTCGCGATGCGCGCGGCGGCGGAGAACTTCGAGATGGCGCGCCTGCTCGGCGTCCGCGCCAATCGGGTGGTCGCGATCGCCTTCGCGATCAGCGGAGCGCTCGCCGCGATGGTCGGCGTGCTGCTCGTCATGCAGACCGGCCAGGTGACGCCGACGATGGGCCTCACCCCGGTCCTCGTCGGCTTCGTTGCGGTGGTGATCGGTGGCTTCGGCAGGATGTTCGGCGCCGTCGTCGGCGGACTGCTGCTCGGCGCCCTCGCCTCCCTGCTCGGGGTCTACCTCCCCGACGGGTTGGTGCCGTTCCGCGACGCGATCGTCTTCACCGTGCCGGTGCTGATCCTCATCTTCAGGCCGAACGGCTTGCTCGGAGGAGAGATCTCCAGGGCCCGGGTATGAGCGGCGGGCGGCTCCGCTCTCGCAAGTCCGCGGCCGTCTCGCTGCTGGCGCCGCTGGCACTGATCGCGCTCGTCGTCTTGGTCGGCGCCAACGGTGCACCGTCGTTTCAGGGCACCGTCACCCTGATTCTCTGCAACCTGATCGTCGTCATCGGCCTGCAGGTCTTCGTCGGCAACAGCGGCGTCTACTCGTTCGGGCAGCTTGGCTTCGCGACCGCCGGCGCCTACATCGCGGCGTTCCTCACCCTGCCGGCGACCTTTGCCCTGCTGCAGACGCCGGGCCTGCCCCATCTCATCGCCGACGCCCACCTCGGGTCGCTGAGCTCGACCCTGATCGCGGCGGCGGTCTCGGGGCTGCTCGCGATCGTGGTCGGCCTGCCCCTGATGCGCACCTCCACCCTCGCGATCCCGATCTCCACCTTCGCTTTCCTGGTCGTCGTCTACAACGTCGTCGCCAACTGGGATCGGGTCACTGGCGGCAACAGCGGCCTGGTCAGCATCCCGACCACGACCAGCGTTGAGGGGGCGGGACTTTGGGCGGGCGCCGCGGTGACCCTCGCCCTGGCCTTCAAGTGGTCGGCGAGCGGCTATCGCCTGCAGGCGACGCGCGAGGACGAGGTAGCCGCGCGCTCGATCGGGATCGGCGTGATGCGGGAGCGGCTGATCGCCTTCGGCCTCAGCGGCGTCCTATGTGGGATCGGCGGCGCTCTGGCCGTTCACCAGTCCGGCGTCCTCAACCCGACCACGTTCTACTTCGGCGCGACCGTGACGACGATGACGATGCTGGTAGTCGGCGGCTCGCGCAGCGTCTTCGGCGCCGTGGTCGGAACGGTCGCGATCGCGAGCGTGAATGAGCTGCTTCGCGGGGTCGAGAACGGCGCCCACCTGTTCGGGTTGGTCTCGATCGACGCGGCTCCCGGCCTCGCCGCGATCGGCCTCGGCCTGATCCTGCTGGCGACGATGATCGCGATGCCGAACGGCCTGAGCGCAGGTCGGGAGGCGGGTGAGCTGCCCTGGTTCGGCCGGTTGGTCCCCGCCGCCCCTGCGGCGTTGCCGAGCTCGAGTGGAGCCCTCGCCCCACGGTCGATCGATCGCCCAGCGAAGCCTGGCCTGCGAGCCGAGGGAGTGTCGCTGGCTTTCTCCGGGCTGCACGTCCTCAGGGACGTCGACCTCGTGCTCGAACCGGGCGAGGCGCTGGGGTTGATCGGTCCCAACGGCGCTGGCAAGACGACCCTCGTCAACGTCCTAAGCGGATTCCAGGAACCCGACTCAGGCGCCGTCTCGCTCGATGGTGTCGACGTCACCGGGCGCTCGCCGAGGCGCCTCGCCCACGCCGGACTGGGTCGCACCTTCCAGGCGGCCCTTCCCTTTCCGGACCTGAGCGGCGTCGAGAGCGTCGCCGTCGGCGCGATGGGCATGGGAGTCGGCAGGCGCCGCGCGGTCGCGGTGGCGATCGACGTGCTCGGTCGCCTCGACCTGCTCGAGCGGGCCGGGCTCCCGGCCGGATCCCTGCCGCCGGGCGCCCAGCGCCTGCTCGGGATCGCCCGCGCCCTTGCGATCCAGCCGCGCTACCTGCTGCTCGACGAGCCGGCCGCCGGGCTGAACGAGGCTGAATCCGAGGAGCTGGTCGCGATCCTCCGCGAGGTGCTGGAGGACTTCGGCTGCGGAATCCTGCTGATCGAGCACGACATGAGCACCGTGATGGAGCTCTGCTCGCGCGTGCAGGTGCTCGACGACGGGATGACGATCCGGATCGGCACTCCGGAGCAGGTCCAGGCCGACCCAGCCGTGGTCCAGTCATACCTCGGCAGCTCCTTTGCGGCGGCCGTCGATGCTTGAGCTGCGTCAGCTCCGGGTCGGCTACGGCCGTATCGAGGTCGTACACGGGGTCGATCTGAGCGTCGGCAAGGGAGAGGTGCTGGGAATGATCGGGCCGAACGGCGCCGGCAAGACCTCGATCCTGCGCTCGATCTGCGGCCTCGTGCAACCGACCGCGGGCGAGGCAATCTTCGACGGCCGCATCCTGACCGGGATGGCGCCGGAGCAGATCGCACAACTGGGACTCTCGCTGGTGCCCGAGGGCCGGCACATCTTCAAGACGCTGAGCGTGGCTGAGAACCTGCGTCTCGGTGCGCGCGGTGGCAGCGACGGTGGCGGCTTGATGGAGCGGACGCTCGAGCGCTTCCCGATCCTTCGCGAGCGTGCCCAGCAGCGCGCCGATCGTCTCTCCGGTGGGGAGCAGCAGCAACTGGCGATCGCCCGCGCCCTGTTGGGGAGGCCCAGGCTGCTGATTCTCGACGAGCCCTCGCTCGGCCTTGCGCCGAAGATGATCGACGTCATCTACGGGCTACTGCAGAGCCTGCGCGACGAAGGAGTGACGATGCTGCTGGTCGAGCAGAACGCCGCCCGCACGATCGACTTCTGCGATCGCTGCGCCGTGCTCAATGGCGGCAAGATCCGAGCCCAGGGATCGCGCGAGGAGCTGCAACGCAACCCCGACGTTCTGGGCGCCTATCTGGGCAGGCAAATATGAATGAAAATAAATTCTGAAATAGTCACTAAGGACACGATGTATGGCGACCGCTCATCCCGAGTCCCGACCAGCGAGGACGTTTCGCTGGCGCTACGCCATTGCTGGCAGCCGGTGGCGAGGCTCGCGGACCTGGAGCGCGGCCCGCAGCGAGCGGTGCTGCTCGGCGAAGCGCTTGCCGTCTTCCTCACCGAGAGCGGCGAGCCGGCGGTGGTGGCGGACCGCTGCGCTCACCGCGGAGCGTCGCTCTCGATGGGCAAGGTCGCGGGCGAGTCGATCCAGTGCCCCTACCACGGCTGGGAGTGGGCGGGCGAGGACGGCGCCTGCACCCGCATCCCCTCGCTGCCCGACCAGAGCCAGATCCCTGCCCGCGCCCGCGTCGCGGCTTTCCCGGCACGCCTGCACTGGGGACTGGTCTGGACCGTCCTCGAGCAGCCCCTGGGCGAGCCACCGGATCTACCGTGGTTCGACGCCGAGGCCTGGACCTGGGGTCACGGCACCCCGTATGAGCTGCCGGTCGGGCTGGGGGTGATGATCGAGAACTTCCGCGACGTCGCCCATTTCGCCTTCGTCCACGAGACGACGATCGGACCACTGCCCGAGGTGGTCGAGCCACTGCACGTCGAGCGAGACGGCATCGAGGTGACGATGCGGCGAGAGATGCAGTTCGGCGACAAAGCCGCCAAGTTCTGGAGCTCGGTGGGCGAAGCTTGCTACCACGTGATCGCCCCCAACTTCATCTCCTTCCAGATGTTCACCGAGGCGGGCGAACGCTGCCTGCTCCACGCTGCCCGCGCGATCAGCGCCACCGAGTCGGCGCACTACTGGATCGAGGGAGGGCTGGCCGAGGGCTTTGACGATGCCGCCCTGGAGGAGGCGATCGAGTACGAGTGGCGCATCTACTGCGAGGACCTACCGGTTATCTCGGCGGTCGAGCCGCCTGAGCTGTCGCTGGACCCCAACTTCGACACGAGCACCCTCGCCGATCGCTTCACCCTTGCCTACCGGCCCGCCTTCGCCGAGTTCGTCGATCGCGCGCTCAGTCTCCGTACTCGGGGATGAACTGCGGCTTCACCTTCGCCACCAGCTTCGGCTCGCCGTTCGCGTACACGTAAACCGGCCAGGTTCGGGTCGCCAGGTGATCTTCCCGGCTGAACGCCTCCTTGCCGACGATCGTCTGGTGTGGCTTGGCTTCGAGCGCGTCGGCGAGCGTGTTCCCGCTGACGCTGTGGGTTTCCCTGATCGCGTCGATGATCAGCTGGCCGGCGGCGTAGGACGCCAAGAGAGTCCCGGACACATCGGTATTGACCCCATTGCGCTCGAGCACCTTGAACAGGCGTGCTGAGGCACGGTCCGGCGGATCGTAGGCGGAGCCGTTGGAGGTCGCGTAGATCTTCCCTGGATCCGCGATGCCCTTGACCCAGAAGGTGCCATCGAAAGAGCTGCCACCGAGGATCGGGACGTCGATGCCAGCGGCTTGGATCTGCTTGATTGCCGCTGCGCCACCGGGCGGATAGGAGGCCATGACCACGGCGTCGGCGTCGGATCTCTTCAGCTCGCTGACCTGACTGGCAATCGACTCGTCGCCGTTGGCGAAATCGACCGAGCCGGCAATCGAGCCGCCGAGCTTTTCCCACGCCTGTTCGAAAGCGGAGCACTGGGCCTTGCCCATGACGATCGCCGTGTCGCACATGAGAAAGGGCCGCTCGATCCCCCGCTGGCGCAAGAAGGAGGCTCCCGCGCTCACCTCGCTAAGAAAGTTCGGATTGCCGCTGAAAGAGAGATGGCCCGTGTATGGCGGCCCGTAGCCAGGTTCGCCGGCGCACATCGAGAAGTTGAGCTTGTCGTGTTCTTCGGCCACCGGCGCGGCCGCGGCCGCCGTCAGCGCCTCGCAGCTGAGCAGGAGAACGTCCGCCCCCTCCTCGATCACCTTCTGAGCGGCAAGCGGAGCCTGCTGCGGATCGGAGCGATTGTCGGCCTGCACTATCGCCAGCTTGTGCCCGTCGATGCCACCCTTGGCATTGGTTTCATCGACCAGTTGTTCGATCGCCGCGATGTTGCCGTCGTAGGGGACGAGGTAGCCGGTCTTGGCGATCGCGGCGCCGATCACTATTTCTTTCGGCAGCCCGGCGGAGGGCGAGTCAGTCGAGTCGCCACTGCTGCCGCAACCGACCAGGACGGTCAGCGCGAATACGGGCAGCACGAAGAGCAGCAGCTTTGCGGAGGGAGGCATCCCTATACAGAACCCTATTGATTCCCAAAGGGAAATACTTCAACTAAATGAAGTAAAGAGCAACGCCTGCGCGGCCGCTGCGCCTAGCTGTTGGCGAGGCCGAGGGCCAGCAGCGGGAAGGCCAGCATGATGCCCATGTAGGCGCCCATCGCGGCGCCGCTGCGGAGGCTGGCCGTGCGCGAGCGAGCGCCGGAGATGGCGCCGATCAGGAAGATCGCCAAGGCGAGCGTGAGGCCAATCCAGAAGACGTCGGGCATGAGCGCGGCGAGACTATCGAACGGGAAGGATTTGAAGCGCTGCTGGCAACCCGGACGAGCAGGGAAGCCACCGGGGGCGCCAACGAAAAGCGGTTCCTGGCGCTGAGACCTGAGCGGTCAGAGCTGAGTGGTGACCAGGGCCACGATGGCGGTGGCAAGAGCGGCGATCAGGCCGCCGCCCACGTAGATCAGCGCGAGCAGCACCGCGTCGAGGCGACTGCTGATCGACTCGAGTTTCGCCTCGATGCCTTCGAACCGCCGGTCGACCTTGTCGAACTGCTGGTCTACCTTGTCGAACTGCTGGTCGACCTTGTCGAACTGTCGATTGACCTCGTCGAATCGCCGGTCGACTTCCCCGAACTTCCTGTTGACCTCGTCGAATCGCCGGTCGATTTCACCAAACTGCAGATCGAGGCGTTCGTCGATCCGATCGAAGCGTCCGTTGACGCCGTCGAAGCGTTCGTCCATTCGCTCGCTCAGACCGTCCAAGCGGTCGTCTGTCCAAGTCACTCTCATCGCCTCCATGCCTCCAACGTACCTCGGCCTTTCGCAACCGTTGCCCGCTGAATGTCACAGGATTGAGACTTTTTGTCTGCGTACGATGTTACAGGTCCGCGGCGGCCCCAAGCGGCGCCAGATAACTTTGGGCATATGAAATTGCTCGCCTTCAGTGACCTGCACCGCGACCTCGATCAGGCGGCCGAGCTGGTCGCGATGTCGGCCGAGGCCGACGTGGTGATCGGGGCCGGCGATTTCGCCTCGGTGCACGAGGGTCTGTCGGAGACGATCGGCGCCCTGGCGACGATCCAGACGCCGACCGTGCTGGTCCCCGGCAACAACGAGACCGAGGATGCCCTCCGCGAGGCCACGGCGGGTTGGGGCGCGGCGATCGTCCTGCATGGCGGCGGCACGACTATCGAGGGCACCGACTTCTACGGCCTCGGCGCCGGGGTGCCCGTCACCCCCTGGGAGTGGAGCTTCGACCTCGATGACGAGACGGCGGCGGCGATGCTGGCGTCCTGCCCCGAGAACGCGGTTCTCGTCCTCCACTCGCCGCCGCGCGACCACTGCGACAGCAACGGCGCCGGGATGAACTTCGGCAGCCCCGCCCTGCTGCGCGCGATCGAAGAGAAGAGCCCGCGGCTTGCGGTCTGCGGCCACATCCACGAGTCATGGGGATGCGAGAGCACGATCGGCGAGACGCCCGTCCGCAACCTCGGCCCCCAGGGCACCTGGATCGAGGTCTAGGCGGAGACGCGGTACTTGATGTGGGTGACGCCCGGCCCCTCGATAACCCGCACCTGCTCCAGGGCGATGCCGGCGCCCGCGAGATTGTCGAAGAGGCGCGTCCCCCCGCCGAGCAGAATCGGCACGAGGTTGAGGTCCAACTCGTCGATCAGGCCCGCCGCCAGGTACTGCTGAGCGACGTCGGCGCCGCCGCCGAGCGCGACGTCCTTGCCGCCGGCCGCCTGCTTGGCCTGCTCGAGCGCCGACTCGATGCCATCGGTGACGAAGGTGAAGGTTGTGCCGCCCTGCTTCTCCAGCGGCTCGCGCTCGTGGTGGGTGAGGACGAAGACGGGGGTGTGGAAGGGCGGCTCGTCGCCCCACCAGCCCTCCCAAGGCCGCTCGCCCCAGGGCCCCGGACCGCCGCCGAACATATTGCGCCCCATCACGGTCGCCCCGACATTTTCGAGCGCTTCCTCCATGACCGGGGTGCTGGCGTTCACCTCGCCACCCTCGCGGCCGTGAGGCTTACGCCAGGCGGCGAGCTTGATGACCCACTCATGCAACTGCTCCCCGCCTTTGCCGAGCGGGTCCTCCTCGCTCGGGTTCGGCCCGGCGACGAAGCCGTCGAGCGAGATCGAGATCTGAAACCTGAGCTTGGCCACTACGCGGCTGAGCCGGCTGCCGGGCCGTCGAAAAGCTCGCCGGCGCGGATCTTCTCCGCCATCTCGTCGGATTCGGCGCGGTAGCTGCGGCCGTCCTCGAACTCGATCACCGGGTACTTGCGCTGGCCGGAGAGCTGGTCGAGCGCGTCGCGCTT
>Ga0157374_10001267_pt1 | contig 21546 bp, 14 predicted proteins | sample M25metaG_FD_115308 | JGI IMG/M metagenome (GOLD analysis project Ga0157374, IMG submission 115308) | Miscanthus rhizosphere microbial communities from Kellogg Biological Station, Michigan, USA - M2-5 metaG | ecosystem: Host-associated > Plants > Roots > Rhizosphere > Soil | place: USA: Michigan... | reverse complement strand
TTCGTGAACAGGACGGTGCAGCCAGTCGCCTCGACCAGGTCGAACATAGAATGCCAGCACCGATCCCACCCTCGGCGACGTCCCTGCATTACGAAGCATCTCCGATCCGTTCGCACAGTGCGCTCTCGAGGGCCGTCAGTCGCGTCCGGCTGCGACTGGTTCCTTTTCTGATGCTGATGTATGTGATTTCCTTCCTCGACCGGTCCAATATCGGGTTTGCCAAACAGGCGCTTCAAACCTCGGTGGGAATTTCGCCGGCGAGCTATGCGCTGGCCGCAGGTCTCTTCTTCATCAGCTATTCGTTTTGTGGGCTCCCCAGCAATCTGGTACTGCACCGGATCGGCGCAAAGATCTGGATGGCTTGCATCATGACGGCATGGGGCGCGGCGTCGATGGCGACAATGTTTGTGAAAGGCGACACGTCGCTCTACACGGTGCGCTTGCTGCTGGGCGTCACTGAAGCGGGTTTTTTCCCGGGCGTGATTCTCTACCTCACCTATTGGTTCCCGAGCCGGGTGCGTGGAGAGATCATGGGGCTTTTCTACATCGGCGTGCCGGTTGCGATGATTTTCGGGAATCCGCTCTCCGGCTTTCTGCTGGAGATCCGCACGATAGCGGGATTGCAGGGCTGGCAATGGATGTTTTTCATCGAAGGCCTGATCGCGGTCGTGGTGGGGATCGGGACATATTGGTATCTCGATGACCGGCCTGCGCAGGCATCCTGGATTCCGACCGACGAGCGGACAGCGCTTACCAACCTTCTATCCGCGGAGGAGAATGAGCGCCGATCGTCCAGCCCCGGCAAGCTCAAGTCGATGATCCGCGACCCTCGAGTTCTCCTCTTCCTGGCGATCTATTCATTGATCCAGATCAGCGTGTACGGCGTGGTGTTTTACCTGCCCACCGAAGTTTCAGCGCTGCTTCACAAACCGGCAGGCATCGAGGTCGGGTTCGTTTCGGCTATTCCATGGCTTTTCGCACTTATTGCGGTGTACTGGCTTCCACGCGCTGCGGACCGGACTCAACGGCATAAGAGATACGCAGCGCTTTGCATGTTCGTTGGTGGTTGCGCCAGTTTCGCCTTTCCCACGGCAGGGCCAATCGTCGGGATCATGGCCTTGTCTATTGCGGTTTCTGCCTTTATTGCCGTGCAGCCATTGTTCTGGACATTCCCAACGGGCTATCTGGCAGATCGTGCCGCAGCGGGCGGAATTGCTGTGATCACGATGGGAAACCTTGGCGGGTTCATCGCGCCGAACCTTAAGGTCTGGACTGATCGATTCTTTGGATCCGAAAGCGCTGGCCTGTATCTTTTAGCCGGACTTACTCTTCTCAATTCTGCTCTGATTCTCATGGTGAACGATCGACGGAATCTCACGCTGGTTGTTCCAGAACATGATCGGATTTCGAAAGACTGAACGTCGGTCCTTCTCGGTCATGGAAGTAGCAGCCGATTCCGAGTCTGTTGTCGGTACTATAGATCGACGATCGTCACTCGGTTCGCGATAGAAACTGTCTTTGTTTTTTCCGAGTCCATTGAACGAAGAATAATCTTCTTCGGCGAGGATGGAAGACTGTCGCCGGTTCGAGTAAGGGTCAGTTTTCTTGTTGAATCCTGCCAGGAGCAATCGATTCTGGAGAACTGTCCCCGCTCGTACGCGAAGCTGATTCCATCGTCTTCGTACCAGCTGAACCGGCCGTCTGCGCCGGGATAAATTTGGAGCGTGATCGGCGCTTTGCCTGGTTCCGTCACATACTGACGCACAGGACCCATCGGCACGATGGCTCCTGCCCGGACGTGCAGCGGAATAGTGGCAAGATCGAGTTCGCGTGTGATCTCAACCCCGTGATCGCTCTTTGTCCGCTGATGGGACCAGAAGTCCCACCACTCGCCAGGAGGTAGATAGATCTTGCGGCTTGTTGCGCGAACCTCTACCACGGGTGCAACCAACAGGTGATCTCCCCACATGTATTGATCCGCGATCTGGGCGGCCTTCTCGTCATCCGGGTGTGCAAGCCAAAGCGCGCGGACGGGCGGAAGACCAGATCGATGTGCCTGCTCGAAGGTCGAGTAGGAATAGGGCAACAGTTGATACCGAAGTTCAAGGTATTTTCGACAGATTTGTTCAACGTCGGAATTATGCAGATCCTGCTGCGCAGGCCAGTCGCCGATGGCTTCGGCGCCTTCAAGGGGGCCGGCAGTCCCGAGGTTCCAACCCCAGGGCAGACGCAGCTTCCAGGTTCTGCCATGGGAGCGGAAGAGCGGGCAAAAGGCGCTGAACTGGAACCATCGCACGTAAAGTTCGGGAGTCAATTCGCGAGTTGGAACAAAGCCGCCCGTATCCGTGCCCCAGTAAGGAATTCCGCACAGCCCGATGTTGATGGCATCTGCGACCTGCGCTGCGAGCGTCTTCCAGGTTGAGTCAATGTCTCCCGACCACAGCCATCCGAATCTCTGCAGCCCCGCATATCCATTGCGATGCAAGGCGAAGGGTCTGCGCTCGGGATGTGCCTTTCTCTGTCCGTCCCAATACATCCGATTGCGTTCGAGACGCGACTCCACGGGCAACAGGTCTCCTTCATCAGGCCACCAGCCGTCAATGCCCATTGCTTCCAATTGCAGATGTTCGGCCCAGTACGGAGCGGCATCGCCAGAACCAAGTGAGACTGAACCGGCGTCAGTGATCTTGCCATGAAAATCATGGGGCGGAACCACATGCAGGACGATATTGAAGTGATCGCGGTGAAGTTCGCGCAGCATCTCCTCCGGGTCAGGGAAGGCCTCGGCGTTGAAAGTGAAGGATCCGTGACCCGTGTTCCAGCCAGACGGGCAGAATCCAGTGCCCAGGTAGATCAGTCCGTCGCAGGGGAGTCTCTTTTCCCGGAATGTCCTGGCAACGCCCATTACCTCTTCTCGATTTGCCAATGTGCGATGAGATTGCAGATACCCAAGAGACCAGAGTGGCGGAAGGTGAGGGAACCCGGTCAGTTCTGCGTAGCCGTGCAGTACTTCTGCAGGCGAGTCGCCCAGGACGAGATACACGTTGCGCGTAGACGTGGCGACCGGCGAAATTACGACGCCCATTTCGCCAGTAAGGTCGAAAGTTCCAAAGGGTAGACCTACAAAGATGCCCCATCCTTCCGGACTGATCAGCCATGGAATTGGCACCCGCGATCCGATCGTTCGCAACCCTGGAGAACTCTGACCGTTTCGCATGGCATCCTTGCTGCCTCGCCGGTCTCCAATCAGACCCTCCCCGAGCCCAAACAGGGGCCGGTTGCCCAGTTGAAAACGCACAGCCGTACTATCGGTATCGAACTGTATCTTCTGGCGCACCCGCTCCGCGTGGTCGAGCACCGTGATGCTGAGCGGCTCGGTATCGATCTTAATTGTGTGTTTGTCCCAGGGTACGGTGGAGGAGAGGTCCTCTCGGGCTTGGAGGGGGACCTCGTGCAGGCTCTCGAGCACCGCGAACTCTCGTTCGGGAGGTTTCGCGTGCACAGGGGCGATGCTGATGTGCAGAATCTTGGACGAGACCGCTGCTATGCGAAAGTTCAGTTTCCCTGGCGCGCCCGTCGGACGGGCGAGTAAACCCGCAGCGCTTAATTGACTGTCAAAGACGGTCCGAGCAAGGCCAACTCCAAGGCCGCCGAGCACAGATCTTCGAGTCGGTTGATCGAGCATGGTAGCGTCGCGCCCTCGCCTCAATAAGAAATCAACAGACTTGATTCGTTCGATGGTGCATATCTCCCATGCGGGTGCGATGCCAATCGTGATATAACTTTGCCGTCACTGGCGGCGTCGAACAGGTGTGACGGAACTCTCAAATTCGCCCGGCACTGAGCGTTTTGCACAACAGTACCGCATCGATGACACAAACAGCAATCCATACAAGTTCGTTGCGCGGCATTCGGTGGCTGCCGGTTGTGCTGGTGACGGTGGCGATTGCGATAAGTTATTTCGACAGGCAGACGCTTCCCGTTGCCATCGCCGCGATCCAGCGCAACATTCCGATCTCGGATGGGCAGTTCTCGTATCTCCAGACTGCTTTTCTCCTCTCCTACGCTTTGTTGTACATCGGGGGCGGACGGCTGCTCGACGTGCTCGGTACGAGGCGCGGTTTCACTCTGATCATGCTGTGGTGGTCTGTCGCTTGCGCACTGCACGGTGTTGCTGCAGGTTTTGGCCTGCTGCTGTGCGCTCGCTTTTTGCTGGGCATGGGTGAGGGCGGGGGATTCCCGGCGGCAGTTCGAGTGGTAGCTGAATGGGTTTCTCCCGAAGAGCGCTCTACCGCCATGGGTTTCATCAACGCCGGTACGGCGGTGGGATCCGTATTGGCTCCCCCGCTCATTGGAATCGTGCTGCTGCACAACGGTTGGCGGATGGTCTTCTATCTTGCGGGTGCCGCAGGGATGCTTTGGGTGATCGGGTGGAGTTTTGCGTATCGGGACAGCCCGGCCGCTGCGCGAACGCCGTTACCCCCGGTGCCTATCGCCCGGCTGCTTTCCATTCGAAGTATTCAGACGCTGGTGTTTGCCAAATTCATGAGCGATTCAGGCTGGTACTTCCTGCTCTTCTGGGTTCCCAAGTACCTTTACGACGCACGGCACTTCGACATTAAGCAGGTCAGTTACTATGGATGGATTCCATATGCTGCCTCAGGAATCGGGAGTTTTCTGGGAGGATATTTCTCCAGCAGTCTCCTGCGAAAGGGAGCAAGTATTGACAGCGCGCGCAAGATGGCGCTGGGTTTAAGTGCGGCTTTCATGCCGGTAGTGATGCTCGTTCCATTGGTCCCAGTTGAGTTTGCTCTGGCCTTGTTCAGCGTTGCATTTTTCTGCCAGCAATCCTGGTCGGGACTGATTATGACCGTGCCTGCTGATGTCCTTCCACTCTCCGCAGTAGGCACCGCTTCAGGCTTCGTGGGCTTCGGGGGCGCAATCGGCGGAGCCATTTTCGCGATCGTTGCGGGGGCTCTGCTTCAACATGGCTTCGGATATCAGACGTTGTTCATTCTTGTAGGCAGCTTTCATCTGATTGGCTTTCTCGCCATCGTTCTTCTCGGCGGCAGGATTCAACCAATTGGCAATAAGGATCTCAGGGATATAGAGGCCTGATTATGAAGATCACAGAAGTCCGCACACGCGTAGTCCAATGGGAGGGCGAAACCGTGCCGCTCCCGCCTCATTTCTGCACAAATCCAATGGATCTGGTGAGCTATCGCCAGGCGTCGATGGGGAATTTTTCGTTTCATGGATGGTTGCTGGTTGAGATTGCCACAGACAACGGTCTTGTTGGCGTGGGCAATGCTGCGCTTTCGCCACTGGTGTCGAAGACTCTGATTGATACTTACCTGAAGCCGATACTCATGGGCAGTGAACCATGGGATACGGAATTTCTATGGCAGCAGATGTATCGCCGCACGATGGCTTTCGGCCGCAAGGGCGTGGCGATGGTAGCTATCTCCGCCGTCGACATCGCCTTGTGGGACCTGCTTGGAAAAGATGCGAAGCAGCCCGTGTATCGTCTGCTTGGCGGGCGCACCAAGGAACGCATTCCTGTCTATGCGAGCCGTCTTTACGCGATGCCGATTGATGAACTTCGCAACGAAGCTCAGCGATACAGGGACGAGGGCTACACGGCGATGAAGCTTCGCTTCGGCTGGGGGCCGATCGACGGGCGTGAAGGGATGATGAAGAACGTGGAGCTCGTCCGAAATGTGCGCGAGGTGATCGGAGAAGGCATTGACCTCATGACCGATGCTTATATGGGATGGACGCTTGATTATGCCAAGCGGATGCTGCCACTGCTTGAGCCCTTTGGAATCCGGTGGCTTGAGGAACCGGTGATTCCCGATGATACCCGCGGTTACCGGGAGCTAAAGAAATACGGCTGCGTTCCGATCGCGGGAGGCGAACACGAGCATACCATCTTCGGATTCCGGTCACTGCTGGAAGAGGATGCATTGGATACGATTCAGTTCGATACCAACAGAGTAGGAGGCATCAGCCAGGCTCGCAAGATATCGGCGCTCGCTGAATCGTTCCAGATCCCAGTGGTGCCCCATGCTGGGCAGATGCACAACTACCACGTGGTCATGGCCAGTCTGAATTCGCCGATCGCTGAATTCTTTCCAAAGGTAGACGTAGAAGTGGGCAACGAACTCTTCTGGTACATCTTTGACGGCGAGCCTGTCCCCGAAAGAGGTCACATCAATCTCGACGACAACACTCCGGGGCTTGGCCTTACGGTGAATGAAGAATCGCTCAAGCGTTTCAAGATCGTTGAGTAAAAAAGAGAGGATACTTGCACCTCGTTCAGATTGGAAATGGAACGCAACGACGCGTTGCGGTTGTCAGCGAGCCGAATCTTCTGCTTCTCTGCGAAGTAGATTCCGTAGTTGCACTGGCTGAGAGAGCGCTCTCTACGGGACGGCGGCTCTCCGATGTTATTGGCGATCTGACAACTCACGAGGCCTTGAGCTACGACGCGGTATATGATGGCCGGTCAGACTGGAGTCTGCTGCCGCCCATCGATAAACCGGGTGAACCCCAGCGTGTGCAGGTCTCTGGAACGGGTTTGACACATCTGGGGAGCGCTCGAGAGCGACAAGCGATGCATGGAGCAAGCGCTGAAGACGACGAAGACTCAAAGAAGACAGACAGCATGCGCATGTTCGAATGGGGCCGCCAGCAGGGAAGGCCGCTCGATGGCGAGATCGGTATTGCTCCGGAATGGTTTTACAAAGGCGATGGTTCCATTGTTCAAGCGCCATTCGGATCTCTGATTGTCCCCGGATACGCCGAAGACGGCGGAGAAGAAGCCGAGGTAGCTGCGATCTATTTGATTGCGCCAAATGGAACGCCCTGCCGAATCGGGATGGTCGCCGGCAACGAATTTTCCGATCATGTTTTCGAGCGTCGTAATTATCTCAACCTCGCCGGCTCAAAACTACGAAGCTGCAGTATTGGCCCAGAACTGATCATCGACGCCAGCTTCGATGATGTGGCTGGCAATGTACGGATCGTTCGCGATGGGCAATCAATATGGAAAAAGCAAATCCGCACCGGCGAATTGAACATGTGCCACAGCCTCGCTAATCTTGAGCACCACCACTTCAAATTTGCTGCGCATCGTCAGGCGGGCTTGGTGCATATCCATTTCATGGGCGCCGATTGTCTGTCATTCGGCGAAGGAATCCGACTCAAGTCAGGAGATGTTACGGAGATTCAGTTTTCAGGATTTGGGCGGGCTCTACGGAATACAGTCTTCATCGAAGAACAGCTGACAACGCCGTTACGCGTACAGGTGATGCAATGACCGGACAATCGACAAACGCGAAATTATCCATCGCTCTTTTAGGTCTGGGCACGATGGGCCAGGGCATGGCGAAGAACCTATTGAAGGCAGGTTTCCCCCTAACTGTCTGGAATCGGACCGAGGCCAGAGCTGAGGCGCTGGCACGTTTGGGGGCGGCAGCCGCCAAGACCCCGGCGCAGGCATCAGAGAACGCATCGATTGTTTTTGCGATGCTGTCTGACGACGTGGCATCCCGCTCGACATGGCTCGGACAAGACGGAGCTCTAGCAGCCATGGCTGCTGGAAGCGTTGCCGTTGAGTGCAGCACTCTGAGCCCGGATTGGATTCGAGAGTTACATGCGGTGGTTACGGGTCGCGGCCTGCGCATGGCGGAGGCTCCAGTGACCGGCAGCCGCGCTCAAGCCGAAGGAGGGCAACTTAATTTCCTTGTCGGCGCTGATGCGGATACATTTGCCACCGTCTCGCCGGTACTCCAATGCATGAGCAAAGAGATCCTGCAACTGGGACCAATCGGCAGCGGAGCCCAACTGAAACTTATCAATAATTACCTTTGTGCCGCGCAGGTCGTGTCTTTTGCCGAAGCGCTCGCATGGATGGAAAGAACCGAGCTTCGACTCGATACCGCTCTTGATTTTCTCAAGCGCGGCGCGCCAGGCAGTGGCATACTCGCTGCGATGTCAGAACGGATGACACATCGAACCTATGAGGTAAATTTCCTCCTCCACCTCATGGCCAAGGATCAGCGTTACGCCCACGCTGCTGCCGCGCAACTGGGGATCGATGCTTCCATGGCATCTTCCGCGCTGAAACTTTTTCAGCAAGCCGAAGAGCAAGGCCTCGGTGCGAAAGATATGTCCGCCGTTGTTGAAGTTGTTCGTCGATCTAGTAAAAAGCCGTGATCGTTGAGCCCGCTCGTTGAAGAACTTCGAAGACCAATCCTGCAGGTCGGAAATTTTTAATTTCATCCGTTGCCGGGCGGGGAATCAGAGAATCCCCCCCGGCAACGAACATCGCTCATCGTGAAGGCTGCTCGTGCCCCTACATATCTGGTTCCGTAAACGCGGCCAGAAACCTGGCCGCAGCTCGCTGCTACCGGGTTGAAAGCACAACTACGGTTGCGATTGGATCGGTCGCGTTGCCCGGCAGAGCAATGTCGATTCCGGTGCCTGATTTGGAAATCTTGAGCGATGTCTTGTTCTTGTCCGCCAGCAGATATGCACTGGTGACTTCACGCGACACGTTGTCCAGGTGGAAGCTTCCCTTGGGCCAGGAGAAGATCTCGATGTAAATCTTGTCTGGACCAGTCGTTGAACGCCAGTTCCATGCCGGGATGAATTTGGGCTTACCCTCTTTGTCCTTTTCTGTCTGGCTGAAACTTCCGGCCTCTGCGCCGAAGAGAGTCGGCTTGGTGCCGTAGATCGCCTCGCCGTTGACATCTAGCCATTTGCCCACAGCCCGCAATCTTTCGATCTCAGCCGGTGGCACGTTGCCCTTTGAATCGGGCCCGATGTTGAGCAGATAATTGCCGCCCTTGCTGGCGATATCAATGAGATTACGGACCAGGGTTTCAGTTGACTTGAAGTTTGTGTCATAGGACTTGAATCCCCACGTGTCGTTCATCGTCATGCAGGATTCCCAGTCGCGTCCCGGGTATCCTTTCGGGGGGATGTACTGTTCGGGAGTTTCCGTATCGCCGTTGTAACCGCCGCCGAGACGATTGTTCCAGATCAGATTTGGATGCTGGTTGAGCAGTTCGACAATCTCACCGGCAAGCTCCGGCGTCATGTCGTTGGTGGGAGTGTCGAACCAGATGACTGCTGGAAAATCTCCGTAGTTGCTCAGCAGTTCTTTGAGTTGAGGGATAGCCTTCTTATGCAGGTACTCCGCAAAGTTGCCGTCCTGCGCGGAATCCCAGTGGTGATTGGGTTTGTCGTGATTGCCTGTCTTGTATGCGGCGCCGCCGGGAGCGGTCCAATCCTGATCCTGCGAGTAATAGAACCCGAGCTTGATGCCTTGTTTGCGGCACTCTTCGGCGAGTTCTTTGATCGGATCACGGTGGAACGGCGTGGCATCGACGATGTTGAATGGATCGGCTTTGGAGTCGAACATTGCGAAGCCATCGTGGTGTTTCGAAGTAATGACGATGTACTTCATTCCTGCGGCCTTGGCCAACGCAACGATGTCATGCGCATTGAAGCCAGTGGGATTGAACTTGCTCGCCAGTGCCTTGTAATCGGCGACAGGAATGGTGCCCCGATTCATGATCCATTCGCCAATGCCGGGAACCTGTTTTCCGCTCCAAGTGCCCGCGGGGATGGAGTAGAGGCCCCAGTGAATGAACATGCCAAACCGCGCCTCGCGCCACCATGCAAGACGCGCGTCGCGCTGGGCGGGAGTCTCGGTGTCCTGGATGGCCTTCACGCGATGCTGATCGGCAATGTTGTAGTGTTCGCCTGCAACCTGGGCAGGCACCGCAACCGCGACAACGAACGTGATCGACAGTAAAGAGATGCAGAGTTTGACGGTCTTCAATTTGGACTCCTTGGGGATGCACAGCAACGCATTCGCTTCGTTGCGCGCTTGTATTTAGAAAAGGTTCAATGCAATCACGCTGACATCGGAGTCAGGCGCCGTTTGGGGAATCTCGATATCAATCTGGCTTTCACTTTGCCGCATCTTCAGCGGCATACCGTTCGCGAGAAGCCTTGCTGAAAGTACACGTACACCCACTTCCTTGATTGTGACTAGCGGGGGTTTCCATTCGAAAAGATGAAGGAAGAGCGTTTTGCCGTTGGATGTTGTCCGTAGACCGTCAACGTTTTGTACTGGTCCGTAGGTTGTTTCGTAGATAGAGTCACCATTCAGCGTGAGCCATGCGCCGATCGCCTTGAGCCGTTCCTGGAATTCGGGCTGGATTTGACCGTCCGGCTGCGGACCGACATTCAGGAGAAAGTTGCCGCCCCGGCTGGCGACTTCAACTAGGCCGCGAATCAAGGTGCGCGCGGGCTTGTATTCGTGATCGTTCTTTTTATAGGCCCAGGTGTTGTTGATCGTCATGCAGGTTTCCCAGAGACGAAAGTCTTCGGGACGGGGAACTGACGCACTCAACTTGCTCGAAACCGAGGGATCTATGCCTGTCAGTTTGATGCCTCTGGTAGGAATAGCGGTGGGAATGAACTGCTCCGGCGTTTCGTAGTCGCCGTCGACGCCAATGCGATCGTTGGTCAGTGTTGCAGGCTGTATCTCATGCATCATCCGCAACACTTGGTCGCCGTCGTATTTCTCCTGGTTGTTCAGGCCGTCGAACCAGATCAGAGCAACCGGGCCATAGTGCGTCAACAACTCGCGCAACTGCTGCTGCATGTACGAGAGATAATTCTGCCATTCCGGTCGCTGGGGCTCGCCATGCCAGTTTTCACTTGCCGGTTTGCCCGTGTCGCGAAATCCGGGGTGGTGCATGTCGGGTGGCGAGTAGTAGAAGCCGATCGGCATATCGTCTTCGTGGCAAGCTGCGGCCAACTGCTTGACGATGTCCTTTCCATAAGGCGTATTGGTGATTTTGTAGTCGGTGTATGCCGAATCGAACATGCAGAAACCGTCGTGATGTTTGGTCGTGAAGACCATGTATTTCTGGCCAGCCTGCCGCGCCAGGTCGATCCATGCCTGCGGGTCGAACTTCGCGGGGTTGAATGTTCGGGGCAGCGCACGGTATTCGGTCTCGGAAATGCCGTCCTGCTTGGGCACCATGATGGGCCATGACGCCTCGACGCTGGCCTGCGAATACGGCCCCCAGTGGATGAACATGCCGAATTTTGCCTGCCTGTACCATTCCGTTCGGTCAAAAGCAAGGCTTCTTTCCAACGAGAAAGAGGGCAGGGCACAGAGCATGGGACCTGCCGCTGCGGCCTTGAGGAACATGCGACGGCTGAGATTATAAGCGCTCATTCGGAGGGAACGATAAAAAATGAGAATGCGCTTGTCAAGCAGATTAGTCCGTATCCGGCCTTGTGTGCGGTTCTTCAACGGCAAGCTGATTGGCAAATAGGATCCGATTGGCCGCTTCTAATCCATGTGGAAGACTTCGGTCATCTCGGCCCACCATTCCCCCTCTCTGCGATTCTCTACCGGCTCCTGCAATGGACCTACCAGCGCCCACCACATCTGAGTCTTAGGATCGGCAGCCATCCTGGCCATGTCCGCCTCGAAATCGCCACCGAGGTATTCGAAATATGAGAATAAGAAGCCATTTTTGATAAAGATAGAATAGTTGGCAATGTTGCACTTGCGGATGGTTTCGAGAACCTCGGGCCAAACTGCTGCGTGGTGGTGCCTATACTGTTCTTCGCTATCGGCTTTGATCCGGATTACCATCCCGTATCGTGTCATTGAATAACACCTCGTAAAAAATGTCCCAGTTGCACATTTGAAACGAAGCGCAACCGACGAATGGCATCGAGGCTAGCGGACGAGCGAACGCGATGACAAGTCTAAAGAAATCCTTGACCGAGATTGCACGTCTGGTTAAGATCGATCTCGCGTTCAATTTAAGCGCTTAAAATGTCAACCCTAACATCGCTCGCCACGGATGGCCTGGTCAAGAACACGCTCGCAGAACAACTGCGTCAGCAGATTCTGGCCGGCAATCTCAAGCCAGGGGAGCGGATCGTGGAAGGGAAGTGGGCGACTCGATTCGGGGTGGCCCAGGCGAGTATTCGTGAGGCAATCAACATCCTTTCGCAGGCCGGCTTTGTGACGAAAGCCTCTGGGCGGAGCGCGCGGGTTATCCATTTGAGTGAGGTGGATGTGTCGCGCATCTATGCTCTTCGCGGAGCCATTGAGGGTTTGGCGGCAAGAACGGCAGCTCATGAGTCTCACGACATAACACCTCTGCAGGCGGCGATGGACAGCATGACTGTGTCGGCTAAGAGTGGCGATCTCGAAGGACTGATCGAGGGCGACTTGCTGTTTCACCTGGAGCTATGCAAGCTCTCGAGGAATCCATTTCTGGTTGAGCATGCGCGCCGGCTTCTGCTGCCACTATTCGCGTTTGTGCGGATGAGGGTCTCTGCAAGCGGGCAATCGCCGGCAGCATGGGACAAAGATCTGGCAGCACATCAGAAGATCATCGATCTGATCAGCGAAGGTGAAGGCGACGTTGCCGAGCACTATGTGAGGAGAGCTATGGAGAGGTTTGCCCAGACTGCCTACGACAACTGGGAGAAGCGAGAAGCAAGTGCCAAATGAATTGACCGGGATGGTCGTTGTGCTGACCGGGGGAGCCGATGGCATCGGGCTTGATTGCGCTTCGGCATATTCGCGTGAAGGCGCAGTGGTGGCCATTGTCGATCGAGACGGCGAAAAGGCTGAGGAAGCTGCCTCCAGCCTGGGGTCCGACTGCATGGCTGTGCAGGCGGATGTCGGCGATGGCCCTGCGGTGCAAAAGGCGATCAGTGCAGTGCTCGCGCGCTACGGTAAGATCGACGCGCTGCACAACAACGCCGGGATTGCGAGCCCATCGAAACCGCTGGACCAGACGACAGAACACGAATGGGACGAACTCATTCGAATTAATTTGAAATCGATTTTCTGGACCACGCGCTTTGCCATCGATGCACTGGTTGCCGCCAAGGGCTCCGTGCTCCATACCGCGAGCATGGTTGGATTAATTGGACAAGACAACCACGCGGCTTATGTCGCTACTAAAGGCGCGGTGGTTGCACTCACAAAGGCCATGGCCCTGGATTACGCCGCGAAAGGCATTCGCGTGAATGCAATCTGTCCTGCTGCGGTATGGACGCCAATGCTCGAGAGATGGTGTTCTGAGCAGCCAGAGCCCGATCGCATACGAACATATCTCGACGATATCCACCCTCTAGGCGCGTGTCCTCATGGTGACGTGATCGCGGATGCCGCGGTCTTCTTACTTTCACGACGCGCGCGGTTCATCACCGGATGCATTCTGCCCGTGAGCGGCGGCGCCGAACTTGGCTATCGACGATGATGGAGAGTTTCCAATGTCCAATTGCGTGATTCGGTCGATTCATGCGATCGATGCGCGCTACCCATTGCCGCCCGGCGCAGGCAGCGACGCGGTCCACACCAACCCCGTGTATGCCATGGCGCTGACCCAGCTGAAAACAGAGGCTGGACCAACAGGCACCGGTCTGGCGCTGACACTGGGCGATGGCAATCGGCTGGTCTGCGATGCGATCGGCATGTTGGCCAAGCCGCTCGTTGGCAGATCAATTGATGAAGTAATGGCGCACTTCGGCGATGAGCAGCGCGGGATGGCGAATGATCCCGCCCTGCGATGGCTTGGGCCGCACAAAGGCGTTGTTCATCTCGCGCTGGCCTCGATCACAAATGCGTGTTGGGACTTGTGGGCCAAGAGCCGCGGTGTGCCGCTGTGGAGGCTGCTTCTGGACTTGGATGATGCAGCTCTGCTTGCAACCCTTGATCTGAGCTATCTGGAAGACATGCTGACGCATGACGAGGCGCTGGCTCTGCTCCGCTCAGAGCGAGATTCCAGACAGCAGAGAAAGATAATCCTGGATGTTGGCTACCCCGGATACGACACCTCAGTGGGGTGGATGGGGTACGACGATGCAAAGGTGCGCGCACTGACGCAGCAGGCCATCGACCGAGGCTTCAAAGCATTCAAGCTGAAGGTCGGATCGATTGATGACGAGCGCGACCTGAGGCGCGCAGCCATGTTGCGCCAGGTTGCAGGCGAAGCGGGAATCCTGATGTTCGATGCCAACCAGCGTTGGGATGCGCCTGATGCCATGCGAATGTGTAAGGCGCTGGCGGAATACAAACCGCTGTGGATCGAGGAGCCGACGCATCCCGACGACATTCATGCGCATGTGGAACTGGCGCGCGCCATTGCTCCTGTACACATCGCGGCCGGTGAACATATGCCGAATCGCGTGGTGTTCAAAAACATGATGCGATATGGCGGGATCCACTTTCTGCAGGCCGACTGCACGCGGCTTGCAGGTGTCAGCGAGTTCCTTGCTGTGAGCTTGATGGCGAGAAAATTCGGGCTTCCCGTTGTGCCGCATGTCGGAGACATGGGGCAGATTCATCAGCACCTTGTGTTGTTCAACCACATTGCACTTGGTCATGAAGTGCACTTTCTTGAGCACATACCCCACTTGCAAAAGCATTTCCTGTTTCCGGCCAAGGTAAAAGAAGGTTGCTACATGCCGCCTCAGGAACCGGGCGCCTCCACTGACATGCGGGTCGCACGAAAGGCAGACTAAGTGCCGCAATCATTCTGGATTGGCATCGCGCTCATCTTCGTTGCCGGCGTGATGGCTGGTGACTGTATGCTTCCGCTCAAATGGACGCGGAATTGGCAGTGGGAGAACACGTGGCTTGTCTTCAGCCTAATCTCGCTGCTTGTTCTTCCTTGGATGCTGGCACTGAGCATCGTGCATCACCTGTTTCGATCCTACGCGCAACTGAGTCCGCTTCAACTCTCGATTCCGATCCTGTTCGGCGCAGGATGGGGAGTCGCGCAAGTGCTCTTTGGAATCTCAATTCAGCGTCTGGGATTGGCCCTTGCCTACGCCATCGTGGTGGGCCTTGGGACACTGCTCGGTACCCTTGTCCCGCTCTTCGCTCAACATAAGGCCCAACTCAACAGGGCGCTGCTCATCGAAGTTTTCGCCGGTATCGTGGTGATGCTTGTCGGGGTCACGCTTTCAGCCTGGGCCGGTCATATCCGGGAACGAGAAGTTAATGCAGACAAAATGGCTTCGGCCGGCCGCTACAGCGCAGCGGTGATCATGGCGGTGCTTTGCGGCCTTCTGGCACCGATGATCAACTATTCGTTCGCGTTTGGGCAGGACATTGCACTTGCGGCCGGGCATCTTGGAAATTCTGATGTACGCGCGGCATACGCTGTGTGGCCTATAGGGCTCGCCGGCGGCTTTCTGCCCAATCTCGGATACAGCCTTTTTCTTCTGCGAAAGAATCGCACGGGAGTGCGATTCCGGTCGCTGTTTCCCGATGTTGGCTGGGCTACTTTGATGGCGATTCTCTGGATGGGAGCGTTCGCGCTGTACGGCATGAGTGCAAGCTATCTCGGAAAATTCGGGACTTCGATCGGCTGGGGGCTCTTTCAGATTTTCACGATTATGACTGCGACGCTCTCGGGCGTGGCAACGGGTGAGTGGAAGAGCGCTCCACGATCTGCTCGAGCCCTGCTGAGCGCAAGCATTCTTTGCCTGGGTAGTGCAACGGCCCTACTGGCCCATACCAATCACCAGTGATTTCGCAGCGAATGACTCGCGACCCATCCTTGCTGAAAACGGATGCACGATGCTAATCCTATGCACTGTGAGCGAATATCCACTGGGGAAGCAGACGACACATCTTAATGGTTTGATGGCAGTGAGAGGTTGCCTGGTGGCCGCCATGCTGCTGAGCTGTGCCGGTTTCTGCATGCGGGAGGTCTCACTGGCTCAACTGCCGGCAGCCGGGGCTCCCGGGCACTTCGTGGATGTAACACAACAGTCTGGGGTTCGATTTGTTCAACGATCAGCGCATACTCCTCTGAAATATCTGATCGAGACGATGGGCTCGGGAGTGGCTTTGTTTGACTGCGACAACGACGGCCGGCTCGATGTTTTTCTTGTCAACGGCGCTCCGATCACAAATCCAGAAACTAAAGGAACTATTCCTCAGAAGACGGGGCCGGAGTATTGGAACCGTTTGTATCACCAGAAGCCGGATGGGACCTTCGAAGACATCACGGAGAAGTCGGGTGTGCAGGGAGTCGGATTCGATATGGGCGTCGCAGTTGGCGACTACGATAACGACGGATACGAGGATTTGTTCGTCACCGGCTACGGCGGAAACCATCTCTACCACAACAACAGTAACTGTACTTTCACGGATGTGACGACGCAGGGGCGGGTAGGAGGAGAGGGATGGTCCACATCGGCTGCCTGGGTTGACCTCGACAATGATGGCCGGCTTGACCTGGTGGTAGCGCGCTATATGCGGTGGGACTGGGATAACGAGTGGTGCGGAGAGCACCGTCCTGGCTACCGCGCTTATTGTCATCCAGATATATTTCCAGCTGTCTCGATGCTCGTTTATCACAACGACGGCGCGGGACGATTCACCGAAGTTTCGCATCGGCTGGGGCTCGACAAGCCCGCACGAGCACTTGGGCTTGCGATCGCTGACTACGATCAGGACGGTCGCATCGACCTCTTTGTCGCGAACGACTCGATGCCCGAGTTTCTCTTCCACCAGAAGAAGGACGGACGTTTCGAAGAGGTAGCGATGGAATCTACCGTTGCGGTGAATGGTGACGGGCAAACCTATGCGGGAATGGGAGTCGACTTCGCAGATTACGACAACGACGGCTGGCCTGATGTGTTCATAACCGATTTGGCGAATCAGAGGTACGCGCTCTATCGCGATCTTCACGACGGCACATTTGACTACGTCACCAATCCGAGCGGCATCGGAAAGATTTCGCTGTTGCACTCCGGATGGAGCACGCGATTCATCGACTACGACAACGATGGTTGGAAAGACTTACTGATCGCCCAGGGACACGATCTGGACAACATTGAGCTCGAGAATCCGCGGCTGCATTATCGGGAGCCGATGATGCTGCTTCGCAACACAAAGAAGGGCTTCGAGGATGTCTCATCTGCGTCCGGAGACGTGTTCAAGAACAACTGGGCGGCTCGAGGAATGGCGGTCGGCGACCTGGACAATGATGGACGCATCGATGCCGTGGTGACACTCAATGATGGCGAAGCCCATATTTTGCGCAACGACACCGCGACACATAATCACTGGATCACATTGCGATTAATCGGTCACGAGAGCAATCGGGATGGCATTGGCGCAGTGGTAACGGTGACGGGAGATGGGGGTTCGCAATGGGCCACAGTGACGACTGCGAGCGGCTATCTTTCATCAAGCGATCCGCGGGTGCACTTCGGTCTTGGAGCGGGCGCCGAGAGCGTGTCGGTTGAGATTCACTGGCCCAGCGGGATTGTGCAGAAACTGCATGACGTTAGACCCGATCGGCAGATCACTGTGGAAGAGCCGGTCGCGGCTGAGTCCTCGCGCGGCGCTGGACGCTGAGATGCTTTCAGTTGCTCTTCTTGTCTTGCGAAAGTACGCGCAGCGCCTGCACGACGTCTTTGTCGGAGGGCATCAGCTTTTGTGCCTCGAGTAACTCAGAACGACCCTCATGCAGTGAGCCGGAGCGGCAATAGATCAATCCAAGGTTTTTGTGCAATTGCGCGAGCGCGGTGCACTGGCCGCAAACCTGAATAGCTTCCTTTAGCTGAGAAACAGCCTGCGGCCAATCGTGCGCGTCGGCTGAGGCGAGCGCAAAATTGCCAAGAGTCTGCGCGCGATCCCGGATGTGTTGTTCGGCCTGAACCTGTTCAAATTGCTGACGCAGCTGTTCCGATCGAGCAGGGTCACTCTTCGCGAGCAAGCGCGAAAGATTGTAAAGAGCCTGACCGTATTGCGGACGAAGGGAAATGGCTTTCTCCCAACTCTGTTGAGCGCCGGGAATGTCTCCCTTGCGTTGTAACTCCTGGCCGAGGATGAACAGAGCTTCGGGATTGCCGGCGTTGATTGCGAGACACCGCTGAAACGCATGGATCGCTGCATCGGGGTTCCCGGCCTGACGAGCGATGAGTCCCTGTAGATACCAGGCATCTGCGAGCTGTGGATTTAAAGCGACTGCCTGCTCCAACTCAGGCCTCGCCTCTTCATTATGTTGCAGGTCAAGCAGTACGCGACCGCGATTATAGTGCGCTTGCGCATCTTTCGGACCAAGCCCAACTGCTCGCGTGAATTCAGCCAACGCATCATTGAGGTTGTACTGGTCGGCAAGAGCAATGCCCAGGTTCAAATGTGTTTCCGCCGAGTCAGGCGCAAGTTCGACAGCCTTGCGAAACAGCGGCATCGCCTCTGAGCCGCGATTGAGCCTCACCAGGACCATGGCATAGGCGCTCAAGCTTCCTGTGTTCTGGGGCTCAAGTTGAGTTGCGGTCTGTAACGCACGAGCGGCCTCGTCGAAGCGCGACTGACTGGCAAGGATGATTCCGAGATTGGCAAAAGCTTGCCCGTATTTTGGATTATTCTCGGTGGCCCGACGAAACAGACCCTCCGCTTCGCCCGCGCGGCCCATCTGTCCGTAAAGCACGCCGAGATTGCTTTGCGCTTCTGCGTACTGCGGATCGAGGGCGATTGCCGCTTTCAGTTCTTTTTCAGCTTCGGCAAATCTTTCTACGTTTAGATCGAGAAGTCCTAATTGGTTGTGTACCAGGGACAGATTGTTGTCGAGTGCCTCGGCCTTTTCGAGCGACTGGCGCTCCGCTGCAAGATCGCCCACTTTGTCCTGAGCCAATGCGAGATTGTAAAAGGTGCGCGCATTTTTGGGGTCTTTCGCGATCGCCTGCTGGTAGAGTTCGATCGCCTGGTGCGCATCGCCAGTCTCCAGGTTCTGATTGCCCTGGCTGGCCTGTACGACAGCCGACATCTGTTCGCGCTCCTGCGCCTTCTCGTTTTCGAACTTGTCCAGTGCCTGACGCGCTGCTTGATGAAGCCCCAGTGCGCGCAGCACTGCCGCAAGCTGAAACTGCACTTTAGAGGAATTGGGATCGATCTTCAGCGCCTTCTCCAATTGCGGACGGGCTTCCGCTGGTCTATCAAGGTGCGCGAGAACGTAGCCGAGATTGTAGAGAGCTTCGAAGTCCGTTGGCTTCATTGCAACGGCTGCTTTCAAGTCGAGCGCCGCTTCGGCGTAGTTGCCAAGGCCGCGCTCAATGACTCCCGAAAGGTACAGAGATTGGAAATCGTGCGGCTTTTTCTTTCGATAGTCTTTGATCAGGGGCTCGGCAGATCCGAACTGGGCAAGAATCACAAGGCATTGGACCAGCGAAAGTCGCGCGCCGTCGTCTGATGGATCGATGCGAAGCGCATCCTGGAACTCCTGCGATGCCTCGGTGTAGCGATTCATTTGTGTATACACGATGCCGAGGTTGAGGTGCGCCTGTGCGTATCCGGGATGGTTTTTTGCAATCGCGGTTAGCACCTCAACAGCCTTGTTGAGTTCGTTGTTTTTGGTGTACGCGATGGCAAGGTTCAGCCGGAGGACCTCGTCATCGGGCGCGTCTCTAAGCGCATCGATGGCCGCTTTATAGCGTTTTGCAGCGATGAGAGTTTTGGTGAGTCCGTCGAGCGCTCGGGTAGAACGCGGGTCCTGATCGAGGATCTTGCGAAATGCGTCAATGGCTTCGTCGTATCGACTCAGATCGTTGAGCGCAAAGCCGAGCGGCAGAAGTATCTGTGGATCGGCGCCTTTGATCGAGGCCGCTTTCTTCAATTCCGAGGCGGCACGCGCTTTACCTCGTGTGGAGAGAAGGGCGATGCCGAGATTGTAGTGTCCCTGCCAAGAGCCGGGATCAAGCCGAACAGCCTCTTCAAATGCGGGAATCGCGCACGCAAATCGATTCTGGGATGCGAAGTGCGCTCCCATAGCGTCATAGACAGCTGCGCTTGGATGCTGCGCAAGCGCGGATTGAAGATTCGCTGGCGGCTGGCAATCCGAATGCCCTTGTGAGTATGCCGATGCGAGCGGAGCCAAACAAACAACAAGCACAAGAAGACACAGAGAACTGACAAATGAACACAGTGAGCGCGTGCGTGCAGTTGAAGGAAGACCGCGATTTGGAGGGATGCGGCCTGACGATAGAGGGTTCATTGGCTTGAAATCTTTGGGGGACTCTTCGCTGGGTCGACGCAATGGGATGCGAGCTTGGTCAACTGGACTTCATTTATATCACGAGAATGATGGCGTGTTCGGCTTCATTCCCGGTCTTCCGCCGGCATTGAAAGTGAATGCTACAATCCGACCAGCGATGCGCAGGCAGAGTGCTTTTCCCCGGCAAGCCAAGATCCTTGTCACGTTTTGCCTCATGGTGTCCGCAACAGCCTGGGCGCAACTTGGTGTGGCGACGGGAAATGGAATCGCAACTCCAGCGAAGCCGTTGCCCGCCGGCGTGAAACCTCCGACGGTTAATTACGTTGACGTCGCGAAGCAGGCGGGGCTAACCACGTTAAACGTTTCGGGGGCGGAAAAGAACAAGCAGTACATCGTCGAAACCACCGGCAATGGCGTCGTAGTTCTTGACTACGACAACGACGGGCTTCCTGACATCCTCTTCTTGAACGGAGGACAGATCAAGGACGGAGACAAAGGACCAGGGCCGGTACTCTACCGCAATCTGGGTGGACTGAAATTTCAAGACGTAACCAAGGATTCCGGTCTGACAGATCGGGGGTGGGAGCAAGGAGGCTGCGCGGGCGACATCGACAACGACGGTCATATTGACCTGTTCATTACCGAATGGGGGCACAATGTGCTTTACCGCAATCTTGGCAACGGTTCATTTCGAGACGAGACGAAGGACCGTGGGATTGAATCGGATCAGGCGCGTTGGAGCACCGGTTGTGCTTTCTTCGATTTCAACCGGGATGGCTATCTGGATTTGGTCGTAGCGAACTACATCCGCTTCGATCGCGAGCACACCCCGCATCCGGGCGAGCGCTCGTCGTGCGAGTGGAAAGGGCTGCCAGTAATCTGCGGGCCGCGCGGACTACCCGGAGAGACGATCTCGCTATACCAAAACGATGGGAAGGGACACTTCAAGAATGTCTCCGACGAGATGCATGTCACAACACCAAAGGACTACTACTGCTTCAGCCCGCTGATCGACGACTTCGACAACGACGGATGGCCGGACATATTTGTTGCGTGCGATTCGACCGCGAGTCTCTATTTTCACAATTTGGACGGCAAGCAATTCAAGGAGATGGGCGTCGTTTCTGGAGTCGCTTACAACGACGAAGGGCGCGAGCAGGCCGGCATGGGGGTCGCGTCGGCCGATTTGTTCCATACAGGCAAATTCGATATTTTCAAGACTAATTTTGCCGATGACACGCACACGCTGTATCGAAACAGGGATAAAAACGATTTTCAAGACGCAACCATCGATACTGGGCTTGCAGTGAACACGCGTTATCTGGGATGGGGGACCGCGGCGATTGATTTCGACAATGATGGCTGGAAGGACCTTGTCCTCGCCAATGGCCACGTTTATCCAGAGGTCGATTCCGGACATACCAGCGAAAGCTTCAAGCAGCAGCGCCTGCTCTACTGGAACCGTGGA
>Ga0157374_10001266_pt1 | contig 21555 bp, 13 predicted proteins | sample M25metaG_FD_115308 | JGI IMG/M metagenome (GOLD analysis project Ga0157374, IMG submission 115308) | Miscanthus rhizosphere microbial communities from Kellogg Biological Station, Michigan, USA - M2-5 metaG | ecosystem: Host-associated > Plants > Roots > Rhizosphere > Soil | place: USA: Michigan... | reverse complement strand
GGGGCGCATTGCGTCGTTGTTCGTTGCTTGCTTGGAATAACCAAGCAGCGCTCCTCACGTCTAGCACTGCACCCCAAAGAAACTCAGCGATACCGTACATTAAGTCGAAATCCGCTCTAAAGTCATCGGCGGTCGATTCGGCGCCGGAGTATGTTTCTGCAATTGCGGATTGCTAATCTCACTTTTTCTCCGGATTACACAGAAGATCGTGAGTCCGGCTGCTCCCCCAATTATCAAAAACCATGAGGAAATGCATATTTTCTCCACTCGTCGCGTGGAGTAACTTGTGCACCTTCTCGGTGGACGAGTCGCCATCGCTGTCCACATTCCTTGTGAATGGTAATTTGGGGAAACCTCATGCAATTATTTCCGGCGTTGTTCGAAGAGGCTGTTCGTCTTTATCCGCATCGCGATGCTATCAACGAACACGGTAGCGCGCGCTCATATACAGATCTTCACGCGCGGGTGACGGATTTTCAAAAAGAATTAGTACGACGCGACGTACAAGTTGGAGATCGCGTCGCTATCGAAGGGATCGTTTCCGAAAAACTGGTTGCAGCAGTAGCCGGCTGTCTTTGTGCCAACGTGGTTTTTCTAATACTCGATCCGACGTTGCCTCAACTGCGTAGAGACGACATGCTGAAGGCCGCAAATCCAAACTGGGTTATACGGCTCCATGGTGATGGATATGAGTTCTCCTCATTCGCTGAACTCGACAGTCGTGCGAGTGAAAGTGGCAATCCGCTCGATGAAGACAAGCCGGCTTATATATTTTTTACGTCTGGTACCACTGGAATACCCAAAGGTGTATTGGGTCGTAGTGGCGGACTAGCGCAATTTCTTCTATGGGAACGAAATACCTTCAACGTTGGCCCCGAAGACCGAATTAGCCTGTTGACCGGATTATCGTTCGATGTCGTATTACGCGATATGTTGTTGCCGTTGATATCCGGTGCGACGCTCCATTTGCCGCCCGCCGATATGCCTAGAGATGGCCGTAGCGTTTTCGATTGGCTGACTCGTTCCGGCATTACATTGATGCACGCAGTGCCCAGCTTGGCGCGCGCATGGCTTCAGGCGATTGGGAATGATTTTCGCAATTTCAGTTTGCGTCATTGTCTATTTGCTGGTGAACCATTAAACGCTGCGCTGATCGGAAAATGGCGCGAGCATTTTCAAAATGCTGCGATCGTCAATTTATACGGTCCGACAGAAACCACGCTCGCAAAATTCTTTTATCGTATTCCCACATCGCCGTCTGCCGGCGTGCAACCGGTGGGACATGCATTGCCGTTTACCGAGGCAATGATCCTGTCATCGGAATACGTACCGATGCCGCTGGGGCAGTCCGGCGAAATCGTGATAAGAACACGCTATCCCTCATTGGGATATATCAATGCGGCTGAAGAGCAGTCGGCTCGCTTCATTTTGCTTCCGGAGGGGCCAGCCTATCGAACAGGCGACATCGGTTTCGTTGATCAACATGGTTTATTGCACGTTACCGGGCGCACCGATCATCAGATCAAGATAAACGGCGTGCGCACAGAACCGGCAGGCATCACTGCATTGATCGAAGCGCATCCGCTTATTCGCCAAGCCGCTGTCATCGCATACAAGAAAGACGATGGTGAATATGCCCTTGTCGCCTATTACGTGCGAGACGATGAAAGCGCCGGCGATTTGGCGGTGGTATTGCGGCCTTATCTAATGGCGCGTCTCCATTCGGCCATGATTCCATCGCTATGGATCGAATTGCCGGTGTTGCCGCTAACGGCTAACGGAAAGCTTGATCGAAAAGCACTCCCTGCGCCTACATTCGATTCGGATATGGAGATCATTTCACCCAGAGATGATATGGAAAAGTTGGTACTGGATGTATGGCGAAGCGTATTAGGAAAACAATCGATCGGCGTGACGCATGATTTCTTCGCTTGCGGCGGCAGCTCGCTAAATGCGGCGGAGATATGCGGCGGCTTACAAAGACGGTTGAATCGAGTGGTCGAGCCCAATGCGTTTCTCGATTATTCGACGCCTGCAAAATTGGCCGAATATCTGCGCAACACGCCGGCGAAGGCTGTTGCCGGTTTATCCTTAGCATCGGAAAAACCGTTGTATCCGCTTTCTCCACAACAGCGGCGTTACCACGCGATTTTCGTATCCCAAGATAACAATGGATCGTGGTCTAACATGCTGGCGGAAATACCTTTAGCGGGTAAGGTAATGCGCGATATTGTCGCCGAAGCGCTGCGTATGATCAGCGAACGGCATGACAGTCTTCGCCTACGCTTTATCGAAAAAAACGGACGCATATTGCAGGAGTTTGGACCAGTACGGCCGATTTCTGTAAACGAAGTCGATTTATCCCATTTGGATTCATCGACTCAGCCCATTGCTTTTAGAGAATTGCGCATTCGTGAAGGCGAGCGGGTATTCGAAGTGGATAGATGGCCGCTGTTTTCAGCCACATTGATTCATCTATCCGAAGACGAAAAGAAGGTTCTTTGGAATATTCATCACTACGGAAGCGATGGTCGCAGCCAAGGAATCCTCGCTGACGAGTTGACCGAAATCGTTCGCGCCTTATTGAATAACCGCGCACCGCAGTTGCCGATTCTACCGGTTCGATATCGCGATTATTCGGAGTGGCAACTGAGATTGTTGCAATCGCCTGATATGCAAGCACATCGCGCATATTGGGCCTCGGTGTACAACTTCCCATACGACCAATTGCACATCAATGAGCACGGCAAGCGCGCGAGCGGTTCCCGTGCAGCGCTGTTACGATTTCCGATGCCGGACGATGTGCTTGAGCAAGCAAAGCAAATGGCCAAGCAGCAAAGGACGACATTGTTCATTGTGTTGATTAGTGCGTACTTTCATTTATGCCATCGTTTATTCGGAAAGAATGACTTAGTCATCGCTACGCCGGTGAATGGTAGAGATCATCCCGATGTTGCCCGATTGATCGGTAACTTCATATCCGTTGTAACGATTAGGAATCGATTAACGCCGGAGATGAATTTTTCGAAGTTGATTGCCGGATTACGTCGCCAAGTGCCAAAAGCGGCGGAGCATCAGTTGTTCCAATTCGATGAATTGTTGGCCGCATTGGGCGCGCAGTTAGAGCCAGATAGATATCCATTAACGACGCTCGGCATTAATTTCATTCCTAATCCAACGAAGTCCATGGACACCAGAGAACGATTTGCACATGACTTAGGTTTTGGCCTGCGCTATGACCTCTTGCTGATGCTGAAAGAATTCAATGATGGACTAGTTGTTGAGTTTCAATATCGCTCGTCGGTTTTTACCGGAGAAGAAATTACTGCTGTAGCGACACATTATGTCGCTGGTTTGGTTGAAGTGATGCAGGTGGCGGATGCGTTGATAGGTCTGGAGACGATTGCTGGTATGGAAGGCGTGACTTCTCGGGCGATCGAACGGAAAACGCAGTTGACGATAAAGCCGGTTGCTCAGGATGACAAGCGATTTATTAGGCATTTACAAGAAGTTCAATAAGAGAAGGATGATATATGTCAAACGTTGCCGCCGTCCGCACCAATAGCGGATTACTTGTAGAGCTGTTGTTATTGGCCCTGCTAGCTACATTGTGGGGATCTTCTTTTACGCTGATTAAAGTGGCGGTTGAAACCATTCCGCCCATCAGCCTCATGGCAGCGCGGACGGTTATCGCCGCATTACTACTGGTGTTATTTGTCTACCTTCGCGGATTAAGCTTTCCATCGAAAGGCAAGCTATGGGCGATGTTTGTATTTCAAGCGCTCATGAATACGGTGCTGCCATTCACGCTGATCGCCATGGCGGAAAAAACCGTCACCGCAGGACTCGCGACTATTCTCGCATCGACGACACCCATTTTTACGTTTCTCATTACCTGGGGAATCACGCGCCATGAAGCGGCGACTTTCAGAAAGCTGCTCGGTGTGTTGTTTGGCCTCGCGGGCATTGTGTTCATTATCGGTACCGATGTGTTGAAGGGGTTGGAGCACGAGTGGAAAGCACAGTTGTTATTAGTTACCGCATCGGTGTGTTATGCCGTTGCGACAGTGTTCGGAAAAAAGTTCAAGGACATCGATCCGATGGTGACCGCTGCCGGCTCGTTCATATCCGGTGCGGCGGTGCTGTTGCCACTGAGCTTGTTGGTTGATAAACCGGGAGAAATCGTGCCATCCGGCGCGTCGCTCATGGCATTGGCCGCATTAGCGATTTTTTCCACGGCCGTTGCGTTCGTTATTTTCTTCCGATTGCTGAAGACCCTTGGTTCCATTGGCACTACCAGCCAAGCCTATTTGCGAGTGCCCATCGGTGTGTCGATCGGCGTTTTGTTTTTACACGAAACACCCACGCCCACAATGATCGTCGGACTTGTCATGGTGTTTTTCGGCGTCGCCGCTATGACCATTCCTGCAAAGAAAAAGCCATCGATTAAAAACTGAGATAGCAGATAAGGAACCAGATTATGGATATGCAATATCGGATGTTTGAAGATGCGAAAAGTCGGTTCATCGATCAAATACGCAATCACGTGTTTATTACTCGCTGTCGAGAAGGTAAAGCGAGCTTGGATGAGCTAAAGAGCTTCGTTATTCAGCAAAGCAAGTACAGCACTCACTTCACGCGTTATCTATGCGCGTTAATGTCGAACCTGCCGACCAACGTGGAAATATTAAAGCTGGCGGAGAACCTATTCGAAGAGTTGGGATTCGACGATTCCAACGGGGTTCCTCATCATCTCATTTATAAAAATATGATGGAAAAGCTCGGTATATCACCGCAGGATGAACCGACCTATCCGGAAACGGAAAATCTCATTCAAAAAATGTTGAGCGCTTGCCGCCATCCGAATCCGGCTTATGGGCTTGGCGCCATATGTCTTGGCGCGGAGGCCCTGGTTCCATCGCTTTACGCGGATTTGATTAGTGGATTTGTCGCCTGCGGCATCGATCGGCGCGATCTTGAATTCTTCGAAATTCATGTGTCTTGTGACGATGGTCATGCGGAAACCATACGCGACATTATGCTTGAGCTAGGGCGTAAAGGCGGAAACAGCGCGAACATTATGATCGAGTCGGGTGCTGTATTGGTGCGGGCACGGCTAGAGTTCTTTTCAGCTATCGCGGCGCGTGCGCATACATGCGTAACGTAAGCAGAGCTGTACTTTGCTTTGCTTATCGCGAAATACGAAGGAACTTACATGTCGTCAACTTTGAATTTACCTAAGAACGAATTAATGAACCTTGCACAGCGCAGGATGCAAGATCATCTTTTACAAATGCCGGATTGGTCTGCACCGGAAAAACTTGCACTAACCTGCCGCATCTTATTCGACAACGGACACGACTCCTGCTTGGCCGGGCAAATCACTTCTCGAGGCGCTGACGCGGGTACTTTCTATACCCAACGGCTAGGTCTTGGATTCGATGAAATATCGGCATCGAATATGCTGCTTGTCGATGCTGATTTACAGCCGCTGTCAGGCGAAGGTATGCCGAACCCCGCCAATCGATTTCACACATGGATTTATCGAGAAAGGCCGGACGTTAATTGCATCATTCATACGCATGCGTTCCACGCATCCGTTTTATCCATGCTCGAAACGCCGCTTGCGATTTCTCACATGGACACCTGTGTATTGTTCGACGATTGTGCATTTCTGGCCGATTGGCCAGGTGTGCCCGTCGGCAATGAAGAAGGAAAGCTGATCGCTTCCGCGTTGGGAGATAAGCGCGCAATTTTGTTGGCCCATCACGGATTACTCATTGCCTCTACCAGCATAGAAGAAGCGTGTGTGATGGCCATACAGTTCGAGAAGGCCGCGAAGATGCAGCTAGCGGCAAGTGCGGCCGGAACAATTCGCGCTATCCCGGAGGTTCTGGGCCGTGAAGCGCACGATTGGATTATTACTCGGAAACGCATGGAAGCGACGTTCTTCTACTATGCCCGCCGCGCGATGAAAAAATACTCGGATATCTTTGACTGACTGCATGCCGGTTACGAGGTTGTAAATAACGTATTTATGTATCAACGGAATTTATCATTATGGAGCACTTCAACATGAAATCCATTTTGTCCCATGAAACCGATATTCATAAGCTGCTTGAAAAAGTCGGATGCGGTGTCATCGCCGCGGACGATGTGCTATCTGCTATGGATGCCTCTACGCTGACGCCGTTTTTACGCTCCCGATTTTCTCAAATGGATAGCGATCGGGAAGCGAATATGATTTGCCGAGGCGATGGCATTTTAGACGGCGATGTGTCGGGTATTCTTGTGCTAAGCCGTGAGGTGGCTAATGCATGCATTGAAAATAATAGAACTACAACATCGCCGATATCGTATATCTACGCGATTCCAGAGGGAGACATTGAAGATTTTTTGCCGATCAAACATGCGGTAGGATTCTTTACTAACAACAAAGCGAAGACCGTTTTTTCGCCGGTGCAAGCGGTACAAGAAGGCATTGCGACCGTGATCGGCGTGCCTTGCAGCTTTCATAACAGCGATAGTGAGCGTCGACTGAAAGTAGGGATAAATAGCGGGGAAGCTCGTGAAGTCGCGACGACGGAGCGTTATATTCTTCTTCCTACTCCGCAAGGGAAGACGGTGCGCTTGAATGAAGGCGATATGGTGTCGTTGCGCGGACACACGGGGGAAATATATTCGGGCGACTACGCTAAGCAAGAATCCATCGTTGCCCAACTCTATTCGGCAATTACCAAGTGTTACCTCGCATCACGCGATGAATTCGGTCCACACATGGCGTGGCAGCGATTATGCGATACGGATGAGTATAGAAAGCACGCGGATTTGATTCATGGCATTGTTTCGTCATCCGCTTTTCGTGGCTTTCAGGCAATTAAGAAGCGTGCCATCGAGTCGGCAGTGATGAAGACGTTGGTGAATGCGCACAATGCTGAATGCGTGGTATTCGCCAGATTGGTGGCGTCCGACCTTTTCATAGAAAACAGCAAGCTCGTCATTAACACACCCGAATCAGCAATAGGTGTCGGATTATTACGCGACGAGCGCATGTGGATAGAACCAAGTGATATCGATCTATTGCGCATGTTGTTGTTGGGACCGGAAGCCATGGGCGAAGAGCGATTCGCGAGGGTGCGCGCGGATTATATTTCCCATCACTCCAATGCGTTGTTCAAAACCATGTCGGTGGGTACCGGCAATATTTGCGTGGCGCGTACCCTTTGCATGCCGTTCAGCAAGTTTTTGCCGGATAGCTTCGATATCGTCGGCTTTTGCCAACGTAATATGCTGGATGTGGATTCGGTGCGAAAAGCGTTTAGCGCCATTGCTGGTGAGCGAGAGGTCTATCACGGTTGTCGCGGCGTTAGATTGTTTTGCGTTAGAGAAGATATTGCGGAGTCATGGTTGACCGCATTGCTTGTTGCAGCGAAGCGCACCGTCGATGCAGGTATTCCGGTAAAGCTGAGGATTCTACTTGCAACGCTCACATTGCCGGAGGAGGTCGATTATTTTCTCCGCTTGTTCGATCGCATCGCACCGACGATATTGGGTGATAAGGTGTCGGACATTGTCGTCGGCATCTCATCCATGCTTGAAACCACGGGGGCTTATCTCGACTTCGAAAATATCTATTCCCGTTCGGGGCGGTATGTATGCATGAACGGCGGCTTGGTGGGTACCAATGATTTTACGGCGGCTTGCTTGAATATGAATCGGGCCGACTCTCCGCGATTGATTATTCCGGGGTATGTAAAAAAAGGCATTTTTTCCACCAGCCCCTTTAAGCGCATACATCCGATGGTCGGTAAGGCAATCGTCGCCGCATTGCGTCGTTCGCAGGCATTAAGTAAGTCATTGCGGCGCGATTATACGTGGGGACTGTCGGGCGAGCTTGCATATGATTGGGATTCGGCTCGTTGGCTGGCCTTGCACGCGGCAAAGGAGGGACTTGATTACATCAGCACGGGTCCGGAAACGCTTATCCCGGCGCTTTTTGCAGCGCATATTCCCGTTGATTTATGTGATGAGGGAAAACGAGTGGCTCATATATTACAAAGCGACTCGGTGCGTGAAGATGCGGTGTATGAAGTTATTTGAGATTGATGGTTTTTAGGGGGAGAAAGGGTGCATAAGCGAGTGTTTAGTCATGGTGAATCTTGTATGTAGATGCTCCCTTCTCCCGCAGGGGGGGAGAGGGGAGTGCATGTGGAAGCCTTCTGCAGATGTAATTACCGAAACATACACATTCAACGTGACTAATCACTGGTAAGAAAAATAAGTATGCATAGCCTTTACCTATTTCATTTACTCCAATAAACATCCACCGGCACTTGATTCTGATGAAGTATGGCGCGAATCGGCAACGCTTCGACAGAGCCATTTTCCATTAGCGCTCGACGATAGATATCATATTTGTTGGCGCCGCTGAATAACAACACGATGCGGCGACTGTTGAGCAGTGCCGGTAACGTAAGGCTCATTCGCAAATGAGGTGCGGCAGGCGGGGTTACGCTCATGCAAAAACGGCCTGACTGCATATCGAGAGCGCGGGTAAGTTCCGGCGATCCGGGAAATAGCGAAGCAGTGTGTCCGTCATCGCCCATGCCTAATAGAACGATATCGAAGGGGTGCGGTAAAACAGATAACGTAGCCTCACATTGCCGCTCGCCATCGAATGGCGTAGCGGCATCGTTTTTTAATCCCACAAAGCGGGCACTCCTTGCGCTCTTGCGCAATAGGTGTTTATGCACCATGGCTTCATTGCTGTCCGAATGCGTTGTGTCGACCCAACGCTCGTCGGCAAGTGTTATCCATACCGATGACCACTCGAGCGGACGTTCGCTGAGCGCCGAGAAAAAAAGCAGTGGCGTTCGTCCGCCGGAAACAACGATACCGGCTTTGCCGCGCTCATTGATTGCTGTTACTAAATTATCCGAGACATGTTCAGCAAGAGTGTTTGCAAGCGCATTGCTATTGTCGAATTGATATTCGTTTGGCACGAGGCAGCCTTTACAGATAAAGGTGATATATGAAACGAGTACTAATTATTCGCGACCGCACATGTCGCATCAATTTTCTTCCGTCCAAGTTGCACCCTCGCGCGCGACAAGCGCACTCGATGCGGCTGGTCCCCAGCTTCCAGCGATATAAGGTTTGGGTTTTTCGCTGCTCGATGCCCATGCGTCGAGAATAGGTTCTACCCAGCGCCATGCGGCATCCAACTCATCGCGCCGCATGAATAAGGTTAGTTTGCCGCGAATAACGTCCATCAATAGCCGTTCGTAAGCATCCATCGGGCGGCTTTTGAATTGTTCACTGAAGTCCAAATTTAATTGCACAGGCTTCAATATCATTCCATCGCCAGGTGCTTTTGCCATCAGATAGAGTTTCAATTCCTCTTCCGGTTGCAATTGAATGATTAATCGATTCCCTCGCATGTCGGCTTCCGTGTCGGGAAAAATCGAATGGGGAACGTTGCGGAAATTGACGACGATTTCCGCAAGTCTTTCTTGCATTCGCTTACCGGTGCGCAAAAAAAACGGCACGCCCGACCAACGCCAATTATTGATGTCGGTTTTTAATGCAATGAAGGTTTCGGTAGTGCTATTCGATGGAATCCCCGTTTCCTCCAAGTAGCCGCGAACAGGCTGGCCATTGATAGCGCCGGCTCGATATTGTCCACGCACGATGTTGCCGTTCAGATTAGGGGAGGTTAGCGGCGCTAATGTGCGAAGTACTTTCAGCTTTTCATCTCGCACCGCATCCGGATCGATGCTCGATGGTGGCTCCATGGCGGTGATGCACAATAATTGCAGTAAATGGTTTTGCAACATATCGCGCGACGCGCCAACGTTATCATAAAATTCGCCGCGACCTTCCACGCCGATTTTTTCGGCAATGGTGATTTGCACATCGCGTACCCAGGCACGGCTCCATAACGGTTCGAATAAGGCATTGCCGAAACGTAAGGCCATTAAGTTCTGCACGGGCTCTTTACCCAAATAGTGATCGATGCGATAGATCTGGATTTCATTGAACACGCTGCCGACTGCTTCGTTGATCTCCTGCGCCGAGTCAAAATCTCGGCCGAGCGGTTTCTCCAATACGACTCGGCAGTTTGCGCATACTAATCCTGCGCTGGCCAAGTGATTACAAATAGAAGTGAAAAGATCCGGGGCCGTCGATAAATAATAAACACGCACCGCAGCGGGCGAGTCCTTCAGGTAGACGGCCAATTGTTCGAAGTCGGAAGCAGAATTGGCATCGATCGGTAAATAATCGAGCCTTCGTGCGAGCGCATTGAATACGTCGTCGTTGAAATCGGCATTGCCGATAAATTTCATGCAGCTTTCTTTTACCTGCGCGATGTATTCTTCGCGCGAATAAGCGTGCCGGGCGAGGCCGATAATTCTGCCATGTTCGGGAAAGTCATTATCCCGTTGACGAAAATAGAGAGCCGGTAACAATTTACGCAGGGCCAGGTCACCGGTACCACCAAAGATCAATAGATCGAACGAGGGCACTATGGACACATTGCGTTCCTCAATAAACGTTGTTGACTCGCGATACCCGAATCGTTTGCGAATCGCGGTTCGCTGGATTCGGGGACGAATTAATGTTACTGAGTTACTTGAAGTGTAGCCGATTACCGGGCAGGCGTTATATATTCCCTTGCCTGCATACGAGAAAAGCGAATATCTAGTGCGATACGCAACACTGATTGTGATTGATCACTTCAGTGGTGTAATTAGATTGCGATTGTCCAAGTTAGTTGCGCATTGCTGTAAAGATTCAGCAGCCGTGAAACTACCTCAGTCATCCGAGGTTGGGTAGAAATGTAACCTGTACAGGATTACTATCTTAACTCAGCTATGCTATAGACCAATAGCGGAGCGCATTTTTGTTTCTGACTTCTTGCTGTTGTCGAGGAAGCATCATGAATTTGCATCCAGTCTTAGTTCGAGTCACTGAACGCATCACCGAACGCAGCGGTAAAACGCGAGGACGTTATCTCGCCCATATAGACGGTGCTGCCAGTGCTCGTCCTATTCGACATCACATGGGCTGCACCAATCTTGCGCATGTACAGGCCGCGTCTCCTTCTGCCGATAAGATGATGTTGCGCGAAGTGACGAAACCGAATGTGGGTATCGTCTCTGCGTACAACGACATGCTTTCCGCCCATCAACCCTATGAACGCTTTCCCGAGATCATTAAGCGGACTGCGCGAGAGGCCGGTGCGGTGGCGCAATTCGCCGGCGGAGTGCCTGCCATGTGCGATGGCGTTACGCAGGGTGAGCCGGGAATGGAGTTATCGCTGTTTTCGCGCGATGTGATCGCCATGTCGACGGCGATTGCCTTATCCCATAACGCATTCGACGCCGCGCTTTGCTTGGGCATCTGCGACAAAATTGTGCCGGGCTTATTAATCGGCGCATTGCGATTCGGCCATTTGCCGGTCATTTTCGTACCCGGTGGTCCGATGACCAGCGGCATGCCGAATGACGAAAAGACCCACATCCGCCAGCTTTTTGCGGAAGGAAAAATCGGAAGGGCGGAGTTACTCGAAGCTGAGTCGAAGTCCTATCATGGGCCAGGTACTTGCACTTTTTATGGCACGGCCAATAGTAATCAGATGATGATGGAAGTGATGGGGCTGCATTTGCCGGCCACCGCCTTCATCAATCCCAACACGCCGCTGCGCGATGCAATAACGGCAGCGGCTACGCAAAGGGTGCTGCAAATCACCGCGTTGGGTAATGAATATTTGCCATTAGGTCGCGTCATTAGCGAAAAATCCATCGTCAACGCGATTGTTGCATTGCTCGCTACCGGCGGGTCCACTAATCATACGATGCATCTTGTGGCGATGGCTGCGGCTGCCGGCATTCTCATCGATTGGAATGACTTTCACGATTTGTCCGCGGTTGTGCCGCAGCTTACGAAGATATATCCCAACGGCAAAGCCGATGTAAATCAGTTTCAAGCCGCAGGTGGTGTTGGGTTTCTTATGAGAGAACTACTGGATTGCGGCGTATTGCATGAAGATGTGCTAACGGTAATGGGCGCGGGCCTGCGTCGTTATACGACAGAACCGTGGTTGAACGAGGGACGGCTGGAATGGCGGCCCGCGCCGGATCGCAGTTATGACGAGAGTGTGTTGGCCTCGGCATCGAGGCCATTCAGTTCCGATGGCGGATTGAAATTACTGATCGGTAATTTAGGCCGCGCAGTCATCAAGACTTCTGCGGTAAAGCCGCAATATCACGTTATCGAAGCGCCTGCGTTAGTGTTCAATAATCAAGAGGAGGTAAGTGCTGCATTCAAGGCCAAGCAATTGCAGCGAGACTTCGTAGCCGTGGTGCGTTTCCAAGGACCGCAGGCCAATGGCATGCCCGAATTGCACAAGTTGACGCCGTTATTAGGCGTGTTGCAGGACCAAGGGTTTCGCGTTGCGTTAGTTACCGATGGTCGCATGTCCGGTGCGTCGGGCAAGGTGCCATCGGCTATTCATGTCACACCGGAGTCGTACACAGGTGGGCCTTTATCTAAAGTCCGCGATGGAGACATTATTTTGCTCGATGCGGAGCAGGGAATCTTAGAGGCGCGAGTGCCCGTGGCCGAATGGGGGCGCCGCGAATCGGCAACCCGCGATATTTCATATAGCGATTTTGGCCTTGGACGAGAACTTTTTCAGGTTTTTCGAACCAATGTGACGGGCGCAGAACAAGGCGCGACTAATTTTCACTATCTTGTGGAAACGGAAAACGATGCAATCGATGAACCGGATTCCACGCAAGGTCGTTTGGACGCAGTTTCTAAAGGAATGCGCGGATGAATGTTCGTGAACTGATGGGGTTAGCGCCGGTCATTCCGGTTATTGTCATCGACGATGCGAAACATGCTGTGCCCATGGCGCAAGCGCTGGTGGACGGCGGCATTCGCGTGTTGGAAATTACCTTACGCACGCCCGCAGCGCTCGATGCGGTTCGTGCGATTGCGAGAGATGTGAAGGACGCGGTGGTTGGTGTCGGTACGATAACGGAGGCCAGGCAATTCGAGTGGGCTCGTGAAGCCGGTGCTCAGTTCGCCGTTAGTCCCGGGCTTACGCCGGCATTAGCGAAAGCAGCGACGGGCTGTGGCATTCAGTTGCTGCCGGGCGTGATGACGCCATCGGATCTCATTGCTGCAATGGAGTTCGGCTACCGGGCCTTCAAGTTTTTTCCCGCGCAGCCCGCAGGCGGCGTTGCGATGTTGAAGACGCTGCATGGTCCTTTCGCCGATATCGTTTTTTGTCCGACGGGCGGGATTACGCCGGAGACGGCGCCGCAATTCTTAGCGTTGCCCAATGTGTTATGTGTCGGCGGCTCATGGTTGACGCCGCGAGCTTTCATGGAAAAACAGGATTGGGAGGCAATTAACCGCTTGGCCAGAGCGTCCGTATCGATTGGAAACCGATAGACCTCATCTTGTCCAGGCATGCTGGATGAGATGGCTTCCAATATTTGTTGCCTGATCGTTGCCGATAGATATACTGTTTCGAAGGCTTCTTCGAATAGGTATCGACAATGACGTCTGCGCCGGTCAATTACGCTAGAACTCATTTCATATCGCATGCCCGATACTGATTTCGACCTCGTTATCATCGGCGGCGGTATTAATGGCGCAGGTATCGCTCGCGATGCGCAAGGGCGCGGATTGCATGTGTTGCTTGTAGAGCAGGATGATCTGGCGCAGCATACTTCATCGGCAAGCACCAAACTTATCCATGGCGGCTTGCGCTATCTCGAACATTACGAATTCCGTTTAGTGCGAAAGGCGTTGCAAGAACGCGAAGTATTGTTGCGCGCTGCGCCGCACATCATTCGTCCGCTACGCTTCGTAATGCCGCATGATGAAACGATGCGGCCGGCGTGGTTAATTCGAATTGGCCTTTTTTTATATGATCATTTAAGCAAACGAGAGTTATTGCCCGGATCGGAAACGGTTCATCTCGATCGTCACCCGGCCGGCCCGCCGCTGCTTCCTCGTTATCGCAAGGGATTCGTTTACTCCGACGGTTGGGTCGATGATGCCCGTATGGTAGTGCTGAACGCGCTCGATGCCTATGAACGAGGCGCGACAATAAAAACCCGAGTGCGTTGCGTGGGGGCTGAGCGGTCCCATGGTAAATGGCGAGTGCGTTTGCGCAATAGCGCGAACAATGCGGAGACAACGGTGTCCGCCCGTGCATTGATTAACGCAGCCGGACCATGGGTGGCGAGTTTGCTCCAACACGAATTGAAAGTGCCGTCTTCCCATCGGCTACGATTGGTGAAGGGAAGCCACATCATCGTGCGCAAACTTTTCGATCATTCTTATGCGTATATTTTTCAGAATCCGGACCAACGGATTATTTTTGCTATCCCTTATGCCGGCGAATTTACGCTGATAGGCACTACGGATGTGGAATACATCGGCGATCCGGCGCAGGTAGCCATCGATGAAAGCGAAGTGCGTTATTTATGCGACATGGCGAATCGCTATTTTCGTAAAAACATTATGCCCGTCGATGTAGTATCGACGTACGCCGGGGTTCGTCCGCTATTGGATGATGATGCCAATGCCGCGGCTAATGTAACGCGCGATTACTGGCTCGAACTGAACAACGATAACGGTGCGCCGATATTGTCCGTGTTCGGCGGCAAGATTACGACGTACCGGCGTTTGGCGGAAGAGGCATTGGCCTTGTTATTACCAACATTGGGCTCGCACGCAAAGCCATGGACCGCTGGTGCGGCGTTACCGGGCGGTGATATATCCGGCGGCGACTTCGACCGCTTTCTCATTGCCTCGCGTGTTCGCTATGGGTGGGCGCCCGATGGCATGTTGCGACGTATGGCGCATGCTTATGGATCGCGGATCGATGCAATACTCCATAACGCGAATACGCTGAGCGATCTCGGCAAGGAAATTTTCCCCGGCTTTTACGAGGCCGAGTTGCGCTATTTGCGTGAAGTGGAATGGGCGCGCACTGCGGACGACATTTTATGGCGGCGAAGTAAGCTTGGCCTATTCGCATCCGAATCTCAAACAGCGGCGTTGCAAGCATATCTCGAATCTTCCTCGCCGCTCGATGCCGTCATCGACGAGTCGAATGAACGAACATAACCGCAGTGCGGGAGAAGGGAGTTCATGTGGCTTTTTTTATCAATAATATTCAATTCATAACATTGAATGTGACTGGCCATTAGCATTCATTTCGTGAATATAAATGGCATATTCAAAAATATTTCCTAAAATAAAAATAGTGTCCATAAAAATTGAATTTTTTTCGGTCTATTTATGGCCGGTATTCAAAACTATTTCACTGTAGAAGAAGCCTATGGCCACTTTAATTGACAATAATTTAATCGACGTTGTCGTAAGCGGGGCATCGCCTTCGGTAGAGCAGGAAGATTCGTTATGGTACAAAGATGCGATTATTTATGAGTTGCATGTTAAAGCGTTTTTCGACAGTAACAATGACGGCGTCGGTGATTTTCCCGGCCTGATACGCAAGCTCGATTATTTGCAGGATCTCGGGGTGACGGTGCTCTGGCTGCTGCCGTTTTATCCGTCGCCCATGAAAGATGACGGTTATGACATCGCGGATTATCGCAATGTGGAACCGAGCTATGGCACGCGTGCCGACTTCCGCCAATTTGTTCGGGAAGCCCATCGCCGCGGTTTGCGCGTCATTACCGAACTGGTCATTAATCACACCTCGGATCAGCATCCTTGGTTCCAAGCGGCGCGCCGTGCATTGCCGGGCACCTTCAAGCGCAGCTTTTATGTGTGGAGCGACACGGATAAAAAGTATTCAAGCACGCGCATCATTTTTACGGATACCGAAACTTCCAATTGGACGTGGGACCCCGTTGCTAAAGCCTATTATTGGCACCGTTTTTTTTCTCATCAGCCCGATGTCAACTTCGATAATCCTTCCGTATTAAGAGCATTGATTCGAATCATGCGGTTTTGGTTGGATCTCGGCGTAGATGGACTGCGTCTCGACGCGATTCCGTATTTGTGCGAGCGAGAAGGTACTAATAACGAAAACCTGCCTGAAACTCACGAAGTTATTAAGCAAATAAGGGCGGTTATCGATGCCCATTACAAAGATCGCATGCTGCTTGCCGAGGCGAATCAATGGCCCGAAGATGTTCGCGACTATTTCGGCGAGGGCAATGAATGCCATATGGCGTATCACTTTCCGCTGATGCCGCGCATGTATATGGCTATCGCGCAAGAAGATCGCCACCCGATCGTCGAGATCATGCAGCAAACGCCGGATATTCCCGATTCCTGCCAGTGGGCCATCTTTCTTCGCAACCATGACGAGTTGACGCTTGAAATGGTTACCAGCAAAGAGCGGGACTATATGTATCAAATGTACGCGGCCGATCCGCGTGCTCGCATCAATCTCGGTATTCGCCGGCGTCTTGCGCCGCTAATGGAAAACGATATCGAGCGCATCAAGTTAATGAATGCATTGCTGTTGTCCATGCCGGGTTCTCCGATTATTTATTACGGTGATGAAATCGGCATGGGGGATAACATTTATCTCGGCGACCGCAACGGTGTGCGTACGCCGATGCAATGGAGTCCGGACCGCAATGCCGGATTTTCCTATGCGGACCCGCAGCGTCTTTATCTGCCACCCATCATGGACCCGATTTACGGCTACGAAGCCGTGAATGTCGAAGCTCAGTCGCGCGATCCATCGTCTTTATTGAATTGGATGCGCCGCGTGCTGGCGATACGCAAGAGCTACAAAGCGTTCGGGCGCGGTACGTTAACGTTTTTGCGGCCTGGTAATCGTAAAGTGCTTGCCTATCTGCGCGAGTATAAAAACGAAACCATTTTAGTGGTGACTAACTTAGCCCGTTCGGCGCAACCGGTGGAGCTGGATCTCTCTCGCTATAAAGGCCGCGTGCCGGTCGAGCTTATGGGACGCACGCCGTTTCCGGCGATCGGCGACTTGCCCTATTTGTTTACGTTGAGCGGCCATGGATTTTATTGGTTCCGATTAGCAGAGCGGCAAGAAGTGCCGGCCTGGCATGAAGAGCGCATGCCGCGCGATGACTTGCCGATTTTGGTGTTCTTCGATGGGTGGAGCAGTATTTTTCGTGATCGAGTTGTTCCTTGGCGCATCGCTATGGCGGAGAAAGTGCGTTTTCAACTTGAAGAGGAAGTATTACCGCATTTCGTCGCGTCGCAACGCTGGTATCCGGCAAATAAAGTGCCGCCGCGGCGAGTGGTATTAGTGGATCATGCCGAGCTGACCGTTAATGACGATACATGGTTATTGGGTGTCTTCCGTTTGGAAGGGGCGGATGCATCGACGATGTGCTTTTTACCAATATCGTTAGTATGGGAAAACGGCGATGACGAGCGAATGCGTGCCGTATCCGGTCTTGCTGCGGCAAAGGTGCGGCAGCAGGCCAATGTCGGCTTTATCGGCGATGCCTTTGCCGATATAGCGTTTTGCCGTGGACTTGTGCAAAGCATCGGTGCCAACGAATCCCATGAATGTTCCAATGGCCGCATCGTGTTTTGGCCGACGCCTGCTTTCGAACGAATAAGCAATGAAATATTGACCGAACTTCCTGTGCGTCCACCCGGCGTGCAAGGCGATAGTACGACGGTGGCTCTCGGGCAGCGCCTGTTTATCAAAGGTTACCGGCATTTGCATAGCGGGATTAATTTAGATGTGGAGATGGGACGTTTCCTCGTTGATATTGTCGGCTTTTCCCATTGTGCTCCGGTCAATGGTGTCGTCGAATATATCGCTACCGATGGAACGAGAACGACATTAGCGTTGCTACAGGACTACATCGAAAACCAAGGCGACGGTTGGACCTATACGATGGAGTACCTAACGCGCTTCTTCGATCAATATGGTCCAGGCGCGGCGGTGCCGGGTGCGGCTGAAGAAGTGCATGGCGCGTATCTCGCATTAATACATACACTGGGAACGCGGACCGGTGAATTTCATCGCGCGCTTTCTCAAAAAACCGGTAATCCCGCATTCGATCCGGAACCATTCGAAACATCCGATCTTGCGGCATGGGCAAATGGCCTTTCTGAATTAGTGGAATCGACGCTTGCATTGTTCAATGGACAACGTACTTCGTCATCAGGCGCTATAACGCAGGACGAAGTCTCATTACTCGTTAAGCAAAAACCGCAATTGCTTGAACGGATTCGAAGCCGATCTCCCGCTGTTGTCGATGCACTTAAAACTCGTTACCACGGCGATTACGAACTTAGCCAAGTATTAGTTGCGCAGAATGATTTCATGATTATCGACTTCGAAGGCGAATCACGTTACACCTCGATGATGCGCCGCGAGAAAAAACATTTGCCCATTAAAGATGTGGCGGCGATGTTAGGTTCTTTCGAACAAGCATTATATGTTTCGCTTCGCTCCGTGAGCCCGGAGAAACAAGAAGACTCCGTGGCGCTTCAATCGATAGGTCAAGCATGGTTGACGCAAGTGCAACGTACTTTTCTTGCCGCCTATCACGATGCAACGGAAGGTTCGGCGCTCTATGCGTCGTGGCAAGAGATGCTGGATGTGCTGGATTTGTTCATGGTGGAAAACGCGCTTTATCAATTGCGAGCGGGCAACAGCATGGATCACGAGGCTACGGTCACGTCGCTACATATATTGCTCGCGTTTTGTCGTATCGATAGTGCCGGTAATAGTACGGATTTGTCCGTATGAATTGAAAATAGGACTTACGCAAAACTGCCCCAGCGGCGTTGCCTGGCTGCCGTACTACTTTGTACTGTCTGCGTCGGCGCGCCTTGCTGGGACAATTTACACAAGTCCTGAAAAAAACATTGCGCTAGAGCATTTGCATTGGATCAATCGTTCAATGGTGAGTATTGTCTTTTGCCGCAATGATTATTTTTGTTAAACCTCGATAAACGTCAACGACGAGAGGGTGATATGGAACAGATGAATATAACGCTAGAACCGCTGCGTTCTTTTTTAGTTCAGTCCGGCGAGTATTTGCCGCGATTGATTATTGCGGTTCTTATGGTGCTTGCGGGTTGGCTGATCGCCAAGGCGTTACGATTGGCGGTCGTGAAGGGACTTAGGGCCGTTAATTTTCACGTTCTTACCGTGCGGGCCGGCATGGACGAATTTTTGCAACAGGGCGGCATGAAAGCTGACACCATCGAAATTATCGCGGCACTGGTGTATTGGCTCGTGATTCTCGCGGCGATGATTCTGGCGTTCAATAGTCTCGGTTTAGTGTCGGTGACGGACTTACTGACGCGCTTGTTTTTATTCATCCCCCGCGCCATATTGGCTGTCGTGGTGCTGGCATTCGGTGCTTATTTCGCGTACTTCATCGAGAACACGGTAATCGCTTACGGCAAGCGCGCCAAGCTGGCGGATATGGCGCTCTTAGGACGATTGGCTCGTTATGCCGTTATGGTATTCATCATTTTGATCGCGCTGGAACAATTAGGTATCGGCGGCGATATTATTCGGGAAAGCTTTTTGATCATTCTTGCCGGCGTGGTATTCGCGCTGGCACTGGCCTTTGGTCTGGGTGGTCGCCGCTGGGCGGCTGATTTATTAGAGCGGTGGTGGCCTACTCGGCATAACCGATTTTAGAACCTGTATGGAGAAGTTAATTTGACAATGCATTTTCTAGACGTTTACGAAAACCTACAATAGAAATAGATATGAAACGGCATATGCAATGAATTCTCAAAAAGTACTGGCGATGGTGTTGGCCGGGGGCGAAGGAACACGGTTGCATCCATTGACGGCGGAGCGTTCGAAACCATCTGTTGCATTCGGTGGACGCAATCGAATTGTGGATTTTGTATTGAGCAATTTGATTAATTCGAAGATCTATTCGATTTACTTGCTGGTGCAATATAAATCTCAATCGCTAATCGAGCATGTTCGTAAAAGCTGGGTGTTATCGCCGATAATTCCACATCACTTCGTGACCGTTGTACCACCGCAAATGAGAGACGGACCGGAATGGTTTCGCGGTACTGCGGACGCGGTATATCAAAGTCTTTCCATGATCGATTTGCATCAGCCCGATATCGTTGCGGTATTCGGTGCGGATCATATTTATCGCATGGACGTGCAGCAGATGATTCGCTTTCATCGCCTGCGCAATGCGGACGTGACCGTAGCGGCATTGCCGGTGCCGCTTGATCAGGCATCGGCGTTTGGTGTTGTGGCAACGGATGGTGACGGGCGTGTGCGTGAGTTTCAAGAAAAACCGGATCAACCGAAGCCGATGCCCGATGATCCGCTACATGCTTATGCATCCATGGGCAATTATATTTTCAATACCGATGTTCTTGTGTCGGTGTTGGAAGAAGCAAGACGAGAGCAACTTGCTGACTTTGGCCACGATGTGTTGCCGCGTATTGTCGATAGCCATCGTTTATATGCTTATAACTTCGCCACTAATCGTGTTCCCGGCGTACAGCCTTATGAAGAGCAAGGCTATTGGCGTGATTTGGGAACCATTGAAGCTTATTACGAAGCTCATCAAGATATTCTCGGCCTAGAGCCGCGCTTCGAGCTCTTTAATCATCGTTGGCCCATTATTTCGAGTAACTACCAAGGACCACCGGCGAAGATCATCGGTGGACGTATCGAGAACAGCGTATTCGGCGGCGGTACCGTTGTGAACAACGCAACAGTGCGCAATTCTGTGCTTCGACGCGAAATTATGTTAGAGGAAGATGTGGAATTAGACGAGTGTATCGTGATGGATTACGTCAGGATAAAACGCGGTGCTCGCTTGCGACGAACAATCGTCGGGTTATACAACACCATCGAGGCCGGTACGAAAATCGGTTATGACTCCGACCTTGATACGCAGCGATTCAATATGTCGCCATCGGGTATTGTGGTGGTCGCCGATGGGCATCCAAATAAGGCCGGTGTCGTGAAATAGTGGTTTGTCATGGTGAGTTCGTTAGCGATACTTCTATAGATCATCAGCTTTAATTGTCATTCTGAACATGGCGAAAAATCTCCTGTTTAAAGGATAGATAACCGGCCCTGTGCATGCGGTGGAAGAAAAGCAGATTCTTCGCTGCGTTTAGAATGACAGCTCATACCTTTCAACGTGACACGCCAATATTGGTCAGCGAGGTTGAATCCCATCGGTAGGTTGTCACCTCTCACGCGCGGAAGATGCGAACTCAACAAAGATAGTTGGCTTATTCGAAAACTCAATGTTGTTAGTAAAGGTAATCACAAAAACGAATGATAGATAAACTTGATTCGATTCCTCTTGCCGGCATGACCGTGTGGCCAGGCCAGCCTTATCCATTGGGGGCTACATGGGATGGAGAAGGCGTGAACTTTGCATTGTTTTCCGAGCATGCTGAAAAAGTGGAGCTATGTATTTTCGACCAGAATGGCCGCCGGGAAATAGAGCGTATTAATATGCGCGAGTGCACTGATCAAGTGTGGCATTGTTATCTGCCCGATGCTCGCCCGGGATTGCTCTATGGCTATCGCGTGCATGG
>Ga0157374_10001263_pt1 | contig 21606 bp, 23 predicted proteins | sample M25metaG_FD_115308 | JGI IMG/M metagenome (GOLD analysis project Ga0157374, IMG submission 115308) | Miscanthus rhizosphere microbial communities from Kellogg Biological Station, Michigan, USA - M2-5 metaG | ecosystem: Host-associated > Plants > Roots > Rhizosphere > Soil | place: USA: Michigan... | reverse complement strand
GCGCAGGTAGCTGGCCAGAAAGACGACGAGGCAGATCTTCGAGAACTCGGCCGGCTGAAAGGCGAGCGGGCCGAGCTTGACCCCGAGATAGGCGCCGTTGACCTGTTCGCCGATCCCGGGCAGGCGCGGCGCCAGCAAGAGCAGCAGCCCGACCACGGCGATCGTGTACCGGTAGCGCTCGAGCACGTCGTAATCGCGCAGGAACTGGATCGTCAGGGCGAAGAGGACGAGTCCGAGGACGAACCAGTTGGCCTGGTCGCGGGCGAGGTCGGCGTCGATCCGGTAGATCATCACCAGGCCGAAGGCCATCAACAGCGCCGCCAGCGGGAAGAGGTAGGGGTCGGCGTCCGGCAGGCGCAGGCGCAGGAAGAGGTGGGTGGCGAGGCAGACGGCGAAGAAGTAGGCGCCGTAGATCAGGCTGACGTTGCCGAGCTGCGCGCTCTCCTGGGCAAAGACCGCGGCAAAGCCGGCGGTGAGCAGCAGGGCGACGGGAACGAGGGCAAACAGCTCGCGATTGCGGGCGCTCACTTAACCCCTTGCGATTCTTCGATGTCTTCGATCAGCGAAACCGCGTCGTCGCGGGAGCGCAGGTCGTGGCCGGTTGCCGCTTCGCGGCGTCGCGGCGGCAGCGACTCGGTCTGGACCGGGCTCGCGTAACGCTCTTCGTAGAGCTCGATCCCGAGCGGCAGTTCGTAGGGCAGGCCGCGGTAGAGGGCGACGCGACCGCTCTCGTCGGTGCCGAGGAACCAGACCTGGCGGTTGCCGTACCAGGCGCCGAAGGCAAGCGCCGCGCAGACGATCACGGCGGCGAGGACGGCGGCGACGCGCCGCAGGCGGCGACGCGGCTGCTTGGCGTCGATCTGCTCGCGTCGCTCGCGTGCCGCCGTCGCGGCGGCACGGCGGCGTACCTCGGTCGCTGTCAACCCCGATTCGGCCGCCGTGCTGCCGATCAGGGTCGCGTCCTCATGGCTCTGCTGGGGCGCCGCGGCGTCTTCAAGCCGGAAAGCGAGCGCAGTGATGTTGTCGCGGCCGCCGGCCCGGTTGGCTTCGTCGACCAACGCCCGCACCGCCGCGTCCATCGAAGTGGCGCCGGCGAGCAGCTTGCCGATCTGCTCCTCGCTGAGCATCGTCGTCAGCCCGTCGGAGCAGATCAGGAAAACGTCGCCCGGGGCCGCGGGCACCGTCTGCACGTCGGGCTCGACCTCGGGTTCGGGGCCGAGGGCGCGGGTAATGATCGAGCGCTGCGGGTGGTCCTCGGCCTGGGCGTCGGTGAGCTGGCCCTTGCGCCGCATCTCCTCGACCAGCGAGTGGTCGCGGGTGAGCTGCTCGAGACGGCCGGCGCGCAGACGATAGGCGCGGCTATCGCCGACGTGGCCGATCGCGATCTCTTCGGCCTGCGCGTTGACGATCGCCGCGGTCAGCGTCGTCCCCATCCCGGCCCGCGAGGGATCGGCGCGAGCGAGCTCGTGAATGTTGCGGTTGGCGCTGACGATCGTCTCGCGCAGGATCCGCTCGGGCGAGCCCTCGGGGAGGTCGATGTCGAAGGCGTCGGCGGCTGCTTTCGAGGCCACCTCGCCGGCCTGGGCGCCGCCCATCCCGTCGGCGACGACGAAGATCGGCGCGCGCACGAAGAACGAGTCCTCGTTGGCGTTGCGCTGGCGCCCCGTATCGGAGCGGAAGGCCTGGTCGTCGATCCTCAGCATCGCCTACGCATGCGCCTCGTATCTGAACTCCGTGTCGCCGATCCGCACCACGTCGCCGTCGATCAGCTCCGCCTCCCCGTTCAGGGTGGCGTCGTTGAGCAGCGTGCCGTTGGTCGAGTTCATGTCCTCCACGTAGGTGCGGCCATCGCGACTGAAGATCCTGGCGTGCACACCGGAGGCATAACGGTCGTCGATCCGCACGTCGGCTTCGGCCGAGCGCCCGATCGAGAGGCCGCCGATCAGGTCGAAGCGCTCGCCGGCGTTGAGGCCGCCGCCCCTCTCCGCCACCAGCCAGGCATCGGTGGCGCTGGGCTGGGCGGAGAAGGCGGGGGCCTGGTGGAAGCCCGTCGCGTCCGGCGCCGGTGAGGCGGTGCGGCGCAGATCCTTGAGCGCGCTGCGCGAGATCCAGAAGAGGAAGAGGTAGAGGACGGCGAGGAAGCCGAACTTGAGAGCGACCGAGATCGGGTCGTAGTCCACGGGGCCCCGTCCTACTGCTCGATGTCGAAGAGGAAAGTCGTGGTGCCGATCGTGACCTGATCGCCGGGACTGAGCCGGGTCGAGGATACGCGGCGGCCGTTCACCTTGACGCCGTTGGTCGAGCCGAGGTCGGCGATCGTCCAGTCGCCCGTTTGCGAGCGGCGCAACTCGGCGTGGCGGCGGGAGACGTTGGGGTCGGCGAGCACGCACTCGGCCTGCTTGGAGCGGCCGATCGTCGCCCGCGGCCCCTCGAGCACGTAGCGGCGGTCGTCGAGCGAGACCACCGCCCGGGTTACGACCATCGCTTCGGCCCTTTGTTCGGGGCTCGCCGGGGCTGGCGCCTTCTCCTTCACTGCCGAGTAGACCATCGTGTGGCCCTCCTCCCCCTGCCGCGGCGCCTCGCCCTCGCGCACCGGCGGCTTGACCAGGCGCGTCTGGATCCCGAACTCGCCGAGGCGCAGGCGCTCGTCGGTCTTGAACTCGACCGCGGGCCGGGTCAGCAGGTCGTAGTTGCGGCGGCGGGCGTGCTCGAGCAGATAGCCGGAGAGCTCCTGCTCCAGCGAGCGCTCATAGCCCTCGAGCTTGACCCGGTCCTTGGTAGAGAGGAAGACCGTGTACTCGTTGGGGACGTAGACGCGGGCGACGCCGGCCGTCTTGTGGGCGTCCATCTCCTTGGCCAGCTTGCGGGCGAGCTCGACCGGCTGCACCTCGGAGCTGAAGGCGCGGCTGAAGACCCCCTCGACGAGGCCTTCGATCCGACTCTCGAGGTTGCGTAGGACGCTGATCAGAGGCTCCTTTTCGCGAGCGGGGCTGGCGCTCGGGGTGGCGGGAAAACCGGCTGGAATCCTACGGCAGCAGGACGCCGTGACCGGCGGCGAGCCAGGCGCCGAGCACCGCGGCGGCGGCTACGGCGCCGAGCCGCAGCCCTAGTGAGCGATCGGCGCGGGGAGGATCGTCGGCAAGGCCGTCAAGTGAGCTTTCGATCGCGCCGCCGAGCTCCTCCAGCGGCGGACGCCGATCCGGACGGGTCTGCAGGCAGGCATCGACCGCGTCGCTGAGCTCGCGCGGCAGGTCGGGACGGAGGCGGCGCAGGGGTCGCTGGCGGCCGCCGATCGCCCGCGCCGTCGCCGCCGGAGTCGAGCGCCGGGTCGGGTGCTCGCCGCTCCAGCACTCGTAGAGCATCAACGCCAGCGAGTAGACGTCTGCCTCGGGACCCGCGGCCCGGCCCTCGGCTTGCTCGGGCGCCATGTAGGCGAGGGTGCCGACGACGTCGCCGGGAGCGGTCAGCGCCGCGGCGTCGGTGAGCCGGGCGACGCCGAAGTCCATCAGCTTGGCGCGCGGCTCGCCACCCTCGGTGATGAGCACGTTCTGCGGCTTGATGTCGCGGTGCACGACGGAGCGGCAGTGGGCGTGGTCGAGCGCCTCGCAGAGATCGGCCCCGATCTCGCCGATCTCGCGGTCGCTCAGCGAACAGTCGCGATTGAGCTGGGCCAGCGTGTCGCCGTCGACCAGCTCGGTGACGAGCAGCGCGTTGCCGTCCTCTTCGCCCATCTCGTAGAGCGTGACGATCCCTGGGTGGTTGAGCCGCGCCGCGGCCTGCGCCTCGCGCATCACCCTTCCCGAGCCGTTGCCGCCGCCCGATTCGATCGCCTTGACCGCGACCGGGCGCTCGAGACGGCCATCCCAGGCCTCGTAGACCGTGCCGAAGCCGCCGCTGCCGATGCGGCGCTCGATCAAGAAGCGGTTGAGGACCAGGGAGCCGACCACTGCACTTCCCGGCTTCGCCGCGAATCCGCTTCCTCCTGCGACATACTCCCTGCTTCTTGGAGGATTCTTCCGCAAACCGGCCGGGTCGCCGGGCACGGCCTCGCCGCCGCCCTGAACGTCAGCAGATCCTGCTGCGGCGTGGGCTCGCGCTTGGCGGCGGCATCCTCCTCCTGATCCTCATCGTGCTCGGAGTCAAGGGCTGCCTCGACGCGCGCAAGGACCGGGCGCTGAGCGATTACGCCCGCGACGTCAGCCAAATCGTCGAAGAGACCGACCAGACCAGCAAAGCGTTTTTTGCCAAGCTCGACGAACCGGGCAGCCTCTCGGTGACCGAATTCGTCAACCAGGTCAGCGCCGACCGCAGCGCGATGGACGGCTACGCCAGCCGCATCGACGGTCTCAGCGCCCCCGGCGACATGAGCCACGCGCAGAATGCGCTCGAGCTGGTCTACGAGCTGCGCAGCAGCGCGATGGACAACATCGCCGAAAAGATGAGCACCGCGCTCGGCGACGTCGGCTCCGAGAAAGCGACGCTGAGCATCGCCAAGCAGATGCGGACGCTGCTCGCCGCCGACGTGCTCTACGAATCCGTGGTCCGGCCGGAGATCAACGGCGTGCTCGAGTCGAACGGGATCGAGGGCGACGACGTGCCGAAAAGCAGCTTCGTCCCGGAAGGGACGAAGTGGCTCGAAGAAAGCTCGGTCGGCTCGGCGCTCGAATCGGTCAGCGGGTCGAGCACGGCGACTACGGGCGGCATTCACGGCCTCGGTTTGATCGGGACCAGCATCAACGGCACCGATCTGGCTGCCGAATCGACCACCTCGGTGCTCAGCGAAGGCACGCCGGAAGTCGAAGTCCAGGTTCAAAACCAGGGCGGCTCGACCGAGAACGGCATCTCCGTCTCGGTCACCGTCGATGGCGGCAGCCCCCTCAGCGGCAGCATCAGCACGATCGCTGCCGGGGAAACGGAAACCGCCGTGATCCCGCTGACGTCGGCGCCGTCGGGTGAAGTGACGCTCGAAGTCGAAGTCGACACCGTGCCGGGCGAGAAGGTCTCCGACAACAACGAGGCCAGCTACACCGTCGCCTTCGAATAGGGGCGATCGGATTGCGGATCGCCTACCTGGGACCGGCTGGGACCTTCACCGAGGACGCGCTGGGCAGGGCGGTCGAGCCCGGGGTGGAGTTCGAGCGATTGAGAACGCCGACGATCCGCGAGGCGATCCTTGCGGTCGAGCGCAACGAGGCGGAGCGGGCGCTGGTGCCGTTCGAGAACTCGATCGAGGGATCGGTGCGCGAGACCCTCGACACCCTCGCCTTCGATGCCGAGAAGGTGACGATCGTCGGCGAGCACGACTTCGCCGTGCGGGCGATGCTGCTCGGCCGCACGGCGCTGGAGCTGGCGCAGATCTCCGTCGTGCTCTCGCACCCGCAGCCACTTGCCCAGTGTGCCCGCTTTCTGCGCGAGAGCCTGCCGAACGCCGAGCCGCGCCCGGTCAGCAGCACCGCAGAGGCAGTGCGCCTGGTCAGCGAGTCCGAGCAACCCTGGGCAGCGATCGGCGCCCATTCCGCCGCCGATCTCTACGGCTGCGCGATCCTGCGCGAGGGGGTCGAGGACGAGGCCAACAACGTCACCCGCTTCGTCTGGATCGCGCCGGCGGGCGCCGAGCCGGCGGGGGGGAACGCGTGGAAGACCTCGCTCGTCTTCTCGGAGCTGGGCGAGGACCACCCGGGCGCTCTGGTCGACGCACTGCGCGAGTTCTCCTCGCGCGAGGTCAACCTGAGCCGGATCGAGTCGCGCCCGATGCGCCTTGGGCTGGGCCGCTACATGTTCTTCTGCGACCTTGAAGGAGCGCTCGCCGACGCTCCGGTGGGCGAGGCGATCGAGGCGCTGCGCAGCAAGGCAGAATCGGTTCGAGTATTGGGCTCCTACCCAACTGCGTAGAATTCCCGGGCAACATGGCACGTGTGCTCGTACTCAACGCAACGTATGAGCCGATCAACGTATGCACGTTGAGACGAGCGGCTGTGCTTCTTTTGAAGGAGAAGGCCGAGTTGCTCGAGCGCCGCGAAGGCGCGATCCACTCCGAGCACATGACGATGGAGCGCCCCGACGTGATCCGCCTGGTCAGCTACGTGCGGATCCCACGCGAAGCGCACAGGAGGAAGATCACCCGCCGCGCGGTGCTCGCGCGGGATTCGTGGACCTGCCAGTACTGCGGCTCTCGCAAATCTGGCCTCACGGTCGATCACGTGATCCCGCGCAGCCGCGGCGGCAAATCGGTCTGGGAGAACATCGTCGCCGCCTGCGCAAGCTGCAACCGGCGCAAGGGCAACCGCCTGCCACGCGAGATCCACATGCACCCTCAGAACACGCCGAAGGCGCCGGGGCCCACCGTTTTCATTCAGGTGGCTAGTCCGAAGATTCCGCAGGCGTGGGAGCAGTATTTGCCCGCGGCTGCGTGAAGGTAGGACGACGCGGTTGCTCACGTGCCGGGGGCAACGGTCCGGAGGCCGGATAGGCGGGCGGCTGCGGCCTGACGCTCGTCGTAAGTCACGAAGCCGTCGATTGAAGCGAGGCTGACTGCCGAGGCAACGTGGATTGCGTCGAGGGCTCGAAGGGCGGGCTCGGCGAGGGACCCCGCCCACGCGAGGAGCTCGTGGTCGATGGGGCGAAAAGCGAGGGCGCTCATCAGCTCGTCCGCGCGTTCGAGCAACAGGTCGAGCGACAAGTCTTCGTCTCTCGCTGCAAGACGGCGCCCAGCTCGTGGGATCTCGGTGAGAGCCAGCTCGCTGCTCACCAAGTCGGCGGCCGCAAGGAACGCTCTGAGCGCTGGCGACTACGCCTCCTCATGGACGAGCTTGACGAGCGCGGATGCGTCCGCGTAGAAGACGGTCATAGCTCAGCTGTTGCCGCGGACTTCGTCAAGCGCGCGGCTCAACGCGTGCGGGTCGCCGGACAGCTCCATCGGCTCCGGCAACCCTGAGCGCAACGGGCGAGACACCCGCCCTTCAGCGACGAGCTGGTCGAGGGCTGGCCCAGTGCTAGACGCCGGGCCGAGTTCGGCCACCGGCCGATTGCGATCGGTAACAACCAATCGCTCGCCCTTGCTCACTCGCCGCAAGTACACGCTCAAGTTCTGGCGCAGCTCCGCCACCCCAACTGTATTGGCCATGTACATCAAAGTAGCATTTCCTTTTCGGCCTGCCTGGCCAGCTCGGCCGCGGATCGCAGATCGCTGAGAACACTCTCCCTAACGGCTTTCACGAGGGCGGTCGCCGATCGCCAATCCGCCTTATCGACCACCTCGGCGGCAGCGAGCGAGCTACCCGCCAGCATCTCGATCAGCACCGCGCCCGGATCCTCTCCGGGGAAGGCATCCTCGGGAAGGTCCGCGAGCAACGGTGCATAGACGCTGCCAAGAGAGAAGGCTGTGCGCAGCAGCTCTTCAATCAGCAGCTGCGCTGCGGCGCACTCTTTTCCTCCGCCGTTCTCCCGAGTCACGCGCCTTAAAGCTCTGGCGAACTCGTTCTCTCCCCCCCTAGGCGCACGTTTTTTCGGGAAATTCAGAACTTTTGGCGATGCTTGGGAACCGGGAGACTCTCCTCACCGACCCCTACTCGCTGAGCAGCTCCTGCCCGTCCGGTTCCGAATTTGAGTCTTCGTCGACGACCAAGGCGACGGCGCTGACGCAGTCGTCGTCCTTCATGTTCATCACTTTGACGCCCTGGGTCGAGCGGCCCATCTGCGAGATGCCGCCCGCTTGGGTTCTTTGGACCATGCCGCTCTGGGAGATGAAGAGCAGGTCCTGGTGCTCGCGGACGATCAGGGCGCCGGCCAGGCCGCCCTTCTTTGCGGTCAGTTTTGCGGTCAGGACACCCTTGGTGCCGCGGCCCTTGACCGGGTACTCGGCGACCTGGGTGCGCTTGCCGTAGCCGTTCTCGGTGACGACGAAGAGCTCCGAGTCGTCGCGGGCGATGTCCATCGCCAAGACCCGGTTGGGCTCGGCGTTGACCTTGGCCGAGACGTTCATGCCTTTGACGCCGCTGGTGTCGCGTCCCATCGGCCGCACTTTCTCCTCGGAGAAGCGCGAGGCGTGACCGGACTTGGAGACCAGCAGGATGTCGTCGTCGCCCGAGGTGAGGCGCACCTGGACCAGCTCATCGCTGTCGCGGATCTTGATCGCGATGATCCCGTCGGCGCGGATCGGCGTGTTGTAGGACTTGAACTCGGTCTTCTTGACCAGGCCCTGCGCGGTGGCAAAGACCAGGTACTTGTTCTCGCCGAAGTCGCGGGTCGGGATCACCGCGGTGACCTTCTCGCCGTCGCGCAACGGCAGCACGTTGACCAGGGCGCGACCTTTCGAGGTGCGCGAGCCCTCGGGCAGCTCGTAGACCTTGAGCCGGTAGACCTTGCCGCGGTTGGTGAAGAAGAGCAGGAAGTCGTGGGTCGAGCAGATGTGGAGGTGCTCGATGTAGTCGTCCTCCTTCATGTCCATCCCCATCACGCCGCGGCCGCCGCGGTTCTGCTGGCGGTAGGTCGCCAGCGGCAAGCGCTTGGCGTAGCCGGAGTGGGTGATCGAGATCACCATCTGCTGGTCGGCGATCATGTCCTCGATGTTCATGTCGCCCTCGAAGTGGGTGACTTCGGTGCGACGCTCGTCGCCGTAGCGGCTGTCGACTTCGTCGAGCTCCTCGACGATCACCGCGTCGATCCGGGCCGGGTCGCCGAGGATTCCGCGCAGCTCGGCGATGCGCCTGGCCAGTTCCTCGTGCTCCTCGCGCAGCTTGTCGGACTCCAGCGCGGTGAGCCGGGCGAGGCGCATGTCGAGGATCGCCTGCGCCTGCTCCGGGGAAAGCTCGAAGCGCTCGATCAGGCCGGCCTTGGCCGCATCGGTATCGGCCGAGCCGCGAATCAGCGCGATCACCGCGTCGAGATTCTCAAGCGCGATCAGCAGCCCCTCGAGGATGTGGGCACGGGCCTCGGCGCGGCGCAGCTCGTACTGGGTGCGGCGAATCACGACCTCGCGCTGGTGGTTGACGTAGTGCTCGATCAGCTCCTTGAGGCCGAGCGTCTTCGGCACTCCGTCGACGAGCGCGACCATGTTGATCCCGAAGGTGCTCTGCATCGCCGTCCGCTTGTAGAGCTGGTTGAGCACTACCTCGGGCGGGTCGCCGCCGCGCTTGGTCTCGATCACAAGGCGCATGCCGTTGCGATCAGACTCGTCGCGCAGGTCGGAGATGCCGGTGATCTTTTTGTCGCGGACGAGGTCGGCGATCTTGGTGATCAGGCCGCCTTCGCCGCCCTTCTTGACCATGAACGGCAGCTCGGTGACGATGATCGCGTCGCGGCCGCCCTTGAGCGGCTCGACGTGAGCGCGCGCGCGGATCCGCACCGAGGCGCGGCCGGAGGCATAGGCGTCCGCGACTCCTTCGGCGCTCATGATGCCGCCACCGGGAAAGTCGGGCCCTTTGATGTGCTCCATCAAACCGGCCAGGTCGATCCCGGGATTGGCGATGTAGGCCTTGACCGCGCCGATCGACTCGCTCAGGTTGTGCGGCGGGATGTTGGTCGCCATCCCGACTGCGATCCCGGACGAGCCGTTGACCAGCAGGTTCGGAAAGCGCGCCGGCAGCACCAGCGGCTCTTGCTGAGACTCGTCGTAGTTCGGTCCCCACTCGACGGTGTCGGCGTCGATGTCGCGCAGCAGCTCGGTCGAGAGGCGGGCCAGGCGAGCCTCGGTGTACCGCATCGCGGCCGGCGGGTCGTCGTCGATCGAGCCGAAGTTGCCCTGGCCGTCAACCAGCATGTAGCGCAGCGAGAACGGCTGCGCCATCCGCGCCAGCGTGTCGTAGATCGCCGAGTCGCCGTGCGGGTGGTACTTGCCCATCACCTCGCCGACGATGAAGGCGGACTTGCGGTAGGGCCGGTTGGGCTGCAGGGCGAGGTCGTGCATCGCGTAGAGCACGCGGCGGTGGACCGGCTTGAGGCCGTCGCGCACGTCGGGCAGTGCCCGGCCGACGATCACGCTCATCGCGTAGTCGAGATACGACGAGCGCATCTCGGTTGTCAGCTCGCGCTCCTCGACCCGCCCTCCTGTGAGTGCTTCCGCGCCCTCCACTTAGATCACCCGTCCTTGGTTAGACATCGAGGAAACGGACCTCCTTGGCGTGGCGTTCGATGAAGGCCTTGCGCGGCTCCACCTTGTCGCCCATCAGATCGGTGAAGATCTTCTCCGTAAGCGCGTCCGCCTCGTCGGAGATCTGGACCTGCTCCAGGGTTCGAGTGTTCGGGTCCATCGTCGTTTCGCGCAGCTGTTCGGCGTTCATCTCGCCCAGGCCCTTGAAGCGCTGCATGGTGACTCCTTGGCGGGCCAGGTCCATCACGGTCCGCCGTAGCTCGGCGAACGACTCCGCCGTCTTCTCTTTCTGCTCGAGCGAGAGCCTGAACGGGGGCCGGCCCACCTGGCTCAGCAGCTCGCGGTGAGACTCGACCAGGCGGCGATAGTCGTGGGATTCGAAGAGACCGGCAGAGAGCTCGAAGGCCTTCGCCAACCCGTCGCGGCGGTGGATCGCGCGAACGAGGATTTCGTCACCGGATTCGGAGACGATCTCCGTGTCGAACGGCTCGACCTCGCCGGCATCGCCGTTGAGCACGTCCTTCACCCCGGCAAGCGAGGTGACCCCGCGGTCGAGGATTTCCGACTCGCCGAGGAAGCGGATCAGCTCGTGGCCGAAGTCGGCCTGCAGCGAGTCGGCCCAGCCCTCGTGCTCCTTGAGACGGCGGTTGAAGCGCTGCCAGCGGGTCGCCGTCAGCTTGTGCCCCTCGCCCTCGGCGTCGGTCAGCTCGATCTGCTCGAGCTTGTCGCGCAGCAGCAGCTCCTCCAGCTCGGACTCCTTCTCGACGTAGGTTTCCTGCTTGCCGTTTTTCAGCTTGTAGAGCGGCGGCTTGGCGATGTAGACGTAGCCTTCCTCGATCAGCTCGGGCATCTCGCGATATAGGAAGGTCAGAACCAGGGTGCGGATGTGGGCCCCGTCGACGTCGGCGTCGGTCATCAGCACGACCTTGTGGTAGCGCGCCTCTTTGACGTCGAACTCCTCACGGATACCGGTCCCAATCGCGGTGATCAGCGCCTGGATCTCGTTATTGGAGAGGACCTTGTCGATCCGCGCCTTCTCGACGTTGATGATCTTGCCGCGCAGCGGCAGCACCGCCTGCGTGTTGCGATCGCGGCCCTGCTTGGCCGAGCCGCCGGCGGAATCGCCCTCGACGATGAACAGCTCGGCGAGGGCCGGGTCGCGGACGGTGCAGTCGGCGAGCTTGCCCGGCAGGGTCGAGTTCTCCAGCGCCGACTTGCGGCGGGTCAGGTCGCGGGCCTTGCGCGCCGCCTGGCGGGCGCGGGCGGCGTCGACGGCCTTGCCGATGATTCGTTTCGCCTCGCCCGGGTTCTCCTCGAAGAACTCGCCGAGCTTGCGGTTGACCGACTCCTTGACCAGGCCCTCGATCGGCGGGTTGCCGAGCTTGGTCTTGGTCTGCCCCTCGAACTGCGGGTCGGCGAGCTTGACCGAGATCACCGCGGTCAACCCCTCGCGCACGTCGTCGCCGGTGAGGTTCTCGTCTTTCTCTTTGAGCAGGCCTTTGCCGCGCGCGTAGGCGTTGAGCGTGCGGGTCAGGGCCGAGCGAAAGCCGGAGAGGTGCGAGCCGCCCTCGTGGGTGTTGATGTTGTTGGCGAAACTGAAGATCGATTCCTGGTAGGAGGAGTTCCACTGCATCGCCACCTCTACCTGACCGTCATCGGTCTCGTTTTCGAAGAAGACGGTCTTGCGGTGCAGCGGGTCCTTGTTCTCGTTGAGGTGGGCGACGAAGTCGACGATGCCGCCCTCGTAGTGGAAGGTGTCGCGCTGACCCGCGGCGCGCTCGTCGACCAGCTCGATCTTGAGGCCGCGGGTGAGGAAGGCGGTCTCGCGCAGGCGCTCGGCCAGGGTCGCGTAGTCGAACTCGAGCTCGTCGAAGATCTCGTCGTCGGGCTGGAAGGTGATCGTCGTGCCGTGCGCGTCGCTGGCCTCACCGCGGTGGAGGTCGGCCTGCGGCTTGCCGCGCTCGTAGTCCTGGGTCCAGATCGCGCCGTCGCGGCTGATTTCGAGGTGAAGTTTCTCGGAGAGGGCGTTGACGACGGAGATGCCGACGCCGTGCAGACCGCCGGAGACCTTGTAGCCGTCTCCCCCGAACTTGCCGCCGGCGTGAAGCGTGGTCAGCACGACCTCGGCCGCCGGCCGCTTCTCTTTCTTCAGTTCGTCAACCGGGATGCCGCGGCCGTTGTCGACGACGGTGCAGCTGTTGTCGGGGTGCAGGACAACGCGGACGCTGTCGCAATAGCCGGCGATCGCCTCGTCGACGGAGTTGTCGAGGACCTCGTAGACGAGGTGGTGCAAGCCGCGCGGCCCGGTCGAGCCGATGTACATGCCCGGTCGCTTGCGAACCGCTTCCAGGCCCTCGAGGACGGTGATGTCCTTGGCGCCGTAGGACTCCGAGCCACCTTTTTTCTGCGCGGCCGTATTCGTCTTCTCAGGCAATTAGTCCCTTCCCATTCTCATAGAAAACCCCGGCCGTCTGGACACTTGCTGCACACGGCCGGGGCAGAAATGCAAGTTGACATAAGGATACCAGTTTGGGCTCTTTGTCGACCTGCCTTGAGGAAATAAAAGTCCTGCAAATCGGGCATAAATGAAATCGCTTTCAGACATCTTGCACGCAGAAGCGCAAACTCTTCGGAGCGCGCTCACCAAGGCGGTCTCGCAGCCGCTCCAGCAACTGCTCCTGCATTAGATCCAACTCCTGCGCCCAGACGGAATCGGCGCAGCTCACCGTTGCCTCGCCGGCGCGCTCGGCGACCGGGTTGGCGACCGCGGCGATCTGCTCGCCGACGACCTCCTTCCAAGCCCCCTGCAGGGCCGCGAGGGGCGTCTTCGGCGCCGCTCGCTCGAGTGCCGTTCGCAGGGCGGTGGAGGCGGGACGAGGGGCGCGGCGGCGGGTCATGCCGCAGCGGCCTCGCTGGTGGCGAAGGGCATTCGCACGGCGCTCTCGATCGCCGCCGCGGGCAGCGAGTCCTCGGCGGCGGCCGTGATCAGCGTCTGGCCCCCGGCGGCCAGACGCTCGACCAAACGCTCGCGCCGGCCAGGGTCGAGCTCGCTCATCACGTCGTCGAGCAGCAGCAACGGCGCTACTTGGCGCGAGGCGAGCAGGACGTCGCGCTCGGCGAAGAGCAGCGCCAAGAGCGCCGAGCGCTGCTGGCCCTGCGAGCCGTAGCGGCGCAGAGAACGCCCCCCCGTTCCGATCTTGAGCTCGTCGAGGTGAGGGCCCCACGACGTCCTGCCGAGGCGCAGGTCGGCTTCGCGCCGCTCGGCGAGACCGCCCTGGATCTCCGCCGCCGTGCCGGCCGCCCGCGGTGAGTACTCGATCTCCGCCCCACCCTCGAGCCCGAGGTCGGCGGCGGCATCGGCAAAGGGAGCCGCCAACTCGCCGACCGCGTCTGCCCGGGCGGCGACCAGGGCCGCCGCCGCCTCGGCCAGGGTCACGTCCCATACGTCGAGTTGTCTGGGCGAACCGTGGCCGCCCGCCAGCCTGGCGACCAGTGCGTTGCGCTGCGCGAGCGCCTGGCCAAAGCGCTGGCGCAGGTCCCCTCGGATCGGCCAGCGCGCGGCGACGAAGCGGTCGAGATGGGCCCGTCGTTCCGCCGGCGGGCCCTTGATCAACGCCAGCCGATCAGGTGAGAAGACGGCAACCGGCGGACGGCTACGGGCGAGCGTCGCGGGGTCGGCGGGGCTGGAGTCGAGCAGGTGGCGGCGGCCCTCCGTGCGGCTGACCGAGGCGAGCAGGCGGTGCTCCACCCCATCCTCGTCGCGCAAGGTGGCTTCCGCCCTGGCGAAGGACTCGCCGAAGGGGATCAGATCGCGGCGGTCAGCGGTACGGAAGGAGCGCCCGGTGAGGGCGAAATAGAGCGCCTCGAGGAAGTTCGTCTTGCCGACTCCGTTGGGACCGACCAGGCTGGTGATCCCCGGCCCCAGCTCGATCCGCAGCCGGGGCAGGCTCCGCAGAGGCCTCGCTTCGGCGGCGGCGACCAGCACCGGCAGGCCTCACACGTTGAGGCGGATCGGCATCACCAGGTAGCGGAAGTCTTCGTTGTCGACCGGCTGCAGCAGACCCGGACGCAGCGGCGAGATCAGCCGCAGCACAACCTCGTCGCCCTCGACGCTTTCGATCCCCTCGCGCAGGAAGTCGGGGTTGAAGCCGATCTCCAGCGGCTCGCCCTCGAACGCGGCCGGCATCGTCTCCTCCGCGTCGCCGACGTCAGGAGTGGAAGCGGCGACGGTCAGCTCGCCCGGCGCGAAGGAAAGTCGCAGCGGCGCGTTGCGTTGCGCCAGCTGGCTGACCCGGCGGACGACGTCGAGGAACTCGGTGCGGGGCAAGCGCACGTCGTGCTCGTAGGACTCCGGCAGGAGTTGTCGAAAGTTGGGGAACTGCCCCTCGATCAGCCTCGTGTTGAGGATGATCTCCCCTGCCTTGAAAATGGCCTGATTGCGCAGCAGGACAACCGACACGGCCTCGACTCCATCGCTGGAGACGATTCGGCCCAGCTCGCGCAGCGCCTTGGCCGGAATGTTCGCCTCCAGCTCACCACCGATCGCGCTCTCCAGCTCGGTTCGCTTGACCGCGAGCCGGTAGGAGTCCGTCGCGACCATGGTCATCTCCGAACCGCTGGCGCTGACCAAAACGCCGGTTAGCACCGGCCGCATGTCGTCCCTCGAAGCGGCGCGGGCGACGAGGTCCACGGTCGAGGCAAGCGCGGCGGCCGGGATCGTCAGCGGCTCGCCCTCCTCCTCGGGGAAGGCGGGGAAGTCCTCGCTGGGCAGGGTGCGAAGGTGGAAGCTCGAACCGCCGCTGCGAATCTCGACGTCGCGCTCGGCCTCGCGCAGCTCGATCTCAACCGACGGGTCGCCGAGCGAGCGGGAAAGCTCGGCAAGCAGGCGGCCCGGGAGCAGGATCGAACCGGGACTCTCGACCTCCGCGGTGAGCTTGGTCTTCAGGCCCAGCTCGAGGTCGGTTGCGCAGAGGCTGACGCCGTCCCCGTCGGCAGTGAGGAGGATCCCGGAAAGAGACTGGGTGGCGGCTCGCGTCGACACAGCCCTGGAAACGACCGAGAGCTTGGCGACGAGCTCGTCACGTTTGGTTGTCAGCTTCAAGTGGTGATTGCCTTCTTGAGTTGGATTAGGGCTTGTTGAAAAGCGGGAAACCGGCGCGGACTTGGCTTCAGCTGGCGCTTGACCGGCTGTGGAGAGTTCTGTGGGAAAGCATGGATTCTTACAGCGCCGTCGGCCGTCAGGCCGAGCCTGTGGATCCGGTGTGGATAGCAGCGCGCAACTCATCGACGCGGCTGGCAAGGGCCTCGTCCTCGCCGAAGCGCGCTTCGATGCGCCTGATCGAGTTGAGCACGGTGGAGTGATCGCGACCGCCGTAGAGGCGGCCGATCTGCGGCAGCGAGAGGTCGGTCAGCTCGCGGGTGAGGTAGATGGCGACCTGGCGCGCCCGCAGTGGCGTCGCCGAGCGGGTTGAGCCGACCAGCTCGGCGCGGGAGATTCCGAAGGCGGAGGAGACGCGACGCTGGATTTCCTCGACCGGGGTCGATTCGTCCCTCCGTGCGCCTTTGGGAATCACGGCCTCGATCAACTCGGGACTGAGCGGTTTGGCGGTCAGCGAGGCGTGGGCAAGGACGCGAGTCAGCCCTCCGTGCAGTTGGCGGACGTTGACGTCGATCCGCTGCGCCAGGGCGTCGAGCACGTCGCTCTCGGTGTCGACTCCGGCCTCGCGGACTAGCCGGCGCAGGACGGTGAGGCGGGTGGCGAGGTTGGGAGGCTCGACCGCGACGGTCAGGCCCCACTCGAAGCGGTCGCGCAAGCGCGACTCCAGGGTCGAGAGCTCGCTTGGAATGCGGTCGGCGGAGAGGACGAGCTGGCTGCCGCCTTCGTAGAGGGCATTGAAGGTATGGAAGAACTCGTCCTCGGTATGGCGCTTGCCCTCGAGGAACTGGACGTCGTCGACGAGCAGCACGTCGAGGTCGCGGTAGCGGCGCTTGAACCCCTCGGCCCCGGTAGTGCGCAGGGCGGCGACGAACTCATTGGTGAAGCACTCGGCGGTGGTGTAGCGGACACCAAGGCCGGGAGCGTTGGCGGCGAGGTAGTTGGCGATCGCGACGAGGAGGTGGGTCTTTCCGAGCCCCGGCGGCCCGTGCAGGAAGAGCGGGTTGTAGGCCTCCGAAGGGGCCTCGGCGACGGCAAGCGCGGCGGCGTGGGCAACGCGGTTTCCCTCGCCGATCACGAAACGGTCAAAGGTGTAGTTGACGTTGAGGTCCAGCCCTGGATCGCACTCGGGATCGGGCTCTGGACCGTCGCCGGCATCGGCGATGCGGACATCGGTCAGGCCCGATTCGCCGTCCAGCGCCTCACGAATCAGGCCCGAGTAGCGCCGCTCCGTCCAGGCGCGGATTCCGGCCGGGGCGGCGAGGTAGAGAACCCCGGCCTGGGCGCCGACGACCTTCAGAGGTTCCAGCCAAAGCTGGAACGTCGACGGGGGAAGGGCGGCCCGCAGCTTGCCTTGAACCTCCCGCCAGAGGGAGTCGAGGTCGTGTGTGGACGGGTCATCGGGCACCGGCGGCCGACCATAGCGACGGTGGGACGAGGCCGGACCGGGCCGCCCGCAAATCCCGTAAGAAAGATTCCAACCTGCTTGGCACCGGATTGTCAGCACGTCCGTATACTGCGACGCCGAATGAAGAGGACTTATCAGCCGAAGAAGCGGAAGCGGGCCAAGACGCACGGGTTTCGGGCCCGGATGAGCACGCGCGGGGGTCGGGCGATCCTCAAGCGCCGCCGTCGCAAAGGCCGGAAGCGCCTCACTCCATAGATGGCGCCGCAACGACGTCGCCGCCTCTCGCGCAGCGGCGAGTTCGACCGCGTCTACCGCGACGGATCTTCACATGCCACTCGCTACCTCGTTCTCTACAGCTTCCCCCGCAAGACGGAGGAGGCGGAAGAGGTGAGGCTGGGGGTATCGGTGAGTCGCAAGGTCGGCGGAGCCGTCGATCGCAACCGGGTCAAGCGCTCGATGCGCGAGGCCTTCTGGACTCTCTCCGAGCAGCTGCCACCGGCGCACGACTTCGTTTTGGTGGCGCGACCGGAGATTGGCGAGCTGATCGAGCGCGAGGGCAGCACAGGCGTGCGCGCGAGCATCGAGGAGGCGCTTGCCGGAGCCGGTCGGGGGCGTTCCACGTGAAACGGCTTCTGCTGGCGTTGATCGGTGCTTATAAGCGCTGGGTTTCCCCGACGCTGCCCCGACGCTGTCGCTACGAGCCGAGCTGCTCGACCTACGCGATCGAATCGGTGAGCCGCTTTGGCGCGGCACGCGGCACGCTGCTCGCCGGCTGGCGCTTGCTTCGCTGCAACCCCTTCAGCCACGGCGGATTCGACCCCGTCCCAGAGCGCTTCACGCTCAAAGTCGGCCCGATCGACCCCTCCGTCCACCACGGTAAGGCCCACTCGTGATCGTCGACGCAAACATCCTGCAGCCGCTGATCGACGTCGCCAACGGCGTCCTACAGTTCTTCCACGACAGTGCCGGGCTGAGCTGGGGAATGTCGATCATCGCCCTGACGGTTGTCACCCGGGCGCTGCTGATCCCGCTCACCTACCGGCAGCTGAAGGGGATGCGGGCGCTGCAGGCGCTGCAGCCGCAGATCAAAGAGATCCAGGCGAAATACAAAAACGATCGCCAGCGCATGCAGCAGGAGATGATGCGCTTCTACCAGGAGAACAAAGTCAACCCCTTTGCCTCCTGCATCCCGCTGCTGGCGCAGCTCCCGGTCTTCATCACCCTCTTCTACGTGCTGCGCCACGAGCTCCCGGCCGACATCGGCTGCGAGGCGGGGCACTGCGGCGCCGAAGCCTCCTTCTTCTTCATCAACGACCTGACGGCGAAGGCAACCGGCACCGAACTGATCGTGCTGCTGGTCCTCTACATCGGCACCCAGCTGGTCTCGGGCCTCGTGATGTCGGTCACGGCCGACAAAAGCCAGCGCATGATGATGATGGTCCTGCCCTTCATCTTCGTCCCCTTCATCCTCAGCTTCCCCGCCGGCCTGATCCTCTACTGGATCACGACCAACTTCTGGACGATGGGCCAGCAATACACGATCCAGAAGCTGATCCCAGCCCCCGTCGCGGCTACGCCGGCGGAGGTAAAGGCCGCAAAGCCGCCACCGCCACCACCCAAAAAGAAGAAGCGGCGGTAGGTGGTGGGGGTGTCGGGTGGCACTCCCCGCTCAACTTTTTCGGTGATGACGCAGCGGCTGGCCGAGTTTGGGGCGCCGAAAAAGTACAAGCCGCGGGGAGCGCCACCCGACACCCCCACTCAGGCCCAGAGCTAAACGGCCTCAATTTGCAGGCGCGGCTTGGGTCGTAGAAGCTTGGCGACCAGGGCCTCCCGTTAGCTCCCCGAATTTAGGTGCCGTCTACCTAAGAGTTCCCTCGCGGGGGGTGGCATCGAATGGGGGGACCGCCCTGAGGACGCTTTAGCGACCGGAAGGGTGGTGGGCCCCATTCGATGACAGGACCCGCCGCGCCTGGGCTCCCGCGCATAGACTGCACCACCGTGACTGGAGCTGACGACTGGCCACAGGAGCCCGCGGAGCGGGTTCGGGAGATCGTGGAGGGTGTTCTCGATGAGCTCGACCTCGATGGAGAGGTTGAGATTCGCGAGGAGGACGACCGGATTACCGCTTCCGTTGCCGGCGAGGACGATTACGGCCTGCTGATCGGCAAACGCGGGCAGACGATCGACGCGCTGCAGCTGCTCGCCTACCAGGCGGCCTTTCGGGGGATGCGCGAGCGCAAGCGGGTTGTGGTCGACGCCGCCGGCTACCGCGAGCGACGCCGCGAAACCTTGACAGCCCGCGCCGATCGGGCCGCCGAGCAGGCGCTCAGCGGTAGCGAGAGCGTCGAGTTGGATCCGATGAGCGCGCAGGAGCGACGCGTCGTCCACGAGCACCTCAAGGACCGGGCGGGAGTCGAGACGTACAGCGAAGGTGACGAGCCGCACCGCTGCGTCGTGGTTGCACCGCTCGTCACCGAGTGAATCCCGACCCGACGGCGGCCCTCGACCCGGCCGCACGGGCGGCGCTGGAGAAGGTGCTCGAGCTGCTCGCGGTCGAGCGTGCGTCGGTCAGCTCGGTCACCGCTCCCGGCCGCGCCTGGAAGGTCCACGTCGCCGACAGCCTCACCGGGCTCGAGATCTCCGACCTGCGCGACGCGCCAAACATTGCCGATATTGGCTCTGGGGCTGGCTTTCCGGGCCTTGCCCTCGCCGCAGCCCTACCCAAAGCCGAGGTCGACCTGATCGAGTCGATCGGCCGCAAGTGCGAATTCATCGAGCGCGCGATCGACGCCGCGGGGATCGCCAATGCCCGCGTGATCAACGCGCGCTCGGAGGAGCTGGCCGGCTCGGACGGCCGCGAGGCCTACGCTGCCGTGACCGCCCGCGCGGTGGGTCGTCTCTCCACGCTCGCCGAGCTGGCCTCGCCGCTGCTGACCGACGGCGGAGTCCTGGTCGCTTGGAAGGGCAGGCGCGACCCCGACGAGGAGGCACAGCTGGCGAACTCGGCGGACGAACTGGCAATGCGACCCGAGCAGGTTCTTCACGTAGGCCCCTTTGCGGGCAGCGAGCACCGTCACCTGCACCTGATCCGTAAGAGCGGCCCGACGCCGTCAAAACTGCCGCGGCGCCCGGGCATGGCGAAGAAGCGGCCCTTCGGCTCCGCCGCGAAATAGGCTGCGGCCATGGGCGTCGTCTACGCGATCTCGAACCAGAAGGGCGGCGTCGGCAAGACGACGACCGCGGTCAACGTCGCCGCCTGCGTCGCCGCCTCTGGCGCCCAGACCCTGCTCGTCGACCTCGACCCTCAGTGCAACGCCACCGTCGCGCTCGGCGGCGAGCGCGACATGCACCCTTCTTCCTACGACTGCCTGACCGGGGACGTCTCCGTCGCCGAGGCGGCGCGCCCTGCTGGGCCCGACAACCTCTGGCTGGTGCCGGCCAATCGCGACCTCGCCGGCGCCGCGGTCGAGCTGCCGCGGATCGAGGGCTCAGAGACCCGCCTGCGCGAGCGCCTCGGCCCCGTCCGCGAGCGCTTCGCCTACACCCTGCTCGACTGCCCGCCCTCGCTCGGCCCGGTCAGCGTCAACGCCCTCACGGCCGCCGATCGGGTGATCGTGCCGGTCCAGGCCGAGTACCTCGCCCTGGAGGGCCTGGTCCAGTTCCTCGACACGCTGGCGACGATCCGCCGCGAGCTCAACCCGGCGCTGGAGGTGTCGGGGCTGTTGGTCACCATGCACGATGAGCGCACCCGCCTGGCACGGGATGTCGAGCGGGAACTGCGCCAACACTTCCCCGAGATGGTCTTCGAGACGGTCATTCCGCGCAGTGTCAGGGTCGCCGAGGCGCCTAGCTATGGTCTGCCGGTGACCGAGCACTCGCCCCACTCGCGCGGCGCGGACGCCTACCGAGCACTCGCCCAGGAGCTTGCGGAGCGTGGCTAAGACGGCCCGCCGCGGGCTCGGCAGCGGCCTGGCGGCGATCCTCCCCGAGGCGGTAGCCGAGGAGGCGGGCGAGCTGCGCGAGCTGCCGATCGAGCTGATCAAGCCCAATCCGAACCAGCCGCGGACCAAGGTCGACCCCGAGGCCCTCGCCGGTCTGGTCTCCTCGATCGAAACCAACGGGATCGTGCAGCCGCTGCTCGTCCGTCCCCTCCCCGACGGCAGCTACGAGCTGATCGCCGGCGAACGGCGCTGGCGGGCGGCCGGGGCCGCCGGTCTGGAGAAGGTCCCGGCGGTGGTCCGCGACCAGGAGCTGGCCGAGCGCCTGCAGGTGGCGCTGATCGAGAACATGGTCCGCGAGGACCTCAACCCCGTCGACGAGGCCCGTGCCTGCGCGGCCCTGGTCGACGAGCTCGGGCTCTCCAAGGAGGAGCTGGCCAAGCGCGTCGGCCGCAGCCGCCCGGCGGTCTCCAATCTGATCCGCCTGCTCGACCTTCCCGACGAGGCGCTCGAGCTGCTCGAGTCCGGCGAGCTCAGCGAGGGGCACGGCAAGGCCCTGCTGGGCGCCGACGGCAATGACGTCCGCCGCCGCCTCGCCCGCGACGCCGTTCGCGCCGGTTGGTCGGTCCGCGAGACCGAGAACAGGGTTAAGCTGGCTGGCCAGCCAAAGAGGAAGAGTAGCTCTCGAGCGCAGTTGGCCCCTGAGGAAACGGCCGCACTGCGCGAGGCGGGGGACGCGCTCGAGCAGGCTTTTGGCCACGAGGTGACCGTGCGGCCCAGGGGAGGGGAGATCGCGGTCGAGATCCGCTTCGAGGACCTCGACCAGGCCCTGGCGCTCGTTCGCAGTCTCAAGCGCGCCGGTCGCTGAGCACCGCCGCCTTTCGGCCCGTATTCCCCCGCTATCCTTCGCTTGGCTGCGGGCGATTAGCTCAGTTGGTTAGAGCGCGTCTCTGATAAGGACGAGGTCCCTGGTTCGAATCCAGGATCGCCCACTCGTGCAACAGATGCAGATCTACGG